>Ga0209296_1000660_pt1 | contig 29312 bp, 39 predicted proteins | sample S_130206_EF_Meta_FD_187319 | JGI IMG/M metagenome (GOLD analysis project Ga0209296, IMG submission 187319) | Freshwater microbial communities from Lake Simoncouche, Canada to study carbon cycling - S_130206_EF_MetaG (SPAdes) (version 2) | ecosystem: Environmental > Aquatic > Freshwater > Lake ... | reverse complement strand
GGGAGGGGACCGATTTGGCCCCTCTGAGGGGACCGATTTAGCCCCCTCCCCCCTGGGGGGTGGGGACCGATTTGGCCCCCTCCCTCGTCTAGGGTGGGGACCGATTTTGCCCCCTCCCCCTGCAGCTCCACAGACGCCGGAATGGTGAGCCGGTAATGGCTCGCCGTCTGCCCCGCGCCTCGCGTGACCTCGACTAGCCCGCCGGCCTCCAGGCGCTTGACGGCTTCCGGGATGTGGTCGCGAGCGATCCCCGTGTCTCTGGCGAGCGCCGCCATTCCCCAAGACCAGCCGTCGCGCTTCGCGTTGTAGCGCGAGAGCAGCACGAGGTAGACGCGCAGCGCCCGGAGCGGCAGGGCCTGGACCTCTTCGCATGCCGCGAGCTGGATGGGCACAATCCCAAAGGCGCCGCCGAGAAGACCGATGCTGCGCCGCCTCACCTCCCACCTTCCCGCAGCCGGCGCCGAAGGGCCGCATGCTCCCGCTCCTGATCGCGCACCTCGCGCAGGGCTCGGTCGAGGTTTGCCTTCGTGATGCGCAGCTCTTCGCGCAGGCGCGCAAGTTCAGCAGATGCGCCACATGCGCACGTTTCGGTTTCCATGATGTCTCGCAGGCCATCGCAGGGGAAATGCGGGGGGCTTGATGCCCCCCGCTACGGGTAGCTAGCCCGTGTCCTGCGAGGACGTGAACAGACTAACGCCCACTCACGCCCCGTCAACAGACGGTCTAGCCGATGATCTCGACGGTCATGGCGTCGAGGCGCGCCACGTTACCGGCGTTCGCCACCGACCAGGTGCCGATCAGGTCGAGCACGTTCGCGGCGGTCGTGTCAACCGTGACGCTCGCCGTGCCCACGACCTCGGCGCCAGCCACGTAGCCACCCGCGGCGGCAAAGAGGTGCTCGCTCGCCGCACGCACGGCGCCAGAGGCACCCGTGCTACGCACGAGGATGTCCGCGCGAAGGTGGAACACGTCGCTCGTGGCCGGGTCGCGCGCAGCGATCGTGGTGATGGTCGCCGACCCGAGCTTCAGCACCACGCCGAAGGTGTCCGTGCTGTTCTGCCCGGTGATCGTGCCGAGGGCCATGACGCGAATGTGCGTGCCCGCGGTGAGCGAGCCCGCCGGGAGGCTGACGCTACCGAACGAGGTGGCGGCGGTCGTGTTCTGCACGAGCGAGCTCTGCACGGCGTAGATCTGCCCGCCGACCTTCGCGGCTGGGTGGCCGGTCACGTCGCGCTTCGTGGTGATCACGCCATTGACGGCGGCGTCGTGCTCGAGGGAGCGAGACTGCATGAGTTCGGCAAGCTTGGACATCTGGGGACTCCTGTGGGACGGGTGCGCGCTGAGGATAGCACGCGCACCCGCCGAGGTGTACTAGGCCGCTTCAACCCTCTGTCGCCGCTGACGCAGCTGCAGCCGACGCTCCGTCAGGGCGCGCATGCGGTCGGCCTCCAAGGGCTTACGGCTGTACTTCAGCGGAGGGAGCCCGCTGCGCTTGATGTAGAGGCGTAGGCCGCTCCCGAACGAGTCCGGGTCGCAGTCGAGTCCCAGCAACCACACGATCTCGCGGAACCGCCAGCCCTCACGCGCCAGCATGTAGCGCGTGGCCCAATCCTGGCAGCGGTTGGCCCCGCCGCGCTTCCGCATGTTGACGCCATCCTTGACCAGCCGTGCGTACACAGAGCGCGCCGTGTGGCCCATGCGCGCCCCGATCTCGCTGCACGTCATGCCCGAACGGTACATGTTTGCCGCTCGTCGCGCCTCTGAGGTCCGCCACATGTGCGCGTGAGACAGCGAGAGGCCGTGCAGATGCACCCAGGCCAGCACGCCATCCCGCGTTCTTCCGATGGCCTTGCCGATCTCCCTGGCCGTCGCGCCCTCTTCGACCATGCGCGTAACGGTAGCGCGCTCTTCGTCAGTCCAGGCGCGGACAACGCCGGAGCGCAGCGGGAGCCCGAGGCGCTTAGCTGCCTTGCCTGTGGCTCCACGCAAGCTCCTCCAGGGGCCGGCGTAGTCTGTGAGCTCGGCGATGCTGGCCCAGCTGGCGCCCTCGTTCCACATTTCGATACGTCGCACCGCCAGGGCGATCCTCGCCGACTTATCCATAGTCGGCCTCATGGGCGAAGAGCGGCCCGAGCGTGTATCGGATGCGGGCTAGCGCGATCTCGGCATACTCCGGCGACAGCTCGCAGCCGATGAAGCGCATGCCCTCCAGCATCGCCGCGCGTCCTGTCGAGCCTGAACCCGTGAATGGATCTAGCACCGTCCCACCTGGTGGCGTGACCATGCGCACGAGGTAGCGCATCAGTTCGGTAGGCTTCACCGTGGGATGTACATTCACGAGATCTGTAGCCGTTCTGCTCGCGCCTGCTCTCGGTGACTTTGTTCCGGCGCTGCCATCCTCACGTCCAACGGCCTGTGCGCCTGTGCGCCTAGGCAAATCTCCAAGCGCCTCCTCCCTGTCATCCCGTCCAGCCTTCGGCGTGTAGAAGAAGCGCGCCGCATCCCGCAGGCCATCGGTCGCTTCGTCGCTGCCATCGTGGATGAAGTTCGCGGGCCAGCGATCGCCATCCGCTCGGCACCCATCCACATTGATCGCCCCCGTCCCATGCCGCAGCACGTTCGCCGCGACCGTGCCGACCAGCGGCTTACGCGCAAGGCAGATCGGCTCGTGCGCGGGCTTTAGGGCCGTGCCCCATCCGGCCCATCGGCGGGCGTCGTCGGTGGCGGGGGCGGTGAGCGGTTCGGGCTGATTTCTAGTTCCGTCTGGGCCACCGCCAACGGTAAAAGTGTTTCCGCCGGGGCCGTTTGGATAACGCTCCGCGTGCTTCACCCCAACCACCTCCCTCTGAGCCCCCGCCGCCTTGTCGATGGCCTTCGACACGTCCAACGACTTCGGGAACCCCGACCCGTAGACCCACATGATCTGGTCCCGGATCTCGAACCCGGCGTCCTCGATCGCGCAGGTCATGCGATGGTACGTGCGCGAGCCCGAGAAGGCGAGCAGATGCCCGCCTGGCTTGAGCACGCGCAGGGCCTGACGCCATACGTCCACGTCATAGGCGATACCTGACGCATCCCAGCCCTTGCCCATGAAACCCAATTCATAGGGCGGGTCGCAGACGACAGCGTCCACGGACGCATCCGGAAGCGTGCGCATCATGTCTCGGCAGTCGCCGACGAGGATACGCGCCCTCACGGCACTACCTCGCGCACAGTCACCTCGACGCATGGGCGCATGCCGCCGAATGCATAGAACGATGCCGCGGCAATGCTGACGACGCACCGATCGTTGGTGAGCACGCCCCCGATCTGCATCGCGTCGAGCACGATCTTCACGACGTTATCCAGGTCATGACGTGTCGTTGCTGGGAGTGTAATGTCCTCCCCTGCGCGGAACGTGCGCCAGCGGCGCGCATCGCACCATTTCGGGCGAGCCTTTGGGGCGGCGTGGTAGGCCGTGACTTCGACCTCCACAAGAGGGCAGCCCACGTCTATAGCGGGCGCGTCCCCATGGGCCTCGCGCAGCTGGAAAGCTGCCTCATGCTCCCAGGCGCGCGTAGTCTCCGGCGTGCGGGCGGTGCCCGTCGCGCGTGTGAAGACAGGCCGGCCCTTGCCGCGTGGCTCCAGGTGGATCGTGTAGCGGCGCTCGATCATCGCTCCCCCTCGCGGCGGTGCTCGCCGCGTTCGATGGCGTCTGCGAGTGGGCACCCCCTCGGGCGGAAATTGGTAGTCTCAGCCTCAGACCGCAGCCATGCCACCACAGCGGCGCGCTCCTGCGCCACTTCACGGCGCAAGGTGTCCACCTCTGCAAGCAAAGCTCGTAGGCCGCGGTTGACTTCCTGTTCGATGTCCAGGGCGTCGATAAGCTCCAAAACTACCGGCGCGACATGGATCCCCTTGGTGGCCTTCTCGGCAATGCGTGCGCGCAGCTCTGCAAGGTCGATCATGCGTCCACCATTCCCGCCCGAACGGCGGCGTTGAATGCCTTGGTCATGCCGACTTCCGCAGTTGGCGCACGCCCTCGCACGTCGTCACGAGGCGTCGGGGCGTTGTACTCCCAGGCCCATTCGCCAGACGCCAGCCGCTCCACGATAAGCAGCGCACGCGAGGCGGGCAGCTCCAGCACGAAGCGCCCGCGGCGCTCACTCCAGGTCACAACCTTCATCGGGCGTCCCCCTTCGCGAGCGGGATGCAAGCGACGGCGACCAGCCAGAGGAGGCCACCGATGGCGAGCGTGGGGTTGCTGTCGAGGAAGGCGTTGAAAGCGTGAAGGGTAGACATTCGGAACTCCTTAGATGCTGTCGGCAGGGGTGGTGAGCTTGACGCCCTCGTGCACGATGCGGGCGATGTCCTCGCCCGAGAGCCCGAGAGCCTTGTAGAGGCGCATGATCGACGCGGCAGAAGGGCGACGGCGCCCGTTCTCCCACGCCTTCACCGCGGAAACCGTCACGCCTACGGCGGCGGCGAGCGTGGCCTGACTGAGGCCGGCGTTCTTTCTTAGCTGACTGAGGCGACCCACTTTCTTTTCCTCCTAGGGTTGACGAGCAGACACCCCTCCTTTAGTTAGGGGGTGTCGGCCAGTCAACCCCCGACGCGGAGAAAAGATGCACCTGCAATCAGAAACGATCGGCGAGCTGGCAAAGGCCCTCGCCCAGGCCCAAGGCGAGATGGGCGCGGCGGCAAAGGACGCCTCTAATCCTCACTTCAAGAGCCGCTATGCGGACCTCGCGAGCATCATGGACGCATGCCGCGCTCCCCTGGCGCGTCACGGCCTCGCGGTGAGCCAGCTTCCCGCACGTCGCGAGGATGGTTCCGTCATGCTGACGACGCTCCTTATGCATTCCAGCGGGGAGTTCATCGGTAGCTACATGACGGCGAAGCCTGCCCAGGAGAACCCTCAGGTGCTGGGCTCGATGCTGACCTACCTCCGGCGCTATGCGCTCGCGTCTGTGGTCGGCGTCGTTTCAGACGACGACGACGGAGAGGCGGCGACGGCCCCCACGCGCAGGCCCGCCCAGGAGCCCCCCAGGGCGCCCGCAAGGCCCGAGCCTAGCCAGCGCCCGTCCGCTCCTCCTGCCGCGCTTGTAGAGGCCGTAGAGCGCGTGCAAACGCGAATGGGCGGGACGGCGGACTTCCACCGCTCGACCGATTGCCCGAAGTGCGGCGGTCCCATGTGGGACAACCGCGAGAAGAAGACGAACCCGAAGGCGCCCGACTTCAAGTGTCGCGACAAGGGATGCGACGGGACCATCTGGAAGTTCAAGGCGCCGCCCGAGCCTGTTCCCATCCCCGGCGGCTTCCTGGAGCGCGACGGAAACGACTTCCCCGACGAAATCCCCTTCTAAGGAGCTGACCCATGCTGTTCATCGACATTGAAACCCTCCCCCCGCTCGGTTGGGACGACGCAAAGATCGACGCCTACGTGCGCGAGCGCGTCCCCGGAACCTTCAAGAAGCCTGAGAGTATTGCGCAATGGTGCGAGGAGAACCGTACCGAGGTCTTCGCGCGTGCGGCCCTCGATTGGCGCGTGTCTCGCATCGCCTGTATCGGCGTGATCTATGACGACGGCGACACCGTCATGGAAGACTGCTTTATGGGAGGCACGACAGACGCGCACGAGGCGCAGGCCCTCCGCAATCTGGACGACTTCCTGAGCGCAGCCGCGGCGCATGACGGCGCCGTGTGCGGGCACAACGTCCTGGGCTTCGACCTTCCCCGCCTGCACATCACGTCAGCGCGTGTCGGTAGCTCGCTCACGTCATGGCTCGCGCAGCTGTCGCGTCACTCTCGGTCGCGCGTGGTCGATACGATGCACCTCGCCTTCCCGACGCGCGAGCGCGTGGGCCTCGCGGACCTGGGGGAGGCGCTCGGCATCGGCGGGAAGTCCGGCCACGGAAGCGAAGTCCTGGCCATGTACACCGAGGGCCGTCACGGCGAGCTCATGCGCTACTGTCTCGCTGACGTGCGCCTGACGCGCGAGGTCTACCGCCGCCTATCCGGAGAGCTTCCGGCCTATGCGCCGACTACGCCTCTGCTGAACATGGATCGGTACCAGGTGGCGGCGCTGATCGATAACGCCATGCGGAGGGATGCATGATTCGCGCGCAGCTCCACAAGATCGACGAAGCCCTGCAGAGCGCGATCCATCGCATGCGCAGCGCCGAGGAGGGATTCGCCACCTATGACGAACCCTACATGCGCGGGCAGGCCCAGGGCATCGCGCGCGCTCGGCGAGAGCTTGTGCGCGTGTCCGAACTTCTAGTGTATGCACTAGAAGATGCGCGCAGTATTGACGCGCTCGCCGCTCGCGAGATCCGCGCCATGGCCGCGGAGCGTGGCGATGTGGCCTACTACGGACCCGAGGCGCTCCAGGCGTTCGCCGCGGAGCTTGCGGAGAGTGACCATGACTGACGCGGAAGCCGAAGCCTTGGGCCGTCGCCTCGTGGCCTGCAAGAGCTTCCGGGTGATGCGCGGCATGCTGGACATGCAGGGCCGGACGTGGGGACGTGACCTTCTCTGGAGGTGGCGCAACGATCTAGACGTGCCTGACCTACGCGACCCTGCCACTCTCGGATGCCTGCTCGCGCTGGTGCGGGAGGCGTGGGACGATCCTCGCTTAGTTTGTGTCCCGTGGCGTCTGCAATGGGCAGTGGATCGTGTGTGGGAAAACAACGGCAGACTGTCCGTAGCTCACACCGAGGCCGAGGCCCTCGTCGCCGCGCTGGAGGCTGCCCCCTAGCAGAAAGCCCCGGTGGACGAATCCCACCGGGGCCTCTTGCTCGTCCCGCACCATTACGGGGCTCGCTGCCGCTCCCCAAGTTCCAGCTTCAGTCGCGGCGCAGACAGCGTAACGGGAAAGCCCCCGCCGCGCACCATGCGTAGCGAGGGCGGCGCGCTGTCGCCACCACAGGGAGCGCGCTTGCGTGTCTCTTATCCGCGCTCGACTACCATGGCCTCCACGCGGCGCACGTCTTCGCATTCGCCCGTGACGTAATACACGCGGAAGCCGGCGCCCCACTCACCGCGGGCCGCGCGAATGGCACGCTTGCGGAGCTGGCGCATCCTTGTGGGCTCGTCGGGCGCCGCGGCGCAGGCATCATGCGACACGAGGCGCACGCGGAGAACGGTAGGCGTGACCTCCTCGACGCGCACCGAGAGCGTGAGCCCTACCGGGATCTCGCACGCATCGAGGTATGGCCGCAGCTCGGCGAGCGTGGCGACCTCTGGCGGGTGCGCGCAGTCCATCAGGCCCCAGGGAGCGCGAGCAGTCGGGGGAACACGGACACGTCCTTTGCGGCCACGAGCGCATCAGCGGCGGCAAGCGTGACGCCCAGGAGCGATACGATGGCCTGCTTCGTCTTCGGTCCCGGCATGCCGTCCACCTTGCCGATATCGGCGCCCGCTCGCTGGAGGCACGCCTGCAGGATGTGCCCGTAGGTCTGACAGTCGCCCGAATGGCCCACGAGGATCGCGCCCACCTTCGCAGCCTCCTCGTACCCGAGGCGCTTGAGCACGCCGGCCAGGTCGCCCCAGAAGTCGAAATGCCACGCCTCGCTAGCGCCTTCGTCCGCGGTCTTGATGATCGGAGCCCAACCGGTCGCCTTTGCGCACTCCCACAACACGTCCAGCTGCTTGTCAGCGGGGACGCCTGGGAACTTGAGAGCGCCCAGGTGGATGTCGATAGCCCGCCCGCCGTTGTGCATGCTGCGACCAGGCAGCGCGACAAATGCCGCCTTCATGGTCGCCGCGTTGAAAGCCGCCGTCCCAGGCTTAGGCTTACCGGCCTTCGCCCAGGTGTCGTACTTCGTGCGCGCCGCCTGCTGCACGCCTACGTCGCGGTGGAGCTCGGTCACGCGGAAGTCGCCGCCTCGCGCAGTCACTGCCTCGTGGAGAGCGAGCAGCGCAGCCGCCGCCGCGGGCGTAGCGATGCCTGCCTTGCCCAGCTTGGCAAGCGGGGTGAGCGCATCGCGAGGTCCGGATGTGCCGCCCGTGCGCGCGTAGCTGGAGAGGATCCGAGGATCGACGGGAACCAGGGGGACGATACCGCTCATGCCTTCTTTCCCTTGGCGCTCGCGCGCTTGGTGGAGGTTTCGATCACAGTCACGCGCTCCTCGAGCTCCTCGACCTGCACCACAAGCGGAGCCAGGCGAGAGGACTTGGCGCGCATTTCATCTACGGAAGTCGCCGCAGCTTGCGCCTTGCCTTCTGCTGCAGCAATGCGAGCCTCGATCTCGTTGTGCTTAGCGATGCATTGTGGGGGACTCACCGTGGGCTGGTTGGCCTTGAGCTCCATTTCGCGCAGCTTCAGATCGTGCGCCTCGCGGCTGCGCTGGCTGTAGAACTTCCAGCCGCCGGCCCCGAACAGCACGGCGAGAACGGCGACCAGCAGGCCGGCGCTTCCCTCTTGCTTGCCGAGGAGGCCCTGCAGCTCGCCCGCGGCGCTGGACGCCTCCGCGGTTACGTCATGCGTGGTCGCTTGGAGGCCCTCGACGCTGACAGGAACGACAGGCTCTTGAACCAGCGGCACCACATCGCCGACAGGCGCGGCGACAGGCTCGGTCACTTCGATAGTCTCAGGCATTAGCGGGCTCCCGTGTGCGTGTGCGCCATGCTGGCGACGGCTGAAAGCTGGCGGTCGATAGCATCAAGGCGTCCTTCGATACGTCGGAGCGAGGCGCCGAGAGCCTCTAGCTGGGCGTCCGTGCGCGTGTCCTCGATCTGCCCCGCCTGTGCGTCTTGGGACATGATGCCAAGAGCGCCACCGCCGCCGGCCATCGCCGCGCCCAGCAGCAGCAAAGACCACACAGGTACCGGCACCATTCGCCTAGTCCACGCGCTGTCGCTTGCGCCTGTGTCTGCCATGCTGAATACCTCCCCACAGCGCGACAATAACACAGACGCCAGCCCCTAGAAGGCTGGCGGCATGTGATTGAATTCGTGAGGTTAGACGCGGAATAGAACGACGTTGACATCTTCAGCGTCTACCCCGGCGCAGTAGTCCTCGCCGAACTCCACCGCAGACACGCCAGCAGGAAGGCGATCGATGTCGAGCGCAGGCATGGCGCCTTGGCCCACCTTGAGCGTTTTTACGGACGGATAAACCTCGAGAATTGCCAACACGTAGTCGGTGATAGGTTCCATTCCTTGCCTCAGTACGTCAGGACGCATGCATCCTGCGCGGTAGTGGTTGACGAGCCGACGATATATCCGACATCGACGCCACCGTTTCGCCAGACGTTCCCGCATACCGCATCGCGCGTGTACCAGCAGGAGCGCAGCACGCCCCAAAAGGTGCTGTTTGCCTGCGCCATCGGCATGGGAAGCCGGGGGATCTCGCCGCTTCGGGAGGTCCAGGCCGGCGGGAAGGCAGCAGTCCCTCCGGGTGTGAGCACGCGAGAAACCGGGACGATCGAGGTCAAGCCGATGTTGAAGACGCCACAATGCGCGACGGCATTCGCCGTACCGTGCGAGAGGATGCCGGTAGAAGAACCGAAGTATTCAAACCACATGGTGGCCGACATATTTGCCGTGCTGCCGGTTCCCGCCATCAGATAGACCCGCCCATCGCTCTCGCCGCCGGTCGTGGACGTGGTAGACATCGGGTCGATCCAGGCCCCGAGCGCCATACCGCTAGTGACCCCGGTGGCGCTCTCGGCGAGCACAACGACGCATTGCTCCTGGCTCTCCCAGAGGAAGACGCGGTCGTATGCGATGGTCGCAAACACGCGCGAGCCTCGCCAGTAGCCGGAGAAGCCCGTGGTGAACGGCTGCGCATTGAACCAGCTCGTGTAAGCGCCAGCTCCGCGCGCCATTCCGTAGACAAGAGCGTTCGTCTGGGTCGCCGTGTCAGGCGTCAGGAAGGTGTAGGCGCGTACCGTAGTCGCGCCGCCGATGATGTATCGGAACCCCAGGGCGTTCGTCGGGGGATTTCCATAGGCAGCTTCCGTGGTGCCCGCGATCTGCTCGCGTGCCCAGGTCCAGGCCGAACCTGTCCCCGGCGTGCGTACCGCTCCGCTTGCGTAAGTCGTGGCGATGCCGAGCGTGTAGAGAGCGTCGAGGGCGCCGCTGATGGACCCAGCGGTAAACGTCCCCATTCCGACGTAGCGAAAGTTCGTGGTGGCGAGCGGCATTAGGTGATCGTCCCTGGGTAAGATTCAGCCGTGAACGCTACGGCGAAGGTTTCTACCTGCTCCACGATTTCGGCAGCTTCGGCTGTGAACGCAACGGCAGCGATCGGGATTGCGACCCATTGCAGGATGCCGCCTCGCCTCGCGAGCATGGTTTCGTCCGTAGTCGCGGCGAGCGCCGCTGCTGTGCCGCCGCTGTCCCAGGTGGCTACCGCATTAGCCGCGCCCGTGTGCCCGCTGGAGCTCCACCCGAGGCCGGTAGTCGAGCTGTGCGCGGGGACTGCAGGCGTCCCGTGCGAATGGTCGCCGCGTGCGTAGTCGGTAGACGTTCCGACAACCGGGGCCTGCCCGTAGCTAGTCTCGCTCACGACTGAGCTAGCAGGCGTGCCACCGCCGCCACCAGACGCGGAGACAGTCACCGTGAGCACGCTACCGCTGACAGTCTCGGTGATCGTGACGTTCGAGCCCGCGGCGATCTGAGCAGTCCGGACGAATTGCCCCACGCTGTTCCGTGTGAGAGGTACGCGCGCCATTTATGCCCCGGCCTCGATGTATCGCAGAGTGAACAGGAGCGCGCCGGTATCCTCCCAGGTCACTCCCTCGATCAAGCAGAGCTGGTCAACTGCTGCGACCTCCGCATCCGTCAGCGTCACGAGGTCGCCGCGGCGCAGCCATCCCAGCCGACGAGGCGCCGAATACTGCACGCGCCTGGAAGGCTGGCCGAAGCGCGCAGCCTGCGCGATGCCGACGCGAACCGCGGTAGCGTCGTCGTGCACAACGGTTGTCTCCAACACCTTGCGCCGATTCCCGTACCGAGCGAACGGCGCCGCTAGCTGGCGAATGGTCGTGCGGATGTCGTCTACCGTGGTGACCTCTCCGGCCACGCGACGAGTGAGCGCGTAGGTTTCCTTCGCGGGGTTCCAGCCGTACCGGATCTCGATGTGCGTAGCGATCTCGTCGCTGCCCTCGTAGGCGATGCGTCCCGCCCGCTCGATCTCAGGGTCGGCGCCCGTGTCCAGGCTGGCGATAGCCGCGGACGTGGGAGGGTAGACAGGCCAAGAGTAGGGGTACACGCCCGTGGGGCCTGCCGCCATGGCGAACGGGAACACATCAGCGAGCACGCCCGTGACGTACTCCCCGAGCGTTACGGGCTCGTCGATATAGCCCGAGGTCGCGTAGGCGTTCAGCATGGCGCGCGCTGCATCCATGCGTCCCCAATCCACGCGGAGGGCCGAGCGCCGGAACACGTAGGAGAGAAGGTCACCGAGCCCACGGATCGCGTTCGCGCTTTCGTCCACCAGCGCCGCGCCTGTGTTCCAGATGGCGTGCAGAGGGTCTTCCAGGTTCAGCGATGTGCTCGCCGTGTTGACCACAACCCAGGCCACGATCGGCATGCCTCGCGTCTGCCCGAAGACCTCGCGAATGTCGGTGTAGTAAATCGGGCACGTCTGCACAGTTCCGGCGGCGTCCACGATATCGACGCTGAAGGAGTCCACGTAGTGACAGGCGACTCCCAGGTAGACCGTACTGCCCACCGCACCGATGATCGGCGTGGGGCTCCCAGGTCGCGTCCCGCCTCCAGGTGTGCCCCACACCATCGGGACGACTGAGCCGCCGTCCACCGCCTGCGCTGCTGGGTTTGTGCTCACAGCCTGGGCGAGCCAATCGGCGATCACGATCGAGTCAAGCGGGAGCGTGGTCTGAGTGTCGGCGACCATTTCCTCAAGGCTGCAGGTAACGGGCTCCCATTCGGCGCCGTACTCCGGGTCCACGAGCTGGCCCTGCACGATCACGCGCCGCTCGCTCCAGGCCGTACCCTCTGCCCATTGCGAAAGCTCGCCCAGGGCGCCGTCGAGGGCGTGGCCTGCCTGCACCAGCTCAGGCACAGATACCGGAAGCATGAAGGAGAGCGGCACCGAGAGGCGAGGCGCCTCGACGCTCCAGATCTCCAGGGCCTCCTCGACGGCTGGCGCGTCCACGAGGTCTGGCGTAGCCTCGATCGTATCGGTGCCGTCCGTGATGTCGAGCCGATCAGTAGACAGGTAGAACGTGCCGCCCGCCCAGGTGATCGATAGCACCCAGTAGAGCTCCCCGCGTAGCTGCGCCTCGCTCCACCTGTCCGTCATACCTCCTCCTCGATGCGGATCGTGGAGGTCCGCACGATCTCACCATTCGCCGCGGAGCCGGTGATCCACTCTTCGCCTTGGACAGTCTCTACACTCACGTCCGATACGATGCGCCCGTAAAGCATCAGGTCGGGATGGGACGCCGTCCACATGGTCCCGAGCGCCTTACGCTCGATCCAGGGCAGGTAGACGACAGGGGTTGCGCTTCCGTAAAGCTCGGACACGAGGCCCTCGACGGAGAGGGGAGCGTCAAAGTGCGTAGCCGCGGCTTCGCCTCCGGACGTTGCAGCCAGCACGTAGTCAGGCGGGGAGGCAGAGCGGAGCGCCGTCACATCCGATCCATCCGTCCACCCGAACTCAACCCCGCGGCGGGACGGCCCGAAGACCTGGGCGCGGCGGGTGCCGCTACGTCCCGTCGTCAGGTCCACATTCGCCGCACGATCAATCGAACGGCCCCACGAATACCTGCGACCGAACGCGAGGATGGAACCGAGGACCATCGTGCCGATCTGGAAGTAGCCCTCGACCGTGTGCTGCGCCTGGATGGTCAGTCGATAGCCCGAATAGCGAGGGTCGTTATTCCAGACCAGGAGGCCCGAATTGTGGACGATTGCGCCGTTCGTCCCGCTTGCCGCCATGCCGCTAATGTCTTGGAGCTGCAGCCGGATGCGACGTGCGGTCTGATTGGTCCAACTGCCCTCGCTGGACTTTCCGATACGCTTAGCCGTCTGCCCTGCAGCCGCTGTGGTGTCTGGGACGAAGCGCGTGCCGTTCAGAGCGCCATAGCTCCAGAAGTAGCCGGCGCTCGTGGACGCGGACGTGTCGGGTTCGACGATCGACCCATTGCGCACCCAGCGCAGACTAGAGGCTTCCGCGCTCATGTCGATCACACCGATCGTCGTGTAAGCGCCTGCGCCCGAGCGCCCTTCAAGCGTGGCCGTCCGGAAGTTGCAGCCGCCCAGGTAGAGCGCGCCCAGGGGGCCGCGAAGCGGAGACAGAGAGAGCGCCGTTAGCTCGGTGTCCCACACGAGGACTTGCTGCGTGGTCACAGTAGAGCGCCACGGCTGGCGAGGCGACGGGGCAACGGCGGGAAGCACGTTGGAGATCCCGTAGGTATACCTAGGCTCGATCGTCCAGGTATCGCCCGCAGTCGTCGGGCCGGAGATCGCGCGTACCGTGGTCCCGAAGTCCAAGGTCTGCAGGTATGCCGAGAAGGGGCGACCAGGGAGGCCAGCGGGAAGCGCGAGGTCGTAGACGCTAGACGCGCTCGCCGCCGCGTTCCATCCGACGCCGTACCAGTTGCTGTCGCCGATCGCGAAGTTGCCCCACGTTACGGACGTGGCCGCAGCGACAACGCCACCGTTCACGAGGGCCGCGGTGTTTGCCACTCGCAGCGAGGGACGAAGCGTGATGAATGCTCCCGCGCCCGTGCCCACGTACACGACAGCGCGACCGATCGCGCCGTCATTCTCCAGGAAGGCGCGCACCTGGATCACCGCGGCGGCGGTTACCGTCGTCGTCGCGATGGTGCCGCCTCCGACAGCGTCGATCACCGATACAGTCGTCCCCGAGTAGGACACTCGGATCCCGTAGCTCTGCGTCCCGTTGGAGCTCGACAGGCGCAGCTGAGAAGTCCCGCTAACAGAGCTCCACTCAGCAAACGCGGCGACCGTGTGCGAGGTCGTGAGCGCCGGCCCCGCCTGCGTGTAGCTGTTCACGCTAGCAAGCGGCGTATTGATGTTGAGATAGCCGGCAGCGTTTAGCGCCACAGCCGGGGCGCCGATGGTCGCGAGCGTCCAGCCTGCGGAGTTGGGGAGCCAGTAGGGCACCCAGGTAAGGCGAGAGCCCAGGAGCCTGTCGGAGGTCGCTTCCGTGGCCGGCGCCCAGGGCATGCATGCCGTCGCGTACCCTGCAAAGGTCGTGATCCCTACCTGCCCCGGCCAGGTCGGGGAGTCCCACGCGCTCACGAGGCGCAGCGTCCCGGCGTAAGCGGTGAGCGTGCCGCCGCTCCACTCCTGCCCGCCGGCAGAGAACGCGACATTAGGCACAGTCACGCTCGGCACGCCTACCGCCACGAACTCCTGGAAGATGTCGACGGTAGTCTTCGCGACCTGGGTCTGCTGCCCTGTCGAGAAGTCCACCGAGAACACGTAGGCCGTACCGTCTTCGTCGCGCGCGGCGCATAGCTCGGTAGAGTTGGCGAGGCGCCCGTCAGCGGTGAGCGCGGCAGAAGGAGCCGTGAGCGCGTCTAGCTCGATCGTCGGAACGGTTTCCCATCGCGCCCACGCGGAGGGCATCACCTTGTAAAGCACCGCGGAGCTTGCGCCCCATCGCACGTTGGAGCTCCCGCAGAAGACGACTAGGAACGTCCCCAGCGCGTTGGTGACGATGTCGTGAGCGCCGCCCGTGTATTCGTTGTCCGCGGTCGTATTGTCGACGGCCTGCACGAGCGCGAAGCTAAAGCCGTTGTCTGCGCTCGCATACTGCCGGAAGCTGTCGGCGACTACCGCGGACGTGTCGCGGAAGGACAGGAGCATAAGCACCTGGCCGTTTGCGTAGGCAGCGCGGAGCCGACGCGGAGCGGCCAGCGTGCCGTCGAGCTCGTCACGGATCACGCTATCGGCGCTCTTCGTCCACGTCGCGCCGTCGTCGTCGCTCACCCAGGCGCGGATCGTGTACTGCCCCGAGGCGATGGCCTTGGTGGACAGAAGCAGGATCTTCCCATCGGGAAGCGGAACCAGCGTGGGGCAATAGGTCGCGAGCGCCGTTAGCTGCGTGTCGATCGTGATCGTAGACGTGACTGCGCCGACAGTCCGGAGAATGACCAGGGCGCTCGTGATGCCGACAGAGGTGAAGCGATGCGCCGCCGTCAGGAGCGTACCGTCGCTCGTGTGAACCGCGTGGAGGCTTCCGTACTGGTTGGCCGCGCCGCCGCTCGCGAAGGTGTGCAGAGGCCCCCAGCCCGAGAAGACAAGCGGTCCATTCCAGCCGAGCCAGTTGACGCCATTCGTCCGCATGGCGAACGCCCCAGGCTCGATCTGTCCATCGGGCGAACCGCTCACGCCACCCGCGCGCACAGTCTGCAGCGAGATCTTACTGCCGTCCGAGGTGGCGCCGCCGGCCTCCAGGGTCATCGCGGTTTCACGCCCAGCGACAGGAACACCAGGGGCCGCGCCGGCCTGCGTGTAGGTGCTGTTCGTAGCGTTGAAGCTGTTGGCGTTGATCCGCGTGTCGTGCACGAGGATCCCGCGGAGGGCGTTCACGGTTACTGCGCTTCCCATTTGTCAGCCCCCCTTGTGCCCGAGCCTGCGCCCAGCCTGTAACGCACGGGGCAAGGTGGCGTTCGTCTTCAGATGGTCGCGCACGAAGTAGTCAAACGCCTTGTGCTTATAGACGATCTGCACAGCGCCGCTCCCATGCCCGAGAGCGCCAGCGTTCGCCGCCTGGATCGTTTCATCCCCGAGGGCCTTACGCCCCATGGGGTTCAGCACGGCCTCTCCGTTGCGAACGATCGCCTGCTGCTCGTCGGGTTGGCCAACGAGCCCGCCCTTGTGGAACTTGGGTTGCGTGGCCATCACAGTCGCCATCTGCACAGCGCCTGCCGCGGTAGCCGCCGCCGCCGCGATGAAGTTGAACGGAGGCGGGGAGCTAGCCAGGGCCTGGGTCGCAGCCGCTGCCGTGTTGACTGCGATCTGCGCCATCTGCAGGGCCTTCGTAAGCTCGAACTGCTTACGTGCGGCCTCGCGCGCATCCTTCACGCGCTGGTCCGCTTGCTCGCGCTCCTGCATCGTGGCGTCCTCGCCAAGCGCATTCCGCTCCTTGATCGCTGCCTTCACCTGTCCGTTGAGGTGCTTCTGGTATGCGTCGGTGACTGTGCTGATGTTGCTGAAGAGCTTCTGGCTGTAGCCATCGACAGACTCAAAGAAGGCAGCGGCGGCGTCTAGATCGAACGTCTTCTCTTGCTCGGCCTGCAGGCGCTTGAGGGCGGCGACGGCGTGATCATGCATGGCGACGTATCGCTGCCCCAGCTCCTCCGTGGGCGCGCGGGTGATCGCGAGCGACAGGTCAGCGATCATCAACTCCAGCTCAGTCGCCTTGTCGAGCGCCTCCTCTGGGAACATGCCGCGGATGCGATCTGAATACTTCGCAAGCGCCTGGTCATGCTCCCCAGCGAGCTTCTTAGCGAGCGCGTCTGCCGCCGCGGTGGCCCGCTCCTGACCTTCGACCCAATCCGCGTAAGCCTTCTCGGCATCTTGAACGGCTTGCTCTGCGTCCTTGATCGCTTTCTCAGCCGCCTTGTCGGCTTCCGCCTTTCGCTTTGCCGAAGCTGCCGCCGCCTTGTCACTCGCCGCGGCGGCATTCTTGGCCCTGACACCTGCGACCTCCGCGGCGGTACGCTGCTCCGCGACAGCTGTCCCCTGCTCAGTTGCCGCGGCGGCGTTCTTCTGTGCTTCCTGAAGCTTTCCTGTGAACCCAACGTATTCTGCTGTGACCTCAACAAGTTCAGCCAGTTGGGGGATATTTGCGCCTGTAATCTTGTTGAAAATAATAACAGCCGGCATCAGCAGGTTCAAACCAAAGGCGTAGTCCTTGATGGAATCTACGATTGCTCGGTTGCGGATCTCGATCTTCTCTGCCGTGGTCACCTCCGCGTCGAGCTTGGTCAAGTAATTGCCGAGGTCAGACGCCACCTGCCGCCGCGCGATAGCCTCGTCATAGGCGGCCTGCGTGATCTTGCCAGAGGCGAGCGCGGCCTCAAGCGCGGCCTCCTTTGTGAGCTGCAGCTGTTGAGTAACGAATTCGTTAGCGACCTTGGCCACGCGAGCGGCCTCTGCCTGACGCTCCATATCGGCGTTCATCACAGCGAAGGCAGCGGCGGCGGCTACCGCGGCTACGGCTACGGCACCGAGCACAGGCCCCGACAGCCCAGCGAGCGACCCCGCCGCCACCTCCCCAACGTCGGCAACATCGGAAAGGCCACGCGCGGCATTTCCTAGCGCGGGGCTCACCATGTCCAGGGCGCCCGAGAGCTTGGCGCTATTACTGCCTGCCTTGCCGAACTTGTCGCCCATGTCGCCGACAGCCGAGCCAGCCTTTGCGGCGCTCTCGCGAGCGGCGTCCATCGCCTTCTTAGACGCCTCGCCCGCCTGCTTCGCTGCCCGCTCGGAAGCCTTGAAACCCTTGTTGAGCTCCGAGGCCATGGCGCGGGCTTGCTCGGCGCTGATGCCTGGGATGCTCCCCAGCTGCTTACGAAGGCCGCTGATGTCTGCTTCTACGTTCCATTCTACGGTAGGCATCGCTCCCCCTTACGCGGATAGCCGGCGGGCTACCGCTTGCATCGCCTTCTCAAGTTCGGGAATACGCTCGTTTGCTAGGCGCTTACCATAGTCATTGACAAGCACCTTCCATAGGTTCTTGGCATCCCGCGGCGCGGAGCCAGGTGGATCGATTTTGAACACGCCCACAGCGCGACGTGTGCGCGTCCATCGCTGCACCGTGTAGCCGGCAGGGATTTTGCCCGTTGCGCGGTATGTACTCATGACGTGAGAGAATTCATCATCGGTCACGCGCTGCCCCAAGCGTGAGAAAGGGCCTGCGCGGCGCACGTAGTACGTAGACTTCTCGTGGCTGAAGACGACTCCGCGGAGCTTGTCAGGCCCAAGGCGAAGCTCGTAATCGATACCGCCGCCCGTCTTGCCCGTGCGCTCGATGACATTCTTGTACCACTCTGCTCGCGCGTGGTCTGTCACGTCAGCGGTAACGCCCTCGACGGCACGCTTGATCTCGACGTAGGTAGTCGAAATCATGTTGTCTAGTGCGCGCTCCAGCTCCGGCCCGATGGACACCGAAGCGCGCCCGACTGTGATCTTCTTACCCGCCACCCAGCCCCCAGAAGGCCCGCGCCTCTGGAGCTATCCTATCACCTTCGCGCGGGCGGGGTTGCTTGCCTGTGGCCTTGGCCGGCGGCGTGTGCTTCACGCGCCACCAAGCCAAGACGCGCTCCTGGGCCTCCAGGGGCCAGCGATAGAACGCTTCCGGGTCGCCGCAGTAGGTAAGCCCTATCTCCAGGGCGAGGGCGTCTAGGGCTCCCCCTGCCCCGCGGTAAAACCCTCAAGCTCTGCGACCTCCGCTTCCCGCGGCACGTCCACGATAAGCTCCAGGGCCTTCTGCGCAGCGCCGTAGATCTCGACCTCCGGGATGCCGAGCCCGATCAGCTCGTCCAGCGTGTCGGCGCCCACGTCGAGCGCGTGGCCTCGCTTCCACTTGGTACGCAGGGGCTTCGCAGCCCAGCACGCATTCAGAGCGGCGCACAGCCCCAGGAGCGGGCTCTGCCCAACAGCCATGCGGCATTCCGTGATCGTAGCGAAGGACGCCGGCTTGACGAGCGGCGCCGTGAACTTCCCGAGCTTGATTTCCATTCCTTCCTCCGTGAACGTGAAACGCCCCCCGCACCTAGTAGCACGGGGGGAGTCGGGCGTGGGATGCGATCCCGCGCGGGTCAGACGGCCGTGATCGAGCCGTAGCAAGTCCCGTTCAAGGTGAACGAGTTCGGGTCGCCTTCCGCGAAATCGATAGAGATGCGGTTGCCGACGAGGGTAAGCACGTGATCCGTCGCCTCCCCCAGCGTGGTGCCCTCGATGCTGATCACACAGTCCAGCCCATAGGCATCGCTGTTAGCGATCGTGCTGACCGCAGCCGCGAAGGTGCCGGTCTTATTCACGGCATCCCAAAGCGTCTTCGAAACGGAGTCGCTGAGCTCCGTCATGTGCGCCGAGAAGGACCACGTGGGGAAGGTCTGCGACACAAGACGCACCGAGCCCAGGGAGCCGCGGTCGAGGTAGGTCGTCACCTCGGTGTTGGAGTTAGCCGACAGACCCGAGATCGAGAAGTCTCCACTCTCAAACTCGACGTTGATGGCGATGGGCGTGCCGGTCCCGTCTCGGAGGACGATTGCCCCGTCTCGAAAATTCTTCACGATTGGAAGCGCCATTTGATCCCCCTTACTGCAGCGGAAGTGTGTGGATGATGCGGAACGTTATCACACCGATGACCCACTCACCTATGGTGTTTGTCTCGCGCGTGGCGCTTACTAGCTGCACCTTGTAGGACAGGGGCCACGTCGCGTCGTAGGCCATGAGCTTGTTAATAACGAGGCTCTCCGCATCGAGGGCGTCGTCGTAACTGTCGCTCATCCCCTTCGGCGCGAGGCGCCAGGAGTAGCGTAGGTCGAGCGTCGTCTCGACGAGCAGGCCCTCTGCAGGGCGTCCGCGGTAGGCGCGGAGGTCGTCCGTCGTCGTTGGGTGAACCGCAAACGCCTTGTGCGCGATGCTATCCGCGTCCCGCCCAAAGTTGTCAGGAGCCACGCGGGACTCCTTCCACCCGGTCAAGGTGAGGATCCGCGTCGTCACGTCCTCGCGCAGCTGGCGTACCGTCTTGCTGGCCATCAGTAAAACCCACCGAAGCGCGGGTAGCCGCCGCGGCCATTCAGCCACACGGTCGAGGAGCCCGCCTTCTTCGTGTTCGGGTTGATCTTGTTCTCGTCGGCCTCGTCGTAACTAAAGCGCAGCTGGTTCCACGCCTCGGTGTACATGCGCTGGTAGTGCTCGGCGAGGGCCTGCCAGCGCCCGCCGTCTCCGGCGCTTGTCTGGAAGTCGGTGAACACGAGCTGAAGCGTCAGCGCGAGGTGACAGTCGCGCATCGCGCTCGGCTGGATGATCAGGTAGGGTCGCCGGCCCTGCGCCACGAGGCGGTTCGTGATCGTGGCCCACGCTTCGTCGAGGTAGTCCTGATAGCTCGTCGTGCCCGTGGCAAGGAGCGACGGAAGGTCGGAGTGCCGCCGGAACAGGTCGGCGTCCGTCACCACTGGGTAGAGGGTTCGGCGCGTGAGTGCGGCATCCTGTCTAAACACATTCTGAACCGTCGCCGTCATTTGAAGGGTCCACTCGATGAGCCACCCCTCCTCGAGCGCGAGCGACGTGGTGGCGGTCCCCAGGAGGGCGTAGGTCGCCACGCTCCCGGTGATCGTCACAGCCGCGGCGTTGATCACGACCGTCCCGTCTGCACGGTAGATCGTGATCGTGCCGGAGAGCGGAGCCACGAGGGCACCCGCTCGGAAGATGGGGCACGTGAGGTCTTGGTTACGGCCACGCTCGATCGTCTCGCCAGAGCGGAACCGTGCCGTGTACAGCGTCTCGCTGATGCTCATCGTGCCCCCCTCGCCGTCACTTATCGCGTTCGCGACGATCGGCCTTCTGCGCTCTCTCGCGTGCGATCTGCTCGGCGCGCTGCGTCGGCATCCCGCCCTCGACGAGGCGGCGCGTCATGGCGTCCTTCGCCGCTGCGATGTCCTTACGCTCGCTCACGCCTTCGTCCTCTTGGCGGGAGTATACATGCGGTCGGTCGCCGCGCGCATCTCATCGAGGCGCTTCTGCTCGACCGGCAGCGCGAGGGCGCTACCCGGATGCGTGGGCGCGCGCGTCTGATGCTCGGTCACTCGGCGCTCCTGACGCTCCACCAGCACGCCGATGAAGTCGGGATCCGGGATCTTGATGATGCCGTCCGCGACGAGGCGCCGCAGGAACGCACGGTAGCCCTCGGTGTCGACCGTCATGCGGGTCTGCCCCGCGACGAGCTTGGGCTTCTCCCACTTCGACAGGAACACGGGACCGTTCGCCCCCGCATACTGCACACAGTAGCCGCCCGGCTCGATCTCCCACGGGACGACCGTCATACCCTTCTTGCCCAGGTGCACCTCCGCGAGCGCCGTGTCGCCGTTCTTGTCCACCCTGTTCAGACCAGGGATCGCAACCATCTGCCCGAGGTCGGGAAGCCACTCGCCCTCGACGCACTGCCAATGTCCCGGATGGTGGGTATACCACCACGCCGCGTTGCTCGGCATGTTGAGCATGGTTGCCATGCCCTGCGGGCGAGAGGCGGGTTGAGCGGCGAAGGTGCCGCCGTCAGATGCCGTGAAGTTCGCAGCCATTGAGTCTCCCTTACGCACGAAGGCGTGCCCGTACCATAAGCACGGACACGCCCCGATGCTAGGCGGCAGCGCCTAGCAGGCCATCACAGGTCGCTGACGATGCCAACGCCCTTGAGGTCCTGCAGCTCGGCGACGCCGAGGAACGAGGACCCGACGACCTTGGTCAGACCCGAGGCGGCGTCACGTTCCCACTCGACAGCCACGGGGGCGCCGGCCGGGATGATCACGCCGCCAGCCGCCTGGATGGGCGCCGGGGTGCCGAGGGCGTAGGCGATCGCGCCGTTGCCGAGCATCATCCCGCGGTAGTCCGCGCCCGCGTTGGCCGTAGGGACGAAGCTGGAAACGTGGACGTTGACGCCAAATAGCTTTCCCTTCAGGCTGGAACCCATAGCGGAAGTCTGCTCCTGATTGGCGGCGATGTACTGCGCCGGGCCAACCTCAACACGGAGGCTGCTCATCAGGTCGTTGTACTGCTGCGGGTGCAGGATGCAGTCGTACTCGCCCATGACGCTCTGAAGCTGGAGGGCGAAGATCGCATCGTAGAACGTGTCCGTCGTGAGGTCCACAGTCGTCGTCCCAACCTGCGTCGAGAAGCCGCTGGAGAGCGCACACGCGAGCTGGTTGAAGCGACCGTTGAACGCCGTCACCATCGCGTTGGTGAGGCCCTCGAGGTCCACGCCGCCCGGAACGGAGTTGGAGATCCGCGCGAGGTCGGTGAGGTCGTAGCGCAGCGCCTGACGCGCCACCACGACCGTCGCCGCAGCGGAGGTGATCGAGGTGTTGCTGACGCTCACGCCGTCGCCGGGGGCGCTCATAATGTCGGTACCGTTGAGGCCGACGACGGGCACCTGGATGCTGTCGCTGCCGGTGCCGTTGACCGACCCGACATTCAGAAAGCAGGGGGCGTTGCGAAGGCTTCCGGTGTCGGCAAGCTTCATCACGATCGACTGATAGAGAACCGCGGCTACGCGGGCGTTGCCGTCGAGAGCGGCAAAATCGATATTGGCCATAGTGGCCTCCTAGAGAGGTTCGAGGTTTGCCGCGCCTATCGCTGTTGACGGGAGTTCGGCCCGAGCGCGTGGGGTTGCCCCCACGGCTACCTTACGCCGCTCTGTGACAGACTGTCAAGGCGTGCGGATCGCCGCCTGAATCGCGGCCGCGTTTGCTTTGTACTCGGCCGGCGTGAGGCGCATGATCGCCTCGGGCGTCCACGTCGTCGTCGCCGGGGGCGTCTGCGTCACGGTCCCGGCGTTGCTCTTGGGGAGCGGTGCTCCCACGGCGGGAGCGGCTGCGGGAGCCGGGGCCTCGGGCAGGTACGCGCGCACCGCCTTCGGCAGGTTGTCCTTGTTGCCGAGCCACTCCGCGAGCGGTGGGCGACCCTCAGACGGGAGGCGCGAGTACGCGTGCTGCACGTACTCCATGCCCTCGGCGTCGGTGATCCCCGCGGCCGAGATCTCGCGCTCGATGCGGAGCGCCTCGCGCTCTGCCTTGCTCGCAGCCTTCGCCTCCTCGACCTGCGCCTTGTACTTCTCAGCAGACTCGGCCAGCGGCGCCAGCTCGCCGACGCGGCCCTCGAGCTCCTTCACGCGTGCGACCAGCTGACGGATGCGCGCTGCCGCTCCACCGTCGCCGCCCTCGGTCGTGGTCGTGGTCGTCGTTACTTCTTCGCTCATGCTTCCTCCTCGCGCTGTTGTTGGACGCGCTCCCATACTGCTAGCTGCCGTCTTGCCCACGCCCGCCCCGGTGCTCCGCCCCAAAGATCCCACGCGATACGTCCGGCGCTCGGATAGTCCGGGTGCCCTGGCTTCGCTGCCGGCGCGTCTAGATCGCGCTCGTGTCGCGTGAAGTAAGCGACCATGCGCTTGATCGTTTCGATACTCACGACCTCGCGGCCTGCGAGCTGGGAAGCACGGCGAGCTCCAACCAGCGTCCCACCGCGGTTGTACTTCTCGCGGTTGGCGAGGCCACGCTTCGCGACCGCAGCGACATCGACGGGGGCGCGGAGCTCGAAGCCCATCGCGCGCTCGTCGCGGAGGAACCGACGGTAGACCGCCGGGGCCTCGCGCTTGAGGTAGTCGCGCTGCGCGTCCGACAGGAACGGCACTAGCCACCCTCGGGCGTGGCCAGCGTGAACCCGCGGCCGACCTCACCCATCATGGCGTCCGCCGCATCGGCTGGCATGTTGAAGAACTGCACCAGCATCGCCACGCCGGTAGCGCGGGGGAGCTTGCCCTCGGCAACCGCCGTAACGATGCCCTGCGCGGCCTGCACCTGGGCGCCGTTCATCGCCACCGCGGAGGCGGGCACGCCTGCCTCGGTAGCTGCGGCGGCCACGCTCTCCTCCGGGGCTGCGGCCTGCGGCGTCTCCGCGCTGACCTCCTCGGACATGTCCTCGGCGTCGTCCTCTTCGTCGTGGATCTCCACCGCGGCCTCTACCTTCGGGCCGATGCCCAGGTAGCCGCGGGCCTCGCGGAGGCTCTCGATCACGGCAGCGATCACAGCCGCATTGGCCTCGTCGAGCTCCAGGGCGCCAAGCGCCTCCTCGGCCGCATCGAGCTCCTCGCCGACCTCGGACATGGCCTCCGCGTGTGCGGGGGATACGTCGGGTGCGGCCGTCGCCGGTCGTACCTCCGAGTCTCCTTCTTCCGCGGCCGGCGACGCGCTTACCATCATCCGCGCCTCGGCCATCTTCGCCGCGGAGATCTGCTCGAGGCGAGCCACCGCGTCCTCGTGGGTCAGCGAACCGAACAGCCGGAGCGCCTCGACCTTATCCATAAGCCCGGCCTCCATCATCTCCATCGCGTGAGCGCGCCGGCTGGCGAGCTCCTCGGGCGAGAGCGGGATCTCCCGGTAGTGGACCGAGTACCCTCCCTCCGGGAACTGCGTGCCCATCGCCCGGTTGTAGAGGGTCGCCGAGATGGCGACGAGGCGCTCGTCCGCGTCCCGGAACTGCATGACGTACTTGCGCTGCGCCGTGCGCTTGCCGTCTTGGCTGAGGCTGATGGCGTAGCCGCTCTTGGCGCTGCCGCTCGTGCGCTGAAGGTCGGTTGGTGCGAGGCCCGCGTCAGTCGCGAGCCGGTGCGCGATCGCAGCGATCGTCGCCTCGATCTTCTCAACGTCCGCGCCCGCGACGAACTGACCGACCTGCGGTTGCTGTTCCATCGCCGCGTCGAGCATTAGGATCGTCGTCGGGTCGGTCACGACCTCGACGCGCTGACCACGGCTCCCACCGTCGACCATGTCAGACCCGGCGATACGCACGCCGATCGCGTACCGCTGGGGGAACGAGGCGTCGCGCAGGGTGTGCGCAAGGAAGCTGTAGTAGACCGCGAGGTTGAGGCTACCCTCGTAGAGCTCCACGCCGTTGAAGGCGTCGAAGAGCCGGTCGCCGTACAAGCTCGCATGGTACAGCACGACCGGCAGGATCGGGGTGCCGTCCGCGCGCCGGTACGGGTAGTCCGCGCCCGAGTACGTGCCGCCGAGCACCTCGAGGGTCACGTCCTCGCCCATGCCCGAGTCCTTCGCAAGACGCACCGTGTAGGACGGCGCCGCCGGGTCGCGAATGTCCAGGACATCGTAGGCCCAATGCGCCTCGCCTCGGATGTGCCGAAGCCGGATCTCGGCGTAGGCGAGCGGCGTCGTCGGCCGGCTCGGGTCGGCCTCGGCGATCGTCATATCGGGGGACACCGGGCGGTAGATCAGTCGGCCGTCCTCGACATCGATGCGCATCCACATTTCCCGGAGCGCGATCACCATCGACTGAAACCGTGCCATCTGCGGCCAGAGCCCGGAGCGAGCGATCAGACCATTCGACCCGCAGAGCTCGTCCACCGCCCCGCCGGCCGTGTTGTGGGAAACATCCGGGGGGGCGTCGTACAAGGTGGCGAGCTCGGTCGCCACGACCTTGAACGGGTTGCTGCTGATGTCGGGAATACCCCACGCCTGACGGCGCGTGCTGCCCAGCTGCGCCTGTAGACGGTCCTCGAGGAGGCGCACCCACCGGCCCTCCATCAGCGCACGCCGATGCCGGGTGTGCTCCCAGCGCGATGCCTCTTCCGGGTTCGTGGGCGCGGGCGGCTGCGGCATCTTGGAGTAGGCGTACATGGTTCCCCCTTACCCCAGCCTAATCGATGTAGGCTGGTAAAGTCGCCTCGTGTAAAGCTCGAGGCAATAGCGTAGCCCGTCTATGCTGTGCTTATGCTCGCTGGCCTCGCGGCCGTCGAACTTCTGTAGGTCGTCGATGAGGCCGCGGCATCGCGGGTTGATCGAGAAGTCGCCGCGGAGCATGGCGGCGCTCAACACCCGGTAGCCCTCGAAGACCGATCCGCGAGGTTTGTACGCCGTGTGAATGCGGAAGGGTAGCGACCCCGTGGGCAAGCGCAGCGACCGCTCGAACGCCGACATCAGCATCGCGTTCGACTTCAGCGACCCGTTCTTCTTCCCGTAGACCTTACGGTCGCCGACCCACCTGTCGACCTGCTCCCACCGCAGGCCGCAGCGACGGAGCATGGTGAGGATCGCCGCGGCGTCCTGATCCGGCGTGGTCATGCCGTCGCTCACAACCTGATCGAGGACCCAGATCTTCGGATGCCCCTCGCCGCCATCGCGGACCAGCGCCGTCAGGATCGCCACCTGAGCGCCGGCCTCGGTGCCGTGATCGATGCCGACGCCGATAAGGGCCTCGCCCACGGGGGCGTCGGCGCGCACGTGCGTCGTTGGGTCGAACATCTTGAAGACGCGGCCCTCGACCCACCCGGAGTCCCACTCGCCGTGGATGCGCTGGGCTACCTCTTGCGGGAGGATCTGCGCCGTGAGCTTGTCGATGTCCTCCTGCGTCAGTAGCGGGCGCCCGCCGATGGGCGTAGTGTTCTCCACCGTCAGCGGGAAGTGCAGATCCTGCACGGCGCCATCCTCCACGAGGCGCTTGAGCCAGCCAAGGGGGAGCCCGATAGGCGTAAGCGTGATCGCGATGCGCCCCCGCTGGCGCAGAACTCGCGCCGCAAGCTCAGACCAGATTTCCTCCGGGGGGGGCTCGTCGATCATGACATAGTCCACCGTTGCGCCAGCCAGAGCGATGGCCCCTTGGTTCACGGTACGGATGCGTAAAACCGAACCATTCCGAAACCTTATAATAGGTGTGCGCCCACGGAAACCGCGGCCTGGGGTGTATTCGCAATCCGGATCGATAGAATCCTTGGGGAGCAGCGCCCACAGCTTCCCCTGGATCGCTAGCGACTGCTCCCAGGACACGACGACTACCCAGGCTTCAATAGGCGCCGCCTTGACCAGCGTGTGAGGATGGGAGCCCAGGCACCGATAGATGCAGTCCGCGAGGCCGGCCCAAGTCTTCCCGAGCTGGTTCCCGGCGCGCAACAGGCGGATGGGATGGTTGCTCTGAAGAAAGGCAAGCTGGGGAGGCGTGGGGCGGAAGTAAGCCAGGGGATCGGCATGCGCCCGCCGGGCGAGCGTGTTCGAGGCCGTGGCCAGCGCGGAGAGGTTCAGGCAGACTCCACGAGGCGCATGGGCACGCCTCCGCGCCGAATGGCGATTGCATCCTCCAGGCGCTCCAGGTGCTGAGCCGGCAGAGCTGCGATCGCCTGCACCATGATGCCCATGAGCTGCTCGTCGCTCATGCTGTCGTCGGGTGCGTTGGCCTTCGCCAGCGCCGCGTCCAGCTCGTCGCGCGTCTGAAGCGCGAGCCGCTTGGCGCTCACCGCGGCCTGCCAGCTGCGCGCTTGCTCGGCCTGCGTCACCAGCTCCTCGGCCTGCTGGAGCGCCTGCCGCAAATAGTCCACGCGGTCGATCGTGTCGGGGAGCTTCCCGTAGTGCGGGCGCTCGCGTGGGCGTCGGCGTTCGGTTGGCATTTCGGCCCCTTATTTTGCTGTCAAGGTTGGCGTAGAGAGAGAGAAAGTCGAGAGCCTAACGGGGTCGGGGGAGGGGCCGGTCAGTATACACGACTTTCCGGCCCATTCTCCCCACTTCCTGTCGCCTTACGGACTAGAGCTCGCCCTCTTCAAGGATGATCTCGCAGTTGACAGACGTATGCGAGGCCGAAAACACGAACAGCTTCGCCGCCATCGCGAGCCCGGTCATTCCGTTTTTACCTCGAAGCACAACCAGCGGGTCTTGAACCGTGAAGAACTGCGTGGCAGGACTCGTGCCGCCATCGGTCAACGTCTGGTCTGCGCTGAATGCCAGGTTCTTAGACGCCTTGTCCCTGTTGTGGAGCGTCACCTTGAGCGGCATGTTTGCCGGCAGGATGATCTCACGGCACAGGCCGGAGCTAGCCGGCGTCTGCGTGTGAGCGACGAACGGAAGGACGGAGACAGATGACAGGTCGAGAGCTGGCATGCTTACCTCTTGTGGCTGACGTTAGGCGGGCGTTAGTTCTGTCCGTTGCCGTGGCGCTTGAATGCTGCACTAGCAGCAAGGAAGCCCGCTAGCTGCGCGTCTTGGTACGCTTCGTGAGTAGCCTCACTCGCGAGGTTTAGCTTGGGCTTGGTTCGATGCACGCCACCATTCAGCGCGAGGTCGATAGCCCATCGCACGTCTACTGCTTCGGCGTCCGTAGTTAGCGAGTTGCCGCCGTCAAAGACGAGCTGGGTAAGCTTCTCGCCCTTGTAATACCCTGGATTGAGCTTCACCCAGAGCACCTTGTCAGCTCGGACCCATGCCCATCCGGCATCGTCCGACTCGTCAGGGTCTCCCTCGCCAACCCATATGGCGAACATGTGCGACCCGCCCGAGCTGTCTTGATACCCGCGAACGTATTCGCTCGCCATTAGTAGAGGTTCCCATAGCCCAGATCGTCGCCCTGGGTCGCGGGCTTCTCGCTGTTGCCGCCAGCCACTCCCAGGAAGCGCACAGTCTCGGCGACTACCTCCGTGGTGTAGCGGTCCTTGCCGTCCTTATCGGTCCACTTGCGCGTGGCCAGCCGGCCCTCGACGTAGACCTGTCGGCCCTTGGCCAGGTACTTACCGCACGCTTCGGCCTGCTTTCCCCAGACGACGACGGTATGCCACTCGGTGGCTTCCTGCCGGTTGCCCTCGCGGTCCTTGTAGCTGGACGTGGTAGCCATGCGCAGTTGCGCAACGGACTGCCCGCTGGGCGTGGACTTCGTTTCGGGGTCTTGCCCGAGGTTGCCCACGAGCGTCACACGGTTGATCATCGTTCCTTCTCCTTCTTCGGTTTGAGCCCGAGCCTTTGCGCGGGCGGCACATCGCCGTAGGGCGTGCGCCTTTGTGTGGACACGTAGCCCGAACAGCTAGGCGCGTCAGCGTAGACCCGCGCGAGGCCGTCAGGCGTGGGGCTCGCCCACTCGGCAAGCCATGCGGCGGCGCTGTCGTATGGCGACGTGCAGGTACGTTCCCAGCGGCGACAGGTGAGGCAGTCGCCGGTCATGCCGTTCGCCTGGAAGCCGCGGCTTCTTGCTCAGGCGTGAGCCAGCCCAGGGCGCGAAGCTCTGCCAGGTGATCGGCCTGGACCTCCAGCGGAGGCGGCGGTGCTGGGCTGGCCGCGACGGCCTCCTCCCGTTCCAGCATGCGCCTAGCCTCACGAGGCCGTATACCGATGTCCCGCGCGAGCTGGCGCACCAGGTCTGCTCTTGAGGCGCTCGGCAGTTCCGCAGGCAGGACAGGCGCGGCCACCTGGGCAGGCGCTGGCGCAGTTGGCCTCGCAAAGCGCGAACCCGGAGGCAGCTTCGCTCCCCTCATGCGCTCCGGAAGTTCAAACCCCGAAGGGCTCCCCTTCTGTTCCCCCCTGCTTGCAGGGGGGCTAGGGGGGTCGCTTGGCTCTGCTCGGTTCTGCTCGCTGTGGGGGTAAGGGGGATCTTCTGTACCTTCGGTGTAATCTCTGTGTAATGGGGGGACCGATTTGGCCCCCTCCCTGGGGACCGATTTGGCCCCCTCCCTGGGGACTGCCTCGTGGGAGGGAGGGGACCGATTTGGCCCCCTCTGAGGGGACCGATTTAGCCCCCTCCCCCCTGGGGGGTGGGGACCGATTTGGCCCCCTCCCTCGTCTAGGGTGGGGACCGATTTTGCCCCCTCCCCCTGCAGCTCCACAGACGCCGGAATG
>Ga0209296_1000659_pt1 | contig 29332 bp, 24 predicted proteins | sample S_130206_EF_Meta_FD_187319 | JGI IMG/M metagenome (GOLD analysis project Ga0209296, IMG submission 187319) | Freshwater microbial communities from Lake Simoncouche, Canada to study carbon cycling - S_130206_EF_MetaG (SPAdes) (version 2) | ecosystem: Environmental > Aquatic > Freshwater > Lake ... | reverse complement strand
CACGAAGACCTCGATTACCTATCGAGTAACGGATCTTGCTGGTCAAACAGCAACCTCGACGTTGACGCCGATTGTTCCGCCACCTCCGGTTGCGTTGAATGACACGAAAGCTGCTGGCGCATATGACACGAACCAGACGATTTCGCCTTTGAGTAATGACGCGCCGGGTGCTGCGTCGGCTCCTTTGGTTCTTTCGAGTTTGAAGTTCTGTCCGGTGAGCGCAACTGCTCCGTTCACATCAACGAATTGTTCGTTGGTTCCGTCGCAGGGCAGCCCGTTGATTACCGCAGACGGCAAATACTGGGTGAATGCGGCGACTGGCGTGGTGACGTTTGATCCTGATGCCGACTTCACCGGAACGGTGACGGAACCGGTTCAGTACGTCGTTGCTGATTCCTTGGGGCAGCAGACCACGGCGAAGATCACGTTGATTGTGTCGAAGCCCACGCCTCCGGCAGCTTCTCCGCAAACCAAATCCGTGTTGCCTGGTGGGACAATCAGTTTCACGAACATCACCGGTGGTTCTGGTCTTGCGACAGGAACGGGTCTTGTCACGTCGGGTGCTGGTGTGACGTGTTTGTACACACCAAACACAACCACGTGTGATGCGGACAATGTCGTGACTATTGCTGGTCAGGGCACGTTCACTCTTGATCCTGCAACTGGCGTTGTCACCTATGTCGCAGATCCGGGTGTCACTCAGGGCACGAAGACCTCGGTGACGTATCGGGTGACTGACGTTGCTGGTCAAACAGCAACCTCGACGTTGACACCGATTGTTCCGCCACCTCCGGTTGCGTTGAATGACACGAAGGCTGCTGGTGCGTATGACACGAACCAGACGATCAGTCCATTAGCGAATGACACCCCGGGTGCGCCAAGTGCGCCGTTGGTTCTTTCGAGTTTGAAGTTCTGCCCGACTTCGGCGACTGCGCCGTTCACCTCGACGAATTGTTCGTTGGTTCCGTCGCAGGGCAGCCCGTTGATTACCGCAGACGGCAAGTACTGGGTGAATCCAGCCACGGGTGTTGTGACATTCGATCCGAATGTGGGTTTCACGGGCACGGTGACTCAGCCGGTTCAGTATGTGGTTGCCGACAGTCTTGGGCAGCAAACCACGGCGAAGATCACGTTGATTGTGTCGAAGCCGACACCGCCGACCGCAACACCTCAGACCAAGTCAGTTCTGCCTGGCGGCACGATCAGCTTCACGAACATCACTGGTGCCTCTGGTCTCGCGACAGGCACTGGTTTGCAGACGAGTGGTGCTGGGGCGACGTGTTTGTACTCACCAAACACGACGACCTGTGATGCAGACAATGCGGTGACGATTACTGGTCAAGGCACGTTCACGCTTAACCCTTCGACGGGTGTCGTTACCTATGTCGCTGATGCTGGGATTACGCCGGGCACAAAGACGTCGATCACATATCGGGTGACTGATATTGCTGGTCAAACAGCGACCTCGACGTTGACACCGGTAGTTCCTCCACAGCCAGTTGCGGTGAATGACACGAACGTCGATGACTACGACATCAATCAATTGATCACTCCACTAGCGAATGATTCCTCGGGCGATCAAACGACACCTCTAGTGCTTTCGAGTCTGAAGTTCTGCCCGACGTCGGCGACGGCACCGTTTACGTCAACGAACTGCAATTTGGTGCCCAGTCAGGGCAGCCCGTTAGTGACGGCTGACGGAAAGTATTGGGTTAACGCGGCTACGGGTGTCGTGACCTTTGATCCCGACGCCGGGTTCATCGGTGTGGTGACCGTGCCTATCCGATATGTGGTGGCCGATGTCTTCGCTCGAAGCGTGACAGCAACGATTACTCCCGAGGTGCTCCCGCCACCGTCTCCGAGTGCGAATCCAAGTGAGACCTTTGGACTTCCCGGCAAAGTTCAGACTTCGAATCTGCTCGACAACGATCTTGCTGGAAATCCGTCCGTTCCACTGGTTCTCTCGACGGTCCGACTTTGTGGTGTGAGCGAGTCGGTTCCCAACTGTTCAGAATTCCGGGTCACGGTTGCGGGAGAAGGGGAGTACGTCCTCGAGCCCACTACCGGCGTTGTTTCGTTCACACCTGAATCTGGGTTCATCGGAACGGCAGACCCCCTTCCCTACGTAGTCGCTGATTTGATGGACCATGTCGTGAGTTCGACGTATACCCCTGGTGTTGTTCCCGTTCCCAAACTCAAAAATGACAGCGACCAATCGGAGCAAGGTGTTTCGCAGTCGTACAGCGTTCTAGGGAATGACTCTCCTGGAAATTCACGAGTTCCCTTCGATCTGTTGACGCTTCGACTTTGTCGCCCGGCTGATAGTCCTCCGGCATGTACGCAACGCACGGTTGTGATCGCGGGTGAAGGGACCTATCAAGTAAATGATGATGGCACTGTGACGTTCACGCCGGAGCCCGATTTTGTGGGAGTGGCAACCCCGATTTCTTATGTCGTGACCGACATGCTCGGACAGTCTGTTACTGCATCAATCCATCCGACAGTGACCCCGCACCCACAGGTCATCACGATTGTTGGCCAGCAACTCCCGATGACGGGTATTGATCTCATGTCGTACTTCGGCTGGGCACTGGCACTCTTCGGATCAGGGCTTGCGCTTGTCACAATTCGACGTCGTCACAGTCGTCCGTAGAACTCTTCGAAAATTTTGGAGTCCACGGGAGTCGTCTGACCGCTTCGGCGGTCGGTAGTGTCCACTCGTTCAATCATTCGGCGAGCGGGGGAGACACATGAGTATCAATCTGGTCATCCTCGCGATTGCGACCACGATTTCGCCGTTGTTCTTGCTTGCTGCCGTCATCATGATGAGCACGTCGCAGAAGGTGCGCACCGCATGGGCCGCCGCTATCGGTTGGTTCGTTTCAATCGGCGCGTGTGCGTTGGTGATGGTGATTGTCGGGGGCGCTGTTTCCGGAACAAAGAGCCATCATCATCACTGGTGGATGGGCGTTCTCGACATTCTGTTTGGTCTCTTTATCGGTTTCATGGCCTACCGCTCGTGGCGGCGAGCGCATGTTGAACATGGCAAAGCGCTCCCGAAATGGATGGACCGAGTTGGATCGATGTCAGTGATTTTCGCCCTTGGCCTCGGAATGTTCCTGCCGCCGACGGTTCTTGCATTCGCTGCCGGTAATGAAATCAATCAACAGCACTTATCTGACGGCACGAAATGGATTGCGGTGTTTATCTACGCAGCGATCGGGACGCTCGTCGAGGTTGTCCCGATCCTCTGGCTCACACTGCAGCCCTCACGACGGGAACATCGACTGTCGGAGTGGAACTCCTGGCTCGATGCTCATTGGCAGGAAGTGATCGCCGTATTGTTCGCAACAGTCTCGGCATTCCTGATACTTAAGGGTTTGGTTGCAGTGATTCACTAGGCGTGACATCGACGCCGTCATTCATGATGGATCGACGGGTGGATCGTGATTGCAGAAACCAGTCGACTGCCAAGCCCACGCCCAAGCAGCAGAAGAAGTCGAATGGAGTTCGCAGCCGTGGTGGTCCGACGAACAGCAGCGAAGCCACAGTGAAATAAGCGCCTAAGGCAATCATGAGTGCGACAATCGGTTCGCGACGCCTGATGATCAATCCTGCGATACCGATCAAGGTCACGATGTAGAACAACGGCAGCATCGCGCGGCGGAATCCGAGTTGGCGGCCATCGAAGGTCTCAGCAAGGTCATTCTCCGAGGGTTTGAGTTCGAAGTAGGTCGTCAGGTTCCGACCGATTACCGAGAATACGTAAGTTGGGTGTTGCTTCACCGAGTCCCATGCAATCGACTGCAGCTTCTTCGACCAGGCGACCTCGTCATATTTGAGTAACCACGTGGACTTGAACCGTTGGTCGATCGCTGGGTCAACGAAACCACCAAGTTCGATCGCCTCCGGGGAGTAGATGGCTGCGGCATTGAACCCGTTTGAGGTGTTGAGTACAGGCGAGCCCATCACGACCCAGTTACGAACAACCCACGGTGAGACAACGATGACTGCGATGCCGACGAACCCCAGAGCACGCTTCCAGCCGATCTGCCAAAGGAGCCAGAGCGCAACGATCGGAATAAGGAACTGTGCGCTCGTGCGGGTGAGTACGAGTAATCCGCACAGGCCACCCGCAACGATCCAACGGCGGTCGACAAGTAGCAAAAGGATGCCGACAAGCAGCAGCAGCGACAGGCCTTCGGTGAGGATCGCAGTGTCGTTGGCCAGCAATGGGGGATAGAGGGCCACGCATAGTCCAGCGATGAGTCCCGCTCGTCGTGTGGCAATACGGCTTATGAGTAGGGCTGCAAGAGCGGCGACGGCGACTCCGACTATCAGACTGAAAGCGCGTCCCACGACGAGTTGATCGCCGAACACGCGGTAGGTGCCGCCGAGCACATACGGATACAGGGGTGGCCTGAATGCAGTCTGATGCAGATCGAAGGTCGGGAACTTGATCTGAAAGCCGTCGCCAGAAGCAATGTATTTGGCGATGATCTCATAATGAGCGGCGTCGCTGTCAGTCCTGTAATTGGGAGTGACGAGAACCCAGTAAAGGATTCGAGCGATGAGGGCGGCGATGGCGACAGTGACCAACCATGACCATGTCTGCAGACGCGTGCGCCACGAGTCGCTAGTGACCTCGGTGATGGTTGAGGTGGCCACCGGCGTCAATCACCGATCTGAATATTCTCGATACCGATAATCGGCTCGGGGTAGGTCATATCCAACGACTCGAGTTTGTCGATCAGCAATTGTGAGATCACGAGGTTTCGATACCACTTGCGATCAGACGGGATGACGTACCAGGGAGCGCTCTTTGTGGAGGTCACTGAGAGAGCCTTCTCGTAAGCCTCGGTGTAGGCATCCCAATGTGCACGTTCGGCAACATCGCCATGTTCGAACTTCCAGTGCTTCGCCGGATTGTCGAGTCGTTCTTGCAGGCGTGCTCGTTGTTCATCTTTTGAGATATGAAGAAAAAGCTTCACGATGGTTGTGCCTTCATCGGCCAGCATTTGTTCGAAACCCCGAATGTGTTCGTACCGACGTTCCCAGACGTTCTTTGGAACAAGGTCATTGACGCGCACAACGAGAACATCTTCGTAATGACTGCGGTTGAAAATAACCATTCGGCCATTGCGTGGTGTGTGTTCGTGCACTCTCCATAAATAATCATGGGCGAGTTCAACGTCGTTGGGACGTTTGAAGTCCTTGACTTTTACGCCTACTGGGTTGATGGTGCGGAACACGTGCTTGATGGTTCCGTCTTTGCCGGAGGTATCCATTCCTTGCAAGATGATGAGCATCTTGTGTTTGGACTCGGCGTACAGCATTCCCTGCAATTCGGCGAGTCGTTCATTCAGTGCCGGAAGTAGTTCTGCGCCCTGTTCTTTGTCGCCATCGAACCCATCAGTGGCACTAGTTGACCATTTACTGAGGGAAACTTTTTTGCCGGGTTTAACCCGATACTCGTTTGGCTCAATCCGATTGGGACTCATGGTTTGTCCTTCCGAGCGCCGAGTCGTCGTCCGACCATCATTCCGAGCGATCGCGCCGCATCGTCGATGGTGGGCTTCGATTCGGCAGTGGTTTCCTTTGGATCGTTAGCGGTTACGGGCTGTGGCTTGGAACGACCCGTGACTTTGGCGAGGCCCGTGCCGACAACTTTGCCTGCTTTGCGCCCATGTTTCTCGAATCGATCGCCCCGAGCAGCGTCGGCCTCTTTTGCCCCGCGGTCGATTCCACGTGCGGTGTTGAGGCCGAGAGAAAGTATGACGAAGCCGATCCATACGCCGATGACGAACAGCCCGATAGTCCACGCCCACCCGGCGTCAGTTTTTGGAGTACTGAGCAGCATGAACAGCGCCACGACGATGAGGACTCCGACGAGAAGCGACATCCCTGTAGCGATCCAGAACATGACATCACGCCAGAACGGTGGGCGATAGGCGCGCAAGGTGCTCGAGCGCTTAGTGCGGGAACGCGACGAGGGGGCCACGGAAGAACCGTAGCCCCCTTGATCGAGTTGTTCAGGTTGTCTGTGGCTCAGTCGAGATCGAGGTGCAACATCTTGATGGCATTGCCACGAACGATCTTGTACAGCGTCTCGTCGTCAAGATCGACTGCCATGTCGCGAACGAACTGCTCGGTGTGCGGCCACGTGGAATCAGAGTGCGGGTAGTCAGTTTCAAACGTGACGTTGTCCACCCCGATGTCTGCAAGATTCTTGAGTCCGAAGTTGTCCCGGAAGAAGCAGGCGTAGACCTGACGACGGAAGTAGAACTCCGGCGGCTCGCTGACGATTTCGGGGTCGAATGCCCAGCCGCGGAATTCGGACCACACGTTCTGGGCACGCTCGAGGAAGTACGGAATCCAACCCATCTGTGCTTCGGAGTAGGCGAGTTTGATGTCAGGGAACCGGGGAAGAATGCCGGAGAAAATCCAGTCGGCCAACGACGACATGCCCTGGTTGAAGCTCAATGTGGCCTGGACGGCGGCGGGTGCGTCTGGCGAGGTCGCCGGCATCCGTGAGGAAGAACCGATGTGCATGTTGATCACGGTTTGCGTGTCGTTACATGCTTGGAAGAACGGGTCCCATTCGCCCGAGTGGATGGTCGGGAGACCGAGGAAGTGTGGAACTTCGGAGAAGCACACTGCGTGCACGCCGCGTGCAGCATTGCGGTAGATCTCGGCAGCTGCGAGTTTGGCATCCCACATCGGAACAATGATGAGCGGGATAAGGCGGCCCTTGCCTGCGCCGCCACACCATTCTTCGACCATGAAGTCGTTGTAGGCCTGCACGCAGAGGAGGGCGAGTTCCTTGTCCTTGGCCTCAGCAAAAGTTTGTCCGCAGAAACGGGGGAAGGTCGGGAAGCAAAGAGATGCTTCGGTGTGGTTTGCGTCCATGTCGGCAAGGCGAGCGGTTTGATCCCAGCAGCCTTTGCGCATTTCTTCATACGTCACCGGAAGCATGGTGCGCTCTTCGACGTCGAAGCCCACGGCAGTGATGATGCGACGCATCGGAACCTTAAGATCCTCGTAACACCAGAAGTCAGCGAACTTTCCGCCTGGGCTGTTGTCGCCAACGATGTCGAACGAATAGTTCATACCGTCGAACTTGAGGTTGTCGACGCGCAAGCGCTCAAGGCGAGGACCAGCGTCGAGGTACTTCTTCGGGAGGCGACTGGTCCACACATCGGCCGGTTCGATGATGTGGTCGTCGACCGAAACGATCTTCGGAATGACTCGCTTGGTGTCGGGCGAAGCGGGATTGGGAGCGGTGATGGTCATGGCTCTCCTCGAGGGCGCTGGTGTCGGGGCTCGTCCCCGCTCAGGTGACTTTAGGAGAAAACCTGACGACCCGTCAGGTTTTGCTCTTTGGTCGAGGGTGACCTTTGTCGCTCGGGTCGCTCAACCTGACCGATCGATGGTTCAGGGCCTACGATCGCCCCTCCGGAGCGAACGTTCCCCCAACGGAGTCCCCATGGATCTGACCTTCACACCGGCCGAAGAGGCCTTTCGGGCCGAAGCTCGGGAATGGCTCGAAGCCAATGTTCCTGTCGGCCTTCCTTCCGGCGATACCGCCGAGGGCTTTGCCCTTCACGTCGAGTGGGAAAAGAAACTGTTCGAAGCTCGTTGGTCAGTGGTGTCGTGGCCCGAGGAATTCGGCGGGCGCGGTGCATCGCTCTGGGAATGGCTCATTTTTGAAGAGGAGTACTACCGGGTCGGTGGTCCGCAGCGCGTGACACAGAACGGCATCTTCCTCCTCGCACCAACCATCTTTGAGTTTGGAACTGATGAGCAGAAGGCGCGTTTCCTTCCGCGCATGGCTGCAGCCGATGACCTGTGGTGTCAGGGCTGGTCTGAACCCGACGCTGGTTCCGATCTTGCTGGCATCAAAAGCCGAGCCGCACGCGACGATGAGCGCGGCGGTTGGGTGATTAACGGACAAAAGACCTGGACAACGCGTGGCGCGTTCTGCAATTGGGTGTTCGGTTTGTTCCGCACCGACCCAGAAGCGGCGCGCCACAGCGGCATGACATACCTCATGGTTCCGCTCGATGCATCTGGTGTCACTGTGCGTGGTGTCGAGCGTCTCGATGGCGATGAAGGTTTCGCTGAAGTGTTCTTTGACGATGTGTTTGTTGCCGATGATCTGGTGCTGGGAGGTGTGAACGAAGGATGGGGAGTTGCTATGGCGACTGCATCCTCTGAGCGTGGTCTCACTCTGCGTTCGCCTGGTCGATTCTGTGCTGCGGCCGATCGCCTTGTTGATCTTTGGAAGCGTCAGGCTGCTGCCGGCGAACATCCAGAGCGCATCGATTCGTTGCGCAGCGATGTCGCGCAGTCATGGATGGAAGCCGAGGCCTATCGACTCGCCACGCTTGCTGATGTCACTGGTCTTGTGAAGGGTGTTTCACAGGGCGCTCGATCAAGTCTCACAAAGATCTACTGGTCGGAACTTGATGTGAAACTCAACGAGACCGCACTTCGTTTGTTGGGCCCTGCTGCCGAACTCATCGAAGCTTCTGCCGGAGCTGTTGACGGTGGAGTGTGGATGAAGGGTTTCGAGTTCGCTCTTAGCGGCCCCATTTACGCAGGAACAAATGAAATCCAACGCAATGTTGTCGCCGAGCGCGTGCTCGGTCTGCCCCGGAAGTAGGCCGAGATGAATTTCGCTTTTACTGACGATCAGCTGTTGTTCCGCGACGCAGTCGCTGAGTTCTTTGCCAACGAATGCCCGCCGGAAAAAGTGCGCTGGTCGTGGGACGACGAGGTCGGTCGCGACGCGTCGATCTGGGCCGCTCTTGCTGAAATGGGTGTGATCGGCCTCACTGTTCCCGAAGCCTTCGGTGGCATGGGAATGAACGAGATTGACCTGCTGCCGATCCTGACCGAAGCCGGTCGCTACGCCTACCCGGCGCCCCTTGTTGAAACTGTTGCCGTTGCCGCTCCGCTTCTCGCCGAGTCGGCTCCCGCGGCGATTGCCGAAAAGTGGTTGCCCGGCATTGCTGACGGTTCTGTTATCGCAACCGTTCAACTCGATGGTCAGCCGTTTGTGAATGACATGCACATCGCCAATCTTTTGATTGCGCAGCGTGGTGATCAACTCTTTGCTATTCCCGCCGAACACGTTCGCTCGACTCCGCAGGTGTCCGTCGATGGCGCACGTCGTGTGTTCAGTATCGAATGGGACGAAGCCGACGCGGAACTCATCGTTTCGGGCGATGCCGCTGTGCAAGCGGCGAACCGGGCGTTTGACCGCGGTGCGGCCGCGACAGCCGCACAGCTCATCGGCTTATCAGAGCAAATGATTGCGATGACCGTTGCCTATGTCTCTGACCGTAAGCAGTTCGGTGTGCCGATCGGAAGCTTTCAAGCCGTGAAGCATCACTTAGCCGATGCCGAACTCAAGGTGTCGTTTGCTCGACCAGCGGTTTGGGCTGCCGCCTATGGCCTTGCCAACAGTTCTGCCGATGTCGATCGTGAAGTATCGATGGCGAAATGTTTCGCATCCGATGCCGCCGAGGTTGTTGCTCGAAAGGCACTGCAAACTCACGGCGCCATTGGCTATACGACAGAACACGATCTGCACTTCTGGCTGAAGCGTTCATGGGCGCTTGCATCAAGTTGGGGCGATGCTCTCTGGCACCGTCGCCGCGTCGCTCACCTGTTGCTCGACAACTAAGCCCGTGCCCACATCTGAATCTGTCGCGTCACTTGTCTCGCGGTGTTTGCGCGCAGTCGGAGCGACTCGAGCATTTGCTGCTCCAGGTCACGGACTCGACGCACTCGAAGGCCTTGCGATCATTCCTGTCACATCTGAAGCGGCTGCGATTGCTCTCGCTGATGCCGATGGGCGGCTTTCTATGGCGCCCGATGCTCGGCCAGGTGTCGCACTTCTTTCTGGTCGTCGGTTGCGTCTTTCTTCGCAACCAGGCGAGGAGACTGCCCCACTTTTGATTGCGATAGAAGATTTGCCGGCTGCAATCGCGGGCTGGTCACTAGGCCGAGTGTTTGGCGCAGCCGAGATCGAACTTCCGTTTGACCTCCTTTCACAAGCCCCCGAGGGAGTACAACCTTTGGTGCTTCAGCGAAGCGATCAGCTCCTTCGGCTCTCGGTCGGTCTCGCCGACTTCCGAACGATGATCGTGGTCGGCCCGGGTGTGATTCGCGACGGCGTTGCGGCCGATGTTGCTGATTTCGTGACGCGCACCGGTGCTGGTGTGATGACCACGATGGGGGCGGTCGGGGTTGTTCCATTCGATCATCCGTCATGGTGCGGTGTCGTCGGGATTCAGTCCGATGATCCCGCTCTTGGTGGTCTCGATGAGTGCGAACTTGTCATAGCGGTTGGCGTGGACGATGACGAACTTGGCGAGTCACTTCCGGTGAACGCACAGCTCCTTGAAGTTGAGCCATGGCATTTGCCGTTCCTCGCAACAGACTGGCCCACGGTCAAACCGGAACCTGCTCGGTCGTCGCTCGTCGAAGCGTGCGCGGCGGTGTTCGGCGATCACCGCGATACGAACACTGCGCCGCTACATCCAGTTCGCGCCGTGCTCGATGTCTTCGATGCAATCGATGCTGATGTGCAGGTCTACGTCGATGGCGGCGCTGCAGGGTTTTGGTTCGCTCGCGGCCTCGTTCCTGTTCCGATGGGTCGCGTTGTTGTACCCGCCCGCGTAGCCGATGGTTTCGCCATCGCCGCAGCAATCGTGTCGGCCCTTGATGGCACTCGTTCAGTGGCAATTACGACGCCAGGTGGATTGCTAGAGAACGAGTTGCTCGATCTTGCCGCATCACTCGATCTCTCCATAGTCGTTGAGCAATGGGGCGATGATGTCTCCGACGGCGATCCTTCACAGCACCGAGCGAACCTTGTTGCGGCTATGAGTGATTCAGGCGTGAGCGTCACCGGTATTGCTGTTGACCTTTCGGCCGCCGCAGAGTTCGTCGATCTTGCTGGTTCCGTCGTGGCCTGGCGTCCAGATAACTAAGTCGCAAAACGGAACCGGGGGCCGACCGTGTGGTCGACCCCCGGGAACTGCACAACGTTGGTGGAGCGATCAGCCGCCGATCGGAAGATCAATGCCACCGGGGAGCGAGATGGTCTTGCACTCGCAGAATGCTTCGATGCCTTCGGGGCCAAGCTCGCGGCCTACGCCAGAGCTCTTGAAGCCACCGAATGGGCCGTTGAAGTCCATGCCCTGAGCCGTGTTGACACCAAAGGTGCCGGTGCGGACTTTGCGAGCAACGTTGATGCCCTTTTCGATGTCTGCTGTGTAGCAGGCGCCGGCAAGGCCGTAATCGTTGTCATTCGCAATGGCGATGGCATCTTCGAGAGTGTCGTACTTGATAAGCGACAGCACCGGTCCGAAGATTTCTTCACGGGCGATGGTCATGTCATTGGTGACATCGGCGAAAAGTGTTGGGGACACGTAGTGGCCCTTTGCTTCGTCGGGTCGACCGCCGCCGACAACAACGGTTGCCCCTTCGGCCTTGCCCTTGGCGATGTAACCCTCGACGCGCTCACGCTGACGCTCGGCGATGAGTGGTCCACACATGTTTTCGGGATTGGCGGGGTCACCGGCAACCTGTGCGCTCACTGCAGCAGCAAGCGCATCGCGGATCTCGTCGTACTTGCTGGCTGGAGCAAGAACGCGAGTGAGTGCCACGCAAGCCTGACCGTTGTTCATGAGGCCACCCTGAATGATGTGACCAACTGCTTCTTCGATGTTGGCGTCGTCGCAGATGATTGCTGCGGACTTGCCACCAAGTTCGAGGGTGCAGCGCTTGAGCTGTTCGCCACAGATGGCACCGATCTTGCGACCAGCAGCGGTTGAACCAGTGAAGCTGACCTTGTCGACATCAGGATGACGAACGAGGTATTCGCCAACCTCGCGGTCGGCCGGAACGATATTGATGACGCCAGCAGGAACGCCAGCTTCGATGAGCACCTCGGCAAAGAGGTTGGCATCGAGAGGAGTTTCCGGAGCGGGTTTGAGCACGATGGTCGAACCCGAAGCAAGCGTCGGTCCAACCTTGAGGGTGGTGATGAACAGCGGCACGTTCCACGGAATGATGCCGGCGCAAACGCCAACTGGTTCGCGGCGAACAATGATCTGTCCGCCGAGGGCGCCGTCACGACGCTCTTCGAATGGGAAGTTCAGCGTGTGCTGTGCAAAGGAGTTGAGCACCATCGTTGCGGACAGAACCTGACCGAACATGGAGAAGTAGTACGGCGCACCAACTTCGCTAACGATGAGGTTGGTGAACTCTTCCTGACGAGCGGTAAGGAGCTCGGCAACCTTCGCGAGCAGAGCGGAACGCTCTTGAGGTGTGTAGTCGGCCCATGGGCCGGTGAGTGCTGCCTTGGCTGCGGCAACGGCACGATCCATATCGGCGTTGGTGGCAACCGGAACAGAACCGATGACCTCTTCGGTCGTCGGTGAGAGCACCTTGAGTGTTTCGTTCCCGGCGGGCTCAACCCACTCGCCACCGATGAAGAACTTGTCGTACGTCAGCATGACTTCCCCTTCTCATGACCCGGATCGGCCGGGCGTTCAGGTCAGTGAATCTATCGGGAGTCGAGTGATTCGTCCCATCTCGGTGATCCTCAGAGCAGTTTGGGTTGAGCGCCCACTGGGTGACGGCAGGGATTGTTGGGGTTTGGCAGGATGGGGGCCTCGCTGAATGGCGGGATCGAAAGGAATCTGATGCAGCTCGGCATGGTGGGTCTCGGACGTATGGGTGCAAATCTCGTGCGTCGTCTCGTTCGCGATGGTCATACCTGTGTGGTGTTTGATGTCGACGCCAAGGCTGTCGCAACCCTTGCAGCCGAGAGCGAATCCATCACCGGGGCGAACGATCTCGCTGATTTCGTCGCGAAGCTTGATGTACCCCGCGCCGCTTGGGTGATGGTTCCGGCCGCGTATGCCGGCGGTACGGTCGAAGACCTCGCAGCGCTTATGGAGTCGGGCGACATCGTGATCGACGGAGGAAACACCTACTACCGCGACGATGTCGACCGCGCCGAGGCGCTCGCGCCGAAAGGCGTTCACTATGTCGACGTTGGTACCAGTGGTGGTGTCTTCGGCCTTGATCGAGGTTTCTGTCTCATGATCGGCGGCGAGGATGAAATCGTCACGCATCTCGAGCCGATCTTTCGCACGATCGCTCCAGGTGTAGGCGACGCGGAACGCACTCCTGGTCGCACCGGTGACTTCACTCCTGAAGAAAACGGTTGGCTGCATTGTGGCCCCGCCGGAGCCGGCCACTTTGTGAAAATGGTTCATAACGGTATTGAGTACGGACTTATGGCCGCATACGCAGAAGGTCTCAATATTCTCAAGCACGCGAACGCTGGCAAAGTGGTTCGGGAAAATGATGCAGAGACAACGCCGCTACGCGAGCCGAAGTATTACCAGTACGACATTGATATTGAGGCGGTGTCAGAGGTTTGGCGTCGCGGAAGCGTTGTGGCTTCTTGGTTGCTCGACCTTACGGCTGCGTCATTAGTGGAAGATCCACAACTCGACACCTTTGCTGGTCGTGTAAGCGATTCTGGTGAAGGCCGATGGACCAGCCTTGCTGCCATCGACATTGGGGCACCGGCTCCGATTCTCACGACGGCTCTTTACGAGCGCTTCACCTCGCGCGGCGAAGCCGATTACGCCGACAAACTGCTTTCAGCAATGCGGAAACAATTCGGTGGCCACGACGAGAAGTCGGCGAGTGGCAGCTGACGCCCCTATTGACGGTTCTGTCTATGTCTCAACGATTGATGGCGTTGCCGCTGTCACTCTTGAAGCCGGACCAACGGTCTTTTCAGTTCTGCCTGAAGTGGGACTGGTCGGTGCAGCGCTGACGCATAAGGGTCGCCACTATCTCGACTTCCATGGCGGACCCGAGAACGCTCGGGCCGGTCACACCACCGGCCTTCCACTTCTTGCGCCCTGGGCGAATCGACTCGCAAGCTCTTCGTATCGAGTTGGTTCTCATGCAGTTGACCTGTCCGATGTTCCTTTGCATCGCGATGGCAATGGCCTTCCAATTCACGGAATGCTTGTCGGGCGGCCAGGTTGGGAACTCGTTTCGGTCAAAGGTCAGCCCGGTTCGGCATCGATGGTCGCGAAATTTGATGCCGGTGCCGATGAGGCGGTGATGGCAGCATTTCCATTCCCTCATGAACTCACTGTTGGATTTACCGTGACTCCAGGGCGACTCATGGTCTCGACCACCCTGGCTGCGACTGGCAAGCGCTCGGTACCGGTGAGCTTTGGGTGGCACCCGTATTTCTGCCTTCCTGATAGTGAACGCGGCCGTATTCGGTTGGGTGTACCTGCTCGCCATCGCCTAGTACTCGATGAGCGGGGACTACCGACGGGTGAAGAGATCTTTGAACCGGCATCGATCGTTCGAATCGGGGACCGCTCTTTTGATGATGCCTATCGCCTTGGGTCTGATCGTCAGTTGCTCCTCGCCTCAGGGCGACGCCGTCTGACTGTTGTCTTCGATCGAAAGTATTCCTACGCGCAGTTCTATGCGCCGCCCGGGGCAGACTTCATTGCACTTGAACCTATGACGGCCCCCACCAACGCTCTTTGTCAGGGAATCACGCCGATGGTTTCCCCAGGTGAGCGCTTCACTGCTCGTTTCGTTGTTTCCCTTACATGAACTCAGGAGTTCAAATGTCTGCCGCGCCGCAACCAATCGAACAGTCAACTGAATGGTGGGAACTGGCCTCTCATCAGGCCGAGATCGCTGATGTGCACCTGCGCGATCTTTTTGCGTCTGACCCGAGTCGTGGCGAACGACTCAATGTTGAAGTCGGCGATCTCTACGTTGATTACGCCAAGCATCGTCTTAACGACGAGACATTGACAAAGCTGTTCGCGCTTGCGCGTCGTGCCGACGTCGAAGGTCTGCGCGATGCCATGTGGGCGGGCGAACACATCAACGTCACCGAAGACCGCGCAGTACTTCACATTGCACTTCGGGCGCCGAAGGGCGTGGTGTTCACTGATGAAGGCCATGATGTTGTTCCCGACGTTCACGAAGTCCTTGATCGAATGGCGGCGTTCTCAGACCGAGTTCGTTCAGGTGAGTGGGTAGGTCACACCGGCAAGCGAATTCGCACCGTTGTCAACATCGGCATCGGCGGCAGCGATCTCGGTCCGCGTATGGCTCATGAGGCGTTGCTTCCTTACGCGCAGGAAACGATTGACGTTCGGTTTGTTTCAAATGTTGACGGCACTGAGTTCTATGAACTCACTCGTGATCTCGATCCCGCTGAAACGCTGTTCATCATTGCGTCGAAGACCTTCACGACTCTCGAGACAATGACCAACGCAAATAGCGCTCGTTCTTGGGCGCTCGCATCACTTGGTGACGAAGTGGCTATTGCAAAGCACTTTGTTGCCGTATCCACGAACGCTGCCGAGGTATCGAAGTTCGGTATCGACACCGACAACATGTTCGGCTTCTGGGATTGGGTCGGTGGTCGTTACAGCTACGACTCAGCGATCGGACTGTCTCTGATGATCGCCATCGGACCTGACAACTTCACCGAAATGCTCGAAGGATTTCGACTCATCGATGAGCACTTCCGGACTGCGCCAATGGAAAAGAACCTCCCGTTCATCCTTGGTCTCATCGGCATTTGGTACAACAACTTCTTTGGCGCACAAACCCTCGCCGTGTTGCCCTACAGCCACTACCTCGCACATCTCACGCCGTACCTCCAACAACTCGCCATGGAAAGCAACGGCAAGTCCGTCGATCGTTGGGGTCGCACAGTAGGGACGCAAACAGGCGAGATCGTTTGGGGACAACCGGGCACGAATGGTCAGCACGCGTATTACCAACTCATTCATCAGGGAACGAAATTGATTCCTGCTGATTTCATCGGTCTTGTTTCCGCTGCGCACGAGGTGGGCGGTCACCAAGACATCTTTATGGCGAACTTTTTTGCGCAGCCTGAAGCCTTGGCGTTCGGCCGAACTGCTGAACAAGTTCGGGCCGATGGCGTGCCCGAGGCGCAAGTTGCCGCACGAACCTTTTCGGGAAATCATCCGACCACGTCAATCCTCGTGCCTGAACTTTCTCCGCGAGTGCTCGGGCAGTTGATTGCCCTTTATGAGCACAAGACATTTGTTCAGGGCGCGGTTTGGGGTATCGATTCGTTTGACCAGTGGGGAGTGGAGTTGGGAAAGAAACTGGCCCAAGCAATCATTCCTGAGCTCACGACCGAAACGGCCCCGGAACTGGCCCACGACTCGTCGACGAGTGCATTGATCCGTCGCTACCGCAAGGCCCGCGGCCGGGCCTGAGTTGGGCCCGGCACAGCGCTGGGCGTCCGTGGCAGACTCCTCGTCCCTAGGTGAGGAGGATGACAGATGAAGGTTCTTGGGATCGATATCGGTGGCACAGGCATCAAGGGTGCCGTCGTCGATACCAAGAAAGGTCATCTCGTCACGGATCGGCTTCGACTGCTCACGCCTGATCCGGCAACGCCCGATGCAGTGGGCACGACTGTTGCGGAAATTGCAAAGCATTTCGAGTGGAGCGGTCCGATTGGTTGCACCTTTCCCGGAGTCGTGAAGGGTGGCGTGGTCTACACCGCGGCGAATGTTGATCATTCATGGATCAATGCGGATGCAGCTCGCACCATCGGGGACGCAACTGGGTGTCCTGTGACGATTGTGAATGACGCAGATGCTGCGGGCGAAGCGGAAACTCGTTTTGGCGCGGCACGCGGAAAATCTGGAGTCATCTTGACGATCACTTTGGGGACCGGCATCGGTTCAGCATTGATGATCGACGGAACGCTTGTTCCGAATACCGAACTTGGTCACTTGTGGTTGCGTGGTGGCGATGCCGAGAAGTGGGCGGCGGCTTCGGTTCGTGAACGCCTTGAACTTGATTGGCAGGAATGGACAGCTCGCGTCGACGAGTACCTGTGCTCAGTCGAAAAATTGTTCTGGCCCGACCTTTTCATCATCGGTGGCGGAGTCTCAAAGAAGGCCGACAAATTCATTCCGAATCTGACCTGTCAGACGCCGGTCGTGCCAGCAACGCTTCGCAACGCGGCCGGGATAGTTGGCGGCGCACTTGCCGTAAGCCGTCATCGCGAAAAACATGGAACCGACGGCCAGTCTCACTTGGGAAAAAAGAAGTAGAAGAACGTTCTCAGCGGGTGTGAAGTTCCGTTGGGAGATGAGCCGTATCGGAAAATCGAAAAAGGCTGAATGACAACGACGATGCGATATGCATTGGGCGAATTACGCTGATCGACGCGTGGAAGGCAACGAAACGTTCCCATTCCCATGGAACGGGTTCGATTCCAAGAAGGTGTCCGAGGCTGACAGCATTCGCACCGGAGTGAGCGACGAAAACAATTCGAGGGCCTTCGTGGTTCATGTCCCAGAGCGGCGGGAACTGACGCGCTCGGGTGCAGCCGATGTCTGAAAGAAACGCTGTGAGTCCACCTACGACGCGGTCATGGAATTCTCGAAACGATTCCGCACCCGGAATTGCTTCCCACTGCTCATTGAGGGGACGGCGTCGTTGCTGGGCGAACGCTTTCTCGATGACTTCAGACGGAGTTCCCTGCCATTCGGGCGCGCGAATTTCGGCGATCCAGTCATGAGTTTCGGGTTCGAGGTTGAACGCCTTTATTAAGGGCTGAGCTGTTTGTTGCGCGCGAACCAGCGGCGAAACGACCAAACGATCGATCGGAAGATCGGCAAAGAACGAAGGGATGAGTTCGGCCTGGCGATGGCCAATGTCGGTAAGCACCGGATCGTCGACACCACCTCCGTCGATTTCCCATTGCGGTTGTCCGTGACGAATGAAGATCAGTTCCATAGTTGGTCCAAGGGTTAGCCGCGACCTGGTCGGCGGCGATGGCGATTACTCCAGCACCCATGGTGCCAGTGGCGGCGAAGGTCCGGAGCATCCAACGGGACTGCGACGATGTGTCCCGTTCCTGAGGGAATGTCGCGGTTGCATCCCGGGCAGACGTAGGTCTTGTTCGCTTCGTAGGGTTGCACCCGGCGAACATCAACTTCGAGTCCCATTGGGTCGCGCTCGGGTTCGTTCGTCATCTCAACCGAAAAACGCCCAGATGACGAGACCCAGGCAGATGACGATTGCGGCACTGACCATGACATAGTCGAACGGTGTGCGGCGTTGTTGGCGATGCGGATTGAATCCCACCGTCTAAGTATTCCCTGAGAATGACGCGCCCCCGCACGCGGGTTGCGATGCGTCCACTGGTATCGTCCTCAGCCATGCGTTCCCCCCGAGTTCTTGCTGCTGGATTGATGCTGGTTGCTGGCGTGACGATCGTTGCCGCCTGCTCGAGTGGGAGTTCCACGCCGGCCGCACCATCGGGTGATGCGGTGCTGGTCGAAGGACAGAAGGCCTACTCGCAGAACTGCGCCGGGTGCCATGGCGCCGCCGGCGGCGGCGGCTACGGACCGAAGTTGGCGGGAGTCGTGACGGTGAAATATCCAAACATCGACGATCAAATTGCCCTGATCACAAATGGCAAGGGCGCGATGCCGTCGTTCTCGAAGAAGTTGACGGCTGACCAGATCACGGCGGTCACCCGTTACACGCGCGAGGTTCTTGTAGCGAAGTAGGCATTCGCGCGCAACAGTGCGAACGGCCCGTGTGTGTCATCTCAGCAGTTCGTAGTGTCTGCGCCTCGGCGGCAGTTATCGCCCTTTGTCCGAGTCGTTGTTGCGGAGGTTCGATGCTTGCCACCATCGGGTCGGCAACGTTGTCAGGTATCGATGGTGTACCTGTCACCGTTGAAGTGCATGTTGCCAACGGCTTACCCGGATTTACTGTGGTCGGGTTACCCGATGCGTCATGTCGCGAAGCGCGAGATCGTGTGCGCGCTGCACTTCTTACCTCGGGTTACGCGTGGCCCGACCGACGAACAACGGTAAATCTTGCGCCAACTTCGGTGCGCAAAGTCGGGGCATCGTTAGATCTTGCGATCGCGATCGGTGTTCTTGTGGCCAGTGAACAACTACCCGCCGATGTCGTCACCGACCGGGCCTTTCTCGCCGAAGTCGGTCTCGACGGTTCACTCCGCCATGTTCCTGGAGCCCTTTCACTTGCCGCTGCGTGTTCGCAGCCCGAAATCATTGTTGCACCTGACTCATATTCCGAAGCATCGCTTGTGGCTCGGCCGAAGATCCGATGCGCCGCAGATTTGCGAACCTTGGTCGACGCTCTGCTCGCAGAAGCACCATGGCCGCGGCCTCCGGACGAACCCAATATCGAGCCGAACATTGGCGATGCCGACCTTGCCGATGTTCGTGGCCATCGGCTGGCTCGCTTCGGTCTCGAAGTTGCTGCTGCCGGTGGTCATCACCTTCTGATGGTTGGTCCGCCTGGTTCGGGCAAGACGATGTTGGCCGAACGTCTCTCTGGTCTATTGCCCGACCTTGACGATGCCACTGCGTTCGACACCACCCGTGTGCATTCAGCTGCGGGTGAATCAATCGTTGGTGGTTTGGTTCGGCGTCCACCATTGCGAGCTCCTCATCACGGTATGAGCGCGGTGGCCATGGTTGGCGGCGGAACGCATCGATTGCGCCCGGGTGAAATTTCGATGGCGCACGGGGGCGTCTTGTTTCTTGACGAAATGGGGGAGTTCAGTGCCGTTGTTCTCGACTCCCTGAGGCAGCCACTTGAAGAAGGCGTCATCCGTTTGGCAAGAGCTGAGACCCGGGTGGAGTTGCCCGCACGCTTCTTACTCGTTGGGGCGATGAACCCCTGCCCATGTGGAGAAGGCGTCGTTCCTGCGGCGTGTCGGTGCTCCGACCGGGCTCTTGAGCGATATCGCAGACGACTCTCAGGACCGCTGCTCGATCGATTCGATCTTCGCATCGACGTGCATCGGCCCGATCCGCGGCAGTTACTTGGTGGAGGGGCGGCGGAATCGAGTGCTGTCGTTGCCGACCGTGTTCGTAACGCTCGATGCCGAGCCGTCGATCGTGGCGTTCGATGCAATGCCGATCTTTCATCGTCTGCACTCGAGCGCACATCTCCACTCGACGTTGATGCATCCGCGCTTATTGAACGGTCACTTGAATCCGGCCGTCTTTCGGCGCGTGGAATGCGGCGAGTGTGGCGGGTAGCGCGCACGATCGCCGACCTCGAAGGCCACGATGGGGCTCTCACCGCAGAACATGTGGCCAGCGCGCTTCATCTGCGAACTGATCCGGCATTTCTTGTTCGTTCGTTGGTGATGTAGGTGGTCAAGGCGCGACTCCCCGATGAAGCATGGGTTGTTGCGCTCTCGCGCGTGCCCGGGGTGGGGCCGGCTCGGTTGCGAGCGCTACTCGCGAGCGACGAACCTGCATCACTTTGGCGTTCTGTGTGTAACGGTTCACTTCCCCACGAACTGGCTTCCGGATCGGCCTCTAACGGGGCCGGGCTTCGACTTCCTCAAGCGCTTCGTGACCAATGGCGTTCCGCATCAAGAACTATCGATCCCGAGGCGTATTGGAAAGCACACGTCGAAGCCGGTATCGGCGTGATGCTTCGGTGGTCTCCCTCTTTTCCAGAAGAACTCGCCGACGACGATGATGCGCCAGCCATCTTGTTCTGGCTCGGCGACATCGATCGGTTGGCCGGTACACGTGTCGCGATCGTCGGCACCCGTCGCGCCAGTCGCTATGGCATCGATGTCGCCAACGAGTTCGCTCGAGAACTTTCACTTGCCGGCGTCTCTGTGGTCTCGGGATTGGCGCTGGGTATTGATGGAGCGGCGCATGCCGGTGCACTTGCCGTCGAAGGGGCCCCTCCAATTGCCGTGGTCGGAAGCGGACTTGATCGTGTTTATCCCCGTGTGCATCGGTCCTTATGGAGAGCAGTGGCCGAACGCGGCGTTGTGTTGAGTGAATACCCGTTGGGCTCCTCGGCAGTGGCCTGGCAGTTCCCGGCGCGTAACCGCATCATCGCTGCGCTTTCTGATGTGGTTGTAGTGGTCGAATCACAATCAACCGGGGGAGCGTTGGGTACTGCAGTTGAAGCAGCACGACGGAGCCGAACAGTTCTTGCTGTTCCCGGGCCAATCACGGCACCAAGTTCAGCGGGAACGAATCAGCTGTTGTTCGATGGCTGTGGACCTGTTCGTGATGTTGGCGATGTGCTGCTCGCACTGGGTCGTGAACCAGAACGACGACGAATCGCAGCCGAGCAGCGTCCGACTCCCATTGGAACCGCTAAGGATGTGCTGGACGCCTTGCCTTGGCAGGCGGTTCCGGTGGAACAGGTTCTCTCTGCGACAGGTCTTGAGTTGGGTTTGGTCATGCTGGTGCTCGAGCAACTCGAGAACGATGGCTGGGTCTCACAACGATCCGGATGGATCGAACGGATTGGCCGCGGGGGAGCAAGATGACGGCGTGCGTCACGATCACAAAGCATCCGAGGGAACGTTCAACTCTCGCCGTTACAGTTTTGTCTGTGGCTCGCGTAGTGGATCCGTGGTTTCTTGAAGAGTTCCAGGCGTCGCTGACGTCGGTCTCTGCTGCCACCCTGCGCGCTTATCGCAGCGACATCAGTCAGTTTGTTGAATGGGTTGCGCGCCAAGACATCGAAACGCCAGCCGACGTGAGCCGCACGATTTTGCGGCGCTACATCGGTGCCATGACAACGAGAAAACTTGCGCGGCGTTCGATTGCTCGAAAAGCCTCTGCGCTGCGTCGTTACTTCTCATGGCTTGTTCGTAGTGGTCATCTCACTGCTGATCCTTCGGCTGGTCTCAGTGCTCCCGGTTCAACTGGTCGACTTCCACGAGTCCTTCGTGACGATGAACTCACGCAGGTTCTCGACAATCCGCCGGGGACAACTGCGAATGATCCTCCAGCGATTCGCTCTCGCGACGACGCGGTGCTTGAACTTCTCTACGGAAGCGGATTGCGCGTATCGGAAGTGTGCAGCCTTCGCCCCGAGGACCTCGACCTTTCTCGTCGACGTGTTGTGGTGTGGGGTAAAGGTTCTAAACAGCGTGTCGTGCCGCTAAGTGCTCCTGCGGTCGAAGCACTTGAGCAGTGGCTTGGTCATGGTCGTCGCGTACTGGCGACGGCATCGTCACCGTCTGATGCGGTGTTTCTCAATCGCAAAGGAACTCGCCTCGGGACTCGAGATGTTCGTCGTTTACTCGACCGCCGAGCGCCTTCCCCGACACACCCGCATGCGCTGCGCCATACCTTCGCAACACATTTACTCGACGGCGGAGCCGATCTTCGAGCGGTGCAGGAACTGCTCGGACACGCTGATCTCGCTACAACGCAGCTCTACACGCATGTCAGCAAAGAACGCTTGCGGACAGTGGTCGACTCAACTCACCCACGCGCTTGAACTAGCAGCATCGCATCATCCTTCCCCGGTGAGTAGCCATAACCGGAAGGATCAGTGTGCGACCAGTGCCGTTCACTTTGCGGGCGCGAGTTGTCACGCTCGCTCTCGCTTTTGCAGTCGGATGTTCAATGTTTGTGTGCCTGACGCCGGTCGCTGCTGTTGCGGCGTCGTCGGGCGACTACCGCCCGCCGAGCGATGCTCCGATAGTCGACCACTTTCGGCCGCCTCCGAAGCCGTGGATGGCTGGTAACCGTGGCATCGATTACGGCACTGAACCAGGCGCGCACGTCTGGGCGGCTGCCGATGGTCGAGTGATTTTTGCAGGGGAGGTTGGTGGCAAACTGCATGTCACCGTTGAGCATCCCGATGGATTGCGCACCAGTTATTCATTCTTGGAATCGATTTCCATTGGCGTGGGTTATCGGGTTCATGCCGGCGATGTTGTTGGAATCGCAGGAGGACCCTTCCATTTCGGTGTTCGTGCGCCCGACAATTCGTACCTCGATCCCGAAGCGCTTCTTGCGGGGTCTCTTCGGCCGTCGGTGCGACTCGTCCCGGGTACCGATCAAGGTCTCGAGCGTCTTGGCGCACAAGAGCGTCGCTCGTTACTTGAGACACTTCTCGACGACGGAGTTGCCGCACTGTCGGTAGCGGCGAGTTTTTCTTCGCGAACATCTGCGTTGCTCGCGCACTATGTCGTCGAGTTGAATCCGGAAACGCACGCAGCGCGACTCGCGTTTGCGGTTGGAAAATGGTTCAGGGATCGCCAGGCGTGTACGGAGTCTTCTACTCCAGTTCCTTCACATACGTCACGACGCATTGTCGTCTTGGTGAGTGGACTAGGTACTTCGAGCGACTCGAATACGGCGTGGGAGATCGATACGAAATCACTCGGCTATGCCAACGCCGATGTCGTGCGTTACTCCTACGAAGGTGGCCAAGCGCCCCGAGTTGGCAGCGATCAAGATTCGCCGGTGCGTTCGGTCGTGTCGCACCCGCTCGACGCAATCACAACTCGTCCGTTCGATGCCGCAGACAGTCAACAGTCGGTTGGAACCTCTGCTGATCGCTTGGCGGATCTTTTGCAGTCGGTTGCGATCGCACAACCAGGCGTTCCGATTGACGTCGTTGGTCATTCGCAAGGCGGCGTTGTGGCGCGTCTCGCTGTGGAGCGTTCTGGGGCAGAGAATCGACTTCCATCAGAGGTCGAAACATTGGTGACGGTGTCTTCTCCTCAACAGGGGGCGCCGTTGGCTACCGGCGTAGTTGCTCTCGGCGACACTCCCGGAGGTGCCGCGGCGCTGTCACAGGTGCGCGCTGCCGGCATGGCCGATGAGCTGGATAACCGGATGCCGGCGTTGACCGATTTGGCCGAAACCTCGGCAACCATGGACGAACTCCACAGCCGGCCGATGCCCAGTGGGGTCCGGTTCGTCACGATCGGAGGCTCTGGCGATTTGGTGGTCCCGGGGTCTTCAGCAGGAGATTCATCGGCCGATGCCTCGATCATTTTGCCGACGGCCATAGGGAAAGAGGCCCATGGTTCGCTTCCCTCAACGCCTGAGGCCACAAGGGAAATCGGCCTTGCCGTGGCGGGAATGGGACCCACGTGTCAAAGCTTCGGTGTGGCCCTTTCAGGCTTTCTGACGGCCGAAACTGTCCGATATGGCGAGACCATAGCGAGCGCGAATGCCGCGATCGGGGCCGGCGTGCTCCCCATCCCGCCAGCCGACTAATCGGCGGGCTGGCCCCTTTCCCTAGTGCTCCCATACACTCAGAACCCGGCCCAACGACCGTTGGGCATGTTGATCACCCGATCGGCATTCCTCCACACACCCCGCAGCCGTGCACCCCACGGTCGTCTCCATCCTGGAAGACGCCAGCACGGGCCTGCGATCCTCCGAACCGATGGGAAGGAACACCCTCATGGCACCAGTTGTCACTATGCGCCAACTGCTCGATTCCGGCGTGCATTTCGGTCATCAGACCCGCCGTTGGAACCCGAAGATGAAGCGATTCATTCACGGCGAGCGCAATGGCATTTACATCATCGATCTTGAGCAGACGCTCGGCCGTATCGAAACCGCGTACAACTTCGTACGCGATCTCGTTGCCGACGGTGGCTCGATCTTGTTCGTGGGCACCAAGAAGCAAGCCCAGGATCCGGTTCGTAGCTATGCCGAACGCTGCGGCATGCCCTATGTCAATGAGCGTTGGCTCGGCGGCATGCTCACCAACTTCCAAACCATGTCTAAGCGCGTCGCGAAGATGAAGGACTACCAGCGCATGCGCGATTCTGGTGACTTCGAAGCGATGCCCAAGAAGGAAGCCCTTCTCATTAGCCGTGAACTCGAGAAGCTCGAGCGCAACCTTGGTGGTATCCGCAACATGGAACGCCTCCCAAGTGCGATCTTCGTTCTCGACACCAACAAGGAAGACATCGCCGTAACCGAGGCCAACAAACTCGGTCTTCCGATTGTTGCTGTCGTCGACACGAACTGCGATCCCGACATCATCACGTTTGTGATCCCAGGCAACGACGACGCCATTCGTTCAGCGAACCTCATGGCTCGCGTCATCTGCGATGCCGTTGAAGAAGGACGCTTTATTGCATCGCGCAAGCGCGGCGCCGTTTCTCCTGAAGGCCCGGCCATCGTTGCCGAGCGCACTGCTGAAGAAGAAGAAGCGCACGAGGCTGCTCAGGCCGACGCTCGTCGTCAGGCTGCAGAAGCGGCTGCTGCTCGCGAAGCACGCATCGCTTCAGAACGCGCAACTGCCGAAGAAGCAATCACGCAGACCGATCCCGCAAACGAAACGACCCAGGAGTCCTAAACCCCCATGGCTGAATTCACCGCCAAGGACGTCCAGAACCTTCGCCAGATCACTGGCGCCGGAATGATGGACGCCAAGAAGGCGCTCACCGAAAACGATGGCGACTTCGAAGCCGCCAAGCAGTGGTTGCGCGAGAAGGGTCTGGCCAAAGTCGCCAAGCTCGGCGACCGCGAAAACTCGCAGGGTTCAGTGTGTGTGGTTGTCGACGGTTCCGTCGGCGCCATCGTGCAACTCAAGAGCGAAACCGATTTCTCGGCCAAAGCTTCTGATTTCATTTCAGTGGTGCAGGACCTCACCGAGATCGTCGTTGAAAAGGGCGCCGACGCGGTGTCTGAACTCAGCGAGGAACTCGACGCGCTGAAGATCGCCAAGAAGGAAAACATCGAACTCGGCACCGTCGTTCGTTTCGATGCCGCCGGTGACAACATCCTCGATTCCTATCTCCATCTTCAAGATGGTCGTGGCGTCAACGCTGTTCTTGTTGAACTCCAAGGTGGAACCAAAGAGGTCGCTCATGATCTTGCGGTGCACATCGCGTTCTCGAAGCCGGCATACCTCAACCGTGACGAAGTTCCTGCAGAAGATGTAGAGCGCGAGCGTCAAGCGCTACTCGACATCACGAAGGCTGAAGGAAAGCCTGAAGCGGCTTGGCCGAAGATCGTCGAAGGGCGAATCAACGGCTGGTACAAGGAACAGGTTCTCCTTGAACAGCAGTTTGTGCGAGACGACAAGAAATCGATTACTGATTTACTTGCCGGTGCAACGCTCGTTCGTTTCGCTCAGGTGTTCATCGGGGCCTGATGGCATCCGCACCCGCCCGCTGGTCGCGGGTCCTTCTCAAGGTTTCGGGTGAAGCATTTGCTGGCGATGCCGGTTACGGCATCGACGGTCATGTCGTGCAACGCATAGCGAAGGACATCGTTGATGTGCTCGCTGATCATCCCGACGTTCAGATTGCCATTGTTGTTGGTGGTGGAAACATCTGGCGAGGAATGGTCGGGGCTGGGGCTGGCATGGATCGCGCCCAAGCCGATTACATGGGAATGCTCGCCACGGTGATCAACGCGCTTGCACTGCAAGACACGCTTGAGCAGTTGGGCCAACCCACTCGCGTGCAGTCCGCTATCCAGATGGCACAGGTTGCCGAGCCGTACATCCGCCGCAGGGCGGTGCGTCATCTTGAAAAGGGTCGCGTCGTCATCTTTGCTGGCGGAACGGGCAACCCGTTCTTCACCACCGACACCACCGCCGCTTTGCGGGCGGTTGAGATTGAAGCTGGAGTTCTGCTGAAGGGCACCCATTCAGGGACCGACGGCATCTATACCGACGACCCCCGGACCAATCCTGAGGCGACCAAACTCGAAGAGGTCACCTACCTCGATGTCCTGAATCAGGGGCTTCGGGCTATGGATTCCACGGCGATCACCCTCTGTATGGACAACAATTTGCCCATCGTTATGTTCGATCTCACTGGCGAGGGCAACGTCCGTTCGCTACTTGAGGGCGGTTCGGTCGGTACTCTCGTCCGTTGAGGCGGTTGTTGGAGTCCCCGTCGCTTTTGTCGATTTCTCCTGGAGTGTTCTGATGACGTCAGAGATGGCCGACCTGCTACTTGCAGAAACAGTCGACAAGATGAAGAAGGTCGTCGTGCATACGCGAGCCGACTTCGCTTCCATTCGTACCGGCCGGGCTGCTCCCGCTCTTGTCGAGAAAATTCTGGTCGATTACTACGGCTCGGAAGTTCCGCTGCAACAGATCGCTGGCTTCAACGTTCCTGAAGCTCGGCAATTGCTCATCACTCCCTACGACAAGGGAGCGATCGGAGCGATCGAACGTGCGCTTCAGCAGTCGGACCTCGGACTCAACCCGAGTAACGACGGTATTTCGATCCGCCTCACGTTTCCTCCGCTCACTGGTGAGCGTCGCAAAGAGCTCGTGAAGGTCGTCAAGAACATGGCTGAGGAAGGCAAGGTCTCGCTGCGTAACCAGCGTCGGTCGACACGCCAAGAACTTGAGGCGCTCGAGAAGTCTGGCGACCTTTCCAAAGACGAACTTGAACGTGCCGAGAAAGAACTCGACAAAATCATTCACACCCAAGAGGCGGAAATCAGTGACGCACTGGGTGCCAAGGAAACTGAATTGATGGAGGACTGATGGCGCCTGATGACCTGTCCCGAGAACCGAGACCGCCTGGCGATCCCGAAGAGGTTCGGATCATCACCGTCGAGGAGATTGCCGAGGCATCGAGTCGTCCCGATGTCGCCACTCGGCTTCCCGAACGCGAGCTTCCACCCCCTCCGCCCCCAGTAATGAATGTCGGACCGCCAACGGGCGAACACGAAATGCCTCATTGGACTGAGCCGGCCACGGGCCAGGTACCTGCCGTTGTCATCGGCGACAACGTAAACGATGACGATCGCGCATCAATGACCGATACCCCGCGTTTTCGAAGTGAGCACGACACAACCGAGCATGGCGATCTTTTTGCCGATCTCGGATCGGTTGAACCCGATGAACCGGTTGCCGAGCGGCTTGGAGCGCTCGATACCGATGAACGCATCTCCGACGAGGCGTATTTGAATTTCGACGATGTCGAACTCGACCCTCAGCCGCGTCGTCGTGGTTCACGTCGAGGACGTGCCGCTCGTGCTGCCGATATCAATAATGATCCGTTGTCGGCGATTCTTCTTCCGCCCGATCTCGTTGGTTCCCCGGCGGAGGTTCTACCTCCACCTCCATCGGCGAGAGCGGAACGCGCCCCTAAGCCAAAAGAAGAAAGCGCGCCTGAAGGCGCAAAGGGTCGCAATGTTCCAATTGCTGCCGCAGTTGGTATCGGTATGGCAATCGTCGCCGCGCTTTTGTTTATGGCCGGTCCCGCGCCCGCAATGCTTCTCATCGAAGTTGTACTAGTGGCTGCAGGGTTCGAGTATTTCACCGCCATGCAGCGCAGCGGGTTTCGACCTGCAACCTTGCTTGGTCTCGCCGCAGTCGCCGGGCTTCCGATTGCGTGTTACTGGAAGGGCGAGTCTGCGATTCCGGCAATCATCGTTCTCACATTCATCTTTGGTGTTGTGTGGTATCTCAGTAGTGCCAGTGGGCGAGCTCGTCCGACTGCGAACCTCGGCATCACGCTTATCGGAGTTATTTGGATCGGCGTCCTCGGCAGTTATGCCGCCCTGATCGTCGACATCCCATCGCAGGGCGTGAGTTTGCTGCTGGTTGCCGTTATCGCTGCGGTCTCTACCGATGTCGGTGGATTCTTCTTCGGTCGAGCAATGGGTCGGAGTCCGCTGAGCGCGATCTCTCCGAACAAAACTGTCGAAGGACTTGTTGGCGGAATAGCGGTCACGATTTTTGCTGTCTTTGTGTTTGTTGTGGTCTTGGGCGTGAGTTCGTTGGGTGCAGGCAAGGCGCTTGTTCTTGCTGTCGTCCTCGCCGTCGTGGCTCCCTTGGGCGATCTCGCCGAGTCACAGTTCAAACGTGATCTCGGCCTTAAGGACATGGGTTCGCTGCTGCCAGAGCATGGGGGGCTGCTCGATCGCTTTGATGCCCTCCTGTTTGTCCTGCCCACGACCTACTACGTCGTGCGAATCTTCGGATTGGGCTGAGCCCGCGGGGAATCTCGGATTCTCTCTCGGTAGGCTGAATCCATGTCGTTGACTCGTGTCGCTCTCGCCGGTTCTACCGGCTCGATAGGCACCCAAGCGCTCGAGGTCATCGACGCTGAATCAGAACACTTCGAACTCACCGCGCTTGGGGCCACCGGTCGCCAACCTGAAGTGATCATCGAACAGGCCCGTCGTTATCGACCCGCTGTTGTTGCGATTAGTGATCCCGACGCAGCTCGATTCATTGATGCCGAACTCTCCGGTATCGAAGTTCGTGGTGGCGCTGACGCAATGGCGAGCCTCGCCCTCGAGGCCGATGTTGTGGTGAACGGTGTGGTCGGGTTCGCCGGTTTGTCGGTCACGCTGGCGACACTCGAAGCCGGTCGCCGACTTGCGTTGGCCAATAAAGAGTCACTGATCGCTGCCGGCCCAGTTGTGCAGATTGCTCGCCGTACTCCTGGCGCCGAACTTGTCCCCGTCGATAGCGAACACGGAGCCAT
>Ga0209296_1000657_pt1 | contig 29342 bp, 25 predicted proteins | sample S_130206_EF_Meta_FD_187319 | JGI IMG/M metagenome (GOLD analysis project Ga0209296, IMG submission 187319) | Freshwater microbial communities from Lake Simoncouche, Canada to study carbon cycling - S_130206_EF_MetaG (SPAdes) (version 2) | ecosystem: Environmental > Aquatic > Freshwater > Lake ... | reverse complement strand
ACATTAGGGGACAGTACAGTATCTAATAGCAGACCAACATGGATACTTGCGCCTAGTGATACATCGATTTACCTAAATAAAGTTTTTGTTGGTGCAAGAGCATTAGGAAGAGTTGTGGTCAGTGGACAGGGTATCGGATCAATGAAGCTTTGGGAATCTGGAAGCGGATACATTAGTACTCCTACAGTAACATCAATAGTATGTTCAGAAAAAACAGAAGATCCTACGTTTAGAACTAGAGTAGCAGATGGAGTTTTAGCACAGCCTACATTCTTAAATAAAGGAAATGCCTATAAAACCAGTACAACTTATGTTACTGTTAGTGGCGACGGCTTTGCAGATAAAACTCCAAATGGAAAATATCTAACTTTAGAAGGGTTAGAACGAGTTCCAAGCCCCGGCGCACAATTTTATATTGGTGGAAGACCAACTTATCTTGTAGCGGTTGTAACGGGTATTAACGAATCTATAGACGATGACGGAACTATAACATCAACCTTCCAGGTAAGTCCTGCTCCAACACTGGCCAGTTACTTAGAACATAATATGGAAGTAGTGATACGTGAACGATATAGTCAAGTTCGTATTACTGGACATGACTTTTTAGATGTAGGAACTGGAGGTTTTGCAGCGACTAATTATCCAGACCTATATGCTAATTACGATTACTCGGCACAGCCTTTCCAAGAAATTTATAATTTAAACGGCGGCCGCGTATTTTATACCTCAACTGATCAAAGCGGCAACTTTAGAGCAGGTGAATTATTTGCGGTCGAACAAGCCACTGGTATTATTACCATTAGTGCTGACTTCTTTGATTTAGCAGGTTTAACTGAACTTAGACTAGCTGGAGTTACTGTAGGCTCAACAGCGGTTATTAGAGAATTTAGTAAGGATCCATTATTCTTGCAAAATTCAAATAACGTTATTCCTACGCAAAGAGCCATACGATCTTATCTAGGAGGTAGGCTAAACATTGGTGGTGAAGATTTGTTAACCCCAAGCATTGTAGCAGGTACTGTTAAATTTGGACCTGCCGAAATTAGCAGTACCGCTGGCCTGACAATTAACATACCGGTCATGGCAGATTTTAGAGGACCAAGTAGTGTGAATCCTGGAGTTTCTGGAAGTATGTTGGCACAGACCATGTTCTTTAGAAGCTTTAGTTCGGAATAAGATTTTTGATAAATATTAATACTCGGAGTATATAATGGCAGAATTTAAACTAGGTAGAATTAGATTTGTATGGAAAGGTGCATGGGTCACCGCAACAACATATTATAAAGATGATGTTGTACGTTTGGGCGGAAAAGTTTATATATGCCAGATTGGACATACTTCTTCTGCAGACTTTAATACAGATTTAGACATTGTTCCTACAAAATGGAATTTAATGTCAGACGGTCAGCGTTGGACCGGAGATTGGACAACCAGCACAGCATACCAAATAGGTGATCTTGCCAAGTACGGCGGTACCGTTTATATCTGTACTGACAATCACACATCTGCTGCCACAGCTACATTGGGATTAGAAGCCAACTCTGGAGTTTGGAATCAATTTGTTGAAGGATTTGACTGGAAGGGAAATTGGACTACTTCAACAAGATACAAGTTTGATGACATTGTTAGATACGGTGGCATTAACTATGTCTGTATCACAGGCCACACTTCTGCTGCTACAGATGCACTAGGATTAGAAAATTCATCTGCAAACTGGCAAGTGTTTAGCCAAGGCCAAGAATATCTAGGAACTTGGGTTACTGCAACACGTTATAAATTAAATGATATTGTTAAGTGGGGTGCCGGGCTTTGGATCTGTACTACACAGCACACAGCCGCAGCAGCATTTCCAACTGACTCTGCATACTGGGCACAATACAACGAAGGTTTTGAATTTGAAGGTGATTGGAGTTCTGGCACAGCATACCAACCTGGCGATGTTGTTAGCTATGGTGGTAATAGATATGTTTCAAAATCTCTCAATACCGCAGCTAATCCATTAACCAGCACTAGCGATTGGGATTTATTCTCCGAAGGCCTAAGCTATCAACAGTCTTGGGCCGGCGGATCGTCTTATAAAATAGGTCAAGTTGTTCAATACGGCGGCTATAATTATCTAGCTACAACAGACAGCCCAAGCCTAACACTTACAGTTACCGCAGTAACAGCCTCAACCGATAGATTTACCATTGCTAGCACAACCGGTATTGTGGTAGGCATGACAGTGAGATTTACTGGTACTACATTTGGTGGCGTATTTACTAGTGGTAGATACTATGTTAAAACAGTAGCAGCGGGTTATATTACTATCAGCACTACTAGTGGTGGAACAACATTTAATATTACCGCAGATGCTGCCGGCACAATGACAGCCACAGTTTCTGCAGAACCTCCTAACACAGCATACTGGACAGACATTTCTCATGGTTTTTATTGGAGAGGTGATTGGACTGATGACACAGAATACAATGTTGGAGACACAGTAAGATACGGATCAAATGCCTATATCTGTGTACTATCACATCGTGCAGAAGGCGACGATGGATCTACAGTAGGTGACCAAGGTGGTGGACAGGCTCTTAGCCGTCCAGATCTAGATGCTACAGGTACATATTGGAATGTAGTAACAGTTGGCAGCGAAACATCTGTGTTAACAACCACAGGTGACATGGTCTATTACGGTGGCGCAGGACCAACTAGATTGCCAGTTGGTTCAGAAGGCCAAGTACTTCGTGTAAGCGCAGATGGTATTCCAGAGTGGGTAACTTGGGGATCAGTTGAACATGTTTACTACGTTGCTCCAACAGGTGAAAATCGTCCTTATCCAGATTGCGGAGCTAGTTTAGACAAACCATGGGCAAGTGTTCGTTACGCCTGCGAACAAATTGAAAAAGGTGCAAAGAATCCTCAGGCTCAGAAACTATTAGAATTGAATCGAGCATTTATTCAACGTGAAGTTACTTCTTGGATTGATTATCAAATCAACTATTATACAAACACTGTGCCTACTCCTGCAAACCAGTGGTACAATTTTGACTACGACGAATACAAGTGCGAACGAGATATTGGTTTTATTGTAGATAGACTTATTTGGGATATCGGACATGGCGGAAATCTAAAAACTCTTGCTGCTGCTTTGGCTTATATTAATGCATTGAGTGGTGATATTCTATACGCTACAGGCGAAGACGGCAATGGCACTGGAACTTATTCGAGACTAAGTGCAGAAAGTGCAGTTGATGTTTCTACTTACAATTATATGAACACAGTGATTAATTCTGTGTTGGCAAATACAGCACCGACAACTGTTTATCAGACATTAGCCCTTGACTCAACAGCAATTGTAACTCAAACTATTGATACAGATTATGTTGCTGAGACTGGAGTAACAACAACAATATCATCGTTAATTGGCATCATTACTACAGCACTAACTGATCAAGCAACTACTAATCTACCTAGCAGAATAGTTCCTAGTAATACTGTTCTAGTTAAAACAGGAACTTACTACGAAACTTTACCCATAATTGTTCCAGCTGAAACAGCTATTGTGGGAGACGAAGTTCGTTCTGTACACGTTAGTCCTGCAGGCAGCTTGATACACAAGACTGATGCAAAATACAGCATAGGTGCAATGACCAGACTAGAAACAGTACTAGGTCAAGTTATACTAGGTACTGATGTAACAGAAAGCACAGGTAATACAGCAACACAATCTAGAGCATTTCCTTTTGCTAGCTCTACAGAAGTAACTGCTTTACAGCAATTGGTAAGAGCAGCAGGTCATAAAATTGATTACGCTCTAGGAACAACCAATTTAGTTTCTTTAACAGATCCAACAGGATATAATACTACTTTCTTGGCAGGCTACAAAGATGCTAGAACACTGTTAAAAGAAAATAAAGATTTTATCAAAGACGAAATCACAGCTTGGATTGCAGTAAATTATCCTACATTAAAATACGGAAAGACAAATTGCCGTAGAGACGTTGGATATATTGTTGATGCAATTATCTATGATTTAACCTACGGTGGAAAGCATCAAACACTGATTGCCGGCCTAGCGTACTTTGATGGAAATTCCAGCACAACATTGATGATTAACAGTGCAGAAGTTGGAGCAACATCTGCTGCTTATTCTAGAATGAAAACTGTAATTCAACAGATAATTGCAAATACAACCGTAACTAAATCTACAGGTAATCTTGCAACACAGTGGACTGATTCAACAAACTTAACTCTTGGATCAAATGCAAGTTCTCAAGTTGGCAGCTTAGTTGATGTTATTATTAATATTATTGCAGGTGACTCAACAGCTAGTCTAACTCCGCAGATCAATGTGACCACTATCACTTTAACAAACACGTTGACATCTGCATCACATGGCCTAGCAGTAGGCGACGCAGTGATTCCAAGAACCACAGCCAACGGATTAACCGCGGGCGTGAAGTATTGGGTAGTAGGCACAGTTACTACCAACACATTCCAACTAGCAGCAACCTACGGTGGAATTGTATTAACTTCATTTAGCAACGGCACCGGTCTTGATATTGATTTAGAGATTATTGATTACCCCACAGCTACCAATGCAGTCACTTCGACCACTGCTTTAATTAACGCAGCGACGGTATTAGACGGCGTACAGGAATCCATAGTATCTTCAGCTACTACATATATCACCACCAATTATCCCTCATTGGTTTATAATTCAACAAAATGTCAACGTGATGTGAGATTGATTCTTGAAGCAGTGATGTTTGACTTTATGTTTAACAGCAACTTTCAAACAATCAAAGCAGCATATTCATATCTAAGAAGTTCTGCTAGCGATGTATTCAATGGCGGTCAAAAAACTGCCACTCGTGCAGCATTTAGCTATGTAAAAACTTTGGCCAAAGCCAACGTAGGCGGAGATGCAACCGCTCAAGCACGTATTGAAACACTGATGACATTGTTAGACGATATTGTTTTTGCAGCGACCTATGACGGATCTCTGTGCCAAACAGAAATTCGTGCAGCAGACTATGCTAGATTACAGCTTGAAAGAAATAGAGATTATATCATAGCTGAGTCCAGCGCCTATATCAACAGTACATATAAGACGACCGTTACTGCGGCTACAGCAACAACAGATGTGTTTACCTGTAGCGATACCAGCTGGATGCAGAGAAATACTGCTATCAAGTTTTCAGGAACAACATTTGGTGGAGTTTCAACTAGTACAACATACTATGTTCAAAACATTGTAAGTTCAACAACATTTAAAATTTCCACTACTAGAAATTCTAATACGGCCTTCGATGTTCAAACAAATGGAAGCGGCACAATGACAGTGGCCATGTACTATCCACAGGCTACCTGCGAAAGAGATGTAGGAGAATTTATAGATGCATTTAAGTTTGATCTACAATATCCAGGAAACTACGCAACATTAAATGCAGCTAGATTATATTCTAATGCTGTTATTGGTAATCTAGAAGAAAACATGTTCTTGTTACGCAACGGAACAGGTCTTCGCAACATGACCTTAGAAGGATTGACTGGTGATTTAACACCTGTAAACGATTACGGTACAAGTCGTGTAACTGCCGGCGCCTATGCAAGCCTAGATCCAGGTTGGGGACCAGCAGACTTCCGCACATGGATTGTTGCTCGCTCTCCTTATGTTCAAAACGTAGCAACATTTGGTTATGCCGCGATTGGTCAAAAGATTGATGGTTCATTGCACAACGGTGGAAACAAATCTATTGTTAGCAACGACTTTACACAGATTATCAGTGACGGTATCGGTGCTTGGGTAGTTAATGATGCTCGTGCAGAACTTGTTTCTGTGTTTACTTACTATTCACACATTGGTTATCTTTCAGAAGCCGGCGGCCGCATACGTGCTACCAACGGAAATAACAGCTACGGAGATTTTGGATCTGTAGCAGAAGGCTACGATGCCAATGAAACTCCTATCTACTGCGAAGTAGATAACAAGGCAGGTGCAGTTACTGTTGGTAGTGTATTAACAGACAACATTAATTACCTATGGAGATTTGCATACGACAATGCAGGCACTGATTATACACAGGTTAACTGGTCAGTGTCAGGCGGCGGCTCAGGAGCTATTGTTGAACAAGATGAATTTCGAGATGGTGCAGTATATCAAATTAGATTGTTAGACAATGTTGACGACAGCACAACCGCACCAGAAGCCGACGGAAACCTTGGCGGTTACGGCTATGTTTCAAATGCCAACACTGCACAAAGCGGAACAACATCTGCATTAACAATTGCTGCGGTTGATGATGAAATTACAGGTGCTTATGTGGGAATGAAACTGTTAATCACAGGCGGCACAGCAGCAGGACAGTTTGGTATTGTTGCAAGTTACACAGCTGGAACAAAAGAGGCCACTGTGACCAAAGAGTCAACAGGTGGCGCAGGCTGGGATCATGTGGTTCCTGGTACACCAATTGTGGCTCCTGATGCTTCTTCTACCTATGTAATTGAGCCTGCAATATCATTTACAGCCCCAACATATAGTTCAACATCAAGAACATTGGCTACAGCACAAACATACACGCAGGCATTGTATGTTCCAACATACGGTGTGTACACTCCTGTGTCTGCTACAGGCGGTACAGGTACAAGCACCGCAACATTCACAGTGGTTAGAAAAGGCACAAAATACAGTGCAGTAGTTATTGTTAGTGCAGGTACAGGATATACTAGATTAGACACACTAACATTAGCTGGTACAAGTCTAGGCGGAACCAGCACTAATAACATCACAGTCACTGTGACTTCTGTAAGTGCAGCAGGCGCAATTCAAGCATTCTCATTCGCAGGATTTGGCGCAGGCGGAACATTTGTAGCAGTAGCCAGTGGTTCAAGAACTACCAATACTTCTACCAACGGTACTACCTGGAGTCAAAATTTATTATCATTGCCTAGCACTTCAAACTGGGTTGGCCTAGCCACTGGTAAACTAACTGTAGTTGAAACTGCCGGCTCATTTGTAACCGGTCGTGCTTATGTAATCACTAGTTTAGGCAACACTGTTTGGACCAGTATTGGCGCAGCTACACAACTTGTAGGAACATATTTTGTCGCTACTGGCGCAGGCAGCGGCAGCGGAACAGCAACACCAGTGGCACACCATTTGGTAGCAATTTCTTCAAGTACTACAGTTAATGCATATTCAACAGACGGCGGAACAACATGGACTGCAGGTGGCGCATTACCAGGAGCGTTGAGTGGACAAGCTGTTGGTGTTGCTTACGGAAATGTATCAGGAGTAGCACGTTGGGTAGTTCTAGGACTTGACGGAACCACTGCTTATTCAACTAACGGTGGCATATCATGGACCGCAGGCGGAACCACAACAGGAGGCACAGGAACCAGCATCGCTTATGGACAAGGTGCATGGGTAGTAGTTAGCTCAGGTTTTGCAACTACCAGCTACAGCACAGACGGTGGGGTAACTTGGACAGCAGGCGGAGAATTACCGACAAGTTCAACTTGGACAAGCCTTGCCTATGGTAACAACAAGTTTGTAGCTGTATCTTCAAATGGCGCAGTAAGCCCGGCCTACAGTGTTAACAAAGGTGTAAACTGGTATAATACAGATGTAACTGGTTGGTTAAATCAAACAATAACTAACGTTAGATACGGTCAAGGAGTTTTCCTTGCTACTAACTCTACCAGCAACAACATGGTTAGTTCAGAAGATGGTATTAACTGGACAACTAGAGCTATTACTAGAGCCAGCGGTACTGGAGCAGCTATAGCGGTACATGGTAATCCAAATCAAAGTGGTATTTGGGCCATTATTCCAAGCGCATCAACTACAGCGGCATCGAGTGCTGTGCTAGGAGCAACAGCCAAGGCTCGTGCATTTGTTTCAGAGAATAAGATCTATGCTATCAGACTTATAGAGCCTGGATCTACATATTCATCGGCTCCAACAATTACAATAACAGATCCTAACAATTTATACGAAGCTCCAACTAGTGTGAGAATTGGTAACGGTGCAGTTGCTAATCCTAGCTTTGTTAATAGAGGAATCGGCTACGATGCTGCTATTGCAGAACTCGATACAGGCGACGGATACGCAGATAGCTTCCAAAGCGGTTCTTATATAGCTGTAAGAAAACTAACAGGCGTACCAAACGCCGGAGCCAATGTTGTGTTTTCAACACAACCAAACACTGTATATAAACTAGTTCAGTTGATTTCACAATCTGGAACTTACAATGGTGGAATAAGTGCTTATTTGCAAGTTTCTCCAAGCATGAGCTCATACAATTCTCCTGCAGATGGCACAGCAATCACAACTAGAATTTTGTATTCACAGGTTCGTTTAACAGGACACGACTTCTTAAATATTGGAACTGGAAACCGTACAGAAACAAATTATCCAGGTGAACCAACACAGGTATCAAATCAACTTAATGAAACAGTTGATAACAACGGCGGTCGTGTATTCTATACATCAACTGACCAAGACGGTAACTTCCGAGTTGGTGAATTGTTTGTTATTGAACAGGCAACCGGTCGTGCAACATTGAATGCTGATGCATTTAATATTGCAGGTCTATCCGAATTGTCTCTAGGTAATATTACCCTAGGCGGCAATTCAGCAACAGTTACGGAATTCTCAACAGATCCGTTTTTAACAGCAAACTCTGATAACGTTGTTCCAACTCAGAGAGCTATCAAGGCATATATCGCTGCACAAATTGGTGGCGGTGGAGCTAGTTTGAATGTAAATAGTATCGTAGCAGGTTTTGTTCAAATTTCTGGTACACAAATTACTACAACTACAGGCGGAACTATCCAAATGAAGGCTAACTTTAACTTCCAGGCTGGAGTAAGAGGTTATCCAGTGGCTTGGAATTACTTTTTAAATTAATGGAGAAATTATAATGGCAACAGGAAGATTAGGTACAGCTAACATTACACTGACTACTACAAACACCACAGTTTATACTTGCCCGGCAAGTACATTTAGTGTGGTCAGTTTGAACGTTTGTAATAGAAATAGCTCAACAGCGGCAACAGTTAGAATTGCTATATCAAGTTCTACATCACCTTCGGTTGATGAATGGCTTGAATATGACACTAGCATTGTGGCCAGCGGTGTGTTAGAGCGCACAGGATTGGTATTAGACTCTACCAATAAATATCTAGTAGTTTACGTATCATCAGCAACACCAACAATTAGTTGTGTGTCCTACGGTATCGAAACATCAACAGCATAAGGCGGATAAAAAATGGGACGTAAAGTAAGTATTGGTATTGTCGGTAGTGGTGGAGGCATGGGTACTATTATTGCCAGCGGCACCGGTAATACTTTATCAACCGCGGTAACTAATCAAAATATAATTATTGATCCTAACGGAACTGGTATTACACAGATAGTTGGAGCCGCACAGCTTAATGCACAGTCGGAACTGCGTCTAGCAGACGCCGACAGTTCAAACTACGTAGCTCACAAATCTGCTGCTACAATTGCAACAAACTACACACTAACTTGGCCGTCAGCGGTTACTAGTGTTGCTGGTTATGCACTAACTTCGGCGACTGATGGCACACTGAGTTGGACATCATTGGCTTCAGGCGGTATTGCAGTAACTGATCCTGGATCTACTGCAACTGTATACTATCCAATATTTGCTACTAATTCTGGCAGTATATATACCAGTGGTCAGGTTACTGGTCTGAATAACAGGGCAAACTTGGCGTTTGTTCCAAGTACTGGCGAGTTAACTGCTACAGCATATTTAGGAGCCAATGTCTATGGTAGTGCGGCAAACAGTGGAACATTAACTCTAAGAGGTACTACAAGTGCTACAAAAGCTACTGCTAGTATTTTAATGACTGATAACGTAGCTTCGACTACTACCGGTACAGGTACGCTGGTCGTTACAGGCGGTATTGGAGCAAGCGGCCAGATTACCTGCACTACAATCAGTGCTACAACAGTTACAGAAACATCTAGTATTGCATTAAAAGAAAATGTAATGCCAATTACCAACGCTTTAGATGCTATTCTAAGTCTAGTAGGCGTAACCTACGATCGTAAAGACGGCAGCAGAAAAGGCGAAGCTGGTTTAATTGCTGAAGATGTAGATAAAGTTATTCCAAATCTTGTCAGCAAAGACAAAGATGGAAACCCAGAAGGCATTTACTATACCAAGCTAACTGCTTATCTAATTGAATCTATTAAAACACTTGAGAAAGAAATTACCAAATTGAAAGAAGGTAAATAACCCAAATGGCAACCTTAAAAAATCTTACTATCAACGATACTGGTCATATTCAGTTACCGACTGGTACCACAGGAGAAAGACCTGGTTCCCCAACTGTAGGTATGGTTAGGTTTAATACTACTACTGCTTCTGTTGAAGTGTACACTGCTGCCGGTTGGGTAGCAGCTGACGAGAAACAAACTGCCACTGGCGGAACAATTGCAACTACAGGTGGTTATACTATACATACCTTTACCAGCAGTGCAAACTTTGTGCCAACCTACACCGGTCCTGTGGACATATTGCTAGTAGGTGGCGGTGGTGCCGGAGCATCTGGAATTGCAGGTGGCGGTGGTGCTGGAGGCATGTTGTACAATCAAGGTGTAATGGTTACAGGTGGTACAACATATCCTATATCAATTGGACCTGGTGGCGCAGCAGGTGGTGCTAATCACGGCAACGACAGCCATACAAGGGGTACTGATACAACTGGTCTAGGTCTCACTGCCTTAGGTGGCGGAGCCGGAATGGCTTATCCCTCACCAGACAGCGGAGCACCGAAAAACTTTGGCGGAAGTGGTGGAGGCGGCCCTGGCGGACACGTTAATGGTGCTAGCTGGCGGCCAGCAGTTGAAGGTGGTACTCTAGGACAAGGATTTCCAGGAGGTGCCGGCGCACACTGGCCAGGTACACCTGCAGGTACACACTATGGTGGCGGTGGCGGTGGTGGAGCAGGCGAAAACGGCTGGTGTAGAGTTGGCAACTGGCCTACAAGTCAATTAGATGATGCCAGTTTAATTACCTGGGATCTAAACATGCGAGGGGTTGCCGCAGGTGGAGACGGAGCATCTAGTTCAATTACTGGTACTGCTACATACTATGCAGGTGGTGGCGCAGGTGGAAATCACGGACCCGGCAATAACTATGGTTGGGCAAGAGCACGTGGTGGCCTAGGAGGTGGCGGTGATGCATATCCCGGAGGCACACAAAGTTATGGTGGCAACGGTACATATTATGGTGGCGGTGGTGCAAGTGGAACCTATCCATATCCAAACGAAGCAGGCGGCAACGGTTATCAAGGTATTGTAGTAGTACGATACAAAGCGAGTTAATTAAAAATGGCAACGTTAAAAAATCTCACAATCAACGACACAGGATTTGTACGTTTACCTCAAGGTACAACTGGTAATCGAGCAACAGCCGCTGCTGGCATGATAAGATATAACACCACTAACAGTACAACAGAATATTATGACGGCACAGTTTGGAAAACCATCGGCGCTAGTATTCAAGCAGCCTCAGGTGGAACAACTACTGGCAACACAGCAGCAGCATCGCGTGGTGGCTTCAATGTACATACCTTTACCAGTCCTGGTACTTTTACCCCGACTTATCCCGGAACTGTTGAACTATTGGTAGTTGCAGGTGGTGGTGGCGGATCTGGTTTATCAGGTGGCGGGGGTGGCGGGGGGTATATCTATAACGGAAGTTATGGAGTAACTGGCGGTACAGGTTATGCTGTTACTGTAGGTACAGGCGGATCAGGTGCTACTGGTCATACAAACAACACACATACTCCTGGAAATCCCAGCATATTTGGCGGCCCTACAGGTGTAATTTCTACAGGTGGTGGCCGAGGCTACAGCTATAGTGGAAACGTTGGAGATCCTGGCGGAAGTGGTGGCGGTGGCGGTGGCGGTGGCAACGGACAAACATTTGGCGGAGTCAGCTTTCCTGGTTACGGACAAAAGAAACCAGGCGATGGAATTATCGGTCAAGGGCATCCTGGAGGATGGGGACACCACCACTATGGTGCGGCCGGCGGTCCAGGTTCTCATGTTTATCCACAACCTAGTATTTGCGTATACGGTGGCGCAGGTGGCGGCGGAGCTGGAGAAATGGGTTATAATCGTCAAGGTCTATACTACGAAGCCAAAGGTGGCGACGGAGCATCTAGTTCGATCACCGGCACAGCAGTAACATATTATGCCGGTGGTGGCGCTGGCGGCAGTCATGGTCCTGCAGATAACTATGCTAGAGATCAAGCAGGTCGAAGTCTTGGCGGCGGCGGCGGAAGCTACAGCGGCGGACCACAGGCATATATGGATGCAACAGGACACGGTAGCGGCGGTGGCTCAGCACACCACCCAGACAGTTACAGAAGCGGAAATGGTTCTGCTGGAATTGTTATCGTTAGATACAGAACAACATAAGACAAACATACTATGGCGACTTTAAAAAATCTTACAATTAATGATACAGGTTTCCTGCAATTACCTTCTGGAGCAACTAATGCCAGAGCAGGAACCGGCGAAACAGTAATTCGATGGACTACCGGTGGGTATACTGTGGTAACTGGCAGTACTCCTTCGGGAATTTCAAATTCTCAATGGGTAGCACCAGCAGGTGTAACCAGTATTCGTTTACTGGTCATTGGAGCAGGCGGATCAGGGGGTGGTGACGTTGGAGGTGGAGGTGGCGCAGGCGGCTACATCTATAACGGAAACTTTACAGTAACGCCTGGTAGCACCTATACTGTTTCGATAGGTGCAGGCGTAGCAGGCGGAAACAACGCTTCAGTACAAGGAAATAATACTGTGGCCTTTGGTCAAACTGCCTATGGCGGCCAAGGCGGCGGCTACTGGTCAAACGGTGCACCTGTAGGCAGTGCTGGCTCAGTAGGTTCTGGTGCAGGAGTTACCAGTAACTACAACGGACAAGGTACAACAACCTCAGGCCAGGGAAACGACGGTGGCCTACCCGGTTTAAACACAGGAAATAGATACAACTATACCGGCGGATCAGGTGGTGGGGGCGCTGGAGCCAAGGGCGGTAACGGATTAAAAGTAGATCCATCTAACACTAGTTACTTTGAAGGTGAAGGTACATGGGAACGTATAACTGACATGCGAGGTTGGCAATGGAAAGCTGGAGATACCAACATTGGCTATGGTGGAGATGGACTCGCCAGCACTATATCTGGAACACCTACATATTATGCAGGCGGCGGCGGCTCAACCAGTGACAGTGGAACTTATTGGGGAGTGGGCGGCAAGGGCGGTGGCGGCGACCTTGGGACCGCCTATGTTGCCAGCGGCTTTGGCAGCGGTGGCGGTGGAATGGGACCAGGCTCCAATGCCAGTGTCAGCAGTGCAGGAGTAGTGATCATTGCCTACAACAGTGTTCTAGGAGAAATGCGTTATAACTCGACAACTGCTCTTCCAGAAATATTGGAAAACAGTGGTTGGAGCAGTATAGGTGCATCTGTTGGTTCATCAACTTCAGGAACAGTTACAGGAACTACCGCAGGTGGTTACCAGGTAAAAACATTTACTGGGCCTGGTACAATGACATTTAATCAACCAGCAACTATTGAAGTACTAGTGATAGGTGGTGGTGGTGGTGGTGGAACAATTGGCGGTGGCGCAGGCGCAGGCGGCTTTATCTATCAAAGCCGATACAGAGTTAATGCTGGATCGTATCCAGTAACTGTTGGCACAGGTGGCACAGGTGCCACCACATGGACAGATGCAGGATTAACTGGCGGAAATCCAAGCAGATTTGCTTCATTGGAAGCTAGAGGCGGAGGCAGTGGCGCACAGTATTACAATCCTAATACCGGATATGGCGGCGCTGGTGGGGGAGTATGGCCGGGAGATAAAGCCAATGGCGGATCAGGTGGTGGTGGCCCTGGGGGCCACATCGGCGGCCCAGGCGGAATTTATGGTGGACCTAGCTCATCCCGCGGTGGCATTGGCAACATTATGCTGGTACCTGGAGGATCGGGTATTGCGGGACAAGGCCATCCCGGAGGTGCCGGAACCCACGGTAACGGCACAGGATTTGGAAATTTTCCAGGACCTGGCACACTGTATGCAGGTGGCGGAGGCGGTGGCGCTGGATCTAAAGGTCGAGGTGTGGGACTAGTAAATGATTTTCGCAGTGGCGGCCGAGCTTTGGCAAGCTCTATTACAGGATCACAAGTATACTATGCAGGCGGTGGTGGTGGTGGCCAGCACGGTCCTGCAGCACAAGGTCATTACGGAATAGGAAATAGTCCCGGAGGTGGCGGCGGCGGCGGCCGTGCAGGCGACCATAATGGCCCTGGAGGAAGCGTAACCGGTGGTACTGGCAGTGCTAATACCGGTGGTGGTGGCGGTGGCGGATCGCATCCAAGCCCAGGTGTAGCAGGAAATGGCGGCACTGGAGTCGTAATTATTAGACACTTGTAATTTCAACGGATAAATATTTTTATGCCACAGTTTAAAACTAATAAAAATATATTTGGAGATTTTGGAGACGAAGTATGGGACAGAAACTGGCAAGATTCAGATACTGTAGTACTTCCTCCAAATCCTGATTGGTCCTATGATCGAGTTCTTGAACCCGAAGATGTAGAAATTTGGGAAGTAATCATTGAGCGAGGCGGAGCAGTGGCCTTGTACGGTGCTTGGTTCCCCTACGCAGAATACTACGTTGTACGCTACGGTCCAGATCACATGGAAGCATTTTACGGTCGCAATGTAAGACCTATGATCAAACAGTTCTTTGACGATCGTAAAATGTATTGCCCGGATATTTGGAATATGCGTTACCTAGATAAAGTCAATAACGCACATCTAGGTAAAATTGCCAATATTACAGATAAGAAATATTACTCTTAATTTGGGTCAAGCATGACATTGCCAGCAATACTGATTCTATAATCGTCGCTGGTGTAAAAAGGATAAACGCAATGCATTAGCTTTGAAGGGAATATCATTATTTTCCCTTCAAAGGACTTGTCTATATGAATAGTCTTAGTAGCAGCCTGTCCTAGATTCCCTACATATACAAACTGAAACGCTGAGTTTAGCTGAGAACTACGATGGCGCCCGGGACCTTGTTCCCATTCAGTTTTTAAATCATAGGGTATTTTCAACCAAGCTACAAAACTTAAAATACCTTTATGGTTATGTACCGGATTAAATTCATATTTTTGTTGAAAATTAATCCAAGGATGACTTGCAACCATCGGAACACTTTTAGTTAATATATCAATTTCTGCTAGATAGTTATATTCGTGATCGTAGGCCATTGTTAGATCTAAAACAAATTTTTCTAATTCAGCGGCACTATCTACAAGTTCATACTCGTGTACAAGATGCCCAGCAAGAGTTTTATGACGAGGTATCGCCTTAGAAAAATCTGATTGTATCTTAGCAGCTTCGGATAATAAGGAAGCATTTAAACTCTGTGGTAGATCGGCCATCACATAACCAAAATCTACAAATTTATAATTATTATAAGGTATATCCATTTGTTAGTCCAATATTTTAAAAACAATGTTAATTACTATTCTTTTATCTGATAGAATAGGGCTAGAGCTAGCATGAAATATGTTGGAATCAAACATTACGGCTTTTCCTTTTTTAGGAGAAATAGTCTGCATAACATTTAAACTTGTTCTTTCAGTGGGACATGTTTCGTCAAAGAAATAAGTATCTCCGTCACTGTCATTAACATAATAAACAACGCTCTTGATATTTTCTTTTTTGTAAGTACCTATGTCAACATGCGGACAATGATGGCTAGAATCTGTATGTCTAGGTAAAAAATTAAACTTAACTTTTAATACTTCAAGATCTTTTTTAACATACTCTCCGATGGCATCAAGAATAGGATTAACCAACCCAAGAAATCTACTGTTTTGTCTAGAATCTTTTATAACATTATGCACAAACTGATAGGGATTCAAACCTTGTTTCACAATAAACTTACTGTCTTCTTTGTCAGTGTCGTACTCGTTGATTGTAGATCCGTGATACCAAGGAAAGTTTGTAGTTAACACAAATTGTTCTATAGAATCTTGTATAGACTTGTCGATAATATTTTCAATTTCTTCTATCATAATAAAATTACATTTGCATTTAAATTTACCCTCATAGGAGAGTTTATCGGGTTAGATGATGTATGATAAATGCTGCCGTCAAATAACACACAGGTGCCTTTTTTAGGAGAAACTCTATAGGTAATCTTTAAAGGATTTTGATTACCTACTGTAGGGTTTTCAAAGAATATTGTATCTCCGTCACAGTCATTTATATAATATAACAACACCCAGTGAGGTGTAGCAATATCAGTGTGTGGAGTGCAATAGTTGTTAGATTTATATCTAGGAATAGGCGTTGTTAAGTTTAATTTAATTCTTAAAATTTCTTTTAATTCAACACTAAATGCTTTGGCTAAATCACTTACAATTTTTTCAAAGTTTATCTCATCTTTAAAGTATATAGAATTAATTTTTTCGTAGTTATAGCTAACATGAGTTAACCCACTAGATGGAAAATAGTTTTCATCATTAGCGGTGTATTCTGCCCCGGCAATATCTCTTTGAAAAAACCAAGGAAATTGATCATTAATTACAAAATTTTCAATATAATCTTGTTGTTCTTTTGAGAAAGCATTATCTAAGATTAATAAACTTCTAGGTTCTGGCATTATTCTGTGTAGGTTATATATTTTTTGCTGGCGGTTTTATTTGTAATAGCAGGGGCATGTTGTACTTCTATATTCGCCTGTATCATATTTTCTCGATAATCTTGAGAAAAACCCAATCCTGGACGTTTGTCAAATTGCCACTCTGCACGAGATCCGTTAGCATCTACGTAATGTAAGAACGCCTGAACATGCCACGATCCCTCAGGAGCTTTAAATTCATCTCGCCAATGTAAAATATCACAACCTCTGTAGACAGCAATATCTCCAGGACTTAGATCGCAGGCTGTACCACTCATAAATATCGGCCATTTATAAGTATCTTGCATTTCTCCATAATTAAAATTAAAACATACAGTACACGAAATTTCACAACTATCTCTATCTGAATGTGGATGTAATGTATCTCCTGGTTTATATACACGATAATAGCTGTATGTTGGCAATAATTTTAATCCTGTAGCTCTTTCCATAACAGGGGACATTTGTGCTAACAATGATTCCATCAAGGGATCTGCATATTTGCTATGGGTTCCTGGAATTTGTGCAGACCCTCCCAGTTCGGGATTAAAATTTTGTAACTGATCATTTAGGGCATAGTGTGTAATCAAATCAACTGTAAGTTCATCTAATACATTCTTTACAACTACATAACCTTGTTTTTCAAATGCTTTTTTGTTTTTTGTAAACAACTCACAATTTTTTAATTCTTCAGCCATTCGATCCTCAAGCATTTTACGATGCTGCTCAACTCTTTCCATGTCAAAGATAAAATCATTTTCTGTAAAATACCGGCAACCAAATATATTATCCAAGGTGTGCCATGATTTAGCAGTAAAAATCATTCCGTCATCGTCGTAGGGCCTACCTTCCTTTGCTAAAGTTTTATAAATTGAACATAAACGTTCAAACTTCCAGTCTCCCATTAACTGATCGGTAGCTCGTGATTTAGCTGTCTGCCAAAATTCTGTATCGTGGATGCTGCCGTTGTGATAATACCATCTAATAACAGTTTCTAAATCTTCTAAATCGTTTCGAATAACTTGATTTAAATCTAATTCAGTGTATTCTCCAACTATTACTTTTAAAAAAGTTTCACAGATTCGTATGTACATGAAAATACTTGTGGCACTAATTGGTTCAAAGAATATAGCGTTGTTACCGTTTTTAAGTATTCTATTTGTTAAAAATTTCTTAGCATAGTAGGGTTTAAATTCATACTCTCGAAAATCTAATTTAGACTTAGATACTTTCATTAGTTTTGCAAAATCAGCAAGGGCATCTTCTTTAGAAGTTATTTCATTATTAAACAAGTATCCGTAACTACATCTTGTTTGCAAAGGTACTCCGAACATCCATCCGTTTTCTGTAGCATGATGCTCAGTATATTCAACAGGGTTAAATTTAGGACTGTCGTACACTAGACAATGATTAACCAAAGTACAGTTGCTAAAGGTATAATCGTCAAAGTTCTTAGGAAATCCTCGGCAATCGATCACATAATCAAATACCTGCTGTTCGTGATCTATTGTCACTACAGCATGATTGACATTTTGTTGAAGGTCATCGACTACGCCTTCTAACACTTTGAATTTTTCCGGCCACATTTCTGGAAGTTTCTTTAGTGTATAATCTTTAAATTTGCGAGTATTAAAGTGAACAGCAGCCGTTCCTTGAATCAACGGACTTATAAAAGGTTTGTCCCGCCAGTTGATAAATTTAGTGCCAAACTTCTTAGTTGCATCTAGGTCAACCATGCCGTCTTCAAAGGTAAAACCCATAGCCTCTTCGAGAGTTTTAACAAAATTACCGTTGGTACTTTCTCCTACTCCTAAAGAATCTAACTTAGGATCATGCATTAAAACAATTTCCCAAGCGTTATCTAAAACTGTACAAAAATAACCAGCACTGATCAGCCCTGCCGATCCTGCTCCAATAACACCTAGTCTTTTTTTCATATTATAAATCCATTGTAACATTAAACGAAATAATTAATTTTTCATTTTCATCTTCTTGCCTAGGATTGCTGTGTATTAAATTACTTTTGAATAATAACAACAAGCCTGGCTCAGTATCAATCCAACTCATATTCCATGCTAGATCTGTAGGATCGTCCGGCTCAATGAGCTGATCTGAGAAATTTTGAAAAACAATTTTATTTTTAGAAACTGTTTTTATATAAAACACTCCTGAGATGATACTACCATTATGTAGATGCGGAAAATTAAAATCATCTTTAAAACTTTGATTAAACCACATATTAACAAATCTAAATTTATCTCTTTGTGTATCACTATAACCTAGCATTTTCCCGTAAGCTCGAGCATGATCTAAAACAATATTAGAAAATTCTTTAAACGGTTCTAGTTGATGCAAGGTAGGAAATGTTTTGTGAGATGAGTTAACTGACAATGCTAAATCTTTGCTACACGGAAGATCTAACGAGTGTAGGGTATTATACAGATACTCTATCTTATCTAACATAAGATTCTGTTGACAATAAACAGTTTTTGGAAATAGCTTTAAAATTTTTGGTTCGATCATACCAATCTCTTAAACTCTATTTCTGTAGCACCTTCTTTAGAACCAAATTTACCAGCAGGAACTGCATTAAACGCTAGACATTTTCTAGCATGTTGTGTAGTGTTTGGTTTTACACTATGACTCAACCATGACGGAAACAATATCAGCTGATTTTTTTTAGGTTTGATTTCCCATTCATTCCAGGGAAACTCAGTGTCATTCATTTTTTTTCTATCAGTAACAGGAGCAAAATGAGTCATTAATTGAGACATTATTGCAGGTCTGTGTAATACTAAATTTGAAGTTTCTTCTTGATATTCATCAAAATAAAACACCCCAGAGATAACACTATTAGGATGAAAATGTAATCCGTGAGCTTCTCCTGAGAGTTTAATAGTCAACCAACTTTGTGTAATTTCGAATCTTTCAAAATCCCAAGCCATTATTTTGTCTGCATATTTTTCAATATGTAAAATAATAAATCTTTTTAATTCGTTACACTCTGAACGATCTAACAAATAATCGTCTACAGATTTGTTTCCGTAGATCTGTGAATGGTCATTGGGCAATAAATCTTTATGATTTTTTAAAAACTCAACAGCAGGAGCTATATCTACATCACATTCTGTTACATAGATAGGGATTGGAAAAATAGCACATACTGTAGATTCGGCCACAGAGTTATCCTTCTAATGGTCTATCGTGTAACCATGTAACCAGTGCGTATTTTGTTCCTGAGATAATTGGATGTGCAACATGTTGATAAGCATAGTTGGAAGGAAATAAAATCAACATCCCTGCTTCGGGCTTGATTTTAATTTTGTGCAACGGAAATTCAATTTCACCACCAACATAGTCATCATTTAAATAGCATATAGCACTAACAGCTCTTCCTAACCTGGTTCCGCCATCATAATGTGATTTGTATTCTTGTCCGGTGTTGTACTTTAGCATGTTATATGCTTCGTGGTGCAAGGGTTCTTGGATACCAAATTTTTCAGAATACGGAATTGTTGCAGCCAACAGCATAAAATAAAATTGATTATGAATGTCTTTCATCAATTTATTTCCTACAGTCTGCGCTAACCAAGTAATACCTAGATCTTGATTAGTTCGTGCTTTTTGAAACGGTCCCTGTCCAACAGTAGTGGCTCGTTGAAAACCCACGCCACTATCAGGGTCTCTAATTTCTCTTTCTATAAATGCAATAGCTTCCGAAGGATTTGGCCAAGCCTTTTCATAGATACTGATACAACCGGCAACGGTTTCATTTGGGTGTAATTCACCTGGGAATAATCCTACAGTCATTTTAGTCCTTTTTATGAATATTATCTTTTAGGTATTGATACAAAGTTGGTTTATTTTCTGCGGCATCTAACCATTTTGTTTTTCTTGAGTCCATTATTTGAACTATTTTATCAGAATGTTCTTTGATCCTTGCACCGTCATAGTGTAAACAATCTATGATAAATGATTGTTTATCATAGATAAAATAATTCATACCAACAGTGACCCAATTCATACCTGCAACGTCCGGCATTGCAGACCCAAACATTTTAGAATGATGTAATTGAGTGTATCCTTGCGCGGTATCCGGTGCAACCTTATGCATTCCAGGCCGATAAATTCTCTCAGCATTGGCCTGCCAGTAAGGTGTATCATTTCTAATGCTTAATGCATAATGTAATCCAACAAATTCTGCAAAATTTCTCCATAATCCATATACACCTGCATTGTATACATCTTTATCCCATTGAGTTACAGCAGGCCTTTCTAGAATTTTTAATAATTTGAATAAAAATTCATGTACACTGAATAATCCGTTGGATTCTAAAGGTTCAATAAATCCTGCACTAAGACCAATAGCTACAACATTCTTAACAAATGTGCGTTCGTGCATACCAACTCTCATTGGAATATCTTTAAATTCAAGTGCATCGACCTCTTCTCTGGTCCTAGGGAACAACATCTTATTGCTCATCAGATGTTGTTTAAATTCTTCTTTGGCATCTTCGGGGCTAATAAATTTATCGCTGTAGACATAACCGGTACCTAGGCGTTCCCAGCTGGGAATATTCCAAACCCATCCATTACCTAGAGCCGTTGAATTTGTAAACGGTTCTAACTCTGCTTCTTTATTTTTATAGGGCATTCTAGTAGCCCAAGCACGATTATTAGGCAATACTTCTGAATAAGAATTAAACGGTTCTTTTAAGTATTCACCTAACAATAGACTTTTAAATCCAGTGCAGTCAATATACAGGTCAGCCTCTAGATCTCCGCTATTGTTTAGTTTAAGAGAATCAATACCTTTATCTGATACAGTGGCATCAACTACAGTATCTGCAATTAGTCTAACACCTCTTGGTAAACAATAATTATTTTTTAACCATTGACCAAACTTAGTTGCATCAAAATGATAGGCTACATCCCAGTCCGGACTGTAATTATCAAATTGCCCGTATTTGTTTAGGCTAAATTTATTTTGCTCAAATAATGCGGCAGCGGGAAAATAACATCTTACAAAATCTTCTATCGGAGTTTCTGGATTTAGATGTTTCTTAACAAACCAATCTTTCATTCCGTCTAAACCTTCAGTATAGGGAGATCCAAACGGATAGTGAAAAGCACCACTGTCTTTTTCGTAAAAATCTGTAAATTTAATACTCATTTTATACGAGGCATCAGTGTAGGTCATAAAATCTTTTTCGTCGATGCCTAGATAATGACAATATGAATTGATTCCTCCCAAAGTACTTTCGCCTACTCCAAGAATAGGGAAGTCTGGGCTTTCAATTACAAATATGTCTCTATCCGGAAAAGTTTTAATTAACATAGCGGCGGTCATCCATCCGGCTGAACCGCCACCGACTACTACTATTTTATGAACTGGCTTGATCATTGATCGCCTTATAGGTTAACGTTTTTAACTGCGGATACAGCATTATTAACAAACTCTAAACAAACATCATCAAAAATATTTCTAGTAATTGCAGGCTGTACTAGCGCATCGACGGCAGTGATTGTATCTGTCTTAGAAGTCTGTCTATCCCTGTAACTGCTCCAAAGTTTATGGAGTTGTTCTACAGTTGCTAAAGCTTCTGGAACTTGATTCCTAGAAGTAGACTGCGGAAAACACATTCTAATTGCTTCTTCAGCAACTGCGACTGGATCGGCAGTTGGAGGAATGACCGATGTGCTGGTTCCTAATGGCTTGTACGTTTCTGAATTTGGATCTTCTGGGTTGTATGGCATAATATGCTCCTTTTAAATAACTTTTGATATTTAGTTTAACATGGGTCTTCTGAAATTAAAGTTGGCGAATAAAAGCCAAATTAAATGACACACTCACACGTTTGTGGTCTGACAATTGTGTTTCTACCCCATGTTCTAGCCACCCTGGAAATAATATAAGCATCCCGGCTGTTGGCTCAATTGTTTTCTTATCAAGTATCTGATTAAATGCGTAAGAACTGCTCATTCCTTTATTCGATGACCTAAAATAAAATTTTGCATCACCTGGAACAGCCTTAACATAATATACTCCGGATATATCAGCGGCACCGTGGCAGTGTTGATGGGCATAATCTCCTTGAGAAAACTCGGACATCCACGATGCTGTTATTTTAACCTGTTCAACACCAGAAGTTCTTCCTATATCTTCAAGGTATTTTGAAAGATGATTCATTAGTTCATTTTTAAATTCAAAAAGATCAGACTCTTCTATTAGGTTATCTGAAAAATCTATAGAACTAATTTTATGTGTATTGGCCCAATTTGGTTTATAACGGAGTTTGTTGTTCGAGATTAAGTTTGTATAAACTTCTTCGAATCTTTGCTGGACTTGGGGATCATCTACTGTTGCCCAATATATTGGGGTTGGAAAAATAGCCTCAGTTCCCATGCTTACTCCAATAAGTTTAACCAACCAGTTACTATATACTTGGTATTAGATAGTGGAGGGTTACCTCGATGTGTGTGAGTAAATCCGGTGGGCCAAATCACTATTGTACCTGCTTTTGGAGAGACTCGTCTGTGCTGATATAAGAATTCAGTTTCACCACCTTCGTCGACATCGTTGAGGTACAGCATCATAGTGATTATTCTAGATGAATTTTCAAAATGTCCATTTTCAAAATGCCATTCGTGATAGCCACCGCCTACAGGAGTACGTTGAACTCTAAGGCCTATGATGCCGTGTTTAGCAGCATTATACAATGCACTGTATTCTTTGGTATATTCTTGATAGCAAGGCCAAAATGCATCTGTAAATCCTCTTAGTGCCCAATGAGTAGGATATAATGCTAACACTTCGGGTTGAAATGCAAATACGGTTTCGTCTTTTCGTAGGTTAGTGGCCTTTGTAGAGTATCGATTTGAGTCTATTACTAGATCGAGACTGCGCATTGATTCAAAATAATCAATGGTTTCTTTGCAGTACTCTGGCGAAACTGCATTTTCAAATACACCTACAAAGTTTTCTATATTGTAATTCATACGAAGTTAAGTCTACTATCTAATTGTTTTCTTAGGGAAGTAATTTTATCTCGAATCTCTCCGCCTAACGATGTTAACTGTTTAGAATAGACCATGTCCATGTACATATTGTCCATGTTTTTTACTTCATTAATGAGATTGTTAAGAAGACTTCTGGCTTCTGTTTTTGACTGACCTTCGGGAATTTTTTCAATGGCTTCTGTATAACGCTTAACATCAGCTTTGAATCTTTCAGTGTTTTGAATCATCGTTTTCTAACTCCATAATTGTTTCTATTTTGGTTCTTATGATTTGATTATTTAACGTAGCCTTTAACCCCGAGTGTAATTGTTTGGGCAAATAATCTAATTCTGCCCAACATATTGTTGGGGATGCGGTAGTTAAAAATTCATCATCAACTACACAGACATAGGTTCCGTACTCAAATCCACGATCTTCGCTGAGATATAGTTCAATGGGAACAATTTTACCTTTTGAATAATCTGTTAAAAGGCTTTGTGCATCGTCTAACAGAGTGCTTTTTCTTGGAAATGTAGGCACAGTCCATTTAGAGTCTTGCAGAATAAGCAAGACTCTCTTTGTCTTTTTACAAAGGAATAGAAGACCGGCACGCTGTTGCATCCAGTACTTATCAGGGATTCAAGGTCAATTTCCAAGAACCTGGCAAATACTCACCCTCAAAAGATTTTAACCATTGTGCTCCGTCCCATTTATATTGTATACCAGTTCGCAAATTAGTAATGAATATATTTGTAGTAATCTCATCAGGGTCAAATACTCGAACCCATTGACTACCATTCCATTCTATAATGCTGTTGGCTTTGATAAAGGTGTCCGATCCATCTAGATTTTTCCATGCTTCTGGACCACTGCTACGCTCAGGCTTGCCTGGTAGGTAAACATCAGTTTCAACAGTTATAGTATCTGGATCATCACCTTCGGTGTACCAGTCTGGGTAGGTGTAACGTTCTATAACATACTTAACAACACTGGCATTTCCGTCTTCATCCTGCAACGGAGGAAATTCATTTAAGCGTATTTTGTATTTTCCAGACTCTGTTCTATAGCTTTGGCTGTTGAATGTTTGAAACTTGCCGCCATCTTCAACTTCAGTAAATGCCACAGAAACTCCATTAACAAATACTTTGGTTTCAAAAACATTGGCATAACTTCTAGGAAGATTAGTAACACTGGCCTTTTCTCTTTGATTGGGTCTAGTTATTCTATAGAAGTCTATGTCAGTGTCTATGATATTTGTAGCAATACTTGGAGCCAATTTAGGAGCCAAGAATAAATTTAAATCATCTAACATTAAGTATCTTAGACCTACAGGATAATTTGTTTTTGTTCCGTAGGCTGTTAAAGGATTGAAATTAAAAGGATTAATAATTGCATCTATAGTACCTTTGCTAGCAGATCTAACACTGCTATAAACCGAGCCATCTGGATATATTCCTGTGATTAATTCTGTATTTCCTGGAACAGTATCCATGTCTAAGCTGGCCACTAATATAGTTGGGTCTATAGGATTTACGGTTATAGTACCAACTATACTACCGCCAGTTGCGGTTTTAAAAGTAATACGGCTAACACCAGCTTTATAGCCGCCATACTGATCTAATACCAATTGCCAGTCTAACTTTTTGCCAATTTTTTCTGGAGGTAGATCTAATCCTGCATCGATAACTGCCTGTCCAACATCAACAATAGTGATATAATAATCGCCTGCTACTCCATTATCACCTTTAAGCATGACAATACCATAGCGTTTATATTCAACGGTATTTTGAATATCTCCGTCGTTGTAAATTAAGTTATTGATATTAACAGCATCGCCTGTATTGTTAAACATATTCTGCACCACCGCACGAACAACTCCTAGTTTCTTGACCTTGGCAGGCGGTGTAATGTAGATTGGCATTTCAAATTCCAAGCTGGCAATGTCAATATCTTCAGCGGCACCTTGAGGTATAGTTCTAGAACTAAAACTAGTACTGCTGAGATAGATCACACTGAGACTGGTCCAATCAATATAGTTGTCTGTGGTCTGAACTTCTAGACTTGGATTAAACAAAATTAATATTTGTTCTAACAATTGTAGCTTTTGATCAGTGTTACTGGTCCAGATATCTGCTTTAACTTTTAACTTAAAAGGTGTAGGCATCAATCGTTCAACAGTATAACCTGCACCTTGTTCGTTACCATAGACTCGTTGACCGTTAACATCTTCGTAGGTACGCTCTCTTACCTGCATCTTACTGACAAATGTTGAGTCTGCTAGCCTACTGGTATCTAATTCTAAACCAGTAATATAACAAGCAATTCTAGGCACAGTGGGCATTTTGTTTTCACTGTTGTCTTTGATAATGCCGGCTACCTGTTTGCTAAGGTCTCCGTACATAACAGGAACCAGTCTTTCCTCGCCATCGCCTGCTTGGTATTTGAATCCAATAAACACCCGCATAAATTGTGTGACATATCGGCGTATCTGCCCATCATAAAAGAAATCCATTATTCGTCCGCCTCTGGTCTAAGGGCTTTACTCAAGCTCTGGCGCTCCTTAACAACCTTACCTTGAATAGTTGCTGTCTTGGTATTGTTAATAAAGTCGGCTTTTTGTGTTAGTCTAACATCTTTACCTGCAAATCTATCACCTGAGCCAACATCACTCTCACCCAAATTATTCATAGTCATACGTACATTATCCTCGATCTTAATCCATCTTGTGCCGCTGTATCTAAACAATCTTGTTGGTAGATAATCTGTACGCAGAGCAAATTGTCCTTCTTGTGGGTTAGGAGGAAATGCAATACCTGAAGTAAACTTTGCACCATTGGCTGGTAACGCATCGTCTAACCAACTGTCGGTGCCGCCATTTAGTGTGCCATAGCCTTGACGTTCAATTGAACGATAAGTTTGATCAGCAGTGACTCCTGCATATACAGGATTACCTTCGGTGTCAAATAATGGAGCACCGTTTTCATCTGTAGCCTGAGGTTGGTCATCAGTGATGTGAATATTTTCTAATTCAGCAGATAATAGTTGAGCCTGACCGTCTGGACCTTTCTGCAGATGATAAAACTTGGTTGTATCATAACCGCTCTTGGGTGCATCAGCTTCTGCTTGATCAAGTACTCCAGCAGTGATCTGCATTTCTTTTTCATACGTGGACATAATGTCACGTAGGCTTGTATTTGTCTCATTGCCCTCTGCATCAGTTTGTACAGCATCGAGTATCTGTTTAAATTCTTGGCTGTCAACTAGAGGTTTACATTTTGCACGATATAAATGAGGATACCAAGTTACTGAAAAACCTTCTGCTGCACGACTAACTTCTTCAATAACATAAAAACGTTTAAGAGCAAAGTTTAAATCATTAAGAGCATATTCGTCTTTTAGATGCGGCAACTCTAAAACATCGCCTGCCATGATTTTACGACCTAGTTTTTCCACAGTATCGTTAATGTGGAAGGTCATAAACAGCGTATCATTCTGTAAAAATAATCCAAATTGACTTAGATTAAAGTCAATATCCTGCATATTGTATACACCACGCATTACATAAACATCGGGATCGTACTTTCGATCACGGTTTTCTAAAAACAATAGATCCTGTATTTGTGTGGGATTTGTTGTATCGTAGGTAGGAGTGCTAGGGGTGTTTCCTTGCACGGATGTTCCGGGTCCTAGATATTTGTGGACAAGCACATCTGTGCCGCCAATCTGGAACATTTCCCAAATACTTCGGTCTATAAATTTATAATCATTGCCCTTTTCGGGGCGGTAAAGGCTTAGTCGCGGCATAGTTATATATTTACCGCTACGATAAATACTTGTATGAACCAAATAGATCAAGCTAAAAAAGAAGTCTACGACTACTGCAAAGCCATGCTGGGTGAGGGCATGATTGACATTGAGCTAGACCCTATTCACTACGAGACTGCACTAAATAGAAGTTTGGCAGTTTTCCGACAACGCAGTGATAATTCTGTAGAAGAAAGTTATGCATTTTTAACCTTAATACAAGATCAAAATGAATATATTTTGCCTAAAGAAATTCAGCAGGTTAGGCAAATATTCCGTAGAAGCGTTGGATCACGTACTGGTAACGGTACTGGCGGAACAGTGTTTGAACCGTTCAACTTGGCCTATACAAATACCTATTTGTTAAGTTCCACTAACATGGGCGGCCTGCTAACTTACGAATTGTTTGCCCAGTATCAAGAGTTAGTTGGTAAGATGTTTGGATCATTTATCAACTATAATTGGAATCCTCAGAGTCATAAACTAACTATCATGCAACGCCCTCGCGGCGAAGAAGAAGTCATGCTTTGGGTCTACAATACCAAACCTGATTTTGCAATCATCAGTGATGTCTATGCGGGCCAATGGGTTAAGGATTTTAGCCTAGCTAATTGTAAAATGATGCTAGGGCAAGCACGTGAAAAGTTTGCTCAAATTGCCGGGCCACAAGGCGGTAGTGCATTAAATGGTGCTGCAATGAAATCTGAAGCCCAAGCAGAAATTGAAAAACTCACTGACGACCTAATGAAATTAGTACCTGGCGGTCAGGGCTACTCATTCATTATTGGTTAATCTACTGTTGACATTATGATCCGTTGAGTACATACTGTACTTGGAGATCTAAGGTGTTAATCAATAAAGAAACTGCAAAACAAAGATACACTACTTGTAAAACCTGCGAACATTTTAGTTCTGTGACCAAGTTCTGTGACCAATGTCTTTGCTTCATGCCAGCAAAAGTAGTTTGGAATATTTCCGAATGTCCTAAAGGCAAATGGCCGCAGGCGCCTAAAGATCCTACTATAAAAGAATTTTATCAAATAGAGGATTAATATGATTATTGGAATTTGCGGATTCATTGGCAGCGGCAAGGACACAGTTGCTGACTACCTAGTTAACTTTCACGAGTTTCGTAGAGAAAGTTTTGCCAACACATTAAAAGATGCCGTGGCCGCAGTCTTTGGTTGGGATAGAGTTATGCTTGAAGGCCGCACTAAAGAAGCACGTGAGTGGCGAGAACAAATAGATCCTTGGTGGGCAGAACGTTTAGCAATGCCCACACTAACACCTCGTTGGGTACTACAGTATTGGGGCACAGAAGTTTGCCGCAAAGGCTTTCATGATGACATCTGGATTGCCAGCTTAGAAAATAAAATCCGCAACAGCAAGGACAATGTGGTAATTAGTGACTGCCGTTTTCCTAACGAAATACAAAGTATCCGTGATGCAGGCGGCAAAATTATTTGGGTACAGAGAGGTGCCTTACCTGACTGGTATGATATTGCAGTTAACGCAAATCAGGGCCACAATTATGCGGTACAAGAATTAAAGATGCGTAAAATTCATGCCAGTGAGACAGCCTGGGTTGGCACAGACTTTGATGTTATCGTAGACAATAACAGCAGTATTGATGATTTGTATAATCAGGCAAAATTAATAGTCAGCAACGAGATCTCCCTGACGCCAGCTAACACCATCCTTGGCTAATACACTAGCACAATTAGCACAGACTGTTTTTAAATTTGCAGGCCGACAGTTATCTAGATTTCCGTCAACATGAAATACCCTAAACGGATCCTT
>Ga0209296_1000652_pt1 | contig 29417 bp, 51 predicted proteins | sample S_130206_EF_Meta_FD_187319 | JGI IMG/M metagenome (GOLD analysis project Ga0209296, IMG submission 187319) | Freshwater microbial communities from Lake Simoncouche, Canada to study carbon cycling - S_130206_EF_MetaG (SPAdes) (version 2) | ecosystem: Environmental > Aquatic > Freshwater > Lake ... | reverse complement strand
AACAATAACTGTTCTTCCCAAAGCTAGACTAGTTAATAAAGCATATACAGGAGCAGGAGCCACAAACAGATTAACTTCGATTTGCTGACTATTACGTTGACTCCATCCAGGGATAACACCAAATCCAATAACAGTTTGGTCGGTTGAAAACTCAAACCCATTCCTTATGATATTATCAGTAGTTAAAGTTTTACTTGTTTGAATACCTAAATTAGAATCTAAAACTTGTGAAATTTTGTTATCTGGGAATGTTGTAGTACCATCTGTGCCAAACGTCCAGAACTTTTCAGTCCCGCCAAACCCGGCTCGTAGTTTAATTTTTTGGTTGGGGCTTGCAAAAATATTTATTGCACTATTGGCACTTTCGACTCCGTAATCAACTGATTCAATGTAGGCATTGCCGCCTTGGTTTAGACTTACCCTTCCACCTTGAACCATAAGGTTTCCAGGAGCAGTTAAGTTACCATCTGTACCAAACAGCCAATTATTACTGTTTACTGTGAGTTTAGAACCTACGCTAACTAGTGGTCCGGTAAATGTATAGCTTCGACCATTTTGGAATTGTGGCCCGCCTGAACTACTTAAAATTATGGTCTTCCCAGCCGCGTCAATGCTTTGTATAGTGCCGTTAACAACGCCAGGACCGTTTACAATCCAAGTGGTATCAAGACCAGTATAGTTCAGTGTAGTGAACGTGCCTGTGTAACTGTTGCTGCCGAATGAATTTAATGCCGGCCCTTTTGTCAGATTCACTTGTTGATCGCTGATAGTAGTACCATTGGCCAATGTCAGCGTGCCGGTAGATCCAAAGGTCCAAGTATTATTACCATTATTAATCTTACCTGTTGACGGCAAAGTCAATATGCCATCCTCACCGAACTGCCATCTGCGCAGTGTTGAGTCTGCCAAGTTGATGTCAATGTTGATGTTGCTGTTGCTCTTGATATCGCCTGGTATTTGTAAACTACCATCTGCGCCAAAGTTCCAAGACTGACCGTACGCTGAAGAAAGTGAAACTGCCTTGGTACTAGCGTTATAACTATCACGAATAAGAGTTAGAACAGCTCTCAATTGAGCATAGAATGCTGACGACATTGGTGGCTGAATAATCAATGTTGCACCACCAGTATTTTGTATAGTCCAAGCATTTAACAAGAAGTCAATATAGCCTTGAGCAGTGGCGCCAGTTGGATACCAGTTGACCATTGGGTAATATTGAACAAGTGCCTGACCGTTGGCAATCCTACTTGCAATCTCTCCGCCGCGAATACTTTCCCATCCAGCCAATGCTGCGTCATAGGCGGCAGTGCTTGGGCGTAGTTCGCCGCTGTTTGTTAATGTTAATACACCACCTGATGTAATTTCTTTAGTTGTGGTGTTGTAAAATAATATATTGCCGGGGGTGGCGCTTGTTCTAATTGGTGCCACATAGAAACTATCTGTTTGAGCTGCAACGCCATTGACTGCTGAGCCAGTGGCATTTAGTATGATTGTGTTGGCCGCTTGGCTAGTAGCACCCGCATTGGCGCCAATTGCTATAGATTGGGCACCTTGATTTTGATTCCCGGCACCGTTACCAATGGCCACGGCATTTGCGCCTTGTGAGCCATTGGCTGCACCAGCACCAACTGCCACTGCATAACTGCCTTGATCTGTATACCCTGAGAGATAGCCAACGGCCACTCCATAGGTACCTTGTGCGTTATACCCTGCGGCGCCGCCAACAGCAGTTGCCCAACCGCCTTGATTGGTTTTGCCGGCATTCATACCAATGGCTACAGCAACCTGACCCTGATTGGTCACCCCAGCAATATTTCCAATAGCGACTCCGCCAGCAGCTTGTGAAGTCAGTCCAGCATTGGCACCAATTGCTATTTTAGTCGGACCACTTGCACCACTGGTATTAGTCACTGGCCAGTCGACACCGACTCTACTGCCACCAACTATTAGATTGCCGCTGCCGTCTATGGATAATGCTGTGCCACCTAAGAAAATTGTGTTGTTGCTCACATACAGACTGCGCCAAGGCAATGTGCTTGAACCTAGATCTCCACCACGAGCCACACTGGGCAAAACATCTCCACCCACTGACAGGTTGCTGGTAATAGTAGTTGCCTGATCAATCACGATGGCTGAACTATCTGTGGTACTCAGTGTGCTGCCCACAAATTCAAATGCACCTAGATTTAACGTGACGTCTGCATTTATTCCCAGTGCAGTATATAACTCAGTAAAGTTTGAATTTATTTTTGTAAACGAAGTTCGTAAACTGTCACCGTTCTTTGAGTTTGCGGCTGTTCCGGTATTGATTATCTGTTTAGTCATTGCTGTTCATCCCACTGAGTTTGCGTATTCTTTCTAACTCGGAATCGTCACCCTGTTTGCTCATAAAGCGGACGATTTCGTTGTATTTGTCCATACCAACAACACCCTGTTGGCTGAGTTTTGTAACGATTTCTGTAACATCGTGGATGTCAGCATCGTCTTTGATTTCTTCGCGGGCTAGTTCTAGCAGGCGAATGAATAGGGGCACGTCGAGTTTAATAATATCCATAGTCTAATATTTAGCTGGTAAATACGTTTACTATGATCAACAAAAAGCCCTTTACAGAACTACTACAGACGATGAAAGACAACGGCAAATACCGTGTTTTTAACGACATTGTACGAGAAGCAGGTAAGTTTCCCACAGCCATTTGGTACGGGCCCTACAACATCAAGAACATCGTAAACTGGTGTTCAAACGACTATCTAGGTATGGGCCAGCACAAGGTTGTACTAGATGCTATGCACACAGCTCTGGACCATACAGGGTCGGGCTCGGGTGGCACACGCAACATAGGCGGAACCAGTCACTATCACGTGGCCCTGGAGCACGAGCTGGCCACACTGCACAATAAGGCCAAAGCTCTGTTGTTCTCATCTGCTTATGTGGCTAACGAGTGGAGCTTGATCGCACTGGCAAAGATCATACCAAACATACAGTTTATCAGCGATGAAAACAATCATAACTCGATCATTGTTGGTATCAGTCACAGTAAAGCCGCCAAGCAGATATTCAAGCATAACGATCTACAAGATCTAGAAGACAAACTGGTTAACGCACAGTTAACTGGACACATACCCTGCATTGTATTTGAATCAGTGTATTCAATGGACGGGGACGTAGGAAAGATTAAAGAAATTTGTGACCTTGCTGACAAGCACGGCGCAATGACATACATCGATGAGGTTCACGCAGTAGGGCTCTATGGTGTCCACGGTGGTGGCAAGGTTGAAGAGCTTGGGCTAGAATCCCGTATTGACATAGTCAATGGTACATTAGGGAAAGCCTATGGGGTCCAAGGTGGCTATATAGCTGCCGATAGTGACGTCATCGATGCCATTCGTTCAATGGCAGCAGGATTTATATTCACAACAAGTATGAGCCCAGTATCCTGTAGTGGTGCGCTGGCTGCTGTCAAGTATCTTAAGGATCACAATGAAGTACGTGTGAAGCATCAAGAACGTGCTCGCAAACTAAAGCATAGATTAAACGCAGCTGGCATCCAAGTTATGGAATGTTCAACCAGTCACATTGTTCCTGTACTTGTAGGGGATGCTAAGAAGTGTAAAGCAATGAGTGATAGACTGTTACACGAACACAGTATCTATGTACAGCCAATTAACTATCCCACAGTTGATGTAGGAACAGAACGACTAAGGTTTGCGCCATCGCCGTTCCATACAGATGCTATGATTGAGGATCTTGTTGTTGCGCTGAAAGAAGTGTTTGAGTATCACCGGGACTGATACGATATCGATCTTCTCCGTCATCCGGAGTTGACACTTCAAATATAATAGAGTCAGGTTCTAGGCTTTCCAGTTGATGAGGAACTAGAGCATTGACTTCAAAGGCTGCACCTGTTTCTAGATTAGCTTCGTGATACTCACCTGTCTTGGTATTACAGTAGACTAACTTAAAGCGTCCTTCGTTAACAAACCAACTCTTTTTACGATCCCTGTGATAGATCATAGAAGTCTTTGCGCCTGGCTTGTTGAACACTAACAGCTTGCCGCAGTACTGTTCATTGTTGGTCCAGACTATTTCGAATCCCCAACCCTTTTCAATTCTTCCTAGTTCTTGCATTATGGCCTCTTATCAATAACTTTGTCAATCAGGCCGTAGGCCAATGCTTCCTCTGCACTCATAAAGAAGTCACGTTCCATATCGGCTGCAAACTCAGCATAGGTCTTGCCCTTGCTGTTGTGTTTGACATAGAGCTGTGTGAGATTCTCTTTCATCTTTTGAATCTCACGTGCCTGGATCTGGATGTCTGTGGCCTGCCCACGAGCACCACCCGAGGGTTGATGTATCATATGGCGAGCATTGGGCAACATAAAGCGTTTGTCCTTTGCGCCGGCTTGTGCTAACAGACTGCCCATTGAACAGGCCTGTCCCATTACATAGGTAGCGATGTCACACTTGATGAACTGCATACAGTCGTAGACTGCCATACCTGCAGTCACTGATCCGCCTGGGCTGTTAATAAACAGTGAAATGTCTTTGTCTGGGTTCTCTGACTCCAAGAACAATAATTGGGCCACAATCAAGTTAGCCATTTGGTCGTGTACTTCACCTTCGAACATTACCACACGCTCTTTGAGCAAGCGACTGTAGATGTCGTAGGCTCGTTCACCTTTTGCTGTGGTTTCAATTACCATTGGTACTAATGCCATTCTCGATCCTTTTTGAGTTGATTTAGTTATTGTATAGCAGTTGTTGAAATTAGTCAACCTGTATTATAATTAGTCATTTAGCTCTTGCGGAAACCGTTTAATGAGCATATAATGATTGATGAAGTAAATACTCTAAAGAAGTGAATCACGATGACAACTCTAGTTTTGAACGCAGACGCACAGCCAGTGAGCCTGCTACCTTTAAGCACAGTGGATTGGCAAGAAGCCATCAGATATATGGTCCTAGACAAGGTCCGTGTGATCTCTTGGTATGACGATTGGATCGTAAGGTCCGCACGTTGGGAAACCAAAGTGCCCGCGATCATTATGCTTAATGAGTATCAAAAGACCAAAAGCTATGTTCGCTTGACCAAGCGTAATGTATTCTTACGTGATCGCTATCTCTGTCAATACTGCGGCATACATTGTGGCACTGATAATGCCACATTGGATCACATACAGCCAGTTAGCCAAGGCGGCAAAAGCACCTGGGCGAACCTAACCACAGCCTGCAAACGCTGTAACTATCTAAAAGCGGACAAAACAAAGATGAAGCCAAAAACTTTGCCTTACAAGCCCGACTTTTGGGAATTGGCAAACAAACGCAAGTCTTTGGGCTACGGCCTAGCACATCCCAGCTGGAGTGACTTTTTAGGTTGACGCAGTCTCCAAACTGCGTTATAATAAATATATGAAGATGCGTTATTACGAATTCAAACTCACAGAAGATGAAACAGCAGCTCTACAGACCCAGGGTCCTAGAGTTGCTGCTCCTGCTGGACAGCCCGATCCTGCGGCTGTAAAAGCAGCGCATCCTGCAGACGAACAACCAGCAGCTAAAGTTCTGGCCAAACCTAAAAGGGTAGTTAAGGGCACAGGACCTTTTGTGTTTGATAATGTTACCTATGCTAATAAAGCTCAACAAGAAACACTAAGAGCAAAATTAATAAGCATACTCAAACCGATGTTTCCAGTCGTCAATGTTAGAAATGATGTTGAAGATGCAGACGCTGCCAAAGCGATTCCCAGCATACGAATATTGAATGCGTTACCAAAACAAAATGTAATTGATTTATTAGCTAATAACAATATTCAGTTGACACTCACAAACAAACCTATACAAAAGGTATCAGGCACATATACAGGTGATATCTATTCTTACACTGAAAATAATATTGTGTACACGATTGTTATTGCAGGTAAGCGAGCCAAGGACGACGAAGGGGCCCAAATTGGTATCCAGATGTTGCGTCCAGAGAAGTTTGGTCTATTAGGTTCTGAAATGACTAGACAAGCATTGGCTGCAGATGTTAAAGCAAAGATTCCGTCATTGTTTGGGCAAGATCCACAACTTGCATCTGCATTATCTCAGCTAGTAGATGTAGCTGTTGGAGCTAGACCAAAAGTTGATGCAGAGCTAATGACCCATATTTCTTCTAGATTAAATTACATAGCCCAGGACTTTGGTGAAATACTAACACCACTTGCAATGGAGTCAGACAGTGATATTATACAGTTTTCAAGAGAATCTAATTCACCCCTGATTGATGTACACGTTGGTGGAAAACCTGTAGCTGTCAAGAGCCTCGGAGGAAGTGGAAATAGTTTTGCCGCAATTAAGGATCTTATCGCTACCTACGAACAAGAAATGCAACAAGATCCCAATTACAAAGAAAGCACAACATTTGCTATTCTAAAAGATCTCGTTGGTGACGACGGAAGGACTACTGACAAACTAATACGTGCGGCACAGAAAGCACAAGTACCAGAAGCCATAAAGTTAAACGAAATATTGGGCACTGAACCGATGACCTATGCTGCACTTGAAACTGCTGTACAACAGTTAGTATCAAAGTTATCAGTAGACGGCACAGCAGATTTATATAAACGATATCTAGAAACAGTATATCCTGCAAGTACAGCAGCCCAGCGTATGGGAGGTACTAAAAAGAATCCTAAGGTTAAGCCAGTCGGCCTTCCTAAAGATTGGACAAAATACGTTCAGGCAAATGGTGAGGCAAACGCAGAAGAATCTAGCAGAGCAGCCGGTAAGAAAAAGTTTGATGCTAACTTTGTTCGTGCTGCCAGCAGACAGTTGACTTATATGTTAGGTATGGGTTTTAAAAACTTTGTTGTTGACAATGAAGAATCGTCTAAAGAAATGCAGGACACTCTAAAGGCTATTATGAGCAAGAAAGATGCTACTGTAGCTCATATTGAGATAACTCCTCAGGGAATTATTAAAATTAAAAAACAACCGTTTAGTAGTGCAACATTTGGGTATCAATATCACGCAGGTACTGATACAGTTAACGCAAACGCACCAGGCTTCCACTACTCATTTAACTGAGAATAAGTTAAATATAGCTATGAGAGCATTTGAGTTTTTAATAGAAAAAAACCTATCTCCAGGCGATTTTTATAAAAAAGCTCGTCTGGATGCTCTGCTATCTAAACTAAAAAACAATGACGATTTCATAGTTGATCGACAACCAACTAAATTAAAACCAAATAGAAAAGAACTAGCGGTACTCAAAAACTTTTATCAGTTTTACAATGATCAAGGAGAGACACGTAAGTCTACAGCAATAGCCAATCTTCCAAAGTCTATTGGCGGCGTTGAGCTTTCAAGAATTGCTAAGACTGGTGAATTCGGTGGTCGTGGCGCACATAATATAGAAAAAGCTAATATCGGACCTGCTGTTGAAGTACTGAAGGCTGCGGCTATCTTTACAAAACTCACTGATCGTACAGGGAACGCTATTACCGCTGATCAACTGATGGCCACCCTCAATGCTCTTAAGAGTCACATTAACCTAGAAAAATCTAGCGTAAAATCAAAAGTAGAGATATATCAAGGGCAGATGTCTAAAGAAGTATCCGATGTAGGTAACAAGGTTCGAGACACAGTTCATTTAACAGTAAGTGCCAACGAAGGGCCATTCTTAAGAGCTCTTAAAATGAGTTCCGAAGATACTCAGTTACAAGGTATAGTTAATGCTGTGTTAAAATATGTTAACTCCGAGCACGACCTATCTAGATACAACAAATTCTTTTCAACTAATAATAGGATAGATAGTCTAAACATATCTGTTGTGGGAGGAGAAGGTAATAAAACCGATGTTAAAACTACCTATATTGATCCTGGAACAAAACAAGAAAGAACATTAAAGAATCTTTCGATGAGTCTAAAAGCCGGGAAGGGTGCTACCCTTGATCAAGCACCAGGAACTAACGATATCGGTATAAACAAGTTTTTCCATATTTTAGGTCTCGACGATGCGCAGGCCATTGCTGCCATAACTCAATCAAAATATCGAGGCAAAATTGGTAACAAGGTACAAACTCCAAAAGAGCATATGGCTAGGGTAAAGGCCAGCAAGAAAATACTAGAAATAGCAGGAAAGAATCTAGAAGCAAAATACTTTGCTAAGAATGATCAAGGCGAAGCAGCATTCGTTTCTGATTTTTTACGTAATCTAACTAAAGCAATGACTAAAGAAGAGTCATTGATCTATGTAGAATTCAATGCCAACGGTACTTATAATAAGTTAAATCCAAGAAAGATTCAACATCTGGCACAAAGTGTAGATCTGTATTGTGATCCAAAAGTTACAGAACGTGGGGTATCATATCTGTATATTAGAGATCGTAATTCTGGAAAGTCTCTTTTCCATATTAGGCTGATGGTTTCAAAAGCAGAGAGGATCGCTTTCTTCTTTGAGTTAGATGATCTATTAGAGCTAGTACAAAAAGCAGAAACCGAAGCAAATAAACCAGCAGTACAATCTGTGGCATCTTTGCCACACATCAAAAACACTTGACATCTATCTAGATTTACTGTATAATATAACTATTAAACAGGCAATGAAAGGCAGCGATGCAGGCTCTACAAGAAACTACAGATTGGGGTAATCACAAAGCGCCTAATCACGTCTATCTAATAGACGGTAACAACCTTCTTGCTTATATTAAGCAAGGCGACACTACACCATTTTACTTTAAGAATCCAATTAAAGGATTCGACAAGCGTGGTCGTAAGTTTGTAGAAGTAACACCAAACCCTTTCCAAACAGCAAAGCCATTGGCTCATATTAAAACAGTGCAAGGCAGCAAGGGCAATACATATAGTGTAGACCTAGAAGCCAATACCTGTACCTGCCCGGGCTTTACGTTCCGTGGCGCTTGTAAACACATCAACGAAATGGAGACAGCATAATGCGTAAGCAACCAGAAACAATCATCCAAGAACTAGAAGCAGACAACAGTCGTCTAGCCAAAGAAGCCATCCTAGAGTCAGCTATGGAAGCAGGACTCACAGAGTTCTTTGAGGGTGTGGCTATGTGTTTGGACAAGCTGTACACATTTGGTGTTAAGCAGGTACCTGTTAGCGAAGCTGATGGGCAAGGCCTAAGCTGGACTAACTTTAAAGACCTAGCAGAAGCTCTGCGTAAACGTACGATCACAGGACACGATGCCCGTGATGCTATTAAATTGGCAATGGACATTGCCACAAAGGCGCAATGGAACGACTGGTATCGCCGTATCCTTATTAAAGATCTACGTTGCGGTGTTTCAGAAAAGACTGTGAACACTGTGGCCAAGAAGACCAAGAAGTCCGAATACAGTGTGCCCGTATTTGAATGTATGCTGGCGCACGATGGAGCCAATCACGAGAAGAAGATCACAGGCAAGAAACTCTTAGAGCCTAAATTGGACGGTGTTCGTGCTGTCACAGTTGTAGACTTTGAAAGCCGTACTGTTACAATGTACACACGTAATGGTAAAGTACTAGAAAACTTCAGCCATATCACAGATGCTATCCTAGCACAAATTGATGAGCTGGCTCGCAGTTATGTATTAGACGGTGAAGTTGTATCTAACAGCTTCCAAGAGCTGATGACACAAGTTCATCGCAAGGGTGATGTACAGGCACAGGATGCCCGTCTTATGTTGTTCGATGCTGTTCCACTGGTAGAATTCAAAAGCGGTCAGAGTGTGATGGGTCAGCGTCGACGCTCTAATCTACTGCGTTCATTTGCTCCAATCTTTGAACAGACTAACTGTGTGGATATCATTCCGCAGAAGGAAGTTAACCTAGATGAGTTCTTGGGCGAGATCGAATACAAAGACTACAACAAAGAAATGGTAGCCGCTGGCTTTGAAGGCATTATGATCAAAGACCCTGATGCCAAATACGAATGCAAGCGGAGTACCAGCTGGCTCAAACAGAAGCCCTTTATTGAAGTCTCTTTGGAGATCAAGGACGTTGAAGAAGGCACAGGCCGTAACGTGGGCAAATTGGGTGCGTTCGTCTGTGAGGGTGTTGATGACGGCAAAACAATTAAAGTTAACGTGGGCTCAGGCTTCACTGACGGTAACCGTAGCGAGTATTGGGATGGTCGTACCACTGTGCTAGGGCAGGTAGTTGAAGTACGTGCTGATGCTATTACCCAGAATCAGGATGGTACATACAGCCTACGCTTTCCACGCTTTATGCGATTCCGTGGCTTTATGGCAGGAGAAAAGATTTGAACGAACGAATTCGAGAACTTGCTGAACAGGCTAGGGAGTTTGCTACTACACGGCATCCTGTATCAAATATCGTGTTATCAGTCAATAGTGAAAAGTTTGAAGAAAAGTTCGCCCAGTTGATTGTTCAAGATTTAATTGATAGTATGATAAAACGATACGGTGACGATGACGAGTTACCGATTCAGGAAATTAAATTGTTTGTTAAAGAACATTTTGGAGTTGAAGAATGAAACTGTACAAACACAGCACGGGTAAGACCAGTATCTTCCCTGAGCATATTCCCAAGGGTTGGGAAGTTATGTTAAAGCCAACTACATTTGAAACTGTATGGCGTAGGATTGGATCACGATGACTCTTGAAGACTTACAATATATCTTCGAATATCAAATCGAAGAAGGCACAGAAAAACTGTACTTTATGCTGACTGATGGTGATGGTCATCCCGTGATACAACGACATCCTGCTGATAAGTTATCAGACTTGCTACCTATGCTGGACTCGTTTCAATATACCGGACACAATGTTATGCCGAGGTTTCAAAAATGACCCTAGCTGAATATTTTGAAGCTAACCGTCCCAAGCCCAAGTACAGTTTTGGGGACAGGGTCGAAGGCACTTATATGAAGATACCTTTTGTAGGTACGGCCTATACAGACAATATGCGTAATGAAGCTGAGGGCCCTATGGTCAGTGTACACCTAGACCTACCCATAAAGATTGATTCTGTATTACATAACATTATCCGTGTGACATATAAAGACATTAAAGGACTGCGCAAATGAACAAAGAACGTTATTTTCTCTTAAGCTGGGACAACACTGGTTTTGAATGTGTACAGGACATCACAGCCCTGCACCCTGACAATTGGTCTAAGACTAATCTAATGGAAATACTCAAGGGTAAAGAAGCTTCTAAGAACCCTCTGGCTCAGCAGATCTTTGCAATGGAACTACGGGCTAGATATAACCCACAGCGCCACTATGAAATCTACATACAGTCAACAGACGCTAACGTTGATAGTGAACTCATACGTGGGTGGGCTGAACGTGACCCTCAGGGCTTGGCTGACTTTGTTCGTGAGAACCACTATGCCAAGGTCTTCAGTGATCGCAATACCACCAAGGCAGTAATCCATTGAAATACTCATTGAAAAAGCAGGCTGTCAAGGATGTGATCTACGGGGGTCTACTGGAGTTGATGCGTAACGAACGCTTCTATTATACCAGTACCGTTAACCATACCTATAATCATTGGACCGAAGAGGGTCAAGCAGCACTGCTAGAGTTTATGCAGGCCAACAGTCAAATGATGCTGGCCAGCGATGAGCTTGAATTAGATGAACGTGCCAAACGTATGGTGATAGACGGGCTTAAATCCAACTAGCCACTGCTTGATGCGCACAGAGTTCAGTCGAACGTTCCCATAGTAATTCTTCTGGTTGTTCCAACAGCCACTCAGGCCCTGGGTTCTTGGCCGTTAGCCAGCTGCTCTGATGATGCCAGGGTGGAGTACCACGTAGCTCTGCTTCCAGCTGCCCAGGTGCCCAGGAGCAATAGCCAAACATCATACGGAAGTTAATAGGGCAATCGCCATCTGCTAGACTGTGGAACATTTCTTCATTGGATGTCATAGCCCAATCTGTGGAGATCTCAATAGTGGCCTCACAGCGCCATTCACTAGAATGCAGCATCCATACTGTGCCGTGACTGATAGGGCCACCCCAATATAAGGGAAAGTTTAGACTGACATCAATGTCAATGTCTAGTTCTTTAACTAGATCCTGTAGGGTATGTGGGGTAGGCTTATTAACACATAATGCGATAGTGCCAACTTCGTGTTCGTGTGTCATCATCAACACAGTCTTACGAAATCTTGGATCAGGCATCTTTGGAGGTGCTATTAATAGATCGCCGCTTTCTAGAATTACCATATTACTTAACTCCAATCAGGTAATGGACCGCCGTACTTTTTGCCTTTGATTTTCTTGCCACGAACCTTAACTCGTTCGTGACCCACTTTGTGACTCTTGCCACCATCACGGCTGCGATAGCCCTGACTCTTGCAACTGCTCAATTGGCTAGCACCTAGAGCACTGTCTGGCTTGCCGCTTTGACATAGTGAACGGCTTGCTGGCTCTTCGTCTACTACGCTTTCGGATACTGCTTTGTTCCAGGATAGTGTTCTACCATCAGGTAAAGTGACACGAATAGGACCATCTATCATTTTTGCCTGCATAATCTTTGCATCTGGGAACTTTGCTTTAACTAGACGTAGCCAATCTTGTTGTGTACGTCCTTTTGAATCTGTTGCACGGCCTACGCTTTCTGTTGCAGGGGCTGGGGTGGCTGGAGCATACTTACCACCCGCTTTGGCATTCCTAGCATCATCGGCTGCTAGAATATCAGCAGCACTTGACCCAACTGGTAGGCCTACTGTGGGTGCAATAACATCTAGCATAGCCTGATTGTTACCGATAGTCGGCTGTGCTAACATAATAGCGATTGGGCTCTTGTTTGCTTTAGCAGCAGCTTGGCCGCCTGCGGCATCTGGATTAGCAGCGGCAGGAGCAGCAGGTGCTGCCTTAGGTGCCAGTTGTACAGGTTTGTTGTCAGCCTGTGTGCCCCCAGCATCTATGTTAGACATATTCTGTTTGTATTGTGCTGCGGCAGCTGGATCGTTCTTGTCTAAGTGAGCCTGTTGTGCAGCCTGTACCTGTTCTTGACTAGACCCTGGGGGTAGGCCAAAACGTGCCCCCATACGGTCCAACATACGTTGTTCTGCACCTTCGGGTCCAGCTGCTGGGGCTTCTTGTATTAGTTCTTTTATTTTCATATTGGTAGGTTCGCTGCTATGTAGACAGCACTGACCAGTGCTGCCTTTAATCTCATATCACTAGACTCAGAGTCCAGCCTATCCATACGCACTAGATCACGTAGGAGCTCTTGGCCTTCGTCTGCTGTCATCTCACCCTTGTTGACTGCTTCACAGATCTGTAGGGCATACTGAGCACGTTGAGCAGCCCAGGGTTCGTTGCTCAGGGCTATTTCTTGTAGTTGTTGTGTCATTAGAATCTCCCAATAACGGCACGAGCCGCTGACCGGGCCTGTTCACGTAGTATGTTCTTTTTAACTTCGCAGTAGATCTTGCTGGGCTGTTCTTTAGCGGCACGATCCGCCCAATCCTTTACTGCTTCTTCCATTGGTGCTATCAAGCGTAGTACATCGTTGTGGCGGAAACCTGAGCTTTCACTGTACAAGTGGAACCACTGTAGGTCACGCTGTACTCGCTGTGCCTGAACCAACTGTGGCTGTGAGCAATCAATCGACTCAACTGCCTGGCGCACATCAATGATCTTTGCTGATTGATTAGGGTCGTTAAAGCTGGGAATCCAACCGGCCACTGTGGAGCAGCCTGTGAGAGCTAGAAGGGCTAATAGAACAATTATTCTTTTCATACTGTATTTAAGCTCCGAATATGATATTGTTAATTAATGATTCTTTCTTAAACTTGTTTAACTGTGCTGTGAAGTCTAAGTTAACTTCAGACCAAGCTAGGTTACCGTTGCCATCAGTGGCCAATACCGCACCAGCAGGGCCATCCTCTGCGGGCAAGATGCTGGAAGCATCACTCCCAGGGGCTCCTGTAGCACCCTGAGGCCCAGGTAGACCCTGCGCACCCTGTTGACCCTGCGGTCCTTGTACTACCACCACAGCCGTACCGTTTATGGTATATGTGGCCAGGGTTGATGTTGTGTCAGCTGCTATGGCAGTAGAGACTGTTGTGGCTGTGCCTGCTGTGGCCGTAGTTGAACCAGCCAAAGCATAGCTAGTAGGGTTGATACGCAGAGTGGTAACCGAAGTACCATCTCTAGCACTTTGGGTGTTATAGGTAGTAGTAGTAATGTTTGCCACTAGATCGGCAAGTGTAGTAATTTGGCTCATATTGTATTTATTGGCAGTTGACTCCTAGCCCAGTTGACTGTATAATAGTAGCTATGCAACAGAAACCGCTTAACAAACATCAGCGTATACTATTAGATATCGCACATCAATATCTGCCCGAGTATCAAGACCCCCGCAGGTTGCCCGAACTAATGACACGCAGTCGTCACTATGCTGTAGAGCACATAGTGGAAGATGCTATGGCTCACGTGGGCGGTTACCAATATGTAGACCAAGATCACTATGACAACAGTGACTATTCAGAAACCAAAACAGGCACACTGCGAACGCACGATCGAACAGCCACTATCTCAGGCATCATCAGCAGGCACACAAAGACACCCAAAGCAGGCGACATACGTGCTGTGATCTACAACGAGTTTACAGGCTGTTTAGACTACTTCTTTATGCCCAAGCGTGAATGGGAAGTGATGCGTGAATACGGACAGGCCAACGACAGCATACTGCGTACCAAATACAATATAGATTGGGGCTACTATACCAAGTGGGAACAGTTCCGTGTCAAAGACTTTGAAACACTGGCCAAGCTGCCCAGCACGATCTCACATCCCAGTGTGTACACACCAAAGCCTAGTCCTAAGAATACTCTGTTTGATTGGGCATAATTTGGCGACGCCGTGCTATCGGGGCACATCGAAGATGTGCGCGAAGCGCAAAAATTTTCAGCAGAAGTCAAACATTATCTGCGCATATTATACGTACTATACGTAGCTCTTCCGCCAGTTAACCTTCAGCTTACTATCCATTAATAGTACTAGAGAGATCACACTGACAGGTACATAGAAGTCGATGGCACCCGCCACACTGGCCGTGGCTCCCCCTCCTATATCACGTATTAACTGCCATATCTGTTCTGGATCTACTGTACAGTAAAAGGGATCGTATAGTACACAGTATAAAGTTATGTTCTCTCGATGCATAACTCTATTTAAATACAAGTATGCAAAACTTGAAATTGGCTATAAAAGAACGAGTACTAGCAGAGTATAATGACTTTGAGCTAGACTATCCTCGCTGGCTACTGACAGTGCTAGATGATGACTTATACTATACGGTAACTCTACTAGCTGTATCGGCTAACTCATTTGCCATTGGCTTACTGTTAGGTTGGCTCTGTACACTATAAACTATATGCACACTGTATACTACATCGTACATAAAGATAGCGGTAGACGCTTAAAGTACTATAAGACCCGTGCAGGCGCACGTATCGCCCAACGCCTTCGTAACTCAGGCTTGGGCTTTAGACTTCGTCTAGAGAGAACAATAGAAGCTGATATAGAATATGAACTATGTGCTACAGTAGACTATCCTGAAGGCATACTGGCCACTTACTGTATAGTAGAGGATACAGTAGAGAGCAATGAACAAGCATTAATAGAATCTACTGAGCTGAGACTGCCATAAACATTGGGTCTATTTGAATAATGACGGAAAAGTGTGATTTACTGTCATCAGTAGAGAATGAGGCCGCGTTATAGGCCCCGCTGCAGGGGTTACGTGTACACACTGTATACGAAAAGTGCAATAAAGTGTGAGAAAGTGTGGAATTGTGTGACCATTTGAGCATAGCCTGTCATTCCACCATCCTTAATAATTTTTTCTTATATAGATCTACTCTGCACACAGCTCTTTTGAACCGTATGGCCATATTTACAGGTGTCTACAAGCACTCAGGTGTGGCTGTTTGACCGAGTGCCCCTGCACACACGGTGTCTACAGCGACCCCACGTGATCCCACAATAGGCCCCGCTGCTAGAGTATACACACTGTGACTACGTTAGAGTCTACTCAGTGTATACTATACAGTAAATACTCTATATGATCACAGTAGACTCAGCTATGCAAACGCTATACGAGCAACTATGTACACAGCCGTATAGGGCCTCAGCACACTATACAGTAACAGAGTATAGTAACGACCCTATACTGACTTCTTCTACTAGGCCTTTTACGCTAGATCCTACCCTTAATACTTCTGTTTTAACAAGAGGCCCCGCTGCTAAGGCTTATACACCCTCGGGCTTGCTACCAAAATAGTTCTTGACAAACCGGAAGAGTTCTAGTATAATATAGACTATGCTTAAAAAGCGCAGACTATCACAATCGCGAGACTCTATGACACTACCAGATGAAAGATACCGTGCCGTACAGTGGGCCAAAAAGTTCCTAGAAGAAGTGGCTTTCACTACCCCTAGAATACCCAAAGCTGTACGTGAGGAAGCCCGACGTGTGTTGCGGCACTATCCCGGAGACTACGACCTGGATCAGATTGAACAGTATGCCCCACACGTTATACAGCAGCGTATGGAACCCTTGTACAAGATGGTCAAGCAGCACGAGATGGCGGAATCAGTGGCCAAGGACTACGCTGCGGAAGGATTAATTAAGCAGCATCCCACAGCAGCTCGCAAGACGGATCCCACAGACCCAAACTGGGAACCCCATCTCTAACACTAGCAGCACAGCTTAGGGGCCTATAGCTCAGTGGTTAGAGCAGAGGACTCATAATCCTTTGGTCCTTGGTTCAAATCCAAGTGGGCCCACCAACAACGTTACCCTAGCTACAGCAGCAGACTGTGGCTGGGGTTCGTCACTAACAGCAGCAGCAACGAGGTGTGATCACTACACACCACAGCTACGCCACGTGCAGCAGTGTGAATGATCTTCGCGGGGTCCGCAGCATTGGTTCACGGACGGTGTGCTCGCGATCGCCCGCGGGGCAGAATTGGATGACCCAAAAGCCTACTAGGGTATAGGGTCTTTTGGTTGACATTTTGGCTAGAAGCTGTTACAATACATTTTTAACAGGAGCAAAGATGTACAAAGTAAACGCAACGTGTAATACAGCTGGAGACGGCTATTGGAGCAACAAAGCAGCAGCAGTGCAGATCACAGCATTGCAACTAAGCTACATAAACGACGAGCTGGACTTCGGCGAGCTCTGTGTATACTTTAAAAATTGGAACGTTAGCAAAGACGGACTTATATATACGGACAGTTTGTTTTTAGAGGAGCTGTGCGAGCTGCTTACGGACTTGGGCTTTGACGCCAGCGATGTAGACTACAGCGAGCAGGGTATGCAGGGAGACAATTACGTTAGCTGCGATGTAGGCGAATGCTTTATTAATACTTTTATGCAACAGGCATAACCCTACAGGCCTTAGGGCCTTTAGATTTTGGTTGACAGTTTGGCTTTTTGGTGCTATACTATAGTCATAGTGAGAGGAGCGAGCAATGCGTAAGAAAAGAACAGACCGTAATCATATCATCTACGAGCTACGTGTTAACGGGCTCAACTACATTGGTGTCACAGCTAAGACTGAGACAACTATTAATAAGTCAGTTCTAGCTCGCGCTGCCAAGCACTTCTATCGCGCTAAGACAGAAGGCAAGCAGTGGTTGCTATGCCAGGCTCTGCGCTCACTGAACTCAAAAGATGAAATCGAAGTACTAGTACACGAAGTCGTCCGCGGCAAAGCAGCAGCACACAAGAGGGAAGTAGAGTTGCGCAGACAGCTACAGCCCATTCTAAACACAGACACAAGAGGAGATTGATATGGAAATCAAAGAAGCAGTTACGCGAGTCTCAGCACTGGCAGAAGCCAACGGCATTCCCGTCTTAGAGCAGCTGATGGATATGCAAGACAATTTGGATATGTACAGCAAGGAAAGCCGTATTGCCTATAGGGTCTTTATGATCGCGGGCGCAGCAATGTTTGCTCCGGTTGACAACGCTGCGGCTTGATAGTATAATACAACTTTACAACATAGGAGCGAGCTATGCAGAACCCAATACAGAAGAACAACTTCTTTGCCACCCCAGAGTCGATGCAGGCGCTGGAGGATCAGATTATGAAGTTCAGCGGTCAGGAACGTATGATCGCTATGGTCTCAGCAATGATGGCCCTGAACTTGGCCCACGAACTAGTTGCGCAGCAGCAGCGTGAGGTGGCCTGATGCGCTATTACGATACACTGTTAGAAACGGACCGTGGTGGGTTCAACGTGATCGTAGACAAGACCTACGAAGAGATCGATCCCGCAGACTGTTTCGATGATGCTGTCAGCGATATCGACGCTATACGTAAGGACATCGAGCGTGGTCACCTAGATTGGTTTATGCTGCGGGTACGGGTGTTCTTTGAAGATCTAGAACTGGCCAGCAGCTATCTCGGGGGAATGCTCTACGAAGATCCCACAGAGTGTCTCACTGATGGCTCAGCCGAAGATATGATCGCGGAAGCACTGGCTGAAGCTAGGGCACGAATACCCAAGCTGACTGAAGGGCTATTAAAATTAGAGCTTGACAACATCAAAGTTTGACAGTATAATAGACACTTACACACACTTAATAGGAGCGAACACTATGGGTACACGATCAAGAGTTGCAGTAATGCACGGGGATGTCTGCAAAAGCGTCTATTGCCACTACGATGGCTATCTGGACTACGCAGGACGTATCTTGCTTGAGAACTACGACAGCACCGCAGCAAATGCTCTGGTAGCACGTGGAGACAACTCGGGGGTCAAGGAGACCCTAGACGAGATGAACTTCTACTCAGATCGCGGTGAAGAAGATGTGGGCTATCAAGTAGCACACTCATTCGAAGAGTTCCTTGAGCAGGTCAAGAACTGCTGGGGTGAGTACTACTACGTGATGAAGGACGGTGTTTGGTATGTCGGCGCTGTCTATCCCGTGGACGGGCTCGTGAAGAACGGTTTGGTTGCACTCAAAGAGGCTATAGGCGAGACTGTGGCAGAAGAAACAGAAACCCAGATAGCATCCGTGTTATTCAAATAGGGGTTGACAAACGCCTTGTTTGAGCATATAATAGAGACTTACTAACTAACATTGGAGCGAAACAATGCCAGCAATTATCGAAATCAACGAAGGTACATACAAGATCCGCGGCACAGAAGTGTCTATGGCGGGTCTGCGCTTTGAACTCGTTGAGCAATTCAAAGAGGGTGCCCAAGGTGGCTATGTTACTGTTGCCGGTGGCACAGTACAGCCTAGCAATGCGGGTATCCCAGATCGTTCAATCCGTATCAAGTGCCACTCAGCCCAGAGCTATACTGTAGTATCAGAAGTTGCCGCGAGTGCCGTAGGAGACAAGAGTTTGGAACAGATCAAGGTATCAGATGCTGTCGTAGCCAGCGAAACGGACGAAGAGATCATCGAACGTCTGCGACTGCGCTTCGAAGTACTTAAAGATATGACTTCAGCAGTTAAAGAAGGTACCGTGCGAGCAATGATCGTTACAGGACCCCCAGGCGTTGGTAAGTCGTTCGGTGTTGATGAAGTACTCAGCAGAGACGACTTGTTCAACAAATTGGGTGAGCGTAAGCCCAAGTATGAGATCGTCAAGGGTGCTATGAGTGCCATTGGCCTGTATACTAAGCTCTATCAGTACAGTGAAAAAGGCAATGTTATCGTGTTTGATGACTGTGACTCAGTACTGTTAGATGACTTGTCGCTGAACATCTTGAAGGCCGCTTTGGACAGTTCCAAGAAGCGTACTATCAGCTGGAACACTGACAGCCGTATCTTGCGTAATGAAGGTGTGCCAGACAAGTTTGAGTTCAAAGCAGGTGCTATCTTTATCACCAACATCAAGTTCGAGAATGTACGCTCTAAGAAGTTGCAGGATCACTTGGCTGCTCTTGAGTCACGCTGTCACTACGTGGATCTGCAGATGGATACAGATCGTGAGAAGTGCCTGCGCATCAAGCAGATTGTTCAAGACGGTATGTTAGACTCATACGAGTTTGAAGATGTACAACGCGATGAAGTCGTAGACTTTGTTATGGAAAATCGTATGAAGATGCGTGAGTTGAGCTTGCGTACTATTTTGAAGGTAGCAGACTTGCGTAAGAGCTTTACCAACAATTGGAAGGCGATGGCAGAAGTAACTGTTATGAAGCGAGGTGTAGCGTGATAGACGGCCCAATTAGAGAGTGCCAGTATATTGGCTCAGAACAAAAGAACTGGCCCTACACGATGTGTGGTCAGAAGAGCATCGCGGGCAAGAGCTACTGCGCAGAGCACTATCATCAGATGTACAAGAAGGGCTCGTCCAACATTGGGGCGGCCAAACTGTCTAAGATGATAGATAAAGAACTAGCTGATCTCGAACTGCAGAAGCTGATCGCAGAGCAAGAGTCAGAAGCATTGGAGAGTTAATATGATGAGTCTTATAGGTAAATTGGGAGCGGTAGCCTTTGTGCTGCTGTTGATCGTGGCGGTGGTGTTAGGGCCCTGGGTAGTCATTTGGGCTTGGAACACACTGTTTGGGCCAGTGTTCACGATTCCGTACACATTCTACACGTGGTTAGCCGTCTTGATCTTTGGCGTCTACTTGCGTTCGGATGTGAAGGTGTCCAAAAAGCAATAGTTTGGTAAGACGAGGTATTGCTCTTGGGATTGGAAGCTGTTATACTAATAAAACGCTGTGAGAACACAGCTTTATAACAAAGGAAACTTAAATGAAATTCATTTCAAAAGAAACTAAGACTTACAAGGTGTTCAACGCATTGTACAATGGCGAGTCATTGACTGCGTCACAAGCTGAAAAGCGTTTCGGTGTTAAGAACATCGCTGCTGAAGCATCACGTATCCGTCAAAGCGGTTACGCTGTTTACAGCAACACACGCACAGCTGGTAACGGTGTTACTGTTACTGAATACGCAATGGGTAAGCCATCACGTGAAATCGTAGCACTTGGTTACAAAGCCAAGGCAATGGGAATTACTCTTTAATTAGAGAACCAGTCAAACACTGATCCGATTCGCTCCCGGGGATGAGTTTGAGGAAGGGCCTGAAAGGGCCCTTTCTTTTTGGCTCTGTGTTGCAAAAAAGCCACACCGGCCGGCACTCTCCAAAAGGGGTTGACAGATTGGATACATAGTGTTATAATAGAGACATATTAACACATAGGAGCGAGCTATGTTTACAGCAAGTCACGTATGGGCCTTAGCCGTAGCAGCACAGCGAATCAACGGGGACTACCTCAAAGAACCCGTCTATGATTTTAACGTGGACCAACAGAAGCCCGTTAAACAGGCCAACAAGGCCCTAGTCAAGCAATGGCTCCGCGAAGGAGTCAACCCCACAACTGAACTCGACATTGCCGAAGGCGAGGCCTGCCGTGACTACATCAAAGGTTGGCTGATGAGAGAGCTATCAGGGAAGATCACAGACTTCGAACGCACTGCGCTCAAGATCGCCCAAAAGGACGAGTTCACCACCCGCGATATGTATGACTTCGCTGTTGTGGCCTGCTTGCCTGCCTCGGTAGCACGTGATCGCAACCATCAAGAGATCAAGCGTGAGGTCTACCATTCGGAACAGCTGGTAGGCAATGTAGGTGATACCATCGTGGGAGAAGTCACTGTTGTCAAGAGTTCCTTCTCACAGATGTACAACAAGTTCAAGATCTCAGGGCGTATGGGCGAGAGCTTCATAGACTTCTGGTTCACTAAACCCCTCGAGGGCAGTGTGAGGATCAAGGGCAAGATCAAGAGCGTCCGTGGCGATAAAACAACAGCCCTAAACTATGTGAAAATAACCGGTTGACAGCAGAGCAATTTGGTGTTATACTTATGATACTGAGAAAGTAATTGTTTAACCCGTAACTTAAAGAGGTCTTAAAAATGGCAAAAGCACAAAGCGGCGATCAGAGCGTTCGTCAAGTAGGTCCAAAGGGTGCCAAGAAGGCAATCCGCCACGCAATCAAGATGCGTCGTCCAGTGTTCCTTTGGGGCCCTCCAGGTATTGGTAAGTCAGACATCGTCAAGCAGATTGGCGAAGATGCAGGACGCGAAGTTATCGACGTTCGTCTAGCCCTGTGGGAACCCACAGACATCAAAGGTATTCCTTATTACAACTCCGATGCGGGTGCAATGGTTTGGGCACCTCCGCAAGAACTGCCTACTAATGCAGACTCTACCGCAGTCATCTTCCTAGACGAATTGAACTCTGCACCCCCAGCAGTCCAGGCCGCGGCCTATCAGTTGATCCTTAACCGTCGTGTAGGCACATATCAATTGCCAGCAGGCGTTGACATCGTTGCCGCTGGTAACCGTGAAGGTGATCGTGGCGTTACCTATCGTATGCCAGCTCCGTTGGCTAACCGATTCATCCACTTGGAAGCCAAGGTAGACTTTGATGACTTCCAGGACTGGGCTACCCTTAACAAGGTGCATCCAGATGTCGTAGGTTATGTAGGCTTTGCCAAGCAAGACCTCTATGACTTCGATCCAAAGAGTGCCTCTAAAGCATTTGCAACTCCACGCTCTTGGGTGTTCGTTAGCGATCTGCTCAAAGACGAAGATGTTGACACTGACACTCTTCACAACTTGATCGCAGGTGCTATCGGTGATGGCCTGAGCATTAAGTTTATGGCTCACCGTAAGATCGCAGGTCGTATGCCTAAGGCAGAAGACATCCTAGATGGTAAGGTCAAGGACTTGAGTATCAAAGAAGTGTCAGCGATGTATTCTTTGACCGTTAGCCTGTGCTATGAGTTGAAAGACCGTAGTGAGAAAAAGGTTAAAGGTTGGGATGCTATGGCAGATGCGTTCTTCCGCTATATGATGGATAATTTCCCAACTGAGTTGGTTGTGATGGGTGCTAAGACTGCACTTACCAATTATGACTTGCCTTTGGACGCATCTAAGATGAGCTCGTTTAACGAGTTCCACAAGCGTTTTGGTAAGTATGTTTTGTCTGCTATGGAGAATTAAGACCTCGACCATAGCAAGGACGGGGCTGTCTCAGCGGTGCCCGTCCACCCTTTTTTGGTTGACAGATGTGTAGATTGATGCTATAATATACACATACTAAGGAGAGCGAGTAATGGATCCAATTTTAGAGAAACTAACAACTGCACGAATCGGCCTACTGCTAAAGGCTCCGTTCTTTGGCAATATGGCAACTCGTATGCAATTGATCGAAGCAGATGATTGGTGCCCTACTGCGGCAACTAACGGTCGCAACTTCTATTACAACACCAAGTTCGTAAACAAACTCAGCGAGAAGAAACTAGAGTTCCTCTTTGCACACGAGATCCTCCATTGCGTATTCGATCACTTCGGTCGTGCTGGTAGCCGCGATCGTCAGCTCTGCAACATTGCACAAGACTACGCGGTCAATCAGATCCTTGTAGATGAACGCATTGGTGAGAAGATCACTGAAGTGAAGATCTGTTTGGACCCTAAGTTCCGTGGCTTGGCCTGGGAAGAGATCTACGATATCCTCTACGAGAAAGCAGAGAAGATCACGATGCCAGAACTGTTGAAACAACTTGGTGACCTGCTCGATGAGCACATTAACGAAGATGGTTCAGCTCCAGGTAAAGAAGGCGAAGGCAAAGACGGCAAGCCTGGTATGAGCAAAGAAGATGCTCAGCGTATCAAAGACGAGATCAAAGAGGCTATGGTGCAGGCAGCGGCTGCGGCAGGTGCAGGCAAAGTGCCAGCGGCTATCCAGCGTATGATTAAAGATATGACTGAGCCTAAGATGAACTGGCGTGAGATCGTGCGTATGGACATCCAGAGCTTGATCAAGAACGACTACTCCTTTACTCGCCCTAACCGTAAGGCAATGCACTCAGGTGCCGTGCTTCCAGGTATGAAGAATGACGTTACCATTGACGTGGCCATTGCGATTGATATGTCAGGTTCGATCGGTGAAGAAGATGCAACTATCTTCCTAAGCGAGATCAAAGGCATTATGGATCAGTATCAGGACTTCGGCATTGACATTTGGTGCTTTGACACAGACATCTACAATCATCAGCGTATCACACACGACAACGCAGAAGACCTGTTAGACTATGTTCCTGAAGGCGGCGGTGGCACAGACTTTATGGCCAATTGGGAGTTTATGAAGGACCGGGGCATCACTCCTAAGAAGTTGATTATGTTCACAGATGGTTACCCCTGTGGTGAGTGGGGTGATGAGAACTACTGCGATACCCTGTTCATTGTCAAAGGCAACTTACACGCAGAGAGTCCATTTGGTGAAGTGATAATCTACGAAAAGGAAACGGACTAGCAGAGTGCCTGGGGGTGTGGCATAAAAGCCACACTACCCACACAGACCCCGCTGCTACACGTATGCACGTAGATAGAAAGAGGTTGACAGATAGGCCGTTTTGGTTGTATAATTTAACTATTGTAACAAAGTAAGAAAGGTTGTCCAGATGAAAGCATTTATCCTAGGTACTGTATTTGGTTTGGTATTAGCAACTGTTGGCTTCTCAGGTATCGCTAAGATGCTTGATAAAGGTGTAGACACAGTTAAAACACAATCAACGGAGTTGGCAAAATGAGCGTGATGAGACGAAGCACAATGAGTGATCTGTCCTACGACATAGAGCAACTGTACATCGAGGGCAATAGCCCGCAGCGTATCGGGGTCACACTAGGGATCCCACTATCGATGGTCAATGATTGGTTGAAAGAGGTAGGTGTTGATGCGGACCAAGAAGAGTTCAGTCCGCACAGCACAATGAACAGCTGATGAGCAAACTGGCTTTCTTCGCTCGGCCCTTAGTGGCCTTTGATCCTAGCAACAAAGACCACAGACGCTACTACGCAGAGTACCTAGAGTACGGTGGTTGGGGTCGCTGCCCTGTGAGGTTTGCCTGCCCAGATGATCACGGCTTTGATCTCCCAGGTATGATCCAGAAGCTGTTGATACAGCACTATGTAGATCGCGAGTTCGGTGGCACTAGGCTGGCGCAACTGTCTGCACAACACAAGATAGACAAAGCAGACAGACTCTACAAGGAAGCTGGGCAACTGCGTAAAGAAGCTACAGCACTGAAGAAGCCACGCAGGACCTAACCCCGGAAGAGTGCAGCCTGTAGCGGTTGCGGGGTACGTACAATAACCCTACAGGGCGATCGGGTATAGATCGTTTGGTTGACAACTGGTCCAAAAGGTGCTATACTATGGTTACAGTGAAAGATTAGGAGAGCGAGATGCACCCAAGAGATTTGCAATATACCGTAGATGGATTCTCATACTACGCCATCGAGGACCGTGAGGAAGACAACATCAAGCTCTTCCACGAGTGCTACAAGGATGGTCGTCGCGTGGTGATGCCAATGGCATTCTACAACGAGAGTCCATACCGTCTGATAACCCCGGACGCATTCAAGAAATATCTTCAGACGATAGAAGTCTTTGTCCAATCCAAAGTGGTTGACAACGAGACTGTTTGACTGTATAATAACTTTATTAACAACACATAGGAGCGAACTATGCCAAATTGGTGCAACAACAACCTGACCCTGCAACACGCAGACCCAGCAATGATCACTCGTGCCGCAGAGGCCCTTGAGCGTGGAGAGTTCCTAGCAGAGTTCCTTCCAGTCCCTGAGCAACTGCAGATCGTTGCGGGAAGCGTGGGTGATCCGGATGAGCAACGCAAACTGGAAGCACAGACTAAACGCAATGTAGAAGAACTGGGCTACGGCAACTGGTATGACTACTGCGTGGGTGAGTGGGGCACAAAGTGGGATGTAGGTGCGGATGGCACAACTGATGTGCATCCAGATGGCAAGATGCTACACACCTACTTCGACTCAGCCTGGGCTCCTCCGGTCCGTGCCTACGAGAAGTTGACTGAGATGGGCTTTACCGTAGGCGCAATGTATTACGAACCAGGAATGGCCTACTGTGGAACCTGGGACAGCGAAACAGGTGATAACGAATACAACCTAGAGGGAATGTCAGCAGATCAAGTGGCCGATGAACTTCCTTCGGAACTTGATGAGGCCTTTGGAATCTCAGAGTGTATCAGAGAATACGAGGAAGAGAATGAAGAAGAGCTCACTGCTTGGATCAAGGATGGTGCAGAGAAGACTGGGTTAGTCGCACTGTGAGGGTGAGCAAACTGGATGGACGCTATAACGGCTATCCAACCTTCACCCATAGGTTTGATGCTGGTCAATGGTATGGTGTCGAGGCCCGACGTAAGGGATTGGTAGCGTTCTTCGATATGAGGGCCTACCTAACCCAAATGAACGGCCCTGGCTGTTTTATACAAGAAGCGGGCGCACTTCGCGCAATGAATCGTGAAGTGCCAGAATGGGGTTGGGATATGGATGGCAACGTCTACTTCCGTGACTCAGCATTGGTTAACTTTACATTGGCAAAGGAACGTTGGTTTGCGTAAATTTGAATACAAATTGGAGATCATCCTGCCCTCAGCAGGAGCAGCCGACACTGTTCGGATGGAAGAACTGCTGGATCTCCACTTCCAAGATCTGGTCTTCGACGATGAGTTCATCGCCGCTCTTGACGAGACAACGAGCGTTACGATACGGGTTAGCCCACTGAATTTGGACAACAAACTGGTTGACCAATCCGTATAATGATGCTATAATATGTTATGGGCACAATGTCCATACACTTTACACACACAGAAAGAGGTAATACAAATGGCAACAGAGAAGAAATTTAGCGTAGCAGGTGTTTCAACCCTTAGCGGTAAAACTAAAGTACGTTTCGCGAATGATACAATGCGTATCAAGATCCTGGCTAAGAATGGCCACACAGACGTGGATCTGATCACTCTCCCCAACGAGATGACCAAAGGTGAGATTGCAGCTTATATGACTGCACAAGGTTTCGGCAGCGGCAAGCCTGCTGTACTCGAAGCTATCGCCTACATCGCGAAGAAGAACCCCGAGGCTGCGCCCGTGGTAAAACAAGCTGCCCCACAGAAGGCTGCTGTAGCTGCTTAATCGGTTCGCTCCCGAGATAGTAGTACTTGAAAGGCCCTAGTCTAACTAGGGTCTTTTTTTATGGTTGACACAAGTGCCGTTTGATGCTATAATTGAACTACAAACTAAGAAAGAGAGCGAAGTATGAATAATCGAGTAAAAGCCGCAACATTCGTTGTGCTATATCTAGTAGCAGTCACCCTAGCAGTAGGCACAGTCCAGATCATCCTGGAATACCTGCAGCCCACGTTGGAACAGATGGGGATCGCGTTTGCTGTCCTGGTCTTGGCCTATGCGATGAAGATGATGTACGATCTTCGTCTAGGGCAGCTGGAATCACGTGATCGATTGAACGAGATCACAAAGCGTAATCCTACACTTAAATAACTGTATGGACACATTAGAATTCATCGGTTGGATCACTCTCGCAGCATTCGTGGGGTTTTGGTTTGGATCAAAGATCACGGCCACTCTACATCGCGCTGCGGCACAGTTCCTCCTGGAATCACTTAAGATCACTCCGCAGCAACTGAAGAAGATCCAAGAGGATCTAGAACAACGGCTGGTGAGTGATGATCCAGAGAAAGAGATTCTAGATGTGCGCCTGGAGCAGCATCAGGGAGTGATCTTTGCCTATCGCTGCGATGATGAATCATTCCTAGGTCAGGGAACTAACAGAGATGACCTTCTAAAGAGTCTTATGCACAGACTCAGCGGCTGCACCGTGAGAATCAAAGAAGATCAGGGTGCAGAACTGTTGCTAAAAAACAACACACAAAACAGTTGACATTTTGGATAGATTGCGCTATAATTGTTTTTTAACAAGGAGCGCAACTATGCTAACATACACTAACTGCCGATACAAGACAGGCGTACACTATCTAAAAGTAAAAAGCACTACACTGACTGTTACACAGATGTTGGCTGCAATTGACAAAGACTACGCGGTTAGCGCATACAGATTGCAAAAAAACAACAGTGTGATTATAAACAAAAACAACACAAACATTATACATTTACTAAATTACACTAGGCGTTAATTTGGTTGACACAGCACCGTTTTGGTGTTATACTATGTACATAGTTTAGCAAATAAGGAGCGAACCAGATGCAACTGTTAATCACAACACAAGTTTACGAGAACTACGGCTACCGTTGGAAACCAAAGGGCGGTAACGACTACAAGTATGCGTTGGGTTCCCAGGCTCGCACTGCAGAGGCTCTGGCAGAGATCGTTGAACACTTCCGTACTACAGTAGAAACCAACAACGATCAGTTCCAAGAGACCATCATTGGTTACACAGTGGTCAGCGATGACTACCTTACAGAGTTCGAACAAAGCCAGCTAGACTACGAAGGCTGTATTGCCTATCCAGCACAACAACTAGAGATGGAGACTGTATGACAACTGCGTTCAAGTGGTTAGGAACCACATTTACCATCCTGGGAGCTCTGTTCACAACCTTAGGCTTAGATCCTGTGAATGTCTACGCATTCAATCTGGGAGCTGTTCTTTGGTTGATCGCTGCGATCCGTATGCGGGAAGCCAGCCTGATCGCTGTTAATGCCGCACTGCTTGCAATCTATTTCATTGGTTTTATCCTGAGGATCGTATGAAGATCAACAACCTATCAGACCGGGAACAGTTAGTAGCAGACTTACTGTGGACTGCGGGCACACGTGATGAGCTAGAGCTGCGTATGAAGAGCCTCCCTGCGGAAGATCAGCAGCGTGCCAGAGCGATCGCCCAGCTGTTCCTTTGGGGTGGAGACGAGGTAGAAGATACCCAGGACGCAGCTAGGGTATTAGCTAAGTTTCGGTTGACATCCAATCCAAAATAGCATATAATAGACACATAGCAACAAACAAGTAGGAGCGAAGTATGACAGTAACAGTAAGAGATTTGATTTGGGCACTCAAAGAGTTGCCACCCGATGCCCGCGTGATCTTGCGTGGAAGCAACGAGACCTTTGACGGATACAGCCATCCGTTCATTGACGTGGACAGCGACGGTGAAGTGGTGATCCGCGAAGCCGACGAAGACGAAGCTGAGACCGACCTGGGCGCAGCGATCCGGCTAATGCGTGAAGCGGACAGCCGTATATGAGATACAGTGGTGAGCTCGATCACTTGATCACCCTCTTGGCCTTCCAGGTACGCAGCACACGATCAGAGTATGGTTTGACCCAAGAGCAACAGCAAGAGATCTATAATCGATTCTCTAGAGTCCAAGCGGCCTATCCCGAGATCACAGCACGGGTCATAGAGGCTGTCAAGCAGGATGATCGCTTCTGGCAACAGCCCGCAGACACACAGATCAAACACCTACACAGTGTAGGGTTATTGGTTGACACTTTGGGCGTTTGACAGTATAATTAACACATACACACACTAAGGAGCAGACGCAATGACTACACAAACTATCGATCACACACAAGTCCCAGCAGCCCACATCAAGGCAC
>Ga0209296_1000651_pt1 | contig 29456 bp, 26 predicted proteins | sample S_130206_EF_Meta_FD_187319 | JGI IMG/M metagenome (GOLD analysis project Ga0209296, IMG submission 187319) | Freshwater microbial communities from Lake Simoncouche, Canada to study carbon cycling - S_130206_EF_MetaG (SPAdes) (version 2) | ecosystem: Environmental > Aquatic > Freshwater > Lake ... | reverse complement strand
CTTCGCCGGAGCCCGAAAAGTGAGTCCACATGCCGGCACATGGCAGGCTCATAGCGTGACTCTTGAGCTTCCCCTTGCCACTGACCTCCGTACACTGCTTACCCTCGATGCAGTGAGCCCCGATGCGTTTCTCGCCCCAAGCGCGCATACCGGCTGGGGTCGGATTTATGGCGGTCAAGCGATTGCTCAAGCCCTGCGTGCCGCCGCACTCACCGTTGACGATGGACAGATCCCTCATTCAATGCACGCGTATTACGTGCGCCAAGGCGATGAAGCAGCGCCTGTCCTGTACGAAGTCGAAAGAATTCGCGATGGCCGCTCGTTCTCCACGAGACAGGTCGTGGCATCACAGTCAGGTGGTGCGATTCTCAATTGCATCGCAAGTTTTCATACGCCAGAAGAAAGCGAAGAGCGCGAGGCAACGTTTCTGCCCGCCGATATACCCAGGCCTGACGCGCTCGAGGATGAAGAGACACCCTTGTTCTTTCAGACTCGAGCTCTCCGCGATGCCCACGGCATGGCCAAGACCGCGTGGATGCGGACCAAAGAGTCCTTCGGCGATGACCCGGTGATGAATGCGTGTGCACTCGCCTACCTCTCCGATGAGCACCTCCTTGGAGCGGCGCTCACAGGACACAGCCTCATCGGCGATTTCGAGAAACTCATGACCGCAAGCCTCGACCACGCACTTTGGTTCCATCGCTCGCTCCGAGTCGACGACTGGCTGTGTTTTACGCTTGATGGTCAAGGAATGTCTGACGCGCGCGGACTTTCGATCGCTCGAGTCTTTAATAAGGTCGGCACACACGTCGCCACTGCCGCTCAAGAAGCCCTCGGTCGCCCCCGTCGCTGAACCGTTTCTCTGAGTTCATCGGATATTTCCGAAACTCGGCTGCGCACAGGGTGCGATCTGTGTCATCGTCGTTAGACATGCCTGATAATTCCAACTCCTCGACAGAATCCGACGCCAACGCTGCCGGCCCGATGACTCCCCCGCCGGCCACCGGCATGGGCACCGAGCGCCCAGAGGACGTCCCGCCCACTGGCGGACCAATTGCTCTCGAACGAACCTTTGCGTTCATTGACATTTGCGGATTTACCGCACTTACCGAACGACATGGACCTCGACGCGCAGTGCGGGCGCTTGAAGTATTCCGCTCAGCAGTCAAAGAAGTTGCCGGACGACGCGGCGTGCGTGTTGCGAAATGGTTAGGCGATGGCGTCCTCCTCGTCGGAGTGAAGCCTGGCCCCATCGTGGCGACTGTTGCGGAAATGACGGGCCGATTCGAATCATTCGCGATCGACCTTCGAGCTGGGGTCGCCAGCGGAACAGCGTTGTTGTTCGATGGCGATGACTACATCGGTCGCCCCGTCAATCTTGCTGCTCGGCTTTGCGACGAAGCCGAACCTGGCCAGCTACTCGCGCATCCGTCAGCACTTAATGGAGTGCCTGATTGGGTCGATATCGGACCGCCAAGCGAGGTCACCGTTCGGGGAGTCGGCCCCATCGAAGGCGTTTGTCCGCTGCGTCCATCTGCCGATGTCCAGTTTCCGCCTGAACCAAATCGCGACTCAGAGCTCTAAGCGGAAATTCACCGCCGCGTCGTCGAGCCTCCGCTCAGCGACCGCTTGGTGTCTGAACTTCACCCCCCGCTATGCTCACTCGGCTGCTGAGGCTTTGCCCAGCAACGCAAGCGTGACACCGGCCCCCATCGTCTAGCGGCCTAGGACACCACCCTCTCAAGGTGGACGCACGGGTTCAAATCCCGTTGGGGGTGCCACGCAAGACTGCTCGGCTAGCTATAGCCGCCAGACAAATCCACGATGAGTTGTGTCGCGTTTTGTGCACGCAGACAGATCTTGCCGGCATCTGGTCCAGATCGTCCGACCGGCACGACAACGTGTGCGGCTTTGGTTTGACCAGTCACAAGATTCAGCACCGAGGTTTCCGAACCAGGGGCCGGTGGATTTGAACACGGAAAGACCGAAACCCACCCGGGGTTTCGAGCATCGGTCGCGGTGATATTGACCTCGACCGCTGACGAACCAACCGCTGCTTTTCCTGCACCCGTCACCTGCACGGGGACCGTCTGGCCACCATTGACCAATCCGATCGACGAACGCGAGTCAAACACTCGGGTTGGTGTGGAGATGTTGAGGCGCTGCCCCGATGATCCGACATAACCAAAAACATCGACGATGACGTTCGTTCGAAGAAGCGAATAAATACAGATCGAACCGCCCGGAGAAAGCGGGATAATCGCGCCGTTACCTGACGGCAACTTCGACTGATAGTTCACGTTCGATACGGTTGGCCGCGTACCTCCGCACTGCCATGCCGTGAGATACCCAGACCCACTGGCGCCATCGGCAGTGAGGCTTACGAGCACTGCTGTTGCTCCAGATGGAACGCCAGCCGGGCCCACTATCGGAACCTCCACCTGCCGATTCGCAGAAATTGCTACTGATTGCCTCGTATCTAAAACTCGAGTCGGCGTGACCGGAGTTACCGCAGCAGAAACCGAAGAGTCATACAGGCCTTGGAGGTCCACGATCAGGTGAGTTGAAGACTGAGAGTAGAAACACACCTTGAGACTTGCGTTCAGCCGAACCGTGACAAGGTTTGTCGAAATCGCGCCGGGCACATAGTTGAGTGTTGACGTCGTTGGTGGATCCCCGCACGCGTAGGCGGCGAGGTAACCAGAATTTGTGGCCCCGTCGACTGTGACGTTCATCGTGACCGAAGTTGTTGACTCTGTTGTTTGGCTCGAAAGGTCGAGCACAAAAACTTCACCCGACTCAAGTCTTCGTGTTGACGTTGTACCGAGTGCGGAACGGGTATCGAGAACTCGTGTCGGCCCCACCGGGATATAACCGCTTGCTGCGGCAACTCCCGTTGCCCCCGGCTCGTTCGAAAATGCAAGGCCCCCAGGAGTTTCATAGAGGCGATCAACGACGAGTCGTCGCTGATTTTCTGGGTAACTGGGGTCGAGGCCTTCTTCCCAATAATGATTGGCAACGTAAAGAACATTGCCGGCACCGCGAAAGACCGATGAACCGCCAATTCCCACCTTCCCTTGGCGCCGAGACATCACTTGGCCAGAACCAACACGAGTGCAAATTGGCGTCCAACTGAACTGCAGCGGACCGCACTTGGCCATTCCCAGCGAATATCCATCGGAATCCCAATACGCACCCGAATAAAAGAGCGTTGGAACGCCGTCGGAAAGGCGAGCCATCGACGGATTTTCCGTCACGCCGCGCTCCCACCCTCCGGCGGCTTGCAACAGGTAGATCGGAACACTTCCCGGAGCAAAGGCAACGGTTTGTCGACTCGTCATCACTATTTCTTTGGCAAAAATAGATGCCCAGTAGCTGCCCGGTTTCCCTTGGTCTTCCCACATAAGCCATGTCTTGCCTGTCGCCGGATCAGCGAAGACGTACGGATCAATAACGCCAAGCGGCGAATCCCCGCACCAAATCTGATGCGGAGCTAGATACGGACCATCGGGAGCCTGACTTGAGGCGTAATAGATGCAGTGCCGTCCGAAGTCATTGACTCGAAGTGCATAAAACATGAACCATGCGCTTGAACCATTGGCTGACAACTTTGCGACAGACGGCGCCCAAAGTTGATCGGGAAAGTTCTTATCCCCCGACGTCCAGGTGCTCCCCGCCGGAGACGGATCTGGCAATGCGTCATGGAATTGCCAATTCGGATTCATGTATCGCCGCGGATTGGTCGGATCTGTCGGATAGTTCGATCGCGCTGTCCATGTCACAAGATCGGTTGATGACATCACCGGGACATAGACACCACCGGTGGTTGTCGAAAACGCGTAGTACTTCTGCGTTGCCGAATCCCATACGACATCGGGATCGGGAAAGTTCTGGGTGTACACCTGTCCCGGCGCGAAATACGGAGCTCCGACAAACGATGGGCGGAACTGCTGTTCATCGGTAACGGCCCCAGCGGAAACCTCTCCGACAGCGGCCACCACCAAGATGACCACAAGCGCGAAAAACAGCCCGGCGAGAGTCCTCCCAGAACGAAGGGACCGACGCAAAAACCGTTGCAGGGGGGCGGAGGGGGGTTTCGTCATAAAGATGGATTCGAAAAATACGTTCTCTCAAACGCTACCGGGCGCCTCCCTGACACAGCCATCGGGCCCCGCCCCAAACCCGGCCCCTCACCCCTCGACCTCGAATTGGGGGCCGAAAGTGGCGAAATGGCCTCGCTCTATTAGTGTTTCGCCACCGAAGGCACGTCTTCTGACTGCCTCAGCACCTATCAAGGGGATCCGCATGACACTCGAGGGAATCGACCTCCTCGACCTCGACCGCTTCCAGCGTCTCGAGCACTATCAAATGTTCGACCGCCTGCGCGCCGAGGACCCGGTGAGTTGGCACGAGTACCCCAACGCCCAGGGATTCTGGAACGTTGTCAAGCACAAAGATCTCGTCGGCGTTAACCGCGACACCGGACTCTTCTCGTCTGAATCAGGCGGCATCTCGATCCTCACTCCCGACGAGTTCCCCGGCGAAGCACAAGGCAACGATCCTCGTGGCCTGATGATGCTCTACATGGATCCCCCGAAGCACACGCGCTATCGCCTTCTGGTGAACAAGGGTTTCACCCCGCGCATGATCGGTTTGATCGAGAAGTATCTCGAGCACCGGGCCGTCCTCATCGTCGACAACATCATTGAACGCGGTTCATGCGACTTCGTTGTCGACGTCGCTTCGGAACTTCCCCTTCAGGCCATCGCCGAGATCATGGGTGTTCCGCAAGAAGACCGCATGAAACTGTTCGATTGGTCGAACCGCATGATCGGCATCGACGATCCAGAATTCGCTGACGCCGATGGCGCTGCTGCTTCTGGCGAACTCTTCATGTACGTAAACGAACTCGGGAAGCAACGCAAAGCCGATCCTCGCGATGACATCGTCACCAAGCTCATCAACTCAGAGGTTGAAGGCGATTCACTCTCTGAACTCGAATTCGACATGTTCATGATGCTTCTGACTGTCGCAGGCAACGAGACCACCCGAAACACCACGTCGTGGGGCATGTGGGCACTCATGCAAAATCCTGAGCAATACGCCCTGTTGGCAAATGACATCGACGGCAAACTCGACGTCGCCATTGAGGAAGTCCTTCGCTGGGCAACGCCGGTGTACCACTTCCGCCGCACCGCCTTGGACGACACAATCATCGGTGACAAGGAAATCAAAAAGGGCGACAAGGTCGTCATGTGGCACATCAGTGCCGATCGCGACGAAGAGGTCTTCGACGATCCCTATCAGTTCAACATCGAGCGTTTCCCGAACGAGCACATCGCGTTCGGTGGCGGAGGCCAGCATTTCTGCCTCGGCGCCAATCTCGCCCGCATGGAACTCAAACTGATCTTCCGTGAGATCATGGAGCGAATTCCCGACATGCGCCTTGCTGGCGATGTCGAGATCCTGCGCTCGAACTTCATCGGTGGCGTCAAGCACATGCCGGTTACCTATAGCGCTGGAGCACGCCGTAATCCGGCGCCGCTCGCAACTGCGTAAGCACTGTCACTGCAGTACGAACGAAAGGAAGCCGTCGACCTGCATTGGTCGGCGGCTTCTTCGCGTCAGAGCAATCTCTCGTTAAGAGCAGAAGACTCAATGGGCTCAGTCGGCGGCTTGATACTCCACAAACATTGCGACTTCTTCGTCTTTTCTTGGGTAGGCGAACCAGACCAACGCCATTCCGAGCGCCATGGCCAACGCCCCAGCAGCAAACGCCCAGTGTTGGCCATCAAGGAATGATTCTCGGGCTGCGTTCGTTATCTGCGATGCATATTGCGGATACGTCGATGCAACGTTTTCTGCGCTCGAGAACGACCTCGTGAGTTGACCCACGACTTGGTCAGAGATGGTCGCCGTCTGAGGTGTGGACTCAATCTGCGAATCGAAAGACTTCACATAACCGGCTGTCAAGAGTGCGCCGAAAATCGATTGCATGATCGCTCCACCGAGATCACGCTGTAGATCCGCCGTCGCTGAAGCCATGCCGGCTTTTCGCACCGGCACCGCACTTGTAAGCGCACGCGAGGCAGGAGTTCCGGCCAATGCAACGCCCGCACCCAGGAACACATAACCCAAGCTGACCATGAAAAATGACGAACGTTCGTTCCAAAGAAACAGCATGACGCCGAATCCCAACATGCAACAGACGTAACCAAGCATCAGCGTTACGCGTGAACCATATTTTTCAATGAGTCGTGCTGAATGCGGCGCCAACAGCACCATCACAAAGGCTGCGGGCAACACGCTCAATCCCGCTGTCCATGTCGAATACCCAAGAACATTCTGCAGGTATTGCTGTCCGACAAACATGGCGCCCATAAGCGAACCGAAGACCAAAATTCCCGCAATTGCTGCGACCCAAAATGGCCTACGACTCGCATAATGCAAGTCGTAGAGCGGAACTTCTACCCGTCGCTGACGAAGAACGAAAGCACCGATCGCTGCTGCGCCCACGATGGCGAAGATCAAAGCCTGCGTCATCATCCCTGGTTCCGGCGCAAAACTTATTGCCAGCACCACAGCACCCACCATGACAACGGAAAGAATGCCACCGAGGTTGTCTACCGGTTCGGCCGACTCATGGACATGTGATGGGACAAATTTCCACGCGCCGAAAAGGGCAACTGCAGCCAGCGGAAGCGTGATGAGAAAGACCGAGCCCCACCAAAAATACATAAGCACCGCGCCTGCAGTCAGCGGACCGAGTGCGGCCATCGCACCGCCGAGTGCAGACCAAAGTGCAATCGCTTTCGTTCGAGCCGGACCACTCCACAACGCCGCAATCAGCGACAACGTCGTGGGGAATGCCATGCCTGCGGCGAGACCTCCCAAGATCCGAGCACCAATCAATACCTCGAGGCTTGGTGCCCACGCGGCCAAGATCGATGCGGGAACGGCGAGCCCGGTGCCCACCAGCAGCATCATCTTCCGACCATGACGATCGCCGACCGCTCCGAGCCACAACACAGATGCCGCAAGCCCGAGCGAGTAGGCAACCGCCACCAAGTTGAGACCGGTTTGCGACGCATCGAAGTGACGTCCGATATCTGGCAGGGCAACGTTTGCGACAGAAAGGTTCAGGTTTGCAACGGTCGCGACCAGGATCAGTGAGCCAAGTACGAGCCCTGAGCGAGCGGGATGATTCGTGGCGGTTACGTCGGTCATAAGTGCATTTTGGTCCAGAATCAGCAATCCTCTGCGCCAAGACCCTGAGGCGCAAGAACATTGACATAGTCCACTACCTGCCATACGGTCGCACGCGTGCCCACTCCGCCAACTGTCGCTGACGCCGAACGATCACTCGAACGACTCTTTCGGCTCACCGTCAACCGAGCCGTGCACCATCGCCAGACTGCAGCCATCGGTGTTGACGTCACCCGCGCCGGTTACGCAATCCTGCGCTCTCTCGCCGATTCCGGTGAGATGCCAATGGGACAGCTCGCCCGTCGTTGCTCGATGGACCCCGCCGCTGCGAACCGACAGGTTCGCGTTCTTGAAGACGCAGAACTCGTTGAACGCGTTACTGACCCAGACGATGCTCGTCTCGCTGTCGCCCGGCTGACCGCCAAAGGACGCCGCGCGCACGACCGCATCGTTGGCCTGCGTGTTGAACAGATGACTGACGTTCTCGGCGACTGGTCTCAACAGGACTGCGCTGAGCTTGTACGACTCGTTGACCAACTGGTCGCCGATCTTCGATCCACCCCAATTCGAACAGACACACTCACCTCCAAGGAGCAACCATGAGCCGCATCACAAGCGAACGTCGCATCGACTACGCCGGATCAGTACACGATGAACGCGAAATCGAAGCCGTCGTCGAGGTTCTTCGCGGTGGGCCGACGTCCATGCGTATTGGAAAAAACGTCAAAGCCATGGAACGTCGTGTTGCCGACCTCTTCGAAAAGAAGCGCGGCGTCATGTGCAACTCCGGAAGTTCGGCGTTGTATCTCGCCTACGAAGCCATCGACCTTCAACCTGGCGATGAAATCGTCACGAGCGCGGTGACCTTCTCCACCGATGTGGCTCCCGTGGTCCGTAAGGGCGCAGTTCCCGTGTTTGTCGATGTCACCCCAGACACGTTCCAGATCGACGTCGATCGGATTGCCGAGATGATTACGCCGAAGACTCGGGCGATCATGGCGCCGAACCTGATTGGCAACTGCCCCGACTGGGATGTCATCCGTGGAATTGCCGACGAGCACAATCTGCTTGTGATTGAAGACTCGTGCGATGCACTCGGACAAACCTTGCGAGGAACTTCCACCGGAACCCGGGCCGATATCTCGCTTACCAGTTTCGCTCTTTCACACATCATCACTGCAGCTGGAACCGGTGGCATGGTGTGTTTCGACAATGACGAACTCGCTGACCGCGCATTGTTATTCCGTCGTTGGGGCCGTCGCTCTGAACTTCAACTTTTTGGCTCACTCAAGGGTAAAGAAAACCGTTTCTTTAGCGCCCTCGATGACGGACTCGAATACGACAATATTTTCATCTTCGATGAAAACGGCTGGAACTTCGAACCTTCAGAACTCTCGGCTGCGTTCGGACTCGTTCAGTTAGACAAGTTGGACGAAAACCTTGCGCGTCGCCAACGCAGTTTTGCAATCACGAGTTCTCATCTCGCCAAGTACCCGCACCTTTTCATCCTTCCTCAGCTGACCGATGGCATCGAAACGGGATGGCATATGTTCCCGTTCATCATTCAGCCCGATTCGGGCATTCGCCGCGCCGACCTTCAGCAGTGGATGGAATCGCACGGGGTCGACACCCGCATGGTGTGGACGGGAAACATCACTCGCCAACCAATGCTTCGCGGCCAAGAATTCCGCGTTCCTGCCGATGGCCTCCCCAACGCCGACCGCGTCATGGAATGGGGTCTCATTGTTCCCAACAACCATTCGCTCTCCGACGACGACTGCAACTACATCGGTGAATGTATCGACGGCTTCGTTGCAGAAAAGGGTTTGTGATGGCTGGTCGCTTCGAAGGCCGCCGTGTCGTGGTCACTGGCTCTAGCCGCGGAATCGGCGCAGCAATCGCCGAACGAATGGCCGCAGAAGGCGCAAACATCGTGCTCACCGCGCGCACGCTTGACCAGCACGACACCCTCGAGGGAAGCCTCAACGCAACCCGCGACCGGCTTGCCCGTTACGGCACGACCGTGGCCATAGTGGTGGCCGATCTCACTGACCCCATCGATCGACTCCGGGTCATCCCTGAAGCAACAGAAGCACTTGGGGGCCACATCGAAATCCTCGTGAACAATGCGGCGGCTTCGATCCAGGCACCTCTCACGGGGTTCTCGGTGAAGCGCCGCAACATCATGTTTGAGGTAAATGTGAACGCTCCAGTCGATCTCGCTCTTGCCGTTGCTCCGGCAATGGTCGAAGCCGGCGAAGGCTGGATCGTGAATTTGTCAAGCGGCAGTGCCAAGTTCTGGGGCGGCCCTTCGGAGCCGATCGAAACAAGTTCGCCCAACATCTCTGCCTACGGAGCATCAAAAGCGGCCCTGAACCGAATCAGCAACGGTCTTGCAATGGAACTCTATGGAACCGGCGTGCGCGTCAACACGGTTGAGCCCCGCGCGGCAGTGCTCTCTGAAGGCGCTGCCGCCATTGTGGGTGATCGTTTACGTACCGACCAGATCGAATCGATGGAGGCCATGGTCGAAGGAACGCTCGTACTTTGCGATTGCGCACCCGACGTCACTGGCCGCATCACCGTCAGCCTCGACAACATCGACGAATTTGGTCTCGAGATCCGGAACCTCGACGGCAGTTCTCGCTCTTAGCGGTCAACCGATTCGCCAGAAAACACCCGATCAGCAGGGTCATAAAGCGCCATAGGAATGACCGTACGACCAAGTAGTAGCGTTTGAATTTTCCGAAGGGGGAACACCATGTTCGATCTCAAGATCACTAATGGCACAATCGTCGACGGCACCGGAGCCGACCGTTTCGTGGGCGATATCGCCATCACTAACGGTGTCATCGTGGCGGTGCAACGCGGCGGAGGTCTTCAAGGAGACGCAGCCGAAGTTATCGATGCCACTGGCATGATCGTGGCTCCCGGCTTCGTCGACATTCACACCCATTACGACGGTCAGGTCACATGGGACGGGCTCCTTGAGCCTTCGAGCCAACACGGCGTCACCACCATCGTGAGCGGCAACTGCGGTGTCGGCTTCGCTCCGGTTCGTCCTGGCTATGAAGACGCTCTCATTGAACTTATGGAAGGTGTCGAGGACATTCCCGGCACTGCTCTCACTGAAGGCATGACCTGGGGTTGGGAATCATTCCCCGGTTATCTCGACAAACTTGAGAAACTCGATCTCGCCGTCGACTTCGGCGTACAGATCGCCCACAGCGCGGTTCGCACCTACGTCATGGGTGAGCGCGGCGCACGAAACGAGGCCGCCTCGTCCGAGGACATCGACCTCATGGGCAAGTACGTCACCGAAGCTGTCGAAGCCGGCGCTCTCGGCTTCTCCACGTCACGCACACTCGGCCATCGCGCCATGAATGGTGAACCGGTTCCCGGCACCTTCGCTGCCGAAGATGAACTCTTCGGCCTTGGTCGTGCAATGGCTCGCGGCGGCGCATCCGTATTTGAGCTCGCCCCCATGGGTGCGGCTGGCGAGGACATCATCGCTCCGAAAACTGAAGTCGAGTGGATGAAGCGTCTCGCTGCTGACATCGACTGCCCAGTTTCGTTCGCTCTCATTCAGGTAGACGCCGCTCCCGATCTGTGGCGCGAAATCATGGCCGAGTCCCTTGCTGCTCATGACGCCGGCGCCCCGATCTACCCACAGGTTGCAGCACGCCCGTTCGGCATGCTGCTGGGCTTCCCCGGACACCATGCCTTCTCAAAGCGTCCGACCTATGTCGAATTGCGGGCCAAGTTGTCTCACGAGGAACTCGCCGCCGAGCTTCTGAAGCCTGCGGTCAAAGCGAAGATCCTTTCCGAAACCGATCTTCCCTCCGACCCCAATGTTTTGTTCGACGGAATGAACTCACTCGCTCAGGGAATGGTCGATCGCACCTACTCCCTCGGGTCGCCAGTTGATTACGAACCAACCCCCGACAAAACCATCGCTGCGATCGCGAAAGCACAAGGACGCGATCCGCTCGAGGTGCTGTACGACACCTACAGCGAACACAACGCTGGGGCAATGTCGATGGTGCCGTTCTTCAATTATTCAGAGGGCAATCAAGACGCCGTGCGCGAAATGTTGCTCCACCCCGCAGGTGTTGCCGGCCTTTCTGATGGCGGCGCTCACTGCGCAATGATTTGCGACGCCTCCTACCCCACCTACCTCCTTTCCTTCTGGGCAAAGGAAGGCGGACGCACCCGCGGACCAGGCCTTCCAATTGAGTACGTGGTCAAAAAGCAGTCACTCGACACCGCGACTCTCTACGGCCTCAACGATCGTGGCGTGATCGCTGAAGGCAAAAAGGGCGACATCAACATCATCGACATGAACCGCATCGAGGTTGGTCGGCCCCATATGGCCTATGACCTTCCCGCCGGCGGAAAGCGCTTGCTCCAAGGAGCAACCGGCTATGTCAACACCATCGTGAGTGGTGTCGTCACCCGCCGCAATGGCGTCGACACTGGTGCACGACCCGGACGCCTGGTCCGCGGTCAGCGATAACTCGCAGCGCTCACGAATAGTTCTAAACCAACCACACCCTTCACGGAGAAACACATGTCTTCATCACTCGCAGGTCGCGCCGCAATCGTCACCGGCGGCGGCACTGGCATCGGCGCAGCGTGCGCGACACGTCTCGCTGAAGATGGAATGAACGTCACGATTTGTGGCCGTACCGAAAGCAAACTCACCGACGTTGTCGCCCGCATCAAAGCCAGCGGCGCTTCTGGTCAGATCCGTCATCAGGTCACCGACGTCACAGTTGAAACTGATGTTGCCGCACTTGTTGCCGGCCACGTCGATGCATTCGGTCGTCTCGACGGTTTCATTGCGAATGCCGGCGGTGGCGGCGGAATGGGTCCGTACCACTTGCTCGACACCGAAGAATTCATTCGTGTGCTTCACCTCAACGTTCTCGGAACAATGTTGTCAGTGAAGCATTCGGTTCCCCACCTCGTCGCCGCTGGCGGCGGTTCATTCGTGGGTATGTCATCGCTTGCAGGGCACAAGACACACGTCATGTTCGGCGCCTATTGCGTTGCTAAAGCGGGCATCGAAGAAATGATGAAGAACGCTGCCGATGAATTCGGTGAAGTAAAGGTTCGCTTCAATGCGATTCGTCCTGGTTTCATCTCCACCGAAATCATGGAAGGCATCCCGCGTGAATCAGCCGTGTATGACTCCTACATCGTCAACACACCCCTCGACGACGTCGGCGAACCAGAAGACGTTGCCAACCTCGCTCGTTTCCTTCTGAGCGATGAATCTCGCTGGATCACCGGTACCGCGATCAACTGCGACGGCGGACATCACTTGCGCCGAGGCCCTGACTTCCGTTCGTTCATCGAACCCGCCATTGGCCACGACGCACTCGTTGCCAAAAAGCCCGTCGGCGCCTGAGCCCCGAGTTGAAACTCGGCCTCTACTTTGACCTTCGCAATCCAGAGCCTTGGGTCCGCCCATGGCCCGAGGTCTACGGACGTGCGCTTGATCTAGTTGTCGAGGCCGAACGACTGGGCGCAGCTTCAGTGTGGTTCTCCGAGCACCACCTCTTCGCCGACGGCTATTTGCCGCAGCCATTGACCTTTGCTGCAGCCGCAGCGGCAAGAACCTCGCGAGTCCGAATCGGTACGGCTGTCCTTTTGGCCGCCCTTCGACCCGCAGCCCTAGTGGCCGAAGAGGTTGCCGTCATCGATCAGTTAGCGAACGGTCGACTCGAACTCGGAATCGGAGCGGGTTACAGCGTCCCGGAGTATGAGCTTTACAACACCGACATCTCCAAGCGTTACGGACTAACCGACGCCGCAGTTGTAGAAATCCGCCGGCTCCTCGACTACGGCATCGTCACTCCACCCGCAGCACAGAAGCCTTTTCCAATCTGGCTTGGCTACCAAGGACCACAGGGCGCCAAGCGCGCTGGTCGACTCGGTGTTGGCCTGTTGAGTCTCGATCGAGCATTGCTTGAGCCCTACCGCGAAGGTCTGGTCGAGGGCGGACACGACCCAGCTTCCGCGAAAACTGGTGGCATGCTCGACATCATCGTCGCCGATGACCCCGAAGCAGCGTTCGAGCGCATCCTCCCCCACTACGCACATCAACTGAACTCCTACCGTGCCGCTGCTGCCGCTGGCTCGGGTCGCGATGCGCCGAAGGAGATCACCATCGAGAAATTGCGCGGCGGTGCGTTATCGACCGGTCAGATTCCCGGACTTCGTGTGCTCACTCCTACCGATGCCGTTGCAGCGATCCACGAAGCAACTGACAGATCACCCGTGGAACACGTGTACCTGTGGGCCAGCGTCGCTGGGATGCCCGACGACCTCGTCGAACGTCACGTTGAACTCACCTGCACGCAGGTTGCCCCCAACCTCTAATTCGCAGAGCGGATTAATCAGTTTCAGGAAGGGGCGGCAAGAGACCAAGGTTTCGAGCGATCGCTTGAGCCTCGTGATAGCTGCCGTTCTTTTCAGTTGTCGCCCCCGTCGTGGCTAACCACACAATCGCTTCACCAACGATTGAAGGCTCCACGCCGCGTGCAGCAATCTCACCGAGTTCGGTGACCATCTTCGTGCGCTCTGTCGCAACAAATCCTGGATCAACGGTGAACGCAACAATCCCTTGGTCGCCATACTCAAAGGCCAAACGATCTGCGGCTCGGTGAAAACCAGCCTTCGATGCGCAGTAGGCCAATTGCGGACCGCCCTGGCCAATGGGGAACTTCAACTTCCATTTTCCCGAACCGGAACCAATATTGATGACGGTTCCACCACCTCGCGTGATCATGTGCGCAACCTGCGGCTGCAGCAGTAACAACTGAGCGGTGAGATCGCCCCACATCTGGTTGATGAGATCTTCTGGATCGGTGTCGAGGAAATACTTGGGCCCGCCGCCACTTACAAAGATGGCGTTGTTCACAACAACGTCAAGGTGTCCGAGCCCAGAAATTGCTGACTCGACTGCAGGTACAAGTGCATCACGATCGAGAAGATCAAGCGGAATCTGTACCGCACGTCGACCAAGCGCTTCGATCTCGGCTGCGGTCGACGCCAAACTTCCTGGCAGCACCTTGCCGTCATCAGTCAACGAAGTCGGATCGCCATCGACAACTGTTCGAGCAGTAATGGCAACATCGAAACCTGCCTGAGCCAGCGCAATTGCAGTAGCTCGACCAATGCCTCTGCTCGCACCGGTAACAAGCGCAGTTCTGGTCGCAGCGCTCACGATGGGACAGTCCAGAGCGACTGGCCTCGTGCTTCGCGAAACAGGCGACGAGCGTCAGGGAATGAGTGATTGTCGTGGTCTTCACCCCACGTGGTGATCCCATCGAACGACCAACGGGTCAGGCAATTAATGGTGTACAAGTTCGGGTTGATCAAGAAACCAAGAGAGTTCGTAGTTTCACCACGAGCGTTGAATGACCGACCAAGTTCATCAACACCGTTGAGTTCCACCACGAGTGGGAAGCCTTCTCGATCGCGTTCAATGACCCGGCGTTCGCCGCTTTTCAACTTCGCCCACACACCATCAACCATGTACGAGCCGTGGATGGCGATTGCGCCGGAGCCGAAATCCATGGTGATCGCATGAAATGCGTGAGCATCTGAAGCAGTGGCGTAGCTATAACCACCCCGCATCGTCGCTCCCCCATGGATGCCCTGGCCGAACTGCGGACGCGGCCCCCAAGAACGATCGCGAAACCCGTAGGCGTCAACCTCAATCGTTTCGCCGTGCAAAACAATCGTGCCCTCGTACCGGCAGGGTTGATCGACGTGCGACTCACCCAGCATGTTGGGGGCAACGACACCGGTGACAATGAGGTCAACATGAATCTCATCGCCACCATCGGGATCGTCGTAGCGAACACGCCATTTCTTCTGCGGCTCGAGGCATTCGTAACGAATGCCATTGGCGAGTGTCAGATCAGTCAGTTTCTGTTCCCCTAGCGGGAGGTGCCAGAACTGCTTGGCGTACACACAGGTTTCAGGTCGTTCATTCCGACCATCCCAAAAGAACGCGCCGCCCGCAGCCACGCCCTGATTGGTTTTGAAATACGGATAGAGCTGACCCGACAAATTCCGTTCGGGAACAGCAAACGTGAACCAGCAGGTTTCCGTCCACTCAGGGTCGTCAGTTGTCGGCGGGTGAAATTCGTCTTCGGGATGCATGGCGGTCAGCTAAACGCCAGACCTGTAACCATGGCCGAACTCAGCCCGCTATCGACATGCAGATTCTCGCCGTTAATGAACGCAGCGGCATCGCTACCCATAAATGCAAGTGAAGGAGCAATGTCGGTGGCGACGGCCATCCGGCCGTTGCCCTGAACACCCACTGCCCAATTGATTGCGTCCTCACCCATGGAAACTTTGAAATCCGCCATCAGTGGCGTGTCAACAGGGGCGGGGCAGATGCTGTTGATACGAATGCCATTTCGAATTGCCGAATACGAACGACGCATCGTGTACACCTGCATACACATCTTTGAAAAGGCGTAAACGTCGTTGACAACCTCAGGGTGCGCTTCGCACCAATCGAGGAACGCGTCCCAGTCAGCGATTTCGAGAAGTTCGGTGATCTCAGCGACCTGCGCGGGCCAACCATTTCCTGCCATCGAAGCGGTGTACACGATTGTTCCACCCTTGGTGATGCGATCGATGAGTCCGTCGGTGAGCCGACGCGACGCAGCGACGTTGACTGCCATGCAGGTGCGAACCCCAGCGTTCGCAGCTACACCTGCATTCGAGAACACCACATCGATTGGTCCTTCAATCTGTGCGATTGCAGCATCGACGGATGCGGGGTCAGCGAGATTGACTTCGATAAATGTGTCGCATCGGCCGGTAGGGGCTTTGATGTCGAGAATGGTGAGGTGTTCGACGCCGAGTTCGCCCAGCAGTTCAGCGAGTGCGGCACCAATACCAGTTGCGCCTCCCGTGAGAACGACGCGCTTACCGGCGTAACTGAACAGATTTGTCATGGAACCAATCCCCCGAGATCAAGGACCACCACTCGGCGGTCGTGGGATCGAACCTACGAGTGAGCCGGAAAAGTGTCAACATCGCTCCATGCAGATCCGCCGACTGACCCCTGCGCTCGGTGCCGAGATCACCGGCCTCGATCTCACCTCCAATTTCGACGACGAAACCCTTGACGAGGTGCACTCGGCTCTGGTCGAGAACCAAGTCTTGGTAATCCACGCCCCCGACCTCACTCCCGAACACCACATGGCTCTTGGACGCCGCATTGGCGAGATCGAAATCCATGCGTTCTTCCCTAACCTCGGCCCCGGTCTTGAACATGTAAGCGTTCTCGATTCCGATGAGGGCAATACCGCGTCGATGTGGCACACCGACGAAACCTTCCTTCCCCATCCGCCCATGGGAACGCTCACTCAGGCCAAGACACTGCCCGAAGTCGGCGGCGACACGATGTTTGCATCAACGTCAGCGGCATACGACGCGCTGTCACCCAACATGAAGCTTTACCTCGAAGGCCTCACGGCCATTCACGATCTCAGCCGCACCACCGAGCTTCGCTATCGCTTTGGAAATGCCACACCAGAGCACTACGCCGCAGCAATTGCTCAAGATCGACGCACGGCCCATCCTGTCGTTCGCATTCACCCCGAGACGGGTGCCAAGAGTTTGTTCGTCAACCCCACCTATACCCGCCACATCGTTGGCCTCCCACCCGACGAGAGCGACGCGATCTTGACGTTCCTCTTTCAGCATTCAGTCAAGGAACATTTCACCTATCGACACCACTGGAGTGAAGGCGACCTGCTCATGTGGGACAACCGCTCAACGATGCATCGAGTGCTCAACGATTTCCCTGGGCGCCGTTTGATGTATCGGGTCTCGGTAGTGGGAACCGTCGACCGCTGATGGGCGCTGTCCCTTCGATTCTGAACGGCTAGTTTCAGAACCCTCAGGGGGCGTTTCGCCCGCATTCGAAAGCGAAGGAAAACATGGCATACCCACTCGACCCAGGCGGCCTCCACGACTACCCGATGAAGGTCGGATCCATGTTGCTCACGATGGTTGACCCCAACCCCGGTTTCGAATCTGCGTACAACCGTTGGTACGAGCGAGATCACTTTTACGCCGGCTGCATGGTGGCTCCGCATCAGATGTCAGGTTCACGCTGGGTTGCCACGCGGAGCCTTAAAGATCTTCGCTGGCCCGAAGGTGACACCGCCGTCGCCAACCCCACTGATTCAGGTTCGTATGTCGCGATCTACTGGATCGAAGGCGGACACCACGACGATTGGAACAACTGGAGCACCGAGCGCGTTACGTGGCTCTATACCAATAACCGTGGATTCCCCGAGCGCAAGCACACCCACACAAACCTGTTCGACTTCATTGGTTCAGCAAATCGTGACGCCGATGGCGTTCCGGTTGATGTCGCGCTCGACAGCGCGTACGACGGCATTTTCACGGTGTTCTTCGACGCACGAGATGGCCACAGTGCAAAGAGCGTTCACTCCGACATTGAGAAGTCCGGCATCTACGCCGATCTCATGACCGGTTCCGATATTGAGCTGGTGTCTTCTTGGCAGCCGGTGGCAACACCAGCCGCCGATCAGCCAATGGATCTCGGCACACCGGCCGGTGGAACTGAGCGGCTCGTTCAGGTCATCTTCGTTCGCGGTGATGTCACCAAAGCTACGAAGCGCTTGAAGTCCTATACCGATGCCGTCGAAGCCGCTGGCCTCGCCGATGTGCATCTCGTTGCACCGTTCTTCCGCACCGTGGTTGGCACTGACACCTACGCCAACGAACTGTGGTGAGTGGCAGAACCCTTAGAGCGACCTTCCGTCGCTTGATGCTGCCGATTTCCATCGCATGAATCCCGAGCAGGTTGCTGAGGCCGTCCCTACCGCTGCATTGAGCACGTGGATAACCGACAACGTCTTGGGTGCGCAGGGCCCGGTCGCGGTTTCGCATCTGTCGGGTGGTTCTTCGAACCTCACGTTCCGAGTGCAAGACGACGCCAACGATTGGGTACTGCGACGCCCACCCGCTGGAGCGTTTCTCGCGACCGCAAACGACATGGGCCGTGAATACCGTGTGCAAACTGGTTTGCGTGACACCGATGTTCCCGTGCCGCAAACCGTCGCGATGTGCGAGGACGAATCGGTCATCGGCGTGCCGTTCTATTTGATGAACTTTGTTGATGGCATCGTCTACTCCGACACCGAACACGTGGCCCACCTTGATCATGCTCAAGCCCTTGGCGCGACCGACCAACTCATCGACGTTCTTGCACGGCTTCATTCGGTCGATTTCGAGGCCGTAGGTCTCGGGCAACTCGGCAAACCTGCAGGATTCCTTGAACGACAGGTCAACCGCTGGTGCACACAGTGGGAGAAATCGAAACAACGGGAATTGCCCGACATCGACGAGGTCGCAAAACGACTCAAGCGATCGATCCCCACCCACACCAACGCATCAATTGTCCACGGTGACTATTCGTTCAACAACACAATGTGGAGTCGCACCGACCCGACCCAAATGGTCGCTGTGCTTGATTGGGAAATGTCGACACTCGGCGACCCGCTCACCGATCTGGGCATGGTGAGCGTCTATTGGGGCGATGCCGGTGAAATTATGTGGCGGAGCCGCTCTCCACAGCCCCATCGCCTCAATCCAGGCTTTCCTTCCGGAGACCATCTGCTGGCCCGCTACGAGGCCTCCAGTGGTCGCTCTATCAGCGATATCGACGTCTACCGGGTACTGGCGGTTTTCAAGCTCTCGATCATCACAGAGGGCGCATTGGCCCGTATTACGGCAACACGCCCTGACGAGGACACCACAAGCACAGCGAACACAATCGCCGAGTTGGCCAACCTCGCTCTCGAGATGGCGACTTCATCGTCGGTCGCATCGCTTCGCGGGGCCTAACCCGCACCCTCAGAGAATCGGGAACACCTCGGTGAACTCCACTTGGAGTTCACGCTTAGCAATGCGCCATCCCCCAGTCGTGCGAATGAAGTCATCGAGATAGCGGATGTTCATGACGTAGTTTTCGCGCGCCTCGGGAGCGCCGCCTTCAACCGCTCGAATATGACTCGCACGGCAATAACTTTCGCCAGTGGCAATGTCGCCGTCGATTTCGACGTAATGGTTACTAACGACATGGAGCGTCACGTCATAACGCGACAAACCCTTGATGGCTTCAGCAATCTCCGACTGACCGATTCGTTGACGTACCGGCTCAGGATTCCCGCGCTCAAAAATGCGCAGAATGCCTTCGGGAGCGAACAGCCCCGCGAGTGCTTTGTTGTCAATGCGATCAGCGAAGAGCGCGTAATCGTCGACGATCTTGCGAATCTCGTGTCGATCAGCGCGTTCTTTTTCGCTCATTGCGGGGCCTGGAACGTCCAACCGGGAAGCAGTCCGAGGTCAGAGCAGAGTTTCGGAGCAAAGATCCACTTACCGAGGAACTTTTCTGCAGTCGGATCGCTGGCCAGCCACGCCACAACTTTGCCCGTGGCTTCTGCCGGCTCACTGCCGTAGCCGGTGCTGTATTCGTCGTCGGGTTTGGCTGCTTTACGAGCTTCGGTGACCACATTGCCGGGATCAACATTGAACGCTTTGATCCCTTGCGCCCGATATTCAGCATTCACGCCACCAGCGACGCGGCCAAATGCGGCTTTCGACGCGGAATAGAGAATGCCCCAGCCACCTTCTCCAGGAGGACCAGCCGGATCAAGACGAGCAGAACCAGACACCATGTCGATAATGGTGCCACCGCCCGCAGCGAGCATGTGGGGAATCACTTCCTGAATCAGCACTATCTGATTCATAAAGTTTCCGGCCAGAAGATTGGTCATCGATTCAATGGTGAGATCGGTGATGCGGTCGAGCGTCCCAACACCGCGAAAAATCGCGTTGTTGAACAGCACGTCGATGCGGCCCCATTCGGCCATCACGGTGGCTGGCAATGCCTTGACCGAAGCGACATCGATGAGGTCCATGGGAACAATGAGCGCGCGCTGACCGCGTTCTTCAATTTCTTGCGCAGTGCGCTCGAGACTCCCCGGGACCGCGAGCGTGGTTTCCTCACGAACAGAGTTCGGTTCGGCAACGCCTTCGCCCTCGCGCACGGTGCGAGCGCTTACGACAACATCGAAACCAGCTTCGGCGAGCGCAAGCGCTCCAGCCCGACCGATTCCGCGACTTGCACCCGTAACTATGGCAACTGGCGAATTACTCATGACCGACTCCCCCGTTCATCCCCGTATGGGACTCCTGAACCTACCCGACGGGAGTTGTTGGACGTTTCTCACGCTTTTTCGGTGAACGAACAAGAAGCGGGTCGGCCAATGAAAGCACCTTGCCCCCAATCGTGAGCGAACGGCCGGCCAATCCGGGGTGCTCCATATCGACCAGATTCGCCATGATGTCGAGGACGAGTTTCATCGTGAAATTGGTCGACAACGCAATACCGAGGAGGAACTGCAGGAGTTTCGGACGGCCGATAAGCCAAGCAAAGCGACGGGCCGTGGCAAAGAACGGGTCGTACTCCTTGCGCACGATCGCTTGATAGGAGGCCCAGGCAGTTCCGGGTTCGGCAAGGAAACATTCCGCAACATGACGACCAGATTCGAGCGCGTAATCGATGCCTTCACCGTTAAAGGGATTCACGAGACCAGCTGCATCGCCGACAACCACCCATCCGGGGCCGCCGCGGTGCTCGACGTGCATCGGAAGACGCCACGCCTTGGGACGCGCGATGAACTCGCCAAGACCCCATGAGTCGCGCACTTGAGCGGTGTAGGCATCGAGCATCGTGTTGAGATTGAGATCAGAAAAGTTCTTCATCGTCGACAAGGCACCGACACCGATGTTGACGATGCCATTACCCGCAGGGAACACCCATCCGTAACCGGGGACGATGGAACCATCGGGGCCCTTGACGGTGAGACACGCTTCCATGTGGCGATCATCGGCACGGGTCGAGGAGATGTAGCCACGGATAGCCAGACCAAATGGCGACGATGCAACACGTGCGGCTCCGACGGCGCGCGCTGCCGGCGAACCAGCACCAGACGCGATCACAGTCAGGTGGGCGCGCACCTTTTCACCATGGCAAATGACGCCCAACACGCGACCGTCTTCGATCCAGAGTTCGGCCGGCGAGTTCTCGCGAAAGTCGGCACCCGAATCAATTGCTGCTTGCATCACCATTGCGTCGAACTCAGCACGCGGAGCAACTGCGCCAACCGGAGGAAATGCGCCGTCGGGCCACAACACTTCGCGAACTTTGCTACCCGCTTGCACTCGCAAGCCATCGATGCGATGGAACCGATCGAGATCAAGACCCAGACGGCGGCATTCCGTGACCGCTCGAGGGGTCAGACCATCGCCACAGGATTTGTCGCGACCCTGCGTTGCCTTTTCAAACAGTGCGACTGAAGCCCCGCCACGTGCTGCCCATGCCGCAGCAGATGAGCCTGCGGGACCGGCGCCGATCACGGCGATATCGACCTGTTCCATGACTCAATTGTCTCGCGTCAACGCAGCCCGGACCGCATCGGGTCAAGACTCTTCGATACCAAGTAGTGGCACAGACGGTCGCACGACCGCTGCCGACAGTGCTGGGATCACATCTTCGACAGCCGTTATGCGCAAAATGATGTCTCGGTGCTGGGGCCGAATGAATCCGGCGTCGGCGGCGCCGTCGAGGAATCCGAGCAGTGGCTCCCAGAACCCGTCGATATTCAGCACACCGACGGGCTTGTTATGAATGCCCAATTGCGACCACGTGGCGATCTCTGCAAGTTCCTCAAGCGTTCCGAGTCCGCCGGGCAAAGCAATAAATGCATCGGCCTCAGCAGCCATCATCGCCTTGCGTTCGTGCATCGAGCCGACTTCAACCAGTTCAGTGAGCCCAGGGTGGCCGATTTCTGTGGTGAACAGTCCTTTCGGGATGACTCCAAACGCCTCTCCCCCATTGGCCAGCACCGCATCAGCGACGGTACCCATGAGACCGATCGACCCTCCCCCGTAAACCAGGCGCACACCAGCCTCAGCCATGAGCCGACCCAGTTCCGCTGCCGTTGCCTCGTGACGGGGATCAGCCCCCGATTTCGACCCGCAGTAGACACAAAGAGAACCAAGAGTCGTCACCGGCTCAGCCTACGGGCGAGACAGCACGCGAAACGGGCGCCGACCTAGTCGACGCCCGATCTTCAAAGCTCGGGGGGGAGGACTCGAACCCCCAACAAATGGACCAGAACCACTCGTGTTACCAATTACACCACCCCCGAAGGGCGAGCGAACGTTACCGGCTGGAACGGGGGTGACACCAAACCACGCCCGGCACCCGAGTCGGAGTCAGTGCCACGCAGCCAAACGGCGGTAATTGATGATGCGACCGATAGCGACTGCGCCTGTTTCACGCACATAGTCGCTGAGCGTTGACTGCCCCTTGGTCGGAGAGACATGCGCAGCAAGCCCAACTTCATCGGCAATGTCCGCAGCCCGAAATGAGTGATACGGATCGGTCACGATCACGACGTCAGGGGGTAACCCGGCTTGGCGCATGATGAACGCCGTTGAAGAGAGTTCCTCGTAGCTATCGGTTCCGTCGACTTCGATCTTGATCGCCCCTTCCGGAATGCCCTTCGACCGCAAGTATTCGAAACTGACGAGCCCTTGTGTGACCTTGTCGCCCACTTGCTTTCCGCCGGCGACAATCACCACTGGAGCGACACCCTGTTGGTAGAGCTCAGCCGCATGGTCGAGTCGACCTTTCAACACCGGCGACGGCGAACCGTTCCATTGCGCGGCTCCCATAACAACGATCGCCGACGCGCGCGATGTTTCGTTCTGCCTCGCCGCCCACCACACCTGTGCGAACGTGATCCCGATATAGAGAACCAAGACTGTGAGCAGTCCGAGAGCGATACGTATCACCCAACGCAGTCCGAAGAACATGTCAGCCCTGCAGTAGAACCTTCGCTGATGTGAGACGGCGAAGCGTTTCGTCCCGACCGAGAACTTCAAGTGATTCGAAAAGCGGTGGACCAATGCTGCGCCCAGTCACCGAAACTCGTACCGGGGCCTGCACTTTGCCCTTCGAAATTTCGTGCTTTTCGGCATACGAGAACAGGGCCGCTTCAAGTGATGCTGCGGTCCAGTCGCATTCGGCGAATTGAGCCACGGCATGGTCAAGCACCGCTCCCGCAAGTTCGGCACCTTTGACCATCACCTTCTGCCAAGAGTCGTCATCGATGACCGGGTCGGGAGCGAAAATGAAATCGACATAACCGGGCACTTCTGAAAGTAATTTCACGCGTTCTTGCACCAGTGGAGCAAGAATTTCGAAGGTGGAAATATCGAATCGATCGGCTTCCCATGGGGTGTCTTCGTACAACCATCGAGTTGAACGACTGACGAATTGCGAGACCGACAAGTTGCGGATGTACTCGCCGTTGAAATGCTGCAACTTCTTAACATCAAAGAAGGCCCCGGAATTATTCACATCGGTGATGCGGAACAAGTCGACGATTTCGGCAAGTGGCCGAATCTCGATGTCGTCGGATGGACCCCACCCCAGAGTGGCGAGGTAATTGACCATCGCCTCAGACAAATAGCCACGATCGATGTAATCGCCAACAGAAACATCGTCGCGTCGCTTCGAAAGCTTCTGACGTTTTTCATTCACGATGAGCGGGAGATGGGCGAAAATCAGTTCACCAGGAGTTGAAAGTGCTTGACGGAGCAGAAGAACCTTGGGCGTGACATTGATGAGGTCTTCGCCTCGAATGACGTGCGTAATGCCTTGATCGGCATCGTCGACTGCGTTCGCCAGATGAAACATCGGCGTTCCGTTCGACCGGAGAATGACAAAGTCTTCAAGAACTGCATTTTCGAAACTTACAGTGCCGCGAATGAGATCATCGAAGGACGTGACGCCTTCGTCGGGAACTCGAAACCGAACGACGTGACCTTCGCCGGCACCCAGTCCACGCTCGCGACAGAATCCGTCGTAGCCAGGAGTGCCCCCACGAGCTTCCGCTCGGGCTTTGACCTCGTCGGAGGAACACGAACACCAGTAAGCCGATCCATTGGCCAGAAGCGTCTCGACTGCAGCGAGATGCATGGCCCCGCGCTCGGACTGATGAACGGGGGTGCCATCCCAGTCGAGGCCCAACCATTCCAGAGACCGGAAAATAACGTCAATGAGTTCTGGCCTCGAGCGCTCGGCGTCGGTGTCTTCGATGCGAAGCACAAACTCGCCACCTTGCTGGCGGGCGAACAACCAGTTGAAGAGGGCGGTTCTGGCCCCACCGATATGGAGGTAGCCCGTAGGCGATGGAGCAAAGCGGACTCGGGCGACTGGGGTGTTCACAGGGTCGATGGTACCGTCAGGCCTTCATTCCCCCGTTCAGCCAACTGATCTGGGCGATCTGAGCTAACCGGGCTCGACAACTGAACCTCCCAGCAGGCACTCCATGAACTCCCCACGCCGTTTACGTCTCTTCCGCCCAATCGCTGCTGCCGCGATTTCGCTTGCCCTCGTTTTGGGTGCGGCCGCATGCTCAGACGGGAAGAAAGCGTCATCAGATACCTCCACTTCGGAGTCAACGGCTTCAACCGCTGTCACGCCTTATCAGACGACCTACGCAACCGCCAAGGGCTCGAAGCTCACGGTGTACAGCGAACTTCCCAAGAGTGTCGTAACAACACCGCCTTCGAGTACTTCAACCACCACCACAGTGAAGGCCACCGTTGCCGCCATTCCCCGCAATGGTCTCAACTCCGCCGCTGTTAAGAAAACCACTGACGGTTACGAGTTCACGAACCCCACCTATTACAAGAACCCTCTGGTGTTCGATGTGCTCGAGAACCAAGGCGACTGGATGAAGGTACTCATCACCGCTCGTCCAAATCACACCACCGGATGGATCAAAGCTGATGATGTCACCCTTGCAGCGACCGACTTTCATATGGAACTCGATCTTTCGACCTTCCACTTGAAAGTCTTCCAAGGTGCAAATGTTTTCGTTGAAACCGACGTCGTCATCGGCAAGGACTCCACGCCAACTCCCCTTGGCCGATTCTTCGTGACTGAAAAGATCAAGAACTCCTCAGATACCGGCGTCTACGGCGCCTGGATCCTTCCTACGAACGGGTACAGCGAAGTACTCGATACGTTCGACAATGGCCTTCCTCAGATCGCATTCCACGGAACCAACCAGCCCGAGCTCGTTCGCACCAAGTCGTCAAACGGTTGTGTGCGAATTCCCAACGATGTTGTGATCAAGATCGCCGGCGCCATACCTGCGGGAACTCCAATAGACATCTTCGCGACTACTCCCGCATCGTGGTCAAGCACCACCGCTGCAACGGCAAAGCCCTAGTAAAAAGGCAACGCCCGAAAGAGCCTCACGACTTCAGTTCACCGACTCGCTCTTTGCGAGTAGCGGGTCTCAGGCGTGGTCGTCGTGCGACTGGCCCGCTAATGCAGCGTTAGCCATCGCAAGGATGCGCGATGGTTCGTTGCGCACAAGCGTGGTGACTGACGCCGGGTCAAGCCGGAGCATCTCTTCGGGGACGGCATCGACGATGGCGCGTCGCTCCATGTAGTGGTGACTGTGAGCAACGGCGGCGAACACCTGCGTACGAAGAGCGACGAGTTCAACGGGCGCTTCCGACAAGTAGCCCCACAGCGTGAGCGCAACAGTGATGTCGTGGATCGAAGGCGCTCGGCCGAACAACGCCGATCGACGCATCGCGATCGCAACGCTGCCCGAAAGCGCATCGGCTTCAGATTCCCCCGGTGTAAGCACGAGACGGCCGCTGACCTGTCGGGCGAGACGGATCGCAAAACCTTGATCGGGTCCTGGATCTCCCAGACGCGGCCCAAGAGGCTGACGGCCCAAAATTTCTGCCGGCCGATCGGCCATCCATGACTCGGGGCGCCGCGGAGGCGACTGATAGACCCGGGCGGGATCATCGACGGGAACGGGGACGTAATCAGGGGCAGCCATTGAGAGTGAATCTACCCGGCAAGATCGTCAGCGTGGACCAAACCAAACTGAATGGAGTCCATGAGCGCCTGCCACGAGGCCTCGATCACGTTGCTATCGACTCCCACGGTCGTCCAGACGCGGTCGCCGTTGGTGGAATCAATCAGGACCCGCACCACCGCTCCGGTCGCTGCGCCACCATCGACGACACGAACCTTGAAATCGGTGAGGTGAATACGATCGAGCGCAGGGAATCTTCCGTTAAGAGCTCGACGAACCGCGGCATCGAGTGCATTGACGGGACCATTCCCCTCGCCATCAGCGGTCACTCCTTCGCCATCGATCCAAAGTTTGACCGTTGCCTCGGTCGTGACCTCGAGGGCACCGCCAGACGTGGCCGCACCTTCACGATGTGAACTCGAAACTCGATATTCCTCGACCTCGAAAAATGCTTGCTCCCAACCAGTGGCTCGGCGCATACGAAGTTCAAGAGACGCGTCAGCCGATTCAAACAACCAGCCTTCCGACTCGAGTTGCTTCAGTTCGTCGGACAACTTGGCCACGGACGGATCATCGAGTTCGACTCCAAATTCATCCGCCTTCATCGCCATGCCCGCACGACCACCGAGGTCAGATACGAGCACCCGAGTGTGGTTTCCGACGATTGCCGGATCAATGTGTTCATAGGTCGCACCGCCTGCGCGCCCAAGAGCTGAGGTGTGCAAGCCACCCTTATGCGCAAATGCGGAAGCCCCCACATACGGGTCAGAAGGATGCGGGGGCAGGTTCACGAGTTCCGCAACACGGTGACTCACAACGGTGAGTCGATCGAGATGACCTTCAGGGAGTGTCGCCACTCCGAGTTTGAGCGTGAGATCGGGGATGACGGTCATCAGGTTTGCGTTGCCCGTGCGTTCGCCGTAGCCGTTGATGGTGCCCTGCACCTGTGTTGCTCCACCAACAACCGCTGCGACTGAATTTGCAACAGCACAGCCCGAGTCATTTTGGGTGTGGATGCCAACGCCCGTTGCGCCGCCAACAAAGGAAACAACTTCAGCGGTGACTCGCTGCACCTCGTGGGGAAGTGACCCGCCGTTGGTATCGCACAACACCACACAATCGGCGCCATTGACCATGGCTGCTTCGAGAACCCGAAGCGCGAATTCAGGGTTTGCTTTATAACCATCGAAGAAATGTTCCGCGTCAAAAAAGACACGCAAGCCTTCAGCCTTTAAAAATGCGACTGATTCGGCCACCATTGCAATGCCTTCATCGAGTGTCGTCCGTAAGGCTTCGGTGACATGGAAATCCCAACTCTTACCCACGATGCAAACTGTCGAAGTTCCGGCGCCAACCAGGGCCGCCAAGGTTGGGTCGACATCGACCTTTCCTGCTGGCCTACGTGTCGAACCGAATGCTACGAGTTCGGCATTTGTGAGCTTGAGCTCAAGAGGAGCGCGCTTAAAGAACTCCTCGTCTTTCGGATTGGCCTGGGGGTAGCCCCCTTCGATCCAACGAACGCCGAGCCAGTCGAGTTGCTCAGCGACGCGAAGCTTGTCTTCAACCGTGAGCGAGATGCCTTCGAACTGGGCGCCGTCGCGCAAGGTCGTATCGAAAATTTCGACCGAAGACGGAAGCGATGACAGTTCGGCGTTGGCCCCGTTGTTAGTGGACATACTCCAACCAGTCCTCGTAACGCGGAACCTGACCGCGTACAACGCGTCCATATTCAGCAGCGATCACAGAAGTCATCGGCCCAGGGCATGGAATATCGCGATTATCGACTGAATTCACAGCCGAAACCTCCGCAGCGGTTCCACACAGAAAGATCTCTTCGGCGACGTAGAGGTCTGAGCGCGTCAGGTAATCGACGCGGAACTCATAACCAAGATCTCGACCGATCTTCATGACACTGTCTTGCGTGATTCCTTCGAGCGCGCCAGCGGCAATCGGTGGCGTCACGAAAACACCGTCACGAGCAACAAAAATGTTTTCGCCAGTGCATTCGCTAACGAAACCTTGAGGGTTGAGCATGATCGCTTCGTCGTATCCGCCGCGGAGAGCTTCGACTTTGGCAAGCGAAGAGTTCACGTAGTTACCCGTGGTTTTCGATGCTGGCGGCATGGTGTTGTGGTCATGACGAGTCCACGACGAGATCTTTGTGCTGATCCCCTTCGTGAGCGCATCTTCACCGAGGTACGCGCCCCACGGCCAGCACGCGATAGAGACATCAACCGAGCACGGAAGCGTGTTCAGTCCCATTTCGCCGTAGCCGTAATAGGCAATCGGACGGATGTACGCCGAAGGAAGTCCTGATGCTTTGACGACGTCCTTCGTGGCCTGGACCAACTCATCGACGCCATAGGGCATATCCATTCCGAGGATCTTCGCCGAGTTGTGAAGGCGTTCAATGTGTTCGGTAAGCCGGAATACCGCAGGACCCTTTGGGGTTTCATACGCGCGGATGCCTTCGAAGACACCCATTCCGTAATGAAGGGTGTGGGTGAGGACGTGGATTTTCGCGTCGTCCCAATTGACGAGCGTTCCGTTCATCCAAATCTTGTTAGTAGGCGTAATTGGCATTGCATTGCCTCTCAGAGACGAGCGACGACAAGGTCGCCGATTTCGGTAGTTGAACCAGTGAGGGTTGACGCATCAGAACACGCATTGCGAATTGCCGCCGCTGCGCTGTCCTCACCGAGGAATTCGAGCATCATCGCCGCAGAGAGAATCGCAGCGACGGGATTAGCTTTGTTTTGCCCAGCAATGTCTGGAGCTGAACCATGAACTGGTTCAAACATCGAAGGGCTCGTTCGATCTGGGTTGAGATTGCCCGAAGAGGCGAACCCAATCCCGCCTGAGACCGCTCCACCCAAATCGGTGAGGATGTCGCCGAACAAGTTGTCGGTCACGATGACGTCATATCGCTTCGGATCTTCAACGAAGTAGATGCACGCAGCATCGACATGGTTGTAGGCCGTCGAAACATCGGGGAATTCCGCGGCAACCTCGTTAAAGGTGCGCTCCCAGAGATCTCCAGCAAACGTCAGGACATTGGTTTTATGGACGAGAGTGAGGTGCTTGCGATCACGGCTGCGCGCGAGTTCAAAGGCATAGCGGACACAGCGCTCAACACCGTGGCGGGTATTTACTGAACCCTGCGTCGCGACTTCGAACGGCGTGTTCTTGCGAAGGAAGCCACCTTCGCCCGCATAGGTGCCTTCAGTGTTTTCACGGATCACAATGAAATCGTGT
>Ga0209296_1000650_pt1 | contig 29508 bp, 25 predicted proteins | sample S_130206_EF_Meta_FD_187319 | JGI IMG/M metagenome (GOLD analysis project Ga0209296, IMG submission 187319) | Freshwater microbial communities from Lake Simoncouche, Canada to study carbon cycling - S_130206_EF_MetaG (SPAdes) (version 2) | ecosystem: Environmental > Aquatic > Freshwater > Lake ... | reverse complement strand
CACCGTCGCACCAGCGTCAGAGAACCGCTGGGCGATGCCGCGGCCCACGCCTTTGGTTCCGCCAGTAATAAGGACAGAGCGTCCCGTGAGGTCGATCTCAAGCGCCATGGGCGAACCCTACAACCGAGCCCGCAGGGCTTCTCCGATGGCCTCCTCCATCTGACTGATTGTGAGGTCACCGGCTAGCGTCGAAGCCCTATGGGTATCGAAGTGAGCATCGGAACAGACGGCATTGCCGAGGTCGTGCAGAACTGTCCGCCAGTCAACGCCCTCACCGTGGCGGAATGGTTCCAACTTGGCGACGAGATCCGCCGTCTCGGGGCCGATCGCTCCGTTCGAGCGGTCATTCTCCGGTCTGAGGGCCGAGGATTCAACGCAGGGGTCGACATCAAGGAAATGCAGAACACTGAGGGATTCGATGCCCTCATCGGCGCCAACAAGGGCTGCTATCACGCCTTCGCTGCGGTGTACGAGTGTGAAGTCCCCGTGATCGCTGCGGTGGCCGGATTCTGTGTTGGTGGCGGTATTGGTCTCGTCGGAAATGCCGACGTCATCGTCGCTTCCGACGATGCGTTCTTCGGACTCCCCGAGGTGGATCGTGGGGCGCTCGGTGCAGCCACCCATCTTTCTCGTCTGGTTCCACAACACAAGATGCGCGAAATGGTCTACACCTCGGCCAATGCAACCGCGCAGCAACTTCATGCGTGGGGTTCGGTCGCTCGCGTTGTTCCTCGCGATGAACTGCTTGCAGCGGCTCGAGAAATTGCCGGCAACATTGCTGCAAAATCACCGACGGTGATCCGTGCGGCGAAGGAAAGTCTCAATGGCATCGATCTTTGGGATGTCAAGAAGTCCTATCGATTTGAACAGGGCTTCACATTCGAACTGAATCTTTCTGGCGTGGCCGACGAATTGCGCAACGACTTTGTCGCCGAAGGAAAGACCGCTGGCTCGAGTGGAGCAACGAAGTCTGAGAAGGGAAAGAAGTAAATGGCCAACAAGCGCATGACCGAAGATGAAGCGGTCGCAACGCTTTCCGATGGAATGACAATCGGCATCGGTGGATGGGGTTCCCGTCGCAAGCCAATGTCGTTGGTGCGGGCGCTGCTTCGTTCCAATCTCAAAGATCTCACCATCGTTTCTTACGGCGGCGCCGACGTTGGTTTGTTGTGTGCGGCTGGCAAGGTCAAACGTCTTGTGTACGGCTTCGTATCGCTCGATTCGATTGCCCTCGAGCCGCATTTTCGTGCTGCTCGTCAGAACGGCACGATTCCCGAGGTCGTCGAATACGACGAAGGAATGTTGCAGTGGGGTCTCTACGCCGCAGCGCTTCGCCTCCCGTTCCTACCCACTCGTGCTGGCCTTGGTTCCGATGTTGTGAAGAACGATCCAAGCCTTCGCACCGTGAAGTCTCCCTACGCCGATGGTGAGGAACTTCTCGCCGTTCCTGCACTCAATCTCGATGCCGCGTTCGTGCATCTGAATCGTGCCGACGAACGCGGCAATGCCCAGTTCCTCGGTCCCGATCTTTATTTTGATGACCTGTTCCTGGGTGCCGCTGCAGTTGGTCGACGATTCCTTTCCGCCGAGAAGATCGTTCCCACCGAGGAACTTCTGAAGAACGGCACGATTCACACCATGAAAATCAACCGTTCAATGGTCGATGGTGTGATCGAAGCGCCCAATGGTGCGCACTTCACGAACTGTCAGCCCGATTACGAACGTGACGAGAAGTTCCAGAAGGAATATGCCGACGCGGCCAAGGATCCAGAAGCTTGGAAGGCATTCGTTGACACCTATCTCTCCGGCTCTGAAGCCGACTACCAGAAGGCGGTGGCAGCCCGATGAGCGATGCAACGCTTGGTGAAATCTGTGTCGCAGCTGTGGCCGATACCTTCCGGGGCGATGGCGAAATTTTCGCTTCCGGTATGGGCACGATTCCAATGCTCGGAGCACGACTGGCTCGCGCCACGTTCGAACCAGAACTTCTCGTGAGCGATGGCGAAGCATTCTTTGTTGCTAACGACCTTCCTGTCGGTGGTACCGACAAGCAGGTTGAAGGCTGGATCCCATTCCGCACGGTGTTCGATGCCCTTTGGGGCGGACGTCGCCACGTGGTGATGGGCGCAAGTCAGATCGACTCATTCGGCAACCAGAACATCGCCAACATCGGCGACTGGAACAAGCCGAAGTCGCAACTTCTTGGCGTTCGCGGCGCTCCTGGTAACACGATCAACCACACCACCTCGTATTTCATTGGCAACCAGACCAATCGAGTCTTCGTGGAAAAAGTCGACACCGTTTCTGGAATTGGCTATGACCGTGCTGCAAAACTTGGCGACTGGGTGAAGGCGCATCACGAGATTCGTCGTGTCGTCACCAATCTGGCGGTGTACGACTTCAATACCCCCGATCACCACATGCGCGTTGCGTCGCTGCACCCCGGGGTGTCGATCGACGATGTGGTTGCGGCGTGTTCTTTCGAACTCGTGATTCCTTCCGACGTCCCCACCACGCGTCTTCCGACCGATGAGGAACTTCGCGTGTTGCGCGAGGTGCTCGATCCAAAGTCGTTCCGCGATCGAGAACTTCCGGCCGCCTGATGCATCCCGCACTCGCGACACCGCTACTGGACCTTCTCGGTTCGAAGTACCCGATTGTCCAGACCGGCATGGGCTGGGTCGCTGGTCCGAAACTCGTTTCGGCCACATCCAATGCAGGCGCGTTCGGCATTATCGCTTCGGCGACCATGACCTACGACGAACTTGTTGTGGCGATTGCGGAAACCAAGAAACGAACGACAGCCCCGTTTGGTGTGAACATGCGCGCCGATGCCGACGACATCATGGATCGACTCAAGCTCCTTGTTGCCGAAGGTATTCCGGTTGCATCATTCGCCCAGGCTCCGAAAAAAGATCTCATCGAGTACTTGCACGATCACGGCGTGAAGGTGATGCCATCGATCGGTGCGAAACGTCATGCCGAGAAAGTCATGGAGTGGGGTGTCGACGCCATCCTTGTTCAGGGGGGTGAAGGTGGCGGGCATACAGGTTCTGTCCCTACCTCTCTGCTTCTTCCTGAGGTCGTTGATGTTGTCGGCGGTCGCGTTCCTGTTGTTGCTGCTGGTGGCTATTTCGATGGCCGAGGCCTCGTTGCTGCGCTTGCGTACGGGGCCAGTGGCATTGCCATGGGCACGCGCTTTCTACTCACCTCCGATTCCGCAGTTCCGATGGAAGTCAAGAAGCAATACCTCGGCACCGCAGTAACGGGAACGGTCGTCACCACCAAGGTCGATGGCGCCCCCCATCGAGTGATCCGCACCAAATTGGTCGATCAGATGGACGGCGCGTCAGCAATCACCGCAGTTCCTAAAGCAATTGCGAACGCGGCGAAGTTCCGTAAGTACACCGGCCTCTCGTGGTTCCAGATGGCCAAAGAAGGCCTCGATATGAAAAAGCGCATGGACATGCCGTGGGCCGAGGTCATCATGGCCGGCAATACGCCCATTCTCACCAAGGCGACATTGGTCGACGGCGAACTCGATGCCGGCATCCTTCCTACTGGTCAGGTCGTTGGCGTGATCGATGATCTTCCTTCGGCTGCTGAAGTTGTGAATCGCATCATTGCCGAGGCGGAAACCACGCTCGATCGTCTCGCTGGTCGCAACCCCGGTTCCTGAACTCATCTCCTGGAGATCGCTATGACCACACTTATTGACGGACCAGACGCTGTTCGTGCCGCTGAAGGAACTCATCTCGGCTACAGCGAATGGCTGAAGATCGAACAAGACCGCGTCAACATGTTTGCCGATGCGACGGGCGATCATCAGTGGATCCATGTTGATCCTGAGCGAGCCAAAGACGGCCCTTTCGGAGCAGCGATCGCACACGGCTATCTCACAATGTCGTTGTCGAACTTCTTTCTGCCACAGATCGTTGAGGTTCAAGGCTTCTCCGCCGGCATCAATTACGGCGTCGATAAGGTTCGCTTCCCGTCACCGGTCAAGGTCGGCCAAAGCGTGCGCGCCGGGGCCGAACTGGTTGAGGTGATTGAAGTGAAGGGCGGCCTACAAACGCTCATGCGCATCACGATCGAGATTGAGGGCGAAGAACGCCCCGCGTGTGTGATCGATGCAATCTCCCGCTGGCTTCTTTAAAACGTTTCGCTTTACTCCACTCTGCACAACAAAATCTGGGGGACATCATGGCCAATCCGATAGGACCGCTGACTTCGGGCGATGAATGGTTCCAGCATCAGATTGTCGACACGGTGGCCGTCGTTGGCACCAGTGATTTGGCCTGGACGGAAAAGGTTTGCGCCATGGCAATGGCCAAAGACGGGAGCCTGCAACTCGGTTTCGGTCTTGGCAAGTACACCAACCGAAACGTGATGGATGCCTATTGCGGCGTCTCTCGTGGCCGTGAACAAACCACTGTTCGTATGAGCCGTCGACTTTCCGACGCGCCTGAACTTCTTGGTGGTGGCCCGATTCGTTACGAGATCGTGGAACCTCTCAAGAAGATCCGTTTCGTACTTGAACCGAATGACACGCAACCAATCGCGTTCGATTGGTTGTTCGAAAGCATCATTCCGCCAATGGTCGAAGATCGGACGCATAACCGCTCAACGTTCCGGATCGCCTCGGAACTCGTTCGTTACCACCAAATCGGAACCTGTAGCGGTTGGGTCGAGGTCGACGGCGTTCGCACCGAGATGAACCCAGACACATGGGTGTCGACCCGCGATCACTCGTGGGGAGTGCGCTATGACGTTGGCGAACCGCCGACCGATATGGAACCCCAGCGCGGGCTCGATGGTGGACAGTTCCAGTTCTTCTGGAGCCCCATCCTCATGGAGCGCCCTGATGGCAGTCACTACGGACTGTTCTTCAATGTCGCAAAAACGGTGTTGCCCGGTTTCTTGCAAAAGAACGTCACCGCAATCATCGAAGAAACCGATGGCTCGGTCACGCATATGGCTGACGTGGACCAAGACTTCACCTACGACCCGGCGAATCGGCGTCTCAAGGGCGGAAAGATCCTCGCCACGATGAGCGATGGGTCTGCCCGCAACTTCGAAGTTGAAGTTCTTGGCGATACGGGCTTTCACCTCGGCGCCGGTTTGTACTTCGGCTGGAACGGCCATCATCACGGCGAATGGCGCGGCGAACTCAATGTCGAGGGCGAACGCATTGCCGATTGCACCGAGCCAGAAACTGCTCGAAAACTCCACCAAATTCGCGACACCACGGTGCGCGTCACCGATCCTGTTGGTGGCGGCGTTGGTTACGGAAACATGCAGCCCATTGTGGTGGGAGCCTGGCCTGAACTCGGTCTCACCGCCGAGTCGTCATTTATGTGAGGAACCGATGCTGACCTACCGAGATGGCGATTCGTTCTCTGGAGTTGTGGGTCGAACCCTCAACGAATCTGTTCAGGCGTATCCCGATGTGGTGCTTCCGCCAGCGGGCACTCCCAATGTCATCTTCGTCGTTCTTGACGATGTTGGCTATGCGCAGATTGGTTGCTTCGGGTCCGATATCGAAACGCCCAACTTCGATCGTCTGGCCTCAGAAGGTTTGCGCTACCGGAGTTTTCACACAACGGCGATGTGCTCGCCGACGCGAGCTTGTCTGCTCACCGGTCGCAATCAGCACACCACCGGTATGGGTGGCATCGCCGATAACGCCACTGGCTTCCCTGGCTTTGATGGCCGCATCAACAAAGACACCGGCTTCATCTCCGAAGTGCTTCGTGACAACGGCTTCGCGACAATGGCAGTGGGGAAGTGGCATCTTGCTCCTCGCGAAGAAACAGACCTCGCTGCATCGCGCAAGCGTTGGCCGCTTGGTCGAGGCTTTGAACGTTTCTACGGATTCATGGGTGCGGAAGCGAATCAGTACGCACCGGATCTCGTTTCCGATAATCACTTTGTCGAACAGCCTTATTCGGCTGAGGACGGCTACCACCTGACAGAAGATCTTGCCGGTCGTGCAATTGAGTTTATTAACGATCTGCGAAATGTCACGGTCGATAAACCGTTCTTCTTGTACTTCGCTCCGGGTGCATGTCACGCGCCCCATCAGGCCCCGCGTGAGTTCATCGATCGCTACGCGGGCAAATTCGACGTGGGCTGGGATGAATGGCGTGCGGCAACGCATCAGCGACAGCTTGATCTTGGCATTCTCCCTCCAGGAACGGAACTCACCGAACGGCCAGAGTGGATTCAAGAGTGGGCCACGCTTCCCGATGTTGAAAAGCGTGCCTATGCGCGCATGATGGAGGTCTACGCCGGCTTCCTGACTCACACCGATCACCACGTTGGTCGGGTGTTCGACCATTTGGAAACAATCGGTGAACTCGACAACACGATCGTGGTCGTCATGAGCGACAACGGCGCGTCGCCCGAGGGCGATAAGCACGGAGCATTCAACTCGGTGGCCTGGTACAACAGTATTCCACTGTCGCTTGATGCAGTGCTTCCGAACGTCGATCTTCTTGGATCTGCCGAGTCTCATGGCCACTACCCGTATGGTTGGGCTCACGCCGGCAATACGCCGTTCCAGCGTTGGAAGCGCGAGTGCCATGAAGGTGGCGTTGCTGATCCCCTGATCGTTCACTGGCCGGCCGGCACCAACGGCACCGGCGAGGTCCGCACGCAATATCTGCACGTCATCGACATCATGCCAACAGTGCTCGATGCGCTCGGTATCGATATGCCGGCGGTGCTCGACGGAGTTCCACAGAAGCCCATCGAGGGCAAGAGTCTCTTTGAGACGTTCTCGATCCCCGAGAGCACGACAGCACGTACGACGCAGTACTACGAATTGCTTGGATGTCGTGCTTTGTACCACGAGGGATGGAAAGCCGTTGCCTATCACCCGATGCGTGGTCAGCTCTATGTCCCGGGTATCGATCCTGACATCGCGTTCGATGACGATCGGTGGGAGCTGTATCACGTTGCCGAGGATTTCTCGGAGAGCAACGATCTTGCTGCGACTCATCCGCAGAAACTGCGCGAGATGATTGATCGGTGGTGGGCCGAAGCTGGTGCACATGGCGCGCTTCCGCTCCATTCCAGCCGGCCAGTACAAGTCGTGCGCCCCTCGCATTACGAGCCGAAGATGCGGTACGTCTATCGTCCGGCGGCGCCAGTGGCGACTCCCGCCGCAGTCGACGTTCGCCACCGCCCATCTCTCACCGTGGCCGATGTTGACTACGTTGCCGATGACGAAGGTGTGCTGGTCGCGCACGGGGGCCGCTTCGGTGGCTATGCGTTGTACATGCAGGACAACGCTCTGCATTACGTGCATAACTTCTTGGGTCGCCAGCGGCATCGAGTTTCGTCACCACCGTTGCCTGAGGGTCGTCACACGCTGGGCTATTCGTTCACGCCCACAGGTCAATTTGCGGGCACTGTCGACCTCCTGGTCGATGGAGAGATCGTGGCGACCGGCGAAATTCCTCAGACAACGATTTACTCCTATCAACTTTATGGGGAGTACTTCTGTGTCGGGTTCGATGATGGAACACCCGTGGACGATGCGTATGCATCGCCATTCCACTTCACTGGTCAACTCGACACCGTGGTAGTCGACGTGTCGGGTACTCCGTTCCGTGACCTCGCCCTCGAACTCGAAGCGTTCTTCGCCTCACAATGATCTGGTCATCGTGAGTCAGTCGGTATCCATCGGCCGAAAAGGCGAACCCGAACTCCCGCCAACTTGGCCCGAGGGGTTCCCTCCTGCGTTCCACGTCCTCGCCAAACCAACCGGGGCAATCTGCAATCTTGATTGCACCTATTGCTTCTTCTTGTCGAAGGAACAGTTGTATCCCGGCGATCGCTTTCGTATGTCCGATGACCTGGTAGCGACCTATCTCTCCCAACTGATCGAGTCTCATCAGACACGAGAGATCACCATTGCCTTCCAGGGCGGGGAGCCCACGTTGATGGGCGTGGAGTTCTACCGGCGCCTGGTGGCCAAGGCCAAGGAGATCGCTGGACCGCAGCGCATTCTGGAATTCACGCTGCAAACCAATGGCACGTTGCTCGACGACGAATGGTGTGAGTTTCTCGCCGCTGAACAGGTACTCGTGGGTCTTTCCATCGATGGTCCTGCTGCGATGCACGATGCGTTTCGAGTCGACAAGCAAGGCCGTCCCACTTACGAGCGCGTGAAAGCGGCTTGGGAATTACTGCAACGCCATGATGTGGCCACGAACGTTCTGTGTTCGGTGCATGCCGCCAACGCTGATCATGGTCTTGAGGTCTACAAGCACTTCCGCGACGACCTCGGAGTTCGATTCATTCAGTTGATTCCCATTGTCGAGCGAGCCACCCCAGAACTCATCGACAAGGCCGATGCGGGCTGGGGCGAGCGGGCATCAGAACGTCCGCTCTATCTCCAAGAGGGCTCGCTGGTCACGGAACGCTCCGTGACGCCCGCTCAATGGGGGAAATTCCTGACCGCGGTATTCGACGAGTGGGTGCACAACGACGTGGGCGAGGTTTTCGTTCCCTCCTTCGACGCTGCGCTTGCGGCATGGCTTGGCATGCAGCCATCGATGTGCATCTTCTCTGAAACCTGCGGGACTGCCATCGCCCTCGAACACAACGGTGACGTGTATTCCTGCGATCACTACGTTGAGCCAGATTTCCTTTTGGGCAACATCGCCACACAGCACCTGGCTGAGATGGTGGCGTCACCCCAACAGCAAGCATTCGGCTCGGCAAAGGCGACGACCTTGCCCTCGCAGTGCGTGAATTGCGAGGTTCGATTTGCCTGTCATGGCGAGTGCCCGCGTAATCGGTTTACGACAACAGCCGACGGCGAAGACGGACTGAACTATTTGTGTGCCGGCTATTACGGCTTCTTCACCCACATCGACCGACCGATGAAGATCATGGCCGAGTTGCTGCGCACGGGCCGTCCCGCCGACGAGGTAATGGCGATCCTCGCCCAAGCTGACTGACCTATTTGCACCGATGCGCGGTTTCCGGCTCACGAAACTGGTCAGACTGCTAGAACAGATTTGATTCTTGGTTTGGCAACATAGGGCTCGGGCTGTTGAGCGAGTGCTCGTTGGAGCGACACGGGGTGGGGACACGATGGCTAGTGCCGCAAAGAATTTCACTGTCGACCGACTGACAAGTTCCATAGGTGCTCGTATCGAGGGCATCGATCCTCGTGACATCGACAGCGAACTCGCCACGAGACTTCGTGAAGAACTCGGACGTCACGGTGTACTGGTCTTTCATGCCCCGGACATGACCGCCGACGAGCAATGTGCCTTCGCTGCTCAGTTCGGATCGCCGATGGGCCACCCGGTGAAGGAATTCTTGGTTGGCGGTCCCGATGATCCGATCTCTGTCGTTGAAAACGATGCAGAGAAACCCCCGCAGGACGATCAGGATTTCCATACGGACTATTCGTTCAACGGCGAGATCCCAGACCTCGCGATTCTGCGCCCTGAAATCCTCCCAACGAATGGAGGCGACACGATTTGGTCATCGACTGCGGCCGCGTATCGACTTCTTTCCGATTCGTACCGTCAGATTCTTGGACGCATGAATGGAGTTCACGATGCCGGTGAACGGTTCTGGTTCGAGATGGATCGCATGCTTGGCCCAGAACAGGCCACAAAAGCGCGCAACGCGTTTCCCTCGGTGATGCACCCAGTTATCACCGCCCACCCGGTAACGGGGGAGCCGCTTCTGTTTGTGAATCCTGGTTACACCGTTTCCATTGACGGTCTTACCGCTCCGGAGAGTCGGTCAATGTTGCAGATGCTGTTCGAACTGCTCAACGATTCCTCGTTGCACTATCGCCATCGCTGGCACGAAGGCGATCTTGTGATGTGGGATGAACATGCCACGGTGCATCGGGGTCCATCGGACTTCCACCCCGAGCACCGAAAGCTCACGCGGGTTACCGCGAATCGCCGAGTGCCACGTTCGTTTGTGCCTGCCTGATTACGAATCAGAGCGGGCGATGGCTCGTTCGTCAGTGCCGAGGTATGAAGCAATGACCGCAGGATTACTGCGGATGGCTTTGGGATCGCCTTCAGCGATGACACAGCCTGCTTCGAGGCAGTAGATCCGGTCAGAGATCGACATGACCATTGGCATGTCGTGCTCAATCACAAGGATCGACGCACCAAGTTCTTTACGAATCGACTCAATGAGCGGCCCAAATGCTTCGGTTTCCTTCTGGGCCACACCAGCGGTGGGCTCATCGAGAAGAAGCAATTCGCTATCGAGCGCCAGCAGCGCACCAAGTTCGACGATGCGTCGAGTGCCGGTAGAAAGTTCGCCTAGAAGGGCATCGGCGTAGCGAGAAAGTCCGAGGTAGCCAATAATCTCGTTGGCTTGCTTGTGCTTACGCTTCTCACGTTGCGGTGAGGGTGGAAGCGAAAGCATTGATGGAACCAATAGCGAAGTCTCGCGAGCTTCCAAAGCCACCATGAGGGTTTCACGGACGCTGAGTGATGCAAACAAGCGAGCATTCTGGAACGCCCGACCGATACCGAGTCGAGCCCGGCGTGGCGCTGAGCGATCGTGAGCTTCGGTCCCAAAGATTTCAATACTTCCCGTGCTGGGAACGAAACCACTGATTGCGTTCATGAGCGTTGACTTGCCCGCTCCGTTTGTTCCGATCAGGCCAACAATCTCGCCAGGCTTGACCGTGATTGAGGCGCCGTCGACAACGACTCGTCCGCCAAAGCGAACCGTGACATCGGTCGCTACGAGAGGCATCGCACTGTTCTCATCGTGAGTCTTGACCGATGCCAGTGAGCTGACGGAACCAACTTGTGTGTTCCGCTTTGGTTCCCAGCCAGTGCGCTTCGCGAGCCAGCCCAGCAGAAGGTCACGGGCGGAGTGAATGATTGAAATAAGACCACCCGGGAAATACAGGAGCACAACGAGCATGCCGATACTGCTGGCGAACAACTTCACCTGTGGCGTGCCATCAAACAGAATCGGTATCGCGACGATGACAATGACGCCAAGGATGGCGCCAGTGATTGAAGCGATACCGCCGACGACGGCGACAGCAACAACTCGGAGTGACTGTTCAACGTCGAACCAACCGCCGTTGGGGCTGAGTTCCAACTGAGCCGACAACAGCGGAAGAAGTCCACCGGCAAGAGCTGCGAGACCGCCTGAAACCGCGAACGCCGTGATCTTCTTTGCTGTGGGGGAGACGGTGTAGGCCGCAGCGGTGAGTTCGTTGTCTCGCACGGCGATGATCGAACGACCAACGCCGGTCCTTCGGATCTGCCACACCAATAAAATGGCGATGACAGTTACAAGAAGACAGAACCAATACACGCCATGGAAGTTGTTGCCTTTTACGTTCCAGAACAAAAGGTTGTAGCCCTTTGCCCGATTGACCTGAAGTTTCGCGATTGCTCCCTGGCCAGAAAGTGCACTATTGAAAATGAGCCAATTTCGAACCATCAAACCGAACCCAAGCGTGATGACCGCTAGAAAAAGCCCCTTTATTCGTAGAGCGGGGACGCCAATGATGAGCGCAGCAATTGCACCGAACGCGACGCCGAACAAAATGGCGACAGGAACGGGCATGCCCCCGGAGAACTTCACAGTGAAGTAACCGCCGATGGCGACGAATCCGAATTGACCTAAGGACAACTGTCCGGCCCAACCAGTGAGCACTGTGACCGACAGGGCAGCAATGATCCACACCATGATTTCTGAATAGCGCAGCCAGTCGGTGGGCTTATCGAAGAGTTGCGGAAGAAGAAGTGCGCCGCCGACGAGGAGGCCGATTCCGATGATGGTCGACGCGCGATAGAGCGGATGCTTGCGGAGGTCTTCGTTCGCTGACTTGAGTTTCGTGGTGAGTTGCCATTCGTCAGCACTCATCCCACTTCCGCTCCCGTTGAACACAATGAGAGCGAGGAGAATTAGGAAGATTGCCAAAATGTTAGATCCCTGGGGTATTTCTCCGACCTGGGCCCAAGTGACACAAAGCCCATTGACGATGCCAACAACCACACCGCCAACAACGGTCCAACCGAATGATCGCATCCGACCGAACATTGCTGCGGTGAGGGCTAAGAGGAGCAGAGTTGGCCCGAGCGCCGAACTCACGGTTGCGATATTGCCCCCTTGGACGGGTGCAATAAGAAGTGCAGCGATGACAGCCAACAGACCGCCGAGAGCCCAGACCTTGGTCGATATGGTTCGGATTGAGATGCCCGCTAATTGAGCCGACGCTGCATTGTCAGCAGTGGCTCTGACCTGCCGACCAAATTTCGATTTTTGAAGCAGAAGCGTGAGACCGAGCATCAGGAGTGGAACGGCGACGATGATCGTGATCATCGGTCCGGTGACAGTCACCCCGAGTGGGCTCCAGCTGCCGCTGAAAATGACTGGATAGCTCACGCCCGCTACGTCACCCTCGGGGATCGGAAGGCGAAGTTGCAGCAACTGAATAAGTTGGGTGAGGCCGAGTGTTGCGACGAAAAGTAGGAGTCTCGGTTGGGTGAATAATCGCCGAAGGATGAGTTCAGAGGCGACGCCAAGAAGCACGCCGGCCCCCAGGGCAATGGGCATAGACCAAACGTAGGGAATCTTGTACTGAATGAAGAGCAATGCCATGGCGTAACCGCCGAACGCTCCGATCTGGCCTTGAGCAAAGTTGATAACACCCGTTGCTCGGAAGATAAGAACGAGGCCGAAGGCCACAAGTGCGTACACCAAGCCTTGAATGAATCCGGAGAAGATGATGTCTCCGCTGAATGTGAGTCCGAACATCACGATCAGGCACCCTCTCCGCTAAGGAACACGGCGCGAAGGAGGTCATCGCGCTCTAGCAATTCTTGGGCCGGTCCTTCGAATTTCACCTGACCACGCTCCATGAACACCGCTCGGTCAGCAACTGCCAATGCCACATTGACTGATTGTTCGACAAGCACCATCGTTGTCCCTTGTTCTTTCAGTTTCTCCACGATGCCGAGCAAACGTTGCACAACGATTGGGGCGAGCCCCAGCGACAATTCATCGATGAGAAGCAGTTCGGGTTCAAGCATGATTGCTTTGCCTAGCGCAAGCATCTGTTGTTGACCGCCGGACAGAGAGCCGGCTTTTGAATCAACGAGATGGAGAAGTTCTGGGAAGACCTCAAAGGTTGCCTCGACCCTCTCTGCTCGTTTCTGCTTGTCTTCGATGAGTTCACTCCAGAGTTCCAGATTCTCCGAAACGGTCATTGAGGGGAACACTGCGTCGCCGCCGGGGATCTGCATCATTCCGAGCGCTACTCGATACTGAGGATCGACAAGAGTGATCGTCCTTCCGTTCATGCGAATGACGCCGCGATCCGGATTGAGTAATCCACTGATTGACCTCAAGATGGTTGACTTTCCTGCACCGTTGGTGCCGAGGAGGGCAAGACACTCGCCCTTCTTGACTTCGAAGCTCACGTCGAAAAGAACCTGCAACGTGCCATAGGAAGCATCGACATTGCGCACCTGAAGAACGGGAATGTTCTCGGGGTCCGCTGCCATGCGCTTTTGTTCTTCTTGCATCTCCATGAGTTCCGAAACGGTGAGGGAGATATCGCGCCTCATATAACGGGATCCGTAAATGATCATCAGCCCGCCGATAAGCGTGGCCGGAGGAACAACAACGGTGAGAGCCGTGCGCTGTCCAAATGCATCAGAGAACGCGCCGGTCAGAAGCCCACCGAAGAAGCCGCCCATAAGGAAGATGTAGACGCCGACCATAGAGAAGGCCTGGGCTCGCATTTGGTAGGGGACCACCGCAGAGATGGTGGGGCCCATCTGAGTGAACGCCATTCCTTGGAATGCATTTCCGATTGCGAAAAATGCAATGAGAACCGCGGCCGATTCAAAGCGAAGTCCGATGGTGAGAAACAACCCGTAAAGAAGGATGGATGCGCCCATGAGCTTGAGTGCCGACGGCGGGTTCTTACGGAAAAGGCGCTCGCCATAGCGGCCACCTAATGGAATAGCGATGACGGAGACCGACCATGTGATGGAGAGAATCCAACCTCGTTGCAGTGCGTCGTAGCCATAGACGTCTTTCATCATCAGGTTGAAAGTGGCCGGCACGGCAACGAGGGCAAAGCCGAGAACGCCGATACCGACGACGAGGAAATAGAAGGTGCGCACCTTCTTCAGGCGGGCCATGGCTGCACTGAGGCGCACTGGGCCATCGCTGATGGCGTCGTCGGCCACTTCGGCTCCGAATACGGCCTCTCGCTCGTTGCGTCCGCGACGTGGCTCACGCTTGAGCAGGAACGCGACGGCCAAGATCGATGCGGGAATTCCGAACAGCCAGAACACCCAGCGCCAGTCGCCTGCTTCGTTTCCTGCGATCGCGACGATGCCGCCGGCGACGATTGGACCAACTACCTGGCCAATCGGGCGACCGAGTGTTTGTGTTGCAAACATTCGAGTACGAACACCGATCGGGTACTGGTCAGCAATAAGTGACGGGGCGATCGGAATGTTGGCCGCCTTGCCGACGCCGGTGCCTGCGGTGGCGATACCCATTTGAAATGGATTGACGATGAATCCGATGGCTACACCAAAAATGCCCCACACCGCCGTGGCGCCAGCGAGGACCGTGGTGCGTGAATAGCGGTCGGCGAGCCAAGCGAATGGCAATGAGGTGAGCACCAACACAACACCACCGAAACTGATGAGTCCGAGGAGGATTGTGTCGGAAATCTTGAGAGTTTCTTGGATGTCGGGCCCGAGAACCAGCAGTGCCACTTGCTGGAATTCTTCAACGACAATAAGAAGAAGCAGCAGAACGATCATGCTCACGCCGCCTTCGCGGAGCCCCTCGCTGAGGCGCATGCCCTTTCCCCCGACTCCGGGCAGCAAGTCGTCGGGGAGCGTCACCGCTTCTTGGGCGGCAGCGTCAAGCCGTTGCTGCTCTTCATCGAAAATCGCCGAAGTGAGGCCTGCGAGCCCCTGATTGCTTGTTTCGCCCTGATCAGTGGTTGACACGGGTGCCCCTCATCTTTGTCTCGTGGGGCATGCGACCGCAGTACGTCGAATGCCCGAAACCCCGAGTGGAACTTAGCGGAAGATCAGAGTTGGTGACGCCGGTCACTTGAGGTGCCAGATTTTGCTACAGTTCCGGTTCTCGCACTTGCGAGAACCATCTCGAAATCCTCAGGGGGGGACCTTCATGGCACGTTCAAGAACTTGGACTGCGGTCGTCGCAGTTGTGTGCGCATTCATGCTCACAGCTGGCTTGGCTGCATGTTCCAGTAGCGATAGCGGTTCATCAGGCGGCGGAGGTGACACCACCGGTGTGACTGATACTGCAATCAGGATTGGCGTTGCTGTCTCCGACCTTGATGGTCTTCGGGCCGCAGGTATGGCACTTGCCCCGGCGCTCACAACTCCAAATCTTTCCAAGCGCGTCACGACATTCTTCGACGACTGGAATGCCGCTGGTGGCATTAATGGCCGTCAGGTTGAAGGCGTCGTAATGACGTGGGATCCGGTCAAGCCGGCCACTGCGCAGAAGGTTTGCGACGATGCCACGATCAATACCCCGGTATTCGCATTCATGAACACCAACGGCATGGGCGCCAAGTACATCGAGTGCATCGCTGCTGCGGGCGTTCCCACCTTCTTTGGTGACGTTGCCCCGCAGTCTGCGCATGACACCGGCTGGCTCACCTCGATCTCGCCTTCGTCGGAGATCAATGCAACCTCTGGCATCGCTTCTGCGATCAAGTCTGGTCAGATCGCGAAGGGTGCCGCAGTGGGCATCCTCAGCGGTAACGGCCCAGAACACGTTGCGGCCGTTTCTGCAGCCAAGACCGCCCTTGAAGCCAACGGCAACAAGGTCACTGTCGCTCAGATCAACACCCTTCAGGGTGACCCGGGTATTCAGAACACCGAGTCGGCTGCTGCCGTGAACACCTTCAAGGCCGCTGGTCTTGCCAACGTGGTCATTGCACTTCAGTTCACCGCTTCGGGTGGCTTCTGGGATAACGCAGCAGGTAACGGCTGGAAGTTCACCTTCCTCGACGTTGCTTCATCGATGTGCACCGCATACGGAGCGAAGAGCCTCAAGCCTTCTGCCGTTGGTGGCATTTGCTACACGGTGTTCGGCGATTCAACCTCGTTTGAAGGCAAGCTCCGTGTTGAAACCGATTTCGAGAAAGAATGTCGTGCACACTTCGACAAGATTTCTGCGAACGACTTCGGTGGCGTCAAGTCCACTCCTGGTATTCCTTCCGGCGAAACCCGCACAATGCCTGACGGCACAAAGGCGAGTTCCGATTCCCCGCCGAACGAGTGCACGCTCACCAATGTGGTCAAGCTGGGCCTCGAAAAAGCCGGCAAGAAGCTCACCCGTGAAGGCTTCATGAAGGCCGTGCGTGGCCTTGGAAGTCTTCCCGTTGCTCTTGGCTCTGACAGCAAGGGTTCACAGGCCACAGGCAAGACCTACATCGCCGATTTCATCCATGGCGACAAGCTGACCGCAGCGCCCACGGGCACTGCAAAGAACGCCAATGGCACCTACAACAACTGCCCAGCCGATATTCAGTGCTGGGTTCCTGTAGACGCTGTTTGGTACCCGATCACCAAGTAGTTCGGCGATCACAGATGTTGAAGAGGGCGTCAGCTTCGGCTGGCGCCCTCTTCGCGTTTGCCCGGTAGGTTTCGTCGATCGCTCTCGAAGGGGAAGTCATGGCGAAGCGCAGTTTGTACTTGCATGAAGTTGTCGATGTCGTTGGTCAAGGCCAGTACGACTACATGGAGCACCTCTGGCAGGATCCGGTGCTGCGAATGCCAGAGATGAACAACCTTCTTGGCGCTTTCTATGTTTGTGCGCAAGGTGGTGGTCGTTGGCCGCAGGTCATCAACATCTGGGACTGCGGCGACAAGGGCTGGGAGTCGTGGGGTCGCAATGTCGACCGACTGAACCTCAAACGGCGTAACGCGTTCTACGGCGATTGGTGGGACAAAGCCGCACAGTGGCGAAGTGGTGGCTTCGACCGCCTTCTTGCCGGCGTTCCTGGCAGCCCAACTACTTCTGACCTCGTCGAAAAGAAATTGAAAGGCACACTCTTTGTGCACGAGGTACTCGACGTTCGCGCCGGGACTGCACTCGAGTTCTTAGCGGCCAACGTTGCCGAACGCGTTCCGTTGTGGCGCGAATACGAGCATGAACCGGTTGGTCTCTATGAAGTGGTGTCGAACCCGCACGAAGTTGTCATGGTGTGGTCAACCAACATTCCGGCACAAATTCGTCTGCATCGAAACCGCGATACCGCACTTGGATTATGCGATGAAGGCGAAGCCGATGAGCGCATCGTGGCATGGGAACGCCGAAGCGCGGAATACACCATTGGCGGAACCACTCATGTAATGACGCCACTGCCTCGCACCATCGTCGGCCCCGACGACTGGGAAGATGCATCGCTTGAAATGTGGCTTAACCCTCAGGGATGAAGAATGGATTCAGTTCGAAATCAGTGGGCTGCTCAAAGAATGCCCGCACCGAAATGATCTTGCCGGCATCGTTCACTTTGTAGATTTCGATACCGCGTAACTCGACAAGTTCGCCATGAAGAGTGCCTTTATTGAGCATCTCCACCGCGGCTTCGTGGGTTCCGCCGGGGATAATCCGTTGGGGATGCAAGGTCCATACGCGACCTTCGGTGAACGAGTTATCCCATGAACCCTCGGCAGCAGCGCGCCCAACCTTTGGGGCTTTACCGACGGGGTCCTCGAACGTGACGCTGTCGTCGAACAGTGCAAGCCATGCATGGCGATCCTGCGCGTTCCAGTTGCTGGCGTGTTGTTGGACGGCAGCAACTGCCGGATGGGCAGAGAGTTCGCTCATGCGATGACTCCATCGGCACGGAGTTGTTCGATGCGAGCATCATCAAGCCCAAGTTCGGCAGCGAGAACCTCGTTGGTGTGTTCGCCGAGCCACGGCATGCGCACGTCGGGTCCTTCGGAAACTCGTGACATTTTGATGGGGTTGCCCGGGGTGAGCACGGGATCGCCGCCTTCGGGCCGAGGAATCTCCATGAGCATGTTGCGGGCAGCAACATGCGGGTCGTCGATGACCTGTTGTGCAGTGAGACAAGGCCCCGCTGCAACGCCGGCATCGGCCAGTGCCTTACAGGCCTCGATGTTGGTCATGCCGACTGCCCATTCCTTCACTCCAGGGCGCAGGATGGTGTCGATGTTTTCGCGCCATCCAGCGCGAGTGGAAAGGCGCTCATCGGTGAGCCATTCCGGCTTGCCGATGAGATTGGCGAGGCGTTCAAACTCATGCTCGCGACCAACCTGAATGATGAACCAGCCATTGGAGGCTTCGAAGCCATCGAGGATCATGGCCAAGCCTTGACCTGGGGCGGGGCGCAAACCGAGTGACCAGAAGTTGGTGACGAGGTCAGTCATAGAGACCATGGCGTCGAACATCGCAACGTCGATGTACTGACCTAAACCGGTGCGATCGCGATGGCGAAGTGCGGCCAGGATGCCGATGGTGCCGAACAGTGCGGTACCGATGTCGCCGAGTGCTCCAACGGGAGATACCGCCGGCGGACGACCGGGCTCGAGTTTGTAGTCGTAGATGCCGCTCATTGCTTCTGCAACGGCGGCGTACGCTGGCCAACCGTCGTACGGCGTTGCGACGGTATTGCCGAAACCTGAAACTGACAGGTAGATCACGCCCGGATGCACTGCGGCAATGTCGTCATAACCAAGGCCCATGCGTGAAAGCGCGCCGCCTTTGAAGTTCTCGGCCACGATGTCGAACTTGGGAGCAAGGTCGAGAATGAGTTGCTTGCCTTCGGGCGCCTTTAGATCGACACAGATCGACTTCTTGTCGAGGTTGTTACGCAAGTAGGTGGCACCGACAAAGCGGCCATCGGGGTCGGTAATGCCCGGTTGTGAACCGCGGCCCAAATCACCGCCCTTGACGCTCTCGACCTTCACAACATCGGCGCCGAGGCGAGCCAGAAGTTGTGTGGCGTAAGGGAGAGCCTGCATCTGCTCGAGGGCGAGAATACGCACGCCTTCGAGGGGCTTGCCGTACTGGACGGCATCGGGATTGGTGATTGCTCCGAGTTCCATGCGCCGACCCTACCGGGCGAGCCCTGTTCAAATCGGCGCAGTCAGAGAGGAGTGACTTCGACGGGAATGCCGGTGAGTTGGGACATCGTGCTGACCGGATCGAAGGAACCGGGACCGACCGGGGCGAGGGCATTCACATTCACACCGGGGTGGCGCTGCGCATGGGGCATGCCACTGGTGTCGGCGTTGCCGAAACCGTGAGTCATGGCGACGACGCCATCGCGCAAGGTGTCGTCGATCCTGACCGTGCTCTCGACCGCTCCCCATCGGTTCGAGATCCGAACCGCCGTGCCATCGATGAGCGAAAGTCGAGTCGCATCGATCGGCGACATGTACAGCGGATTGTCTCCCGCTCCCTTGGCCTTCAACTTCTCGACGTTCTGCAACGCAGAGTTGATCGTGTGTGACGTTCTGCGGGTGATGAGTTTGAGCGTCCCCGGAGGTTCGGCGGCGAGCTCGCTGAATTGCTCGATGGTGCGTTCCTTGGCGACACGAAGCATCGGCGGATCACCTTCGATCGTTCCGCCTGGGCGCATTGTGTCGAGAAATGAACCGGGAGCAACCTGGTCGAGCAACGCGATGCCATCGGGAAGTTCCCGCAACGACGCAAGCGAAAGGTCGTGACGGCCAAGTGCTCCATCGTTGATGGCGGCCAGCATGTCGATTCCGTTCGGAAACATGATGGGAGCACCGGCATTCTCGGCGATGTCATTGAAGATGCGCTGCTCAGTGCGTCGCTCGCTAATCGGTTCAACAATCGCGCCAGCCCACTGCACATACGGCGTCACTAACGTGCCTTGCACAAAGGTGTTGAGATCTTCTCGTTCGAACCAATCGGTTGCCGGCAGCACCCAGTCGGCGAGTTCGCCGGTTGCGTTTCGATAGAGGTCAACCGTGACGAGGAGATCGAGTGATTGAAGTGCTTCTTCAAGCTCCGGGCCGCCACCCATCGTGAGTAACGGATTTCCTGCGGCAACGAAGAGTGCCTTCACTGCGCCATCGCGAATCATGTCGATAAGTAATGCACATGGATGCGAAGACACTGTGGGTCGGTAACTACCCCATGGGCTGTCGATAAACGATTCAAGTTCGCTCCCCGCTGCAGCCGGAGCGGGATCAGTGCCGCGAGTCGACGGGATGTTGCCGCCGGTGCGGTCGAAGTTGCCCGTGAGCAGGGAGAGCAGATGCATTAACCAGTACGCAAGAGCGCCTTGGCGGCCCATATTCACACCAGTGGACATGTGCACCGCTGCGGTTGGTGCATCAGCAAACTCGAGCGCAAGTTGCACGATCAGTTCGGCGTCAACCCCAACGACGGGTGCGACAGTTGCCGCAGAAAAATCGCTGAGAAACTCGCGAACAGGATCGAGATCGGTGATGCGGGCTGCGCCCGCTTGATCGAAGCCGCGACGGGCATCGATCTCATGCAACATCGCCGCGAGGAGGTACACGTCGGTATCGGGCTTGAGTTGAATGACTTCGCCCACCTTGGGCTCAATTCGACGAGGGTCGATGAATCGCACGGATCCACCGCGTTGTTCGATGGCACCCAACCTTGCAATTGGATCCGGCATCGCCAGAAACGACCCCTTACTGACTCGGGGGTTCGTGCCGAAGAGCAGCATGTAGTCGGTGTTGTCGACATCTGCGATCAGATGAATCTGTGAACTGCCCCACAGCATCTCGGCCACTGCGAACTTGTTGGAACAGTCCTGGCTTCCGGTGGTGAACAGGCTTGTGGAACCGAACATGGCGATGAAGAGGGCCAGTGCAGGCCCCGCCGTGGCGTTGAACGCCGCTGGGTTACCGATGTAGCCAGCAATCGCATTGGGGCCGTGTTCTGCAATGATCGCGTTCACTCGGTTGGCAATGTCCTGATTCGCTTCTTCCCACGACGCTGTTCCGAACCCGTCGGCAGTGCGACGTTGCGGTTGATCGAGGCGATGAGGATCATGATGAATCTCGCCACACAACAATCCTTTGTTGCACGCGAAACCGGCGGTGACGGGATGGTCGTGGTCCGGACGCACCTTCTCGATGGTTCCATCGTCGGCAACATCAACAACGATGCCGCATCCGGCTTCACACAAACGGCAGTAGGAGCGTTGACGTTTCGACATCCCGCCGACACTATCTTCCGGCCGATTACCGATGTCTTCTGCTTTGACACTGGTCGCTCCTGATGTCAGTCCCGCTTAGTTCGGAACCTCACCGGCGACCATGATTCGCCGCAATGTCCTCGCCGAACCGCTGTGGTCGGCCGAACCGAAATGCTGTGTGGCCCGTTCATCCCAAATCACGACGTCACCGGCACTCCAATTCCATCGGGTCTGGATGCTCGGATTCGTGGGGAGCGCGCACAGAAACGGTCGAACCGCAGCATTTTCCGACTTCGTTAGACCAACAATTTCGGTGGCGAAACCCTCGGCGTAATAGATCGCTTTGCGACCGGTTTCGGGATGGGTTCGCACAAGCGGATGTGTGCCCCCCTCGCCGGCGAGTTCACGAACTGTGTCGGCGAGTTCCTTGCCGAGATGTTCCTCGACGTAATCGATCAAACCTTGTTGCGGCGGATAGCGAACCGTGGCGCCGTCGAACATCGAGCGCATGCGATCCGAGAGTCCGTCATAGGCCTCGTACATGTTGGCCCACAGGGTGTCGCCCCCATGATCGGGAACCTCCAGTGCACGAAGTACCGCAACACTCGGCGGCTCGTCCACGAACGGGGCGTCGGTATGCCAACCGTCGCGATCGGGAAGGCGATCGGCCGAATCGACGATTTCCTCGATCGGGCTGGTTCGACCAAAGGCCTGGCCAATTGGATGGACGAACGGTTCACCGAAGATCCGTGCGACTGCTTCATGGGAGTCGTCATCAAGGTGCTGGGCGGGAAAGGCAATCATGAGGTGTTCCCACAATCCGGCGCGCACCGAAGCTTCAGCCTCAGGGTCACCGATGACTTCGGTGAATTTGGCGTTGATCGCAACAGCACCGATCGAAGAGGTCAGTTTGCGGAATTCGACTGCAGTCACCCTGTGCCATCCGATCAATCGATGGTTGTTTGGGGACGATTGTCATGCTTTCACGATGCTGGATCAAGCACGTTCTCGTTGTGACTCATCGGTGACGGCGATTGATCGGACGAAGAATCGCCTTGAGTGTTGGGCCCGAGCGTCGGAGAATGAGGAATTCAACGAGAGTGAGGTCAACCCATGACAGTGACAACAACGATTGACGATGACGGCATTGCGGTTGTCTGCATGGAGAACCCCCCAGTGAACGCGCTGACGGTGGCCGACACATGGGCAATCCGCGATGCGTTCACCAATCTGGGACGGAACCAGAGCGTGCGCGTCATCATCCTCACCTCCAATGGTCGTGGCTTCAATGCCGGCATCGACATCAAGGAGATGCAGTCGGTCGATGGCTTCGATCACCTTCTCGGATCGGGTGCTGCATGTTTCGCGGCATTCGACGAGATCTACCGCACGCCGCTTCCGGTCATCGCTGCGGTCAATGACTTCTGTATGGGTCTTGGTGTTGGTCTTGTTGGAAGTTGCGACATCCTGATCGCCTCGACTCGTGTTCGGTTCGCGCTTCCCGAGGTTGACAACGGTGCTCTCGGATGTGCGTCGCATTTGGCCAAGTTCGTCCCTCCCTTCAAACTCCGGCAGATGGTGTTCACCTGTGAAGCGGTCACCGCGCAACAACTCTTCGAATGGGGAACGGTCTACCGACTGACCGAACCCGAAGAACTCATGGACGTTGCCATGGACACCGCTCGAACAATCGCCAAGAAGCAGAAGCGAGTTGTCTCCGCCGCGAAACAGGCGCTCAACAACATCGACATCTATCGCATGGCCGAGCACTACCGGCTTGAGCAGGGGTTCACCTACGAACTCAACCTTCACGGCGACGGCGACGAAGCGCGAGACGCATTTATTCGCGGCGATCGCACGATCACCCGATGAACTCGCCCGAAGGTCGTCTCAGCGGTCGCGTTGCGATTGTCACCGGAGCATCCCGAGGTATCGGTGCGGCGACTGCCCGTCTGTATATCGAGCATGGAGCATCGGTGGTCCTCGCCGATCGACGAATGGAACTCGGCGACTCGTTGACTGCGGAACTGAACGAGGCGGGGCCCGCTCGAGCGGTCTTCGTCGAAGCCGATATCGCCGAAGAGTCGGGCTGGGCGAGCATCATCGAATGCCTCGATGCATTCGGCGGAAACGTCGACGTCCTCGTGAACTGCGCTGGAATTATCCGCGTCGCCCGACTTGAGGATCTTGAACTCGAAGCCCTTCGCAAAGTTCTTGAGACGAACCTCATCGGGACGTTTCTCGGAATGAAGGCGGTCAGCGCTCTAATGAAAGAGCAGGGGAGAGGTTCAATCATCAACTTCTCCTCGCCGCAGGGGCTTGAAGGCCGCGAAGGATTCTCGGCCTACGCCGCTTCGAAATTCGCGATTCGCGGGCTCACCCGTTGCGCAGCAATTGAAATGGGCGAGTTTGGTATTCGGGTAAACGACATCGTTCCTGGCCCCACGCGCACCGCCATGACGGAACGGCCGGGATGGACCGATGCCGACTACGACGCCGCCTACGGCGGTTACCCATTGGGTCGCCTCGGTGAACCTTCCGAAGTGGCCGCGATGTGTCTGTTCTTGGCCTCCGATGACTCCTCGTTCTGCACGGGGTCGGACTTCGTGGTCGACGGCGGAGTCCTCGCCGGCAAGCCCAAGGCATGATGGACACCATGGCCAACCACTTCGACATCACCGACCGCGTGGCAATCGTGACTGGTGCCGGACGCGGAATTGGAGCGGCTGTCGCCGCTGGTCTCGCCGAAGCTGGAGCCCGCGTTGTCGTCGCATCTCGTTCTGCTGAAGCTTGTGAGGAGACTGCCGCCTCGATTCGTGCGAATGGGGGTCAAGCCATTGCTGTGGTCACTGATGTCACGGTTGCGTCCTCAAGGGCCGCGCTCATCGCTGCGACCATCTCCGACTTCGGCGCGCTCGACATTCTCGTGAACAACGCCGCAATTCTCCGACCGCATGTCACCACACGCGTCTCTGAAGCGGAGTTCGACGAAATTTTCACCACGAACGTAAAAGGTCCTGTCTTCCTTTCTGCTGAGGCCCTTCCGCATCTCGCCGAAAAGGGTGGATCAATCATCAACATTTCTGCCCTTGGTGCGTTTCAGCCAATGGAAGGCATCGGTGCATACTGCGCGGCGAAAGCGGCGATGGTGAACTGGACCCAAACGATGGCGAAGGAATGGGCATCGTCGAAGGTTCGAGTCAATCTGCTCGTTCCTGGTCCGGTGGCGACCGAGATGATCCTTCCCCGCGATCCCGCTGAACGAGACGTGTTCGTCACCTCAATGGCGGCCGAAACCTTGATGGGGCGCATCGCCGAACCCACTGATTTGGTGGGTGCCGTGCTCTTTCTCGCAAGTAATGCATCGGCGTTCATGACCGGACGTTCGGTATTCCTCGACGGCGGAATGATGCAGTGACGAATGGTTGAGTTCGCGGTACCGATCGAGCTGTCGCAGGTGTTGCTCTTCACTCGCTCCATCGGTGATCCAAATCCTCGTTTCCGTGATGGCGGTTTCGTACCGCCCACCTATCTCATGGTCGCCGATTCCTTTGATCCGGAGTTCGATCGCCGGCCATCGGAGGATTCAACCGTTGAGCCCTCAGCCAAGCACAAGCCCGAGGCGTTACTGCACGTTGCCCAAGGGTTTCGCTACCAGCGCCCGATTCAGGTTGGTGAGGTCCTGACCGCGCGACGTCTGCCCCGTCGGGAGTGGACGAAACATGGTCGCAAAGGCGGAACCCTTGAGTTCCTCGAAACGACAACGGAATTCTGCGACATCAACGGCGAAGTCGTTGCCGAAGCAATCTGGACCGATGTTCGTCCCCAGCATGGTCATCGTGAAATGTCGGTATCGGCACCCGAAGCGAGCGCAATTCCCTTCGAGGCATCGCTTCCCGGACACCGAATCTCGCGCACTCGAATCGTGATGTACGTCGGAGCTGTCGGCGATTTCCATCCGCTGCACCACGACGAGACCTATGCGACTGCGAACGGATATCCCTCAGTGTTCGCTCCAGGAATGCTCACCATGGCCATCGCCGGTCGGGCGCTCACTGATCACTCTGGCGACCGGCCGGTAATGTCATTCGAAGGACGACTCGCCGGTCAGGTCTGGCCCGAAGATGTTCTGCGCACGATGATCGACACCGACGGTGACACGCTTGGCATTCGAACGGTGAACCAACGCGGCCACATTGTGTTTGATGGTCACGCAACTCTCGGAAAGACGACCGCATGATCACGCTCTCCGAAGATGCGAAGCGACTCTTGGATGCCGCCAATTTCGGTCATCTCTCGACCCTCATGCCTGATGGATCTCCCAAGGTCGATCCGGTCTGGGTGGCGCGTGAAGGTGATTGTGTACTCGTCACGAGCGATGCCCGATCGCTCAAAGCGATCAATGTTGGAATCGACAACCGAGTCGCGTTATCGGTTCTTTCATTTGATGATCCCTACGACCAGTTACTTGTTCGCGGTCGAGTGATCGAGGTGCGTCCCGACCCGGAACTCGCTGTGCTTGACGAGTTCTCGCTGAAATATCTCGGTGTTCCCTTCGGTCGACGAAAGTGGAGCGAACGAGTCGTGCTCGTTATCGAACCCTCGTTGGCCCGTGTGTACACCTCACCGCTTCGTGACCCGAGGCTCAATGACTGATCTGCGCTTTCTGTCCGCACGCGAACACCACGAACGCGCGTCGTTGCAGTTTTGGATCAGGCTCGTTGTCCGCCAACCGAGACAACCTCGCCGGTCATGTAGGTCGAGAGATCGCTGGCGAGAAACACAATGACATCAGCAATTTCACGGGGTTCGGCTGCTCGTTTCTGGGGCTGCACCGAAATCCAGTGCGCGAGTACTTCCGGATCGGCAACTTTCTCGATGAACGGATGCATGGCCAATGTGGGCGCGATCGCGTTGACTCGGACTCCATGCGGGGCTGCTTCCATCGCCGCACTTCGAGTGAGTGCGAGTACACCAGCTTTTGCTGCGGCGTAATGGCTTTGTCCGGCTTCGGCTCTCCATGCCGTAACCGACGCGACATTCACGATGACTCCGGAACCACGCGGGCACATGCGTGTCATTGCTGCTCGTGTGCAGCGGAATGTGCCCATGAGCGAAACATCGAGCACACGAAGCCATTCCTCATCGGTCATATCGACTAGTTCGGCACTACCGCCGAGCCCCGCGTTGTTGACAAAGACATCAATGGGGCCGAAACGATCCTCGGCTGCTTCGAACAGTGCATCGACATCGGCCTGTGAGGTGACGTCACACCGCAGTGCGTGCACCTCTGGCCCAATCTCGGTCAATCGTTCGCGTGTCGCGGCCAGGCGCGCATTGTGGGTGTCGCTGATGATGACTGTCGCACCCTCTTCGAGTGCTCGTTGTGCGGTGGCGAGACCGATACCTGCTCCCGCCGAGGCGGTGATCACGACGACCTTCGATTCGAGAAGGCCTTCCATCGCTACGTTCATTGCGATGGCCTTTCATGAGGAGTCCGGATCAGGGGACCATAGTACTGTCCAATTTCCGCAGGCAGTACGGAGGGGGCGTGATGATTGATCCGAGACAGATCGAATGCTTCCTTTCGGTTTCACACACTCTGCACTTCAGTCGGTCCGCGCAGGAACTCCATCTCGCGCAGCCAACAGTGAGCGAGAGCATTCGTCGTCTTGAGAAAGAACTCGGTGGCGAGCTCTTTGATCGGACCACACGTCGTGTCGTACTCACTGATCTCGGTCGCATGTTTATCCCCGAAGCCAAAGCGGCGTTAGCAGCGCTTTCCGGGGCGATGGAAAGGGGTCGGGCCTTTGCCGCACAACGCGTCACCGAACTCTTCATCGGCTACTCCTATGGCCTCGACACATCGATCCTCGAGTCGATCGCGCAGCTGCAGCGCACCCGACCCGACCTCATCATCTCGTTACGCGGTCGCTCGACCCCACGCCTTATGCGCATGGTGCGTGAACGTCACCTCGATGCCGCATTCTGTGTCATGCCCGAACGCGATGCGGAACTCGACTCTTGCGACATGGGCGCGATTCGACTCGTGGCCCTGATGCCCGATGATCATCCCTTTGCGCAACTCAATGAGCTAGCGCTTGTCGATCTCGTGTCCGAACCGCTCATTGCATGGCCCCGGGCTGCCAACCCAGCGTTGTATGACCAATTCGCTCGGGCGATGGACGACACCGGAGAGCCTTGGACTCTCGTGGGTACCGCAGTAGGTGCGGCCAATGTGGCTTCTCGGGTCTTGGCCGGGTTCGGCGTTGGCGTTCTCTTCGAAGCCGAGGCGGCAGCGAATCCGCTTCCCGGTGTCACCAGCGTGGTCCTCGGCGCTGGCATGCCGGCGATTGATCGCAAGCTAGTTTGGCGTTCAAGGGTGACCGATGAAGGGCTCCTCCGCTTCATCGAAGCAGTCGGACTCATCGCTGCAGGCGATTGATCCTGCAAAAGTCCCTCTTGAGCGCGTCGACCTGACCCGTCACTATTCATGCGGGCTCCGCATCTTGTCGGAATCGATTTGGGGGAAAGAATGAAGCGCACTCGGCTCGCACTCGTGGCCATCGTTATCGCTCTCGGACTGCTCGCACCGGCGTGCGGCCGATCAAGTTCCGATTCCGAGAGCACAACCTCGTCTGCCGCGACGAAGTGCAACAACGTGACCCTCGAGTCCACCGAGATCGGGGTCACGCCCGAGGCCATCACGGTCGAGACCATGGCAGACGTCGGCTCGGCACTCGCTCCAGGTCTCTTTCAGGGAAATATCGACGCAATGAAGGGATTCGCCAAATGGGTGAATGCCAATGGAGGCCTGGCATGTCGCCAGCTCGTTGTGAGTGAATGGGACTCGAAGCTTTCTCCCGACGAGGCTCATAACGGAATCATCAACGCCTGTGCGAAAGCAGTCGCCATGGTCGGTGGCAACGCGCTGTTCAATCCCGATACCAGCGTCTTGAGCAACTGCGTCGACAAGGCAGGACAATCCGTTGGGCTTCCCGATATCGCTGCCGCAGCGACTGACGTGAACGAACAATGCAATCCCAACGCAGTTGTGATCCAAGCCGTTGCCGAAACCTGCCCGATCACGGTGGGCCAACCGCGTCCGCTGCAAGCCTTCGTCGGCCAGATCGCCTATTACAAAACCCTGCAGCCCGATCTGAAGGGAATCTTCTTGGTTCCCGGTGATCTCCCCACAACCGTCCAGGTCTCGACCTACCAGATCGCAGCGCAAGGCAAAGCCGGAGTGACATTCACCGACGCGCTGAAGGTTTCCGGCCGAGACGAGCAGTCGGCGTACACAGCGCGCGTTCAGGCGCTGAAGAGCGGTTCCGGAAACTTCGTCTACGACGGTTCTAATGACGTTGCCATGATAAAGATGATGAAGGAGACCAAAGCGCAGGGATATGACGGTGTGAAGGTGTGGGCCTGTTCAATCGCTTGTTACACCACAGCGTTTGCCGCTGGCGGAGCAAGCGTCGAGGGAACGTATCTGTGGGTTCAGTTCATTCCGTTCGAAGAAGCTGACACCAACGAAAATCTCAAGGCCTACCTCGAGAACGTTTCCGATCCCGTGTCGTTCGGAGCGAACGCATGGCAGGCCGGATTGCTCTTCAAGCAGGTGATCGATCAGATCGTCGCCAAGGACGGACCCAACGCCATCACTCGTTCGAAGATTCTTGAAACTTTGAAGGCGACGAAGACCTTCGACGCCGGCGGCTGGTTGGGTGAGAAGCCACTCAAGGGCACCTCGAACTGCTTCGTCATGTTGCAGGTCAAGAACGGCAAGTTCGAACGGGTCTTCCCGAGAGAACGAGGAACGATGGATTGCCGGCCTGAGAACCTCATGACCGTCACTCTTGATCCTGCTGCCGAAGCCGCCAAGATCAAGTAGCCCTATCGATCACGCTGTTGCTCGGTACTCGGCCACGATCGGCGCAAGTTCCGCCGGAGTCGCGCCATGCATGATGACGCCGTCGCAACCGAGTGCGAGTTGGTTCCGCACCGCCGCGACACAGTCGACTGGTGAGCCAACAGCCGCCCACGAGAGCCAGTCTTCTGGGATGAGCGTTGCTGCATGCTGCAGTTGTTCGGTGGTGCCGACAACATCGAGGCCGCGAACCGAACTCACGACCTCGTCGGTCAGGAAGCGATCGACAACGGCTTCGTCCCAACCGTTTGTTCGCGCAAGTAAGTGGCCGTAGCCCTGCAGGTAGGTGCCGAGACGACCCACCAACTTCATGAGACGTTCTTCTTCGCCGATGTGGTCGCCGATCGTTGCGTAACACGACCACACCTTG
>Ga0209296_1000648_pt1 | contig 29545 bp, 30 predicted proteins | sample S_130206_EF_Meta_FD_187319 | JGI IMG/M metagenome (GOLD analysis project Ga0209296, IMG submission 187319) | Freshwater microbial communities from Lake Simoncouche, Canada to study carbon cycling - S_130206_EF_MetaG (SPAdes) (version 2) | ecosystem: Environmental > Aquatic > Freshwater > Lake ... | reverse complement strand
AATCTAGTGGGCGCTGAGGGAATCGAACCCCCGACCAACACGGTGTAAGCATGCCGCTCTACCAGCTGAGCTAAGCGCCCTAATAATCAATCTCGCTAAGGATATTTTGAAAATACTTGCTAGAGTTTAGGCAAAGCCTTATGTCCAGTAGAATCTTCTCCCGATCCTTATGCATTGAACATTTTAGTTGTTCAAAAAGAATTAACAATCTAACTTCGAAATTATTTAGTCGGGAAGTGAGTTTTTTTTTCAGTTCGGCAGATATTTCTGAGTTTTTTGCCTGCGATTCCAGCTCAAACCGAATATCCATCACTTCTTCTAAAATATCAGGTGGAACTGTCCTTATTTCTTCAGAATTCTTGCCATCTTCTAGTTTTAAGAGGTATTCGGCCCTTTGGAATGGGTCTTTTAAGGTCGAATAGGCTTGGTTCACCATAGCCGACAGCTTTAACGCATTGGCATCGAAAATCGCAGAATTTGAGAAGTCAGGGTGGTATTTTTTGCTGGCAGACAAATAAGTAGCCTCAAGATGGACTAAATCAATCTTGTAAGCCGGTTCCAAGGATAATAGTTCAAAATAATTCATGGAATTAAAAAAGGGAGCGATCTTTTTATAGATCGCTCCCTCTCGAAAAGTTTTAAAATTACATGGAGAATGAACTGCCGCAACCACAAGTGGTTTTAGCGGTGGGGTTTGAAATACTGAAGCCCCGCTTGTTCAAATCATCATGAAAATCAACATTAGCATCAGAAAGATACATCAAGCTGCGCTTGTCAACCACAACAGGAACGCCATCAATTTCAAAAACTTCGTCAAGTTTTTCGTTCATGTTTTCGTCGAGGTCGAGTTTGTGCTGGAAGCCGGAGCAGCCGCCGCCAACTACGCGAAGACGGAGATATACCTTTTCAGGGAAATCGCCAGTGTTGCGTTGGTCGGTAACAATACGTTTGACTTCGCTAGAAGCTTTAGGGGACAAAGTAATCGGCATGATAAAATCTCCTTATGTGTAAAAGAATTCCTGTGAACTAAGAATTAACGGTCTGCGGTGCGTTAGCCTGCTTATCCTGAAGGTTCTTGATTGCAGCCTTGATTGCATCTTCAGCAAGTACAGAGCAATGAACTTTCACGGGTGGAAGAGCAAGCTCTTCAACTATTTCAGTATTGCGGATGCCAAGAGCAGCGTCAAGGGATTTTCCTTTAACCCACTCGGTAGCAAGGCTACTTGAAGCTATGGCGCTGCCACAGCCAAAAGTTTTGAATTTAGCATCTTCAATAAGGCCCGTAAGTGGGTTGACCTTGATCTGCAACTTCATGACGTCCCCACATTCGGGTGCGCCAACAATTCCGGTGCCGACCATTGGGTCATCTTTGTCGAAGCTGCCGACGTTGCGCGGGTTATTATAGTGTTCGAGAACCTTGGTGCTGTATGCCATATATAAAAATCCTCCTGAATAAATTGTAATAAAAGAAACTTTACTTTGCTTAGTGCGCAGCCCACTGGACGGTTTTAAGGTCGATCCCCTGGCGGTGCATTTCGTAAAGAGGGCTCATGTCGCGCAAATGGTTGACAGCCCTGACTACATCGTTGATTACAAAATCAACTTCTTCTTCGGTGTTGAATCGGCCCAAGCCGAAACGAATGCTACTGTGTGCAAGTTCATCGCCCAAACCGAGAGCTTTAAGTACATAGCTAGGTTCAAGGCTGGCGGAGGTGCATGCAGAACCTGAGCTGACTGCGACATCTTTGATTCCCATCATAAGGCCTTCGCCTTCAACAAAAGCAAAGCTGATGTTGAGGTTGCCTGGTAGGCGATGAATGGGGTGGCCGTTTAGGTAGGCATCTTCAAGTTTAGAGCTGATTCCTTCATGAAGCCTGTTGCGAAGTTTAAGAAGCCTTTCGGATTCGGAATGAAGCTCTTTGCGGCAGATTTCAGCAGCCATGCCCATGCCAACAATACCAGTAACATTAAGGGTTCCGCTGCGCATGCCGCGCTCGTGGCCGCCGCCATCAAGCATTGCATCAAGTCGAACGCGAGGATCTTTTCTGCGTACATAAAGAGCGCCAATACCTTTGGGACCATACATTTTATGGGCGGTCATGCTTAGCAGGTCGATGCCCATATCTTCAACGTCCATTGGGATTTTCCCAACGGCTTGTGTTGCATCGGTATGGAAGAGCACGCCTTTAGCTTTGCAGATTGCCCCGATTTCCTTCATGGGGTGAACGGTACCGATTTCATTGTTGGCAGCCATGATACTGACAAGGATAGTTTTGTCGGTGATGGCATCAGCAACTTGTTGGGGAGAAACGAGTCCGAATTTATCAACGGGGAGAAAGGTTACTTTGCAGCCATCACGTTCGAGGCGCATACAAGGGTCGATAACTGCCTTGTGTTCGGTTGAAGCAGATATAATGTGATTGCCTTTTTTCTTGTACATCGCGGCAACGCCCTTGATTGCAAGGTTATTGCTTTCGGTTGCACCACTGGTGAAAATGATTTCTTTGGAAGAGGCATTGATAATGCTGGCGACTTGTTCGCGAGCAAGGTCTACACCTTCTTCAGTTTCCCAGCCATAAGCATGATTACGGCTCGCGGAGTTTCCGAATTTTTCGGTGAAGTAGGGCATCATCGCTTCAAGAACCCGCGGGTCGGTTCGGGTGGTTGAGTTGTTGTCCATATATACAGGTAACTTAAACATATAAAAAGGTCCTCCAGAGACCGGATGAATTATTTGTGTATTCCGTTAGAAACAAGTTCGAGTCCAAATTGAAGAGAGACGCTCGGCCTAATTGTCGGGTCAAGAATCTCAGCAAGCGTTACATCTTTAAGTATAGTGCGGATGCGATCGTGAACCCCACTCATGCCGGTACGAATCGGGCAGAAAGTTCTGGCAGAGCAGGTTTGCTTTTCAATATCTTTGCTGCAATCCGTGAGATGAAAGGGTTCGTCAAGAGATTGCATGATGTCTGCTAAAGCGATGTCTTCTGGTTTGCGGATTAAAACATACCCACCATGAACGCCCCTATGACTAGATAAATAGCCATGATGACAAAGAGTTTTCATAATATTTGCAAGGAAAGGTCTGCTGATTGAAAATTTAGCAGAAATTTCTCTAGCGGAAGAGCCGTCAGGGTTACCGTGCAGGTGCGAAAGCACCAGCAAAGCGTAATCCATTTTTCGGCTGAAGAAAGACATAAAAACCTTAAAGATTAAATTAAGAAGTTGCCTACAGATTAATAATAGAACTGATTTAGTACCATTTCAATAGGAATGGAAGGAAAATGGAAAAAGAAGTTGACAAGTAGTGGTGAGGAGGCCTAGATTTAATGATATCTAGTCTCAATATGAGGGTGAGATGATTCAAAATAATTGCACATTAATTGTTGGTGAAGATCTGGTTGTATGTAAATGCTTAGGCATTACCGAAGTGGAAGTAATTGAGATTACGCGAATCAAAAAAATTGGATGCCTAGCAGAGTTACGAATGGAATCAGAAGCAGGCAGTGGGTGTACTGCCTGCCATAAGAAGTTAAATCAAATTATCCGTGAGAACGGTTCATTATCAGAACGCTCAACTCTTTAAGCGTTCGCCTCGGTTTGCAATAGAAGAAATTTGGGAAGGCCCAAAGTTTGAATCAGATGCAATTGGGTTTCCAACCAATCAACATGTTCTTCCGAATCAGTAAGGATAGGCGCAATGAGTTCGTGGGTGCCGTAATCTTTTACCTGCGCGCAAAGAGCAATCAAGTTGTTGTAGGCTAAAACGCCCTTGGTTTCGAGAGCAAGATCGTTGGTAAATTGTTCGGGAATATCCGAACCAACGCGAATTACATCATACCTAGCAATTTCGGGAACTCCTTCCAGAAAAAGAATGCGATCGATGAGTTTTTCGGCGTGTTTCATTTCGCCCATCGATTCTTCGTAATGTTTTGCAGCAAGTTTGCTTATGCCCCAATTCTTGCACATTTTGGCTTGAATGAAGTATTGGTTGATAGCGGTAAGTTCGATAGTAAGTGCTTGGTTCAAGCCTTCGATTATTTTGTCATTACCCTTCATGATAATTGATCCTTGAAAATAGTAGTTGTTTGGGCGTTTGAAGATAGATATCTAATACCCCAAATTATTGTATGTGAGGGGGCAAATAAAAAAACAAAATACATTAAAAAGTTCTTGCTATAAAACTTATACCTGATATCTTGGATCTTTGGCATAGAAATGTTTTGTGCTTATTTCTTAAGGTTGGAGGTGTTTTTTAGGAGGACGCCCACATGCGTTTTTATTCAATGAAGTTGTTGAGTCTTTGCGTTTTTCTTTCTGCGATCTGTGTTTTAGCAGCAGCAGAAGATAAGGTGAAGGGGCAACTTCCTGCCCAGTTTAAGAAGCTTGGCCTCCGTGATGATCAAGTTCAGAAAATTTATAAAATCCAAACGGATTACCGCGGCAAGGGAGCCGACCTTGAAAAGCAGCTTAAAGAGCTGAAGACCAAGGAAAAGACTGAAGTTGAAGGAGTCTTAACCGATGAACAGAAAAATAGGCTGAAAGAAATTCGTACAGGCGAAAGTGCCGACCCGAAGAAAACCAGCAAGTAACTAGTTAATCTGTTTGCGCAGCCCGTGTGTAAAAGCACGGGCTGTTTTTATTTCCCCCTAATATTCTAAGGGAAATTAATATTCCATGTGAAACTATTGCAAAAACAAATAAAATGATTCCAAGGTATCGAATTCGTCTGAATGGTAAGACCTAAATTAAAGAGATTTCCATGGATAATGCAGTAGAAGAGAAATTCAAAATCGTGGTTGGTTTAGAAGTTCATGTGCAACTTCTGACTAAAACAAAACTGTTTTGCGGTTGCAGCACGAAATTCGGGCTGGCGCCTAATTCTTCGACCTGCCCGGTTTGCATTGGTATGCCTGGTGTTTTGCCCGTGATGAACAAACATGCGTTTGAGTTGGCAATGAAGGCGGCGTTAGCAATTAATTGCACCATTGCAACTTATACCAAGTGGGACAGGAAGAATTATTACTACCCCGATTTACCGAAGAATTTCCAGATCAGCCAGTATGATCTACCGTTTTCGAGTGAAGGGCATTTGGAAATCGAAACATCGCAGGGAACGAGAAAGATTGGGATATTCCGGGCGCATTTGGAAGAAGATGCGGGAAAATCGATGCATGATGAATCAGGCGGGGGCAGCGATTCAAAGGTTGATTTAAATCGTACTGGTACGCCCCTTTTGGAAATTGTAAGCAAACCCGATATCAGGTCTGGCGAAGAAGCCCGATTATATCTTGAAGAGCTTAAGTTACTATTGAAGGAGTTGGAGATTTCTGATTGCGAAATGCAGGAAGGTAGCCTTCGTTGCGATGCCAATGTGAACATTCATATTACTATGCCTGATGGTACGGTAGCAGCTACTCCAATTGTAGAAGTTAAAAACCTGAATAGTTTCCGAGCGGTAGAGAAGTCGATCAAGTACGAAGCGCAACGCCAGTATGATCAGTTTTTGAAAGATGGGAAAAGATTTGGCGAAGTACCCAAGTGTACTGCAGGTTGGGATGATCAAAAAGGTGCAACTATTGTGCAAAGGCGGAAGGAAGAAGCCTCGGATTACCGATATTTTCCAGAGCCTGATTTAGTACCAGTGAAAGTGACTAATCAGGTGATTGAGCAGGTCAGAGCGAATATGGGAGAACTCCCTTCTGCTTGCAGGGAACGCTTGATGAAGGATTATGCCCTAAGCCGTTATGATTCATCGGTTTTGGTTTGCCAGGGCCGTAAATTTACCTCGTACTTTGAAGAGACTGCGAAGAAATCGGGTGACGCTAAGGCTTCGTGCAATTGGATCACTAATCAAGTTTTGAGCACCTTGAATGAACAGAAAAAAGAAATTCAAGACTTTTCTCTTTCGCCTGATAAGCTTGCGGGCCTTGTGATGGAGATTGCAAAAACGGGTTTGAATATGCAAAGAGCCCGCGAAGTTTATGCTCGAATGCTTGAAACAGGGGAAGATCCAAAAGCATGTATGGATGCATTGGGATTCAAGGTGGTTGGCGATGTAAATCAAATCATTGAAATTGTTAGGAAGGCGATAGCAGGTAATCCCAAAGCCGTTGTTGATTTTAAAAATGGGAAAGTAAAAGCTGCGGATGCCATTAAGGGTGCGGTTATGCGCGAAACCAAAGGTATGGCAAAAATGGAAACAGTGCAAGAGATAGTGATGAAAGAACTAGCGGAAGCTAAAGATCCAGTTTAAATAAACAAGGCGGCTTCGGCGGCTAGCCCGGGGCCGAAGCCAAGAGCCACGCAAGGTCTTGGTGCTTCGATTTGTGCCATCTTTTTCAGGATGAACAAAAGTGTAGCGCTTGACATATTGCCATGGTTTGAAAGTATTTCGCGTGAAATTTCGGAAGCTTGTGCAGGTAAAGAGAGAGCATCTTCGATTGCTGTAAGAATGCGTGGGCCTCCTGGGTGAAGTGCCCAAGATTTAATATCCTCCAGCATCAATCCACTTTTGGCCAACCATTGTTCAAGCCATGGTTTGAGGTGTTTTTTTATCATACCAGGGACCTGTTTTGCGAGGGTCATTTCAAACCCATGGTCGCCAATGTTCCAGGTCATAGCATTTGCGGAATCGGGAAGAATGCAAGAGCCCGAGGAAGCAAGCTTCCAAGTTTCTTTGGTTACATTATCTGAAGCACCCAGTACCACTGAAGCCGCGCCATCTGCGAACAATGCGTTTGCAATAATCTTTTGTGGATCCCATCCATAATGAAAATGCGTGCTGCAAAGTTCAAGAGAAGACAGCAGAACCTTAGCATCTGGATGTGCTTTTACAAACGCATGAGCTACCCGCAAACCGTTGAGAGAACCATGGCAACCCATGAAACCAATCTGAGTTCGAGCAACCGATGGGGAAAGCGAAAGGTTCTGGATAAGGTGGTAATCGAAGCCTGGGGAAAAAAAACCGGTGCAGGTGACCGTGATTAAATGGCTGAAGTTCTCTGGGGAAATGTCGGCATTTTCTAAAGCTTGTTTGCTGGCTAAAAGAGCAAGAGGCGGCCCGAGTGTTTGAAAATGCTCCATGCGTTGTGCCGTGGTTGGGCCAAGATCATCAGTCTTTCCATTAGGAATAAAGGGCGAACCCGTTTCGTTTTTCTTTTGCAGGATATCATCAAGGACAGGCCTTCCTAAAATGATTCCACGGGTTTTAATACCTGTTTGAGAGTACCACTTAGGCAGCCAGTTTAATTGCTCTTCAGATTGGGGGCAAAGTGATCGTGCCAGTTCCAATGCTTCTTCCTGAAATAATGTGCCCTCGGGAACCGCAGTTCCCCAACCCAAAAAAGCAAGATGCATGTTGATTCCTTAGATGCTTGTTGCAGCCTTGTTCGGTTTATCCAGCATTGCGACAACTGGTTTTGATAGGAAAGGAAAGGCCTTTAAACCCATAAGAGCAAGTTTCACAAGCAATGGCCACCTTAGCAGAAAAGCTGCAGTCTTGCAAACCCCCTGCCTACTTATGATGTGAGATTTGTATTTTGATATCCATTGTTTTGCTAGTTCAGGTTCCCAGCAATCAACACCTTTGGCTATCAATGGGGCAACAAAGTTGGCTCCTGTAAACGCCCATGCCATACCCTCACCAGTAAAAGGTTCGATATAACCTGCAGCATCACCGATGACAAATAATCGTTCTGTAGCAACCTGTTCGATATGGCCGGTAAGTGCAGGCGTTCCCCGCCAAGGTGCAATTTCAAGATTTAAGGGTATAGGCCAGTTCATTTCTTGAAGGAGCGCTTTTGCAAGAGGGCCCATGCCGCCATGTTTTTTAATGGCTAGCGGATCAAATGCAGCGGCGAGATCGAGTCTCCCATCTTCAAGTCGAACTAATCCAACATAACCTCCATTGCCTGAAGTCATAAACAAAGTGCCGTTTTTATAAAAGTCTGGGGGATCAATTAATGTGACTCCTGCTCCAATCCGCGTGTTATTAGATGCAAGGTGAGTGGTGATATTTTTGCGAACGAGAAGCCTGCCACCAAGTCCATCTGCGGCGGCAACAATTTTTGCTGTAGATAGAAGTTGCAGTTCCCCTTGCTTTAGAAAAACTTCGCGGGATGAAGATGTTAGCTGACCTAATTCTGCCAAAGTAGTGTCTAGGAAAAATGCGCCTTCATGCATTGCTTCTTGGATAAGACTGGAATCTAAGCATTCGCGCGAAAGAACCATCTGTCTTTGTAAAGGAAAGGTATGGTTGATTTTTTTGCTACCCAGGCACATTTCGTTTAACGCGATTGCTTGATTTTCAGTAAGTAGATGGTGTAGGCCAGTTTCTTTGAGTGTTGCTATAGCGTTTCCATTAAGGCAGCAACCGCAAACTTTAGGTCTAGGAAATGCCTGTCTATCAACCAAAAGTATCCTCAGTTTTTTTCTAGCAAGCAAAACGGCGGCTAGCCCTCCTGCGGGGCCCGCACCAACTATGATCACATCCCAAATCTGAGACGCACATTCTTCAATAGTTATATTTGATTTTATCATTTTTTGTTCCACGATAGCAAATACCTACAAGGCCATCGCGTTTCGACTTTTACGTTCGTAAGTCCGGCTTGTTTAGCCAGTTCCAGTACTTCTGCTTGATTAAATGCCCCTGCTACGGATCGCGGCCCATCCATATGAACCACCGGCGATCTCGTTAGTAAATGCGATGCGACCCAAACCATATTCCAGTTAAGCCAGCTTCGTTCCAAATCGTTGATCAGGATTGCGACCCTAGCAGATTTTGCCATGCGTTTCATCAGAGTGATGGCTTCCTCGTTATCAAGGTGATGAAGAAAAAGTGAACAGATAACCACATCATGAATAGGGAAGGGTGGCCCATCGAGAGCATCGGTTTCAAAGCATTGGATAGGTAAATTATATTGCTGTGCTTTTTCTCTAACGAGATTTAATGCAAATGCAGATTTATCGGTAACGCTGAATTTGATGTTGATACCAGCTTGTGTTGCTTTTTTTGACAGGCCGAGGGGTATGTCGCCACTTCCGGTTGCAACATCTAGGACTGAAAAATCATGAGGGTTAGCCAGTGCCAGTGAGCGAAGAGGTTTCCAGAGTAAACTTACGCTGTTGCTAAAGTAGTTAAGCCTTGAGAGTCCCTTAAGAGCGTGAAGGTGCAAAGCTGGATCAATATCAGGTTGATCCATCCATTCGGGCAAACGATTTCTTTTAGAAAGATCTGGCATGAAACAAAGGGATTCCTAAATAAAGCGCACCCTACATGGATTTATAATTATGATAGCAGGGAAAGCAAAAGAAGTAAAAACTATGGGTCAAGGTTGTTTCGAATTTTGGCTTATGCCGTCTGTTTTGGGGTGAACTTGTCTGCTGATATCTTTAAGCGAAAGGGTGGCTATTTTCCCTAGATAATAAAGCAGAACAAACATAGCAAGAATACCAACACCCATGAAGGCGAAGTACCAGAATCGGAAGTTTTGATCAGAAGAGTTTGCAAGATCAGAGGGTTTATTGCTTAGTACAAGAAGGTCTGATAAATTCTCAATCGAAGTTCCAATAAGAATGTAAAGTATGGAACCTGGAAGCATACCAATCATTGATCCGAGAACAAAAGTACGAAGTGGAATTTTAGTAGCACTGAAGGCGTAATTCAAAAGGCCATAGGGCATAAAAATTGCCAATCTAGCAAGTAGGACAATCTTAAAGCCTCGCTTTTCCATTAGTGTATCAAAGTTTTTCAGGAAGCCTGATTTCTCAACCTGCCTTTCAACGAAGTCGCGGAATAGAAATCGACCGAGAATAAACATCACTGCTGCCCCAAGGGTGCTTCCTAAGTTAGCGATAAGAATCCCAGGGAAGAATCCGAATAGAAATCCCGCCGAAATGGTGATCAAAGAGGCAGGCAATGAAAATACACCAAGCAGGAAATAGAGTGATCCATATAAGAACATTCCTTTCCATCCAAGATCTTTGATCCACTGAACCCCTGAGACAATTAATTCCCGAATATCAATCTGCGTGAATAGAAAAAAAGCAGTCGCCAACAACCCCAATAGAATCAGGATTTTAAATGAGCGTAAGTACCGATGGCGGAGTGTTGGCGAAGTCTGCATGGTTTTTATTTCAAGCTTGGATAGTTTTTCCATCGAAGAGAAGTGGGAAGAATTGCCCACTCAGCGATTGCCCTTTGGGAACTGGAGGAACGCCTTTAAGCAATGGTTCATCACTAGAAGAAAAAGTGCCATCAAGGAAAACATTGAGAACAACGGCCCTGCGCGGGAAGGCGGAGCGATTTTCAAATGACCCATGTATGGTAAGTGGGTGATGAAAAGTTGCGTGACCTTTTTTAAGTGGAACAGGGGTGGGGGTGAATTTGTCATATTGCCAAGGTTTCAGAACAGATTTAATAGATTCCATGTCGCCTGCAAGCCCAGTGATGGGTAGTAAATCCCACTCATGGCTTTGGGGAATGTAATGAAGGCACCCATTTTCTTCGTTAGCATCATCGAGTGCGATCCAGCAGGTGAGATGCTGCATTGGCTGTGTTCTTGTCCAGTAGGAATAATCCTGATGCCAGGCAACAACGCCCCCGTGTCGGGCGGGTTTGCAGAAAAGCTGATCATGCCAGAAGCGAACGGCACCCCCCAGCAATTGGGAGGCAGGTATAAGGAACCCCGGCGCCCAAAGTATATCATGGAAAGAGGGTTTGATTCGCCAAGCACCCAAAGCATGGAATAATATTTTGTTCGGGTCTGTGGATTCATTGGAATGATATTCGTGGAAAAGTTCATTGCCCGGTGATTGGGGGTTGGAGAGGTCGGTCAGCTCTTCCAAGAGTTTGTCTGCTTGGAAGTCGCTAAGAACCTTGATGTCAGGTAGATACCCTTGGGTTTTGAAAAAGCGAAGCTGTGCATCAGAAATTGAAAAAGATGCTGTATTCTTTTCTAAGTCGGATTGAAAGAGATTTGAAACAGGTTTGGCAGCAAGTGAAAGATCTTGGGTCATGATTAAACCTTATGAAAAAGCCCTTAGAAACAAATAACTCAATTAGATAGAGTTTATTCGTTTCAATCGTAACTTTACCATGTCAAAGATAAGAAAAAAGTCGAACACCCATCAAGGAAGGCGGGATTCATGAAATATAATTGCTTGACATTTGTTTTTAGAAAAAAGAAGTACCATGAAGCGAAGAATTATATTTTTTTCTGCGTGTTTGATGCTTTGTACCCTTGATTGGGCTGAAGCTGGCCCCGGGTGGTATGGGGGTGGTGACTATACCGCAAATTATGCGTATGGTTGGGTGGGGCAGGACTTGGGGGGCTACCCTGGGCCATTCCCTGGAAAAATCCCAAAAGATCCAGATAGGGAATTCACAAAGAACCCTAGGCGCTTTTTTAGGCAAAACTCTAGAGGCGTAACTCCGCCTCCACCAATAAGTATTCCAAAAACACCGCCGGTTTCAAAGGCGCCAACTAATACCGGTGGAGCGACATTCTTGGTAATTCTCCCTGAAAACGCAGATCTATTTGTGGATGGTAAAAAGTCGGATCGCACTGGGAAAAAGCGTTTGATTTTTAGTCCTGAATTGGTTCCTGGAAGGTTATATTCTTACACATTCAAGGCGATTTGGCAGGATGCAGAGGAACCAAAAGAAGAAGCTAGAGAGGTGTTTTTCAGATTGGGGGATGAACTAAACGTCCCGCTGGGCGAGCAGAAATAATTTGCCTGGGTTTTATATCTTGATATGATATCGGACAATCTGGTCTTGTTTTGCTTCGGAGGGTGCTTTTATGTCTCTTGATCGTACGGCAATTTGTAATTACTTCCTTTCGCTACAAGATTTAATCGTTAGCACGTTGGAAAAAGAGGACGAAAAAAAGTTTCATGTTGATAGTTGGGAAAGAGCTGCCGGTGGCGGAGGCCGAACCAAGGTGCTATTGGATGGTTCTACCTTTGAAAAGGCGGGAGTTAATTTTTCTGATGTAAATGGTGAATTTTCGGAAGAATTCGCCAAGCAAATCCCGGGCGATGGGCGCGCCTTTACTGCCTGTGGCATATCTTTGGTTCTTCACCCTAAAAATCCGTTTGTACCAACAGTGCATGCGAATTTTCGCTATTTAACTCGAGGTAATCGTGCTTGGTTTGGAGGAGGTGTTGATCTTACACCCTATTACCCTTTTCGCGAAGATGTGATTGCGTTTCACAAGGTATGGCATAAAGCCTGTACAACTCATTCGAATGTCGCTGATTACGATAAATTAAAATCTTGGTGTGATGAGTATTTTCATCTTCCACATAGGAATGAACCCCGGGGCGTGGGGGGAATATTTTTTGATTATCTGGACAAGAATTTGGATCAAGTTTGGAGTTTCGTGCAAGAGTGTGGCAATTCTTTTCTTTCTTCGTACCTGCCTATTGTTCACAAGCGTAAAACCCATCTTTTTGGACAGGCGCATAAAGAATTTCAAGAATATAGGCGCGGGCGCTACGTAGAGTTTAATTTACTTTACGATCGAGGGACGATTTTTGGGCTTAAAACCGGGGGTCGAATCGAATCTATTCTTATGTCGTTACCATTAAAAGTGCGCTGGTTATACGATTATGTGCCTTCGATAGGTTCAAAAGAGGCCGAGTTGTATGATATCTATTTAAAACCGCGAGATTGGGCACGCGAGGATTAAACAAGTTAAATAATTTTAGCCCAGTATGTCATAATACTAGGCTTTAAATGGTTATTTTTGGCAGTTAGGTGTAGTCTGGGTGACCAATTCTTACTTGCGGTGTCTAATTTTTGCGCGCATTCTTCGCTTTTTGCGCCCTACTTTTCTTCGACCTTTGCTAGTTCCCATATAATTCCTTCAAAATAAGATACTTACTTCACTAATCCTTAATCTAATATTATAAAAAAGTATCATCATATGGCAAGGTTTTGTTTTTAAGCCTATAAATTATTATGGCAGTTGATGTTAGTTAGGGGAGTTTGATGGAATCGGATATTGTTTCAGGAACAGACCATATTGGTTTAATGCTAGCTTTGTTTGCAGTACCAGTGCTCGTTTTCATCAATGGTTTTTTTGTTGCAGCTGAATTTGCTTTGGTTTCTGTTCGTAAAACTAGAATTGAAGAGATGGTAAACGGAGGCATAGTTGGCGCATCGAAAGTCCAAAAAATTATCGGAAATCTTGATCAGACTATTGCAGCAACCCAACTTGGTATCACTATCGCAAGTATTGGTCTAGGTTTTGTTGGTGAACCCGCTGCTGCCCGTATTGTTTTGCCTTTATTCCAATGGGTAATTCCTGATTGGAAAGAAGTGACCGTACATGGAATTGCCACGCTCATCGCTTTTATTGGTGTAACATTCATTCATGTAGTATTTGGTGAACTAATTCCCAAAACTTTAGCATTGCGGGCTCCGGAAAGGGCATCGATCGCTGTTTCTTCCACCATGCTTTTGTTCAATTTCTTTACTCTTCCCATTATTAAAATAATGAATGGAACAGCGTTGTTTATGATTCGAAGAATGGGGATATCAGTTTCCGATATTCCGGTGATCGTACATTCTGTTGAAGAATTGAAATTGTTGATCGAAGATACGGAAGAGGCTGGGATTTTAGAAGCAGAGCAAGCAACTTTTCTTCAAAATGTGTTCCAACTTTCCTCTAAGACTGTTTCCGACTGCATGATTCCCCGTGAAAAAATGGGTATGATTGAGTTGAGTTTACCTTTCGAGCAAGTTATGGAACTGATTCGCGATGGTGGCCATACACGCATGCCCGTGTTTGATAAAGAAATTGATAATGTCGTGGGCATTGTTAATACTAAGGATCTTTTTTATCTGATCAGTGCCAAGGGGGTTGTTGTTCTTGAAGACGCTCTTTACCCCGTGATTTTTATGAAGCCAGAATCTACCATTGCACATGCTTTAAAAATTTTTAAGAATAGTCATCGACATATGGCAGTTGTTCGGGATGAAGTTTCTCAGAAAGTGCTGGGGTTAATTACATTCGAGGATGTTTTAGAAGAAATTGTGGGCGAAATAGAAGATGAGCACGACAGGCCAGAAGGATCGTCCAGAATATTCCGAGCCACCATTCGCAAGCGCTTAAATTAAGAGCGAACAGTGCGCCAGCACAAAAATGTTCCAATAAAAATTATGATTGTATCTGCAGCCCAAACCAACATAACTGGGTCAATTCGGCCTTCTTTTGCCATCCCTGTGCCACACAGCATCAGCGGATAATAAATAAGCACAATTGGCAGAAAGCACGTGATAAAAGAGCTAAGGAAATCACTTTTACTTAACCATATCCCGACTGGGCAACCAACAAGAATAAAACAAAAGCAGCCGAGGCTTAGTGCAGGTCTCATCAACAATTCTACATTCAAAAAGAGGTATTGCTGCTTGGAGTGTTTTAGTTTGCCTTTCAAGTTTTCGACATGCTTCGGCAGATCTGGGTTTGCTGAGGCAGTGTTAAGAGCTATTGCGGCTGTGTCTATTTCGCTTAATACTTTCGACATTTCTTCCTGGTATTCTACTCGCTTGTCGAGGATTTCCTGCCAGGTCATATCGCGGGCTCTTCGATTTGCATCGTTGTTCATATTCGTGGGCAAAGGAACTTCCCAAACACGATCTTCAAAATAACCCTTGCTACCATCTTCGAAGGTTGCGATGCCATGTTTCATATGGATCATCAATAATTTCCGTTCGCGATCAACAGTAAGCTTGGCTTCCCTTGCTTGGGCAACTACATCAATTGCACCTTTTGCATCGCGTCTTTTGAAAGTTGGGTTGATTAGCTTTTTTCCTTGCACACCTTTGACAAACATTGAATACGGGATGTTAGAGTGATTGATCATGCCGTTCTTTTTAAGCATCGAGTAAAGCAACTCTTCCGCATCGTTAAACACCATTGCGCGCAATAGATGATGCGTATGAGGAATGATTTGATAATACAAAACCATTGTAACCGTGCTCATGATCAGACCCAGGCAGAGGCCGGGGAATATTATTTGCCCAAGATTAATTCCTGATGCGCGAATCGCAAGTACTTCATTATCTGCAGACAACCGCCCATAAACGACGCAGGTTGCAAACAGGGTAGTTGCAGGAATGGTGTAGGGCAGGGTGCTAGGGATTAAAAGAGGGATTGCTCCGAGGATTTGAGCTGGGCCTAACCCTTGCTGGGTAGCTTCTGCGACAATGCCCGCCATTAATAGAATTCCGGTAATTCCCACTAAGGCCAGGAAAAACACCTTAAAGAGTTCCCAAAAAACCATTCTTTGAAGTATTCCAAACACCAGATGAATCTCCAGCTATATTGTTGCTAATGCGCATTTCTGATTTAGTCTGATACGGGTTTTGGAAATTTAAGTCAATACACCCATGGACTTATGTTGCTTGATTACAGATGTCAGGATGGGTGGACTGTGGGTCTTGGGTTGGCTTGGGGTTGGGTGGCGGCAAGGTCCCTGCTTCTCGAGGTTGATGAGTTGTTTGAAAAGTTTGTTGTTTAGCGTTACTTTAAGATGTGCAACACAGTTTCATAATGATTTTTCCTGTTTGTTTAATTCTTTCGATAGCGAATGATCGATGAATATAAATTGTCTGCGCTTACTAGAAATGAAAAGACTTCTTTGATTATTACTGGTTGATTGACTAGGTTGGTTTATTTGTCGAATGATAGCTCTGCTGCTCGGCACACCTTTGGACTGTCATTTCGCATTGCCGATTATTGCTTTAGCTTGGCACAGATAAAGTGGTTATTAGTTCGCCAATCCTTTTTTTACCTATTCTTAAATTCAAATTCGTACCCGAAGGAGAAAAGTTGTTGGTATGCCAGATTCATAAACAAGGAGGAATCGCTCTTAGTAAAAAATAATATCCCTAAGGTTGCCCATTGGAATAATGATATTTTCCTTGCATTTGAAATGTCTCGTCAACATAGTTGATTTGTAGATCTTTTATTTAAGTCTGCTCTCTATTTTGTATTTAAAGAAGTTTCAAATATCTTGATGTCTTTCAATTCTTTAAGGTAGGCTGCCGTGAAAAATCATCGGAAGTTTAATCAGAAAGGATTTACACTAATAGAGTTGTTGGTGGTTATTGCAATCATAGGCATACTTTTGGGTTTGCTTTTACCTGCGGTGCAAAAGGTTCGTGAATCTGCCTCGCGAACGCGTTGCATAAACAACCTTAAACAAATAGGTCTGGCCCTTCATGGTTACCATGATGTGAATGCAAGATTGCCTTCTGGGCAATCGCCTTGGACGGATCCAGTGACTGGGCTAGATGTTTGGAATGTGACGCCTTTTGAGGGATGTTGGTCTTTTATGGTGTATATTCTCCCGTATTTAGAACAGGAAAGCGTTTATAAAAAAGCCAAGGCGTATGGTTCGAGCGCAGCTACAGCTTACTCATGGAATAACCCTGTGTCTGCTCAGCATATGAAAACTTATAACTGTCCTGCTGATTCTCGTGGGGTTTTGGCAATGACTGCAGCAGAAGCGGGGACATCGGTTGACCAAACACTTACAGGTTATCTGGGAAATGCAGGGACAACCTCTGTCTCTATGGATGGTGTGCTTTTTATGGATTCCAAGGTTAGATTTACTGATATCACGGATGGCCTTAGTAATACCTTTGTGGTGGGTGAGCGGCCCCCAAATTCCAATTTGGAGTTTGGCTGGTGGTTTGCAGCTTATGGTTATGATGGCAAGGGGAATGGAGATTGTGTGATGACATCCAATGACCTTGCGATTGCCAATTTTTTCATAGCTAATTATTCCGGTCCGCCTAATAAGCCTTGTAACGGTACCGCTGCCCAAAAAATCGGTTTACAGAGCGGTACTCCTGACGTGGGTTGTGATGCTGCCCATTATTGGAGTTTTCATAACGGTGGTTCCATGTTTCTTTTTGGTGATGGATCCACTCGTATGATTTTTAATTCGAGTAATTCCCTGATAGGTGCTCTTAGCACTCGGTCTGGTGGCGAAATTTTCAACATTCCATGATTTTAATATTCATTTGCAAAAGGTAATCTCTATGAAAATCGTATTATCAAATCTTGGAATCATAATGATGTTGTTTTTGTTGGGTGGTTGTGGGTCAGAAACATCTGCTCCGGTGCCCGTAGAAGGATCTGCAATGCCGCCCCAAGATTCAGGCGCTGGAAAGAATATCAAATCGAGGATTCCGCCTCAAACGGGAAAGGTGCCCGCCAATAAATGATTTCGAAGTTTTGTGCCTTCCCTTTTAGGTAAGCGGCTTAATGTTCATTTGTTTGAATTCATTTTAATTCGATTTCGACCTTTTCGATTTTACCCGTGAAAGCAAACGGAACTTTGTATTCCTGACTTACCGGTGTGCCGATGCTTCGGCCTACCAGTAATCCGAATCCTGTCATTGAGCTGTAAATTAGAGCGGATTTGATTCCTGTTAAGTTTGCAACATTTTTGCCATCGACCAAAAGCTTGATATCGCCCGTGATGAAATCGGGCTTGGAATTTTTAGCAGTGGGCGTGAAATGGATTGCTAGGTTGTGTTTTCCTGCAGGTATTTGATCCGGAGAAGAAACAGTGAACTCTTGGATTTTCAAATAGTTGTGTGCGAAGTGAAGCTTTTTGTTTTTCATAAAAAGCGACCAGCCTCCAAATTCACCACCGCTGCAAGCTAGAACGCCCTCTGCACCTTCTTCTGGTATTTCAACATTTGCAGAGATGGTGTGTTCTTTTCCCATTATTTGTGGGGCTGCAAGTGGGTGAAGGATAGAAGTGCCTGGGTAAAAGGTGTAAAGCTTTTTTGGCAGAGCAGCAGCGGGGCGTTTAGGGTCTGCTGCGCGTTCGAAACGGCGATCATCTAGCGGGAGAACTTTGTATTTTTCGGCTTCAGCCATCCAGAGTGTTTGTAATTGCGAAAGTTTCTCTGGGTGTTTTTTTGATAAATCGTTGGACTGAGTAAAGTCGTCATCTGCGTAAAGTTCCCAAATGTCGTCATCCCAGGAAGAATCTTTTTTGTGCCAAGTGACTGCGGTCCACCCATCGGACCAAATGGCCCTGCTGCCTAACATTTCGTAGTACTGGACTTTTTTGGTGGTCTTGGCTTTCTCATTTGGAAAGGTGTACGCCATGCTTACGCCATGAAGCGGCATTTGGGAAACGCCGTTGACTGAAGTTGGTGCAGGTAAGCCGGTGAGTTCCAGAATGGTTGGAACCACATCAACTAGGTGATGGTACTGGTTTCGAATAGAGCCACCATCTTTTATTTTGGCAGGCCAAGAGACGATAAACGGATCGGTGTTCCCGCCCGCATGGGTGTCCTGCTTCCATCGTTTGAGTGGTGAATTTCCTGCCATTGCCCATCCCATTGGGTAATGTGGGTCAGAAGAAGGCCCTCCCGCTTGATCAAGATTTTTGATCATCTCGGGGATTGTATCGGGTAAGAAGCTGCGATAGCGGTCGGTGTTGAGGGTGCCGTTTTGCAGGCCCTCTTGAGAAGCTCCGTTGTCGGAAACAACCATAATTAATGTATTATCGCGGATTTTCATTTCATCAAGAATATTGAACAATCGTCCCAATTGGTGGTCAGCGTGGTCAAGATACCCGGAAAAAACCTCTTGCAGTTTGCAGTAAACTTTCTTTTGGTTGTCGCTTAAATTGCTCCAAGCCTGAATTCCAGGATTTGCAGGTGGAAGAATGGAGTTGTTGGGAATGATTCCCATTTTCTTTTGTCTTTCAAAAGTTTCTTCACGAACTTTATCCCACCCTTGGTCGAACTTGCCTTGGTATTTTGCAATGTAATCTTTTGGGGCGTGAAGAGGTGCATGGCAGGCGCCAAGGGCAAGGTACGTGAAAAAAGGTCGTCCAGTGTTTGCCTGCTGTTGGTCGCGAATATAGTTAATGGTGTGGTCTACTAGATCTTCGGTGAGGTGATAACCATTGCGAGTTGGGGTATCGATGAAGTGGTTATCCTGACATAAAAGCGGGGCCCATTGGTCGGTTTCGCCCCCAAGGAAACCGTAGTATTTTTCGAAGCCCATGCCAAGCGGCCAACGATCGAAAGGCCCGGCTGCAGTGTAGGCTGTGTATGGTGCAAGGTGCCACTTGCCCAAAGCCATTGTGTTATAGCCATTTTGCTTGAGTGTTTCAGGAATCATCGCAGCGCTTTTGGGAATATTTCCATAGTTGCCCGGAAAGCCGGTTGCTCCTTCTGTAATGGCTGCCAAACCGATTGCGTGATGATTTCGGCCGGTTAGCAAAACGCCACGCGAGGGTGAGCAAAGGGCGGTTGTGTGGAAGTTGTTGTAGCGAAGTCCGTTCGAGGCAAGTTTGTCGATGTTTGGGGTTTGGATAGGCCCACCATAGCAGCCTAAATGTCCGTAACCAACATCGTCTAGTACAACTAAAATAATATTTGGTGCGCCCGCGGGGGCTTTCATAGGAAGCGCAGGGTTCCAGTCTGGTGTAGATTCTTTGAAATTCTTTCCGATTTTGCCTTTGAATTCAGGTTGGTTTGGGGGCAGCACGATTCGGTTTTGCTTGCTTGCAAGTTCTTCGGGTGAGGACTGTGCGTGTATTTGTGATGGAAGTTTCCAGAAGTTTGTAATCTGTTGGCTAACAATTCCCCCAAGGATCAAAACCATTAGGGGAAAAAGATATTTAGGGTTCATGGTGGCTTTCGTGATTAGGGTCGATTGCTTAGCGTTATGAGTTTGACTGTTTATTAAAATAATTCCAACCTTTTTTTACGGTTTATGAAAAATGGAAGCAAGTTGTGGTTTAGCAATTGAAACCTATTGTGATGGGTTGGTATCCGTAGAAAACGGTATGTTGTATTTTTTTGATCGCAACATGCCTTGTTCCTTGATATAAAAAAAGCAGACAAAATAATTTTTGGAGGTATTTTCATGCATATTCCAGCATTGACACTTGTGAAGCAAATTGCAAAACAACCTGAAGTTAAAGATGTTGCAGGGGAAACTCTGTTGCAGTGGAAAAACTCTGGTTTGCAGCAGAAAATCAAGCCTGGCGCCCATGTTGCCATTGGTGTTGGTAGCAGGGGTATTGCCAACCTTGCAGTAATTGTGAAAGCAACGATCGAGTATTTCAAGGGTATTGGAGCCAAGCCTTTTATCGTTTCGGCGATGGGAAGTCATGGTGGAGCTAATGCGAAGGGGCAGAGAGAGTTGCTTGGAGAGTATGGGATTTCCGAAGAGAATCTTGGTGTGACCGTGAAGACGGACATGGACTCTGTTGTGATAGGCAAGAATTCTTGGAATGAACCTGTTTATTGGGATAAAAACGCATTGGGAGCGGATGCGGTCGTGACTATTTCGAGGATAAAGCCCCATACTGATTTTCGAGGTCACTTTGAAAGTGGGATTGCCAAGATGCTTGTGATTGGGCTTGGAAAACGCGAAGGCGCCTCCCAGCATCATCGGTGGGGTTTCAAGGGATTGCGCGATATGCTTCCCGAAACTGCCAAGGTTATTCTGGAGAAGACGAATTTTCTTGGTGGGTTGGCTGTGTTGGAAAATGCTCATGAGCAAACCGCTAAGCTCGAGTTTGTATCAACCCAAAATCTGATGGAAGTTGAACCCAAATTGCTTGATGAGGCTCGCCAATTACTTGGTAAACTTCCTTTCCATGACATTGATCTTCTGGTTGTGGGCGAGATAGGTAAAAATTATAGTGGCGCAGGAATTGATCCCAATGTAGTTGGAAGGCTTCTCATTGAAGGCCAAAATGATTTTGAAACCCCTAAAATTATTCGCATGTGCGCATTAGATCTTTCGCCTGAAAGCCATGGTAATGGAACGGGAGTTGGTATTGCAGACTTAACCACGGATAAACTGCTCGCCTCGATTGATCCGGTCCCTTTTCGTATGAACAACTTAACGGCTTGTTTTCTTTGGCGATCCAAATTGCCCATTGCCTTTCCTAACGACAAAGAATGCATTCAAACTGGGTTAGAAACTTGCTGGCAGCCAGATTTGAATGCTATTCGCATGGTTGTTGTTCCTAACAGTTTGGAGCTTGCTGAATTGTATGTATCAGCACCGCTACTAGAAGAGGTTAGAAAAAACAAGGATCTTGCAATCAGTGGGGATTCATTCGAGCTTCAATTTGATGACAAGGGCAATTTAAATCAAAAGGCTCTTTTCCCTCATAGTGCCCAGGGCAGAAGAGTTTCTGGTCATCATTAATTCCGTTTGGTTAAGCAGGTTGGAATGTAGGGAATAGGCAGGAGTTGCAAAATGCTCCTGCTTTTTTGTTTTTAATGGCATCGTTCACTTCTTTCGCCCTGTTTTGTAAAAATTGATTCAAGAAACAGCTTGACCACTTTAGGTTTCGGGGTAAGAGTCCATTGGATATAGGTGGGGGTAGTCTTCTCCTTTTTAAAGGGAAGGCTTTTGGGGGTTTTGAAATTCTATTGGCTGGATAGTTTCCCGCACGCTGGTATGGATGCAGGTCGCCTGACTTTTGGCGCATCGTGGGGATGAGGTGCTCGGCTGTGTTTCGTATTAAATTGACAATGCTAGGTATGGCTCTTTTGCTTTCAGGCTGTAGTTCCTCCGGGAATAAAGCTGATTCAAAAGATCCAACACAACCTTCCTCACCCTTTGGCATGTTTCAGAAAAAACCTGACACCAAAAAAGACTCGCCCGCTAATTCTTCTGCTACTTCATCCAATCCTACTGGTAAGCCAAGCGGGGTCCTTGCTGGCCAGGTTATGGATCGGAATAACCGCAGGCCTGCAGGCGTTATCATTCAAGTGGTTGATTTGCAAAAAAACACGCCTGAAGGAAAGTTTGATATCACTGCTGATTCACAAGGTTATTTCACCATCAATAATCTTCAGCCAGGCAGGAACTATCAACTTGTTGCTCGGGTTAAGGATGGGGAAAAGTTTTATAGCGGCACAATCCTAGCTACCCCTCCGAATCCAAGGGTTTCCATTTTTGTGAAAGAAGAGATTGGCACATTCCCGGCCCCACAGAATCCCAATGATAAAACAGCAGGTGCCGAGCCTAATGCGCCTGCAGCCTTAGACAAGCCAAAAAGTGCCGAATCTGCACAAGATGGCAATGCCCCCGCAAGTACAACTTCTTTGCCTAATGCTGATAAAATTGCCCGGGACAATCTTGCGAGCAATTCAATTCCTGGCGCTATTCTTTCTATCCCGCCTCGAGGCAATGATCAGGGTGGATATTCTTTGCCTGCGCCTCCTTCGTTGCCACAAATTGGCAATGTGATCTCGATTAATTCGGCGGGTGTACAGAATCAGCCTGGGTTTTCTGGTATTGGGAATTATTCTGCTTTGCCAACGCCTGTTCCGTCTTGTGTTTTGGTGGGGCAAAAGCTCGACAACTTCAGCCTTTACGACATGAATGGTCAGGTATGGGAATACAAGAAAAATAAGACTGGTAGAATGGTTTTGCTCGATTTCTGGTTTAGTTCGTGTGGGCCATGTTTGCAATCGATTCCGCACCTTGTTGAATTGCAACGAAGGTATAAGAACTTTGGTTTGGAAGTGGTCGGGGTTGCATACGAAAAAGGCACGCCCGAAGAGAAGGTTGCCAAGGTACGGCCGATAAGGGCTAGATATCACATGAATTATACAACTCTTTTTGGTGGATCTGGGCCTGAACCATGCCCTGTACGCACTCAGTTTGATGTCACCAGTTTTCCTTCGTTGGTACTTTTGGATGAAGAGGGAAACATTGTGTGGAAAAATCAAAAAGATGAGGGTGTGGATCAAAGGCAATTGGCTGAATTAGAGTTGGAAGTTCGCAGGGGTTTAGGGATTCGGACCAAATAAGCCACAACCCCATTTGCCCTCGCCTTCCCGTCTTGCCTGTTTTCTTTTATCCTTCCTTCCACTGGATTATTTTAGCCCGTTCCTGTTAATCTGCCTTTCTTGAATTCTCAAGGAGGGTGAAAATTATGTGTGGAATCGTTGGCTATACTGGTTTGAAGCAAGCCGATCTCGTTCTGATTCCTGCTTTGCAAAGGCTTGAATATCGCGGTTACGATAGTTCAGGTCTCGCCACGATTCATCAGGGGCGCATTCAACTGCGAAAAAAAGCAGGTAAGATTCACAACCTTGTTCAATCACTGCAAGATTTTCCCGTGCTTGGTACGACAGGGATTTCACACACCCGGTGGGCAACTCACGGCCCAGCAAATGATGTAAACGCTCATCCCCATTTGGGTGGAAGTTCCTCCATTGCTTTAGTGCATAATGGCGTGATTGAAAACTATTCCAGTTTGAAAACATTCCTTGAAGATATGGATTATCAGTTCAAAAGTGAAACGGATACCGAGGTGCTAGCTCATCTTGTTTCCTATCACTTTGATAAAATTTCAGCGGATGTCCCCACCGTTGATAATTTAGTTCAAGCTGTTATAGCAGCTCTTTCGTTGGTTAAAGGAACCTATGGAATTGCCCTTGTCTGCCCACTGTTTCCTAATTTGGTTATTGGTTCGCGCTTGGGAAGCCCCTTGGTTCTTGGCTTGGGTGATGGTGAGCATTTTTTAGCGAGTGATCCGAGTGCGCTGATGGGTTTTTCTAACCGTGCAATTTATCTTGATGATCGCCAAATTTGCGTCCTTACCCCTGATTCTTGGTCAATCCTAGATATGAAACAAGTTCAAATCAGCCCCGTGATCGAGGCCTTGAACCATGAGGTTTATTCGCCAGATAAATCAGGGTTCGATCATTTCATGCTTAAGGAAATTCATGAACAGGCGGAATCGCTAGAGAATGCGCTTCGAGGCAGGCTTGATGAAGATGAGTGGACTTCGCGTTTCGGAGGATTAAATCTCGATTCTAAACAGCTCAGGAATATTGAGCGAATTATTCTTACTGGCTGTGGCACGAGTTATCATGCTGGCTTGGTTGGCGAATATTTGATTGAAGAACTTGCCCGAATTCCCGTTGAAGTGGAATACGCATCCGAGTTTCGCTATCGGAATTCCCCAATGAATGGCAGAAGCATAGTCATAGGGATCACCCAATCAGGTGAAACTGCAGACACACTTGCAGCAATTCGTGAATCGAAACTTAAAGGCATACCATCTTTGGCCATCTGTAATGTAGTCGGAAGCACGATAGCGCGGGAAGCGGATGGTGGTGTTTATCTTCATGCGGGCCAAGAGATTGGTGTTGCCAGTACCAAAGCTTTTACGAATCAAGTTGTTGTGCTTGCGATGTTAGCTCTGCATTTGGGGAGAATGAGGCACCTTTCTGCATTTCAAGGGGCTCAGGTTGTAGAGTCTTTAAAAGAATTGCCAGAAGCTGTTCGGCAGGTATTGGCTACAGAAGCACAGATTCGTGAAATTGCAATGCGTTACTGCAATTCGCCTCAGATCCTATTCATGGGAAGGCAGTATCTTTACCCGGTTGCACTTGAAGCAGCATTGAAAATGAAGGAAATCAGCTACATCCATTCAGAGGGATACCCTGCTGCAGAGATGAAGCATGGGCCCATTGCACTTGTGGATCGCGATACACCTTCGGTGTTTTTAATTTCCCGTGGGCTGATGTTTAATAAAGTCATGAGCAACCTTGAAGAGGTAAAAGCAAGAGGTGGACCTGTTATCGCAGTGGCTTCAGAAAGAATATTGGAGCTTTCGAGGAAAGCTGATGAAGTTATCGTTGTTCCTAAAGTTGCAGAATATCTTCAACCCGTGGTTAGCAATATTCCTATGCAATTGTTTGCCTATCACATGGCTTTACTTCGCGGTTGTGATGTTGATAAGCCAAGAAATCTTGCCAAAAGTGTTACGGTGGAATGATTTTAAAGGGTGTTAAAATCGTGGTAGGCAATATGTTCATTATTGCCTGCAGGCTTATTGCCCGGTCTGATTAATAACCCAGTACCCATACCAGCGCTTTTTGCAGCATCAAGTTCCTCGGTTACATCCGAAAGGAATAGGATTTCAGAAGCATCGGTGCAAAGGTTATTGGCAATGTTTTTGTAGCTGGAATCAGTTCTTTTGGGGCCAGAGGTTGTGTCGAAATGATGGGTTATCAGCGTTCCAAGATTTCCTGCAGTGGTGTTTGCGAAGTAAATCTTTTGCGCAAGAATGCTTCCCGATGAATAGATTGCAATGGTAAGGTTTGCACTTTTCCAACGATGGAAGGCAGTAGGAACATCTTCGTAAATATGCCCTTTTAGTTCGCCGTTGTTAAATCCTGTTCGCCAAACTAAGCCTTGCAAAGCTTTTAACCCTGTTGCTTTACTATCTTCCTTCATGCGCTGGATAGCCAAGGTTACGATTCGTTTAATTTTTTCAGACTTTGAGGACGTGCCATCCAAAAAACTTGCAAGGGTAGGGCAGTTTTCGTTTTGTGCGAAAATCTCAAGGGCGTCGATTGTTTCTTTGGTTTCAAAACTAGAATCTAGAAACCCCTCTAGATTATTTCGCGCATAATCAAACATCGTCGTATGCACAAAATCAATCGCAGAAGTGGTTCCTTCGATATCGAGAAGAACCACTTTGTATTTTTCGCTAATCATACGGATAGCTTGGTTTCCATGTTTCCTTCGCCTGTTAAATAAGTGGGGCCCCAGCATAAGGGCGCATAATTCCCATGGATGCCAATATCAATATACTGTGGAGTCCAGCCGGATTTATCCTGAAACAATCGTATTGCCCGTATGGTTCTATCTTCGCATAAACCAAACCAGTGTTTAGTGCCCCGAGGAACATTGATGAGGTCCCCTGCTTCAACTTGAATAGCAAAAATAGGGCCGCTTGTTGGGTGTATGTGAAAAAGGCCCTTCCCTTTTAAGATGAATCGAACTTCATCCTCAGAGTGGGTGTGTTCCATTTTGTACTTTGCCATCATTTCGTCAAGGTTTGGTGTTTCGGGGGAAACATTCATGACATCAGCGGTCACATAGCCACCTTTTTTCTTAAGTACTTCGATCTCTGGTGCATATGCTTTGAGAATATCAGCAGCATCCGCTTCAGGGTTGACTCTTTCGGCAAGGGGCCATTTTTCGTAAAAGATCCCGTGCGGGTTAATGAATTCCTGAATTTCTTTTTCAGATTTCAGAGCCCTGTTTTCGTCTGGTATTAATACTACTGCCATTTTCATCTCCTATAAATTATTATTAGTCTCGCAGAAGCAAGCTTCTGCCTGTTACTTCAAAAAGAAATTCTAAAGTTTCAACATGTCTTTGTGTTTCCTCAAGGTTTGAGCCCCAGGCGTACAAACCATGTTTTTGGATTAGAAACCCAAAGGGTACAAAATCTTTGTTTGAAAAAGTGCGTTCATTCACTTTTTTTGCCAATGCTGTTATATCTTGGCTATTAGGGTAAATATCGATCCAGATGCGGGTTTCGTGGCTTTTTATTCCAGAAAGGCCTTTAAGCATTTCATAGCCTTCCACCCAGAATCCACCTGTGGCTCCATATTTTTCAGAAAGCAAGGTTCCCCAAACCGAGTGAACATGCAGCACAGAATTGATGTTTTCTTTAGCAGTCAACATAAGGTGCAATGCTGTTTCAGCAGAGGGCTTTTCTTCCGTTTTTACTAAGGGAGTACCTTTATCATTTAGCACTAGAAAATCATTCATCCCTAAGTTTTCTTTGTGTTTGCCACTTGCTGTTATAAGCAGTTGGTAAGGCTTTTTGCTGATAATAACACTGTAATTGCTACTGGTTGCAAGCGACCAACCCCTGCGATGAAACTGTTTTCCAAGGGAGATGATTTTAGCCTTTAACTTTTTGATATCCTTGTTCGGAGTAGCCTTCGCTGTTGCTGGCTTTTTAGCTTTCTTCGGTGCTACATCTTTAGTTGTTTTTTTCATGATTAATCCACTTTTGTTAATTCGAGAACCTATCCAATAATCTAATGGATAAGTATTAAAAATCAAAAGAAATGATGGTGAAATAATACATCACTGGCTTGATTTTTATTGTTTTACATGTGTTTTTATGTGTTTTTCAGAGCTTCTTTCAATAAACATGCTTCGCTGCCAGATTCTTCTTTTCGGTATCGTGCCAGTAAACTCTTAGATCGTTGTGCAAGCATTCGCCTTACTTCCCGTCTTTCCCCTTTGATTTTTGCTATGCTCATTGAATCATAGGCTGTGGTTTGGTGCCTCATCCATGCGATAACTGCAGCTTCCGCCCTTCGTTCTACTGGAATTCTTTTGGTTCGGGCGACCGTACCACTACCAACAGGGGTGGCGTGATCTGCGACAACTTTTGCAAGTTTATTGGCTAACTCCGAATGATTTGGGTGGAATGCCAGAAAAGTTACTACGGCACCGGTAAAATCTTCCACATATTCTAATTGAACTTTATCTCTTCGCTTGGCGGCGCTTTCTTTCCGTTTGCTATAACTTTCCGTTGATCTTTCTGCTTCCAATTCTAATCTAGTTTTTTCGATGGTAGCAGCAGCAGCCCAAATGCCCTTGGAAAATATCCTGCGTCCTTTCTTTTCTTGTACCACCCAATACTCCCCAGCAGCTTTTACCCGCCTTGTTAAACCGGCATCGCCGGGAGGTAATAAGCTCCATCCTTCGGGAACTGCAATAATTATATCGTATTCGTTTAAGACGCTATTAGGCCTTGGCCCTGGTCGGAATATCTTTTCGATCATTCTTTTATCGCCTCCTTGCGATGATGATTTATTTTAAAAGGTCAATTGTTTCATGGATAAGTGAAGCATGAATAATGATAGCCAGACCCAATCGGTGGCGAATCTTACTGGTCCCATAAATTAGTTTTACATCTTCATCAAGGAATTGTTGGGCTGATACCAATCCTAAAATAAGCCTTGTTTCTTCTTTGTTAGGTTCGGTGCTGCTTGGTCTAGATAGGGAGACCGGGCCGCCACTATCTCCCTCGAAAATATTTCCACTTAAGAAAAAAGTTCGGGTTTTTGCTGTTGGATATAATGGAAACGTTGATATTGAGCCGTGCCTGAGTATTGGAAAACCTGCGTTATTAGATTCGACTCGGTGTGGATAACCTAAGACGGAAACTAAATCCCCTGGGTGTACCTTGTGTTTTTGCAGTAAGGCATCGGAAGCAAGAAGATCGGTTGAAAGGTTTGATAAGTCTGCATTCTTCGGTGGGGTTACCCAAAGCACGGCAACATCTTCGGTTGGGTGTTTTACCCAAAGGGGTTTGCTATCTTTTCGAATGATAACTTTTACAGGGGCTTTGGTGTATTCGCCATCTGCTTTTTTTGTTCGGAATTGGAGTGTGGTTTCATCTCCTGGCGTGTTACTTAAAACATGTGCCGCCGTTATTAATATGTATTTTTCTTCGTTGTTTTTCTTCAGAATGAAACCCGTAGCGGTCGATTTTTCATGTGTTATTTTGAATGTTGCCCGCATTAACTGTGTGGTGAAATCTTCATCCGCTGCAAAAATTTGCGATGAATAAACTGTTAAACTTAGTATCAGGAAAAAGTAGCGCGCCCGATTCATTGTAATTATCCTGATAGATATACTTGATTGTAATTGTAATCAGAAATTCTACTTTTGTAAGCCACTAAGTGGATGCGCTAGAACTGCTTCCCATGCCAATTCTTGAAGTAACAAGTTTAAACTTTCTTCCTGATCCCCTAGCTTTGCGCTTTTTAAAATAGCAGGCACAGGTAAACCCACTGGGCAACGGCGGTATACCACTGCATAATCAACATACCCCACCAAGGCCTGGAGGGGCGCTTTCCCATGGCCAAGAGCATCGGTAAATAAATCTTCTTGAACTTTTAAACCGGGGGCTTTACCTGCAATAATTTTTTCACGCAATGCGATAACTGCCTGAGGTGCCGGCGCAATATATAGCACATTTCCATATTTTTGATTAAGTTCCGTGATATGAGCATCCATTTTTTTGAAGTGTTCGGCGTGTCTTTCTCGGAGTTCATCACCAGTAATTGCATTGTGATCTACTTTTTCAGGTCGTTTGGTTGTGGGTTCATAAATATCCCATCGCAACCAGATTGGCTGAACTATGATGCGAATGTTTTTGTTATGTTCCAATGCTAATTTTGTGAAATTTTCGATTCCTGCGTCGGGCAGAAAGATAGGAGACAATGTTAAAACATCTACCTTTCCGGTTTTTAATTCATCCTTAGCTTTGTTTTTATCAGGAGCGATATCCCAATGTTGAATCACTCGCGAACCACCAATGGATGATAATCCTACCTGGACATGATCAGTTATTCCCGATTTTTTACAAAGGTCTGTTATTATCCCGGGAACCCAGACATGAAAACTATGGCCGCAGGTGAATACTCGCAGACCCTTTGTGATTGGTTCTGTTAACTTAGTATCTGTAGGTTTAGTTGATGATTTTTCTTGAGCCATTGCCGTTGCTGAAAGAATCCAAAATAACCCCACTGTGATTAAAAGTGCAAATGGTTTTAAGGCGCTTTGTAAAATGGGTTTCATGCTAATAAATTCTAGGTTGGGTAATAAAAATCGCATCATAATCCATTTTCTGTGTTGGATGGGTAATTAAGAAATCGAACCTTTGTATGGTATGCCTAAACAAATTG
>Ga0209296_1000647_pt1 | contig 29611 bp, 57 predicted proteins | sample S_130206_EF_Meta_FD_187319 | JGI IMG/M metagenome (GOLD analysis project Ga0209296, IMG submission 187319) | Freshwater microbial communities from Lake Simoncouche, Canada to study carbon cycling - S_130206_EF_MetaG (SPAdes) (version 2) | ecosystem: Environmental > Aquatic > Freshwater > Lake ... | reverse complement strand
AAACATATCACGCAACTTATCAATCTCTGTGTCGGAAAAATATTCTGATTCTGCTTCATCTTCTCTTATTTTATCCAATAATTCATCGAGCGACTTTGCGGTATACTTTCCATCTTTCGTCTTATACACTTGGTTACTGTATCCACCTGAAGGCATGTCCAATCGACCAATCATATCTTCTGTCAACGTTACCACTTCGGTAAATCCTGCGACCATCTTTGATGTTACTATTTCCAACGACATAACCTTTCCTAAGATTGATGACATTCCTACGTGCATTTGATTAATATGTACTTTTGCTGATATTAAACTTGTATACGTTAAAAATGTCAATGCCAACAGTAATATATTTATTACGCCGATTACTACCACAACCGTTTCAAACACGCTCATGTGAGCTCCTATGATGTATTATACCTTGTAAGGTGTTATGTGTCAAGGGGTGGGTCTAACTTAATTGCAGTCCACTCCGTACTTTGTTTGTATTCACGTAATTCTTCACTCAAACTAATCAATTCTAATTTTAATTCATTAGTTACTTGTACTTGGTCGAAATATTTTAACTTCCAAGTATCCAATTCTGTTTGAATAAGACGCAGTTCAGTTTTCACAGTATCCAATTCTTCACGTAATTCTTTTCTAAGAGCCACATGAGTTTCTAGGTCAGTACCGTTAGATTCTACGAATTTATTAAACAGTTTAACTAGTGCCGCAACGACCGTTCCGGCACCTGCTGCATACATAGCTGTTTGAAATTCTTGCGGAATCATAAGTTATCTCAATAAGTGTTACGTAACACTATAACCTTATTGAAAAACTTATTTGTGAATCCGGTTAAACAGACATGGGATATAGTTTGTTAAAAAAAACATTCCCGATGCAATAAAAATAACTATAATATGTTTGTGGTCCAATAACGAGTTTACTTCTGAGTGCCCTATTAACGCACCGACTATCGTTCCGAACATAAACAATAACGTATTACTTATTGCGGTCAGAGTTTGTTTGTTCAACATGGTAATCCTCTAGTATGGTAGGATATCCTTACAACTATAAGTAGTATCCCCTACACGTTTACTTTAAATTGGAAAGGACGTAATCGTTACACAACGGTTCAGATTTCATTACAATAAGGGTGTCACGTGCCGACCGTGAAATACTGAATAACGCAGGGCAAATGGCGTCTTTACGTGCCACGTTATACTCTGTGCGTTTGGTATATCCAACATGCAACAACTTTGCCAACGCAACTAATGTAACAACTACATATACTATTTCTCCAGCCACCGCCTTTACTTTACGTACATACTGTTTAGTATCCATGTTCCGAGTCGTCTCCGGCATCATCGTCCTCCGCAAGTTCAATGGTGTCTTCAAGAAGTTCAATTCCCACTACTCCGTCTTGTTCAAGCAAATCAGTGAATGCAATTGCACTAGTTGCATAATCCAACGCATCTTCGGGCGTTTCACCCACTATGGTAAGTTTGACATATACTACATATTCGTTTAATTTTACATCGTCCATAATGTTCTCCTGTGTTTAATGGTAAGTGATATTCTAATCTTAATTACTGTAATTCTATTTGTCAAGAGGTATTTTAAAAAAGACTTGACATTTCCGGTTCAATGTATTATACTTAAATCTCAACCACTAACTTCGTCATATGTTAAACTATTTAATAATAACTAATATTCTATTATTTGTTGTGTGCATTACCTTCATATATAAATGGTATACACAACGTGCGTATAATAGAAAGTTATTTACTCGGGCATGGCAAGTGGAATACACTCTTGTAGATATATATGAAGAGTCTACTGAGAAAGTACAGAAAAAAATACTTCAAACATTGGATAATATTACTCCATTATAAGTCATACACACATAACTAACGGGATTTTATGAAACCTCCCAAGCGTATCACCAAAAAACAATTATTTATTAAAACGATTGAAATTGTACAACCACTTATTGGACTGAGTGATTGGAAAATTGCTATTCGGTTTCCCGCAAAGATGAAAGGTGCCGCCGATTGTCAGTCGTATCCAGAATATAGGCAAGCAGGTATTCGGGCAAATCTAACGGTATTTAAGCGATTGTCGGAGTATGAAATTATCCAAACAGCAATCCATGAAATGGTACATTGTCATTTATGGCCACTAGTTGATTGGACGGAGGAGTTGTGCAGGAAAAACCCACAGAAGTTGGAAATGACTAGAAAATTGGAAGAATCGACGGTCACCGACTTTGAGAAGTTACTAACTAAGTTGTGTATTGAAGCAGTACAAACAGAACTGGTTGCGTTAGGATATGAACGTGTCACTACAGCGTTTGCATCAGTGCAAGTCGTCAACGAACCTAAAAAACGGACAACATAAAATATGAGATTTCTTACCAGAAAATTGGTTCAGCCCGGCGATTTAAATGCTGGTGGCACGTTGTTCGGAGGCCGATGCTTATCATGGATTGACGAAGAAGCAGCCATTTTTGTGGGCGTTGAAACCAATCATCGCAGAGTAGTTACAAAAAGTATCTCTGCAATTAACTTCATTGCCCCAGCGTATCAGGGTGATGTTGTTGAGATTGGCGTTGCGCTAAAAAGTGTTGGTAAAACTTCCGTTTCAGTAGAAGTTGTAGTAAGAGATTTGACAACGCAGAAGATTATCGTTAATATTGACGAAATGGTATTTGTGTGCGTTAATGAAGAGGGAAGGCCTGTGAGACACAGTTTATATACTGGGTGAGATATTTATATAGACATAGTTATATTTCATATTACCGAGAACTTAAATGTCAGACCGAAGCACCGCAATTATAATGGAAGTTATCCGAGGCATCTTTGACCTATTAAAAACATGGTGGGTTGTCCTTGGATTGGTTGTGGTAGTGGGTATGTATACTGAAGTGTTAACACAAAAGAATATTATCACCGTATTAAACAAAGTAGTTCAAATAGTCAAATAGTTACTGGACGAGTGGCTGAGCGGTTGAAGGCACGGGTCTGCAAAACCCTTGGAGAAATCCCACATCGGTTCAAATCCGATCTCGTCCTTTTCACAGGAGATAGTTATGAAAAATCAGATATTTGTATTTGGAAGTAATCTTGCGGGACGGCATGGTAAAGGTGCCGCACTGACCGCATATAGAAAACATGGGGCAATTTATGGGCAGGGAGTTGGAATGCAAGGCAACAGTTTTGCTATTCCAACAAAGGACGAAAACTTAAACACATTGCCGGTGAATAAAATTACAAAATACGTAGATAAGTTTATTAATTATGCGGTGTTGAATCCAGATTTAATGTTTCAAGTTACTAGAGTTGGATGTGGATTGGCTGGATATGATGATGCTGATATTGCTCCACTGTTCATCAACGCACCGAGTAATTGTATTCTTCCAGTTGGATGGAGAAATTTCGATAAATAAGTAAACCGTCACTATTTATTACTGGTTATTCCACTATCTCTCTGAGAACTTCAATGTCGCACAAAAAAACTCCTCGCGTATTATTTATACTGAAATTGCGTCAGCAATCCGGTGGAGAATCAACCATCCTAAAGCATTCAGGATTATTTAATTCTGCAACGTTTGTAAAAGATATGCTGATTAAAAATGGTTATACGGCAGATTTAGTACAAGTGGTGGATAACAATCAGATTCACACCGAAGTCATCAAGTATAAACCTGACATTGTTATCATTGAAGCATTGTGGGTTGTCCCCGAAAAGTTTGATGTGTTGTGCAAACTACACCCAGACGTAAAATGGATTGTACGATTGCATAGTGAATTGCCGTTTTTAGCAAACGAAGGAGTGGCATTTGAATGGATTAATAAATATATCCATCAAAAAAATGTATATGTGTCAGCAAATTCGGATTTGGCACAGCGTGACTTGGAACATTATTTTGAGGCATCATTACATCCATCACTTGCCCGTAAAATTATATTTTTACCAAATTTTTATCCAATAAAACCATCAACAAAATATAGTAAACTTGCAAATCATACACGCACTATTAATGTTGGGTGCTTTGGTGCAATTCGTCCTATGAAAAATCATTTGATGCAGGCAGCTGCGGCAGTTGAATATGCCGAACGCAACGGACTAAAGTGCAGATTTCACATTAATTCTGGTCGTGTTGAAGGGAAGGGTGATACCGTATTAAAAAATCTGCGGGCATTTTTTCATGGACTTGGTGGCCACCACGAATTAGTCGAGCATGGGTGGTTAGACCGTGAAGAGTTTTTACAGGTAATTAAGAAAGTGGACATTGGATTACAGGTATCGTTTTCAGAAACCTTTAATATTGTTGCCGCAGATTTTGTCAGTGAAGATGTTCCAATCGTAACCTCCAAAGAAATTGATTGGATGCCAAAGTTCTTTGTGGCAGATTCAACAAAAGCAAAGAAGATTGCGGATACTATGGGTAGAACATTATTTTACGAAAAATATTTTGGGTGGTTAGATTGGCAACGAATTGCGTTACGATTATATGTAACCAGAACTGAAAAGATATGGGTTGACAAATTGAAAGCATTGTAGTATCATACAAGTATGATGTAATCAACTCTATTTACGGCACGGTAATATGTTAAATACAATGAATCCAAACGACAAACTGAAACTGATGGGTGCAATTAAGGATATGAGCACGTCCCTTACTCGCATGGACGCAGAACGTGACCTTCAGAAGAATATTAAAAACGATATTTGCAAGGAATTAGACCTGAATAAGAAGGTATTCACGAAACTTGCCAAGACGTATCACAAGCAGAACTTTAGTGAAGAAGTGGCATTACACGAAGAATATGAGACTTTATACGAAAATGTCACGAAATCGTCAGTGTAATTGAATAAGTATTCATAATTAATGAATGTTTAGTTCCCCACTTGACAAGTATCAGGTGGGGAATTATACTTTAGGAGTACGGTGTCGTTGAGCAATTGGCTGGCTCAGTTGACTGTAAATCAACCCTCGCAAGAGCTTGTAGGTTCAAATCCTGCCGATACCATAGTAGAAGTAATCCGCGCGTATCCCCTCCGTCTGATACACGGTTGAAAGGGTAGACGGTAACACGTAGGTTCAATTCCTTCCGCGCGGACTTATCGCCCTGATAGCTCAATTGGATAGAGCATCTGACTTCGGATCAGGCGGTTGGGGGTTCGAATCCCTCTCGGGGCATGTTTAATTAGTTATTTGGTTATATTTATATAAAAGGTTCTGTGTACTCACAAAAAGAGTACATAGAACCTTTTTTGTTTTGTATATCACTTACTGAGATTTCATTATGTCAGAGGAAGAATCTGCAAAAACTAAAAGTGAATTGGTTGAAAAACTTACGTTTGCCGCATTACCTATTTTACTATCGTGTGTTGCGTATTTGTGGACGGCGTTTGCAGATATGACACAAAAAATTACGATACTAGAAAGTAAAGTATCGGTAGTGGTAACCCCAGAAAACAAACCCATTCCGTCAGAAGGAACAACGGTAGCAATGGAACAAATTCGGGCAGAAGCCGCTTCGTCCCGCGCAGTTATGAAAGAAGATGCCGCACTTGCTCGGGCAGAATTAGACAAACGAATTGCACTATTAGAACAAATTCACGGAGGTCCGTTAAAACATTAACATAGGTAAGACATGATATCAACAAAAACCTTTTCAGAACAAAGTCTATTATTTGCACAATTAAGTAATATTGCCTACAAAAGTCCTGCAATAGCAAATAAGTTATTTGAAGAGTTGGGATATACAAGTTCGTACTATGAAACTGATGACAGTAATGTATATGTCGTAGAAGATGCAACTGATATTATTGTGGTGTGTCGTGGAACGGAGCCAAGTCAATGGTCAGATATTTCTGCCGATTTAAGTATTAATTTAGCCCCATCGCGTGGTGGCGTCGGACAAGTACACATTGGATTCAGAACGTATACCGACAAAGTATGGCCGCAGGTAATGCAGCATGTTACCGCACTCCATGAGAAAAAATATTTGTGGTTAACGGGGCATAGTTTAGGTGCAGCAATGGCTACCTTGATGGCACGGAGATTTGCACTTGATGATACCCTGCCAATACCAACTGCATTATTTACATATGGCAGTCCCCGCGTTGGAAATCGTACCTATATTAATGCGTTTAACAAATTAGTACAACATCATCGGTGGGTAAACGCTGGTGACATCGTGACAAAAGTGCCAATTTCCCCGTGGTATTACCACTGTGGAACTCGCCATCACATTAAAGTACCGAAGAAACACACTACACAAAAATCGTGGATGACAAAAATATACACAACTATACACGATGTACTCCTTAAAAAAATAAAAAACGATATTTCAGACCATTCATCAACGTTATATGTAGAAAGGTTATCTATGCAATTAGCTGACACAGTGTGACTAATAACAAATAGAGGTACCAACATGGACACGGAGAAGATTATGAAATGGTTTACACAGATTTTCAAAGACACCAACGACTATAACGAAAAAACCATTATCGGGTTTATGGCGTTTGCGGTCATGGTAGCCATTGCTGGTGTGGATGTAATAACCGGCATTCAAGGAAAACATTTAGAAATTAAAGAATATATTTACAATTCATTTTTAATGTTAACAATTGGGTCGTTTGGCATTGCAGGGTTAGAAAAGTTTTCCCCTGTTGCTAAAATTAAAGCAGAACGTGAATCAACTGAGAATACAGATGTATGAATATGCAATTAAAAAATTATTAAAGGTTGTTGATGGTGATACGATTAAAGTAGAAATTGATCTGGGATTTGATTTGTGCGTTACTACAACTATTCGATTGGCGGGGATAGATACCCCAGAAAGTCGCACCAAAGATTTAAAAGAAAAGCAACTAGGATTAGATGCAAAAAAGTGGCTGGAAACTACGTTAACTAATGCACCTCTTATTCGTATAAAAACCGAAAAAGATGCTGACGAAAAATATGGTAGATTATTAGGAACGTTATATCTATCGAAGGATGTAAAAAGTATAAATGAATTAATGGTTGAAAATGGTTATGCGTGGAAATACGACGGTGGAACAAAACAAAAAAATCTACAAGAGCTATTAGATATTCGTAATAGTAAAGGGGTATTCGATAATATTAAACCAACAAGGTAAGTTATGCAAGACTTACCAAAAGAAGAACTGTACAGTAGACTTGCGGCTATTAATAAAAGCAATGCCATCATTTATTTTGACCTCAAGGGAATCATTTTAGGTGTAAATGATATTTTCTTAAAAGCAATGGGGTACGGGGTAGACGAATATGAGCTACTAATTGGCAAACATCATAGTATATTTGTGTGCGAGGATTATGCCAAATCAGAAGAATATGAAAAGTTTTGGGCTATATTAAAAAGTGGTAAACATTATCAAGGAGAATTTGAAAGAAAAAAACGAGATGGCTCACTAATTTATCTTCAAGCCACGTACAATCCTATTTTTGATGAAAGTGGTAATATTACTAAATTTATGAAAGTTGCCACAGACATAACTTCAACTGTGAAATATAAACAACAACTCACAGCAATTCACAGAAGTAGTGCTATTATCACGTTTAATATTGACGGATTCATACTGGATGTAAATTCTATATTTTTAGAAACTATGGGATATAAACATAATGAAAAAAGTGCAGTTATTGGAAAACATCATAGTATTTTCGTAACATATGAGTATTCAAAATCCGATGAATATAGTAAATTTTGGGACACCTTGCAGCGTGGTAAGTTTCTTGACGGAGTATTTGAAAGAAAAAAGGTGGACGGTTCCCCTATATATTTACAAGCATCATATAATCCGGTATATGACAACAAAAACAATGTGGTACAAGTAATTAAAGTTGCCACAGATGTTACGGAGGTAGTCAACAGTAAAACAAAGATAGATGAACTTTCTAAAAATTTACAGATAGAATTGAATAATTCCAAGTTGCTTAAAGATTCCATAGAAATAGAAAAAAATGCTGCATTATCTGATTTGGATTTTATGATAAAGAAAAGTCAAAGTGAGTTGATAAAAGTAATTGTTAAGTGTGCATTGGCTGTCATAATGGGTGTAGGGGTTATTACTACTGCGTTATACTGGGCGGCAATGATGACAGGTAAGGACACACAGGTTATTGGTTCTACATGGAGTAATACTTTTAGCGTATTACTTACGAATGCGTTTTCCATAGTTGGTACCATCATGGGTATCAAATATGCCACGCAAGACAACGAAAACCAAAAAAAATAACAAGGAGAAAATTATGCCAGTTACAAAAGAACAAGTGGAAAAAGCAGTAAAAGCAAAAAGTTATGCATGGTTTGAAGGGGACAATTTAGATTTAAATATCGTGGGTATTAGAAACTCTGCAACGGGAAAGAAGGTCACGAACGTGTTTGATGATACGATGACGCTATCCTATAAAGAGAATGGCGTCTGGAAGTTTCATGAATGGGCGTGTACGACTGATCCGGGTACTAAGGGCGTGAAAGAATTCCATAATCCTAATGGCGTTGCCCGATTAGTTCCTGCTCAATATCGGGGGTCGCATGCAATTGGATTACACCAAGGCAAGTATGAAGCATTAAAACAAGCAAAACCGGTTACCGTATGGCGTGATAAAAATAAAGATATGACATTTGATGAAACCACAAAAGATACAGGAATTTTTGGTATTAATATTCATCGGTCTAACCCAACCACTGAATCAGAGTTCGTTGAAAACTGGTCAGAAGGATGCTGCGTATTTAAAAGAGTTAAAGATTTTAATGTGTTTATGGATATTTGTAAAAAAGCAAGTGTCATTCATGGAAATTCATTTACTTTAACTTTATTAGAAAGTAAAGATATAACATAATTAAATAGGCCCCTTGACAAACAGCCTCTTGGAGTGTACATTTAATACATGACTCCAAGAGGTTTTGTTGTCAAGTTTAATTTGTTGGAAGTGTGGCTGAGAGGCTTAAGGCTGGCGATTACTAATCGCTTGTAGGGAAACCTACCGTGGGTTCGAATCCTACCGCTTCCGTTTTTACCCCTGTGGCGCAACTGGAAGCGCAAGAGATTTCTACTCTCTCGGTTACAGGTTCGAATCCTGTCAGGGGTATAATTAATTAAAATAAATAAAGAACATACTTATTAAATAGTTATTAAAACTAGGGGGTTGACAAACGACCACCACTAGTGTATATTACAAGAGTAGTGAAGAACGACACGTTATTTGACAACTGATGGTTTTACTTCCCGAGTTTCCCTTATAAACTCCGACGATTGGTTCACGAAACGAACCACTTTGCCGCGTCCGTCTATCGGCTTGGACCTTTGGCTTTCATCCAAATGATGAGGGGTTCGATTCCCCTACGCGGTATCCCGTCCGTTTTTATATGGAGTAGACGTTAAACTAAAACATATACGGTTTCATGGTTTACGCATTTAATCATGAGTGGTCGCACCAGCTCAGTGGTGGAAAAGGTTCGGGAAAAGTATTGACTAGCTATCAATATTCGGGGAACCTACAAGATACCGTGGGAAGTATCTAACAATCCCCGTCCCACATGCGATTTTAGTGTAACGGTAGCACACCAGCGTTCCACGTTGGTGGTCAAAGTTCAATTCTTTGAAATCGCTTGGCCTATAGTATAACGGTAATTACGGTTGACTTTGAATCAACATATTGGGGTTCGATTCCCTGTAGGCCTATATTGACGCGGGATAGAGCAGTGGTAGCTCGTTTGGCTCATAACCAAGAGGTCGTCGGTTCGAATCCGTCTCCCGCTATGTAGTACGGACGCTCTACCGATTAGAGTATGATTAATTTTTTCTTTGGGTATACACATGAAAGTTTTTATGGTTTTCGCAGTCATGACGATGGCAGCATGTTCCAGTGCAAAGACTGAGACGGTTACGGATACTGCCGCAACTACTACGGTTGATAGTGCCGGAGTCATTAATGTTACGGTTGATTCGGTTCCTGCCGATTCTATCAAGTAAAGCATTTCTGATGAGTCTTTAATAGACGCAATGTTGGGGGCGGTTTACGAACTGTCAGACCTTGGTCGGCCGGTCGCTCGGCTACCCAACATAAAATGCAGTAATCAAATTTTACGAGGAGCTGGTCAGTCCCTCGGTGAAAGAGTTCGCAACTCTAAAGACACGCCTGATCAGCATGTCACTGACTGTACGGGTCTTAGGTGTAAATGGGTGCACGTCTGCTTTGCAAGCAGAAGGTAATCGGTTCGATACCGATAAGATCCACTTGACAAAATTAATTGGGCGAGGTAACGTGCAGAAAGACGTTTCTGTGGGAGTCACCACACGGTAGCCCCGTGTTTAGGAAGCCGGTTCGAATCCGGCCTCGTCCACTTGACAGATAATGTTTGATAGGTTATATTAAAAGAGTACGAACAACGCCCCGATGGTGAAATCGGTAAACACTGGAGACTTAGACAATTTGAGCACCTAGATAGAAATATCTAGTGTGAATGGTGTCAAACTCGGAGAACCCTTTAACATGGCAACCCCGAGCGAAGCCCGAAAGGGAACGTGTAGAGACTTGACGGCACCCACCTAATCAACGTAAGTTGAAGGTGAAGATAAAGTCCAGACCACAAACGGAAACGGTAGCGAAAGTTATAGTGGTAAGAAAATCTCCCGCTCACAAGGCTTGCCGGTTCGATTCCGGCTCGGGGCACTGAATACGCGTTCATAACTCAATTGGTAGAGTAGCTGGCTTTTAACCAGTAAGTTGTAGGTTCAAGTCCTACTGGACGCACTTGTAGTACAACGCCCCGGTAGCTAAATGGTGACAGCATCCGTCTTATATACGGACGATATGTGGGTTCAAGTCCCACCCGGCGCACTTTGTTGGTTAGAGTAGTCAACTTTGATAAACATACATGCTACTTATATATGTGTACTTCAAAGGAGATTGGTATGGAATGTTCATTTTGTAATAAAGTTTGTAAAAATGGTAATAGTTTACGCAATCATGAACGACTGTGTAAAGTAAATCCCAATCGACAAGTTTTAAAATCTAATTTAATTGATTATCACGAAAAAGTTAAATTGGGGCTAATTGACAAACAAGCTACAAATCAATTTACAAAGGCTAAACTGTTGGGTAAAGAACACATAGTATCAGATGATACTCGTAAGAAATTATCTGTAACCAGTTCAGGAAAGAAAAAGTCGCCAGAAACTATAGAAAAATTAAAAATATCTATGAGAGCGGCAGTTCAAAGAAATCCAGATAGTTATACTGCAAGTAATATCTCCGGCAGAACTCCTATCATAGTTTATAATGGAATTAAACTAAAAGGTACTTGGGAAGTAGAAACTGCAAAATGGTTAGATGCACAGAATATCAGCTGGACGAATGCAATAACTGGATTTGATTATGAATGGAATAACGCAACACATTTATATTATCCAGACTTTTATTTACCAGAATTTAATTGTTATATTGAAGTAAAGGGATATGAACGAGATAGAGATAGGGCAAAGTGGAAATCTCTTGATAACTTAATTGTCCTTAAGCAGAGAGAAATTGATAAAATAAAGAACAAGCAGTTGGTGTTTACAGATGTATGGTCCCTTAATTCAGATGGTTAGAATGTCCGACTCATAATCGGGGAGTCGTCGGTTCAAGTCCGACAGGGACCACTGATAAAGGGCTCCAAAGCAGCGTCAAGGCAAGCGGGAGTCGTCTGGAGTGATGCCAGACCGAAGAGAGGGAACTGCGTGAAAAAGACCCTGCCGTATCGGTAACTCAATTGGCAGAGTACCTGTCTTCCACACAGGATGTTGCGGGTTCAAGCCCCGTCCGATACTTTATACACCATTACAAATCTCTTTTTCTACTCTAAAACACTATTTATAGTAGGACTTAGCGGAGAAGATTATGGGACAAATCTGTAAATTTTGCATCAAAGAATTCTTTTTCAAGAATAAAGTTTCTATGGGCGGTCATACCGCGTCATGCAATATGAATCCCAATAGTAAACTTGCAAGAGAAAAACGAAACAAAACACGAACAAAAGAACTATCTATTTTACAATTGAATTGTCTAAAATGTGGAGTTACGTTTGAACAAACAGCAAAACCCCACATCATCAGAAATAACAAACATAAGAAATATTGTTCTACGAAATGCTCTCACAGTAGAATTGCTACTGAAAAAAGTAAAAATGCGGCAAGAGAGTTTCTTATAAAGTTGAATAAAAAGAAAAGTGAAGAGTTTCGTAAAAAATTACCTAAATTATTTTGCCAAAACCCTTCGTGTCAAGCAGAATTTTTCTCACAACATTGGAAACAGGCAAAGTATTGTACCTCCAAATGTGCAGCGTACAAAAGCGGTGGGCAACGATTATATTCGGGAAGAAGTCGGTATCACGGTGGGTGGTATAAAGACATTTGGATGGATAGTTCATGGGAACTTGCGTTAGCAAAAAGGTTAGATGAACTTAATATAGAATGGATTCGTGATAACACTAAATATTTTGAATATATAGATATGCAAGGAAGGATAAAGAAATACTATCCAGATTTTTATATTCCCAGCAAAGATTTGTATATAGAAGTAAAAGGTTATTGGACAGATAAAATAAAACACAAGATGTCGGAAGTGACAAAAAATTATCCAATTAAATTGGAAATACTTGAATCACTTGATGTAATTAATAAATTTAATGTTTAATTGATCTAAATTCGGTAAATCAAAGATACGAGGTGTCCTTATTCAATAGGAAATTAATTGGTGAAAGTCCAATACTGAATTGTAATATAAATAATTTAAGAGACATATTTAATATGCATAGTTTAACTGCTTCATTGCCGCAACATTTGTATGGGTATGTTCGTCGTCGGTTTGTCACTAATAATACTGCAATTGGTATTGACAGGTGTGTTATTCATGCGGTGTCATGTAAACCTTGCCAGCCTCTTACCTTTTCTATTTTATTAGAGTGTGGTGCACAATATCGTGGAGTTCCTATTCATGCATTGATTATCGGACAAGATCCTACCGCTGACATTCCAGCTGGATTAGGATTAACCCAACATCAGGTATGGGGATGTTTTGGTACAGAATTTTCCATTATCGAAATGAAATATTGTGACGGCATGTCTGCTGAGTGGTGTGACAGTGATGGCAAAACATATCGTGGACGAGGATTAGGTTGGGCTATTGAATTTGACGGTGATGGATATTCGAATGCACCACACCAAGATAAGAGTTTCAATATGCTATTGTCTGATGAAGGATATCTTGCTGCAATGCCTAATAATCGTGTACGATGGTATGAGGATTCATTTACAAATTGGGATTTGCCTATTAATTTAAATGTGAATCATAAAAAGTATTATGTTGAACAGATTGGCGTTTCTCCCGAAGAAACCGCATTTGTAAGAGAATAGAATGTAATGAATGGAAGTATTGAAAGACCGCTCCTGTCGCCTAACGGTTGATGGCCCTAGTTTTGTAAACTAGTACTTAAGAAACATTGTGGGTTCGAATCCCACCGGGAGCTTTGTAGTAAACTTATAGGGGCGTAGCGTAGTCCGGTTATCGCGCTTCGTTTGGGACGAAGAGGTCGGGGGTTCGAATCCCTCCGCCCCTACTTTATTAGATGTGTGTGACTAATGGGCATTCACTTGTATGCCGAAGAGGACGCAAGGCCGTTGAGGACAACGATACTAAGCAAGATAGTAAACCGCAGACCTCACAAGTACAGAAAATCTTGTCAATTTTCTGCGTACATCTAATAACATTTTGTAAGGAAGATTGGCAGAGTCTGGCTTATCGCAATAGTCTTGAAAACTATCATACTGAAAGGTATCGGGGGTTCAAATCCCTCATCTTCCGTACATATAATTGTAACGAATCATAGTAGAAAACTGGGTAGTTGAAGGGAATTGGCATACCTTAATGTCTTAGAAACATTAGCTTGTGGGTTCAAGTCCCACACTACCCATAACAGGTACGCGGCCCAGATGGCAGGGGCACCCGCCTGTGGAGCGGGGGAAGAGAGTTCGAATCTCTCCGACCTGATTTTGAAACACTATTCCCAGATAGCTCAGCGGTAGAGCTAGCGGCTGTTAACCGCTCGGTCGGGGGTTCAAATCCCTCTCTGGGAGTTTGCTGAACATTTTGTTCAGTGGTACGGCAATCTCATACGACATGAGATTAATTTTTATTTTAACGGAGTTTAATATGAAGAAAGTTTTGTTTGCAGCAATTGCAGTATTCAGTCTCGCCGCATGTGATAATGCAGTGGTTGCCCCAACGCTAGTTGCACCGGCGGTTACAACGGTATCCATTAATGTTACAGCCGCACAGATTGAAGTTGGTCGCACTATTACCATTACCCCAACGGTCAAGGACCAACGGGATTCAGTGATGACGGGCCGAGCAGTTATCTGGCAGTCATTCAATACATCGGTAGCAACCGTATCGAATGGTGTGGTCATCGGCTTATCAAAGGGTCAAGCAACAGTCACAGCCACCGTTGAAGGAAAAACAGCCTCGGCAACTATCTTTGTGACTGACGCATCCGTTGCGTCTATGACGGTGAATGCACTTGTACCATCGCCATTTTTCGTAGGACAGTCGGTGCAGGCCACCGCAACGTTGCGTGACCTTACCAACAATGTATTGACCAACTATGCAGTGACATGGACTTCCAGTAATCCATCGGTTGCTAGTGTTGGCCCATCGGGATTGATTACCGCAACATCCGTGGGTGTGTCTACGATTACGGCAACTTCCAGTGGCAAGTCGGCTACATTAATTGTTACGACCTCATTGGTTCCCGTATCCACGGTTACATTGGCAACACTGAAGCCCGCACAGATTGGTCGTAGTATTCAGTTGTCGAATACTTTGAAGAGTGCAGGTGGTACGACATTGACGACGGACCAGCGTATTCTTTCATGGGCTAGTACAGATAATATCGTGGCTACCGTATCGTCTACGGGCATTCTTACGGGAATTTCCGCCGGTACGACTATCATTACTTGTGTCGTTGAAGGCAAGGTTGGATTGCTCAATGTGACCGTGAGTGAAACAGGTATTCAGTATCTTAGAGTACTTCCCGATAGTGCAAATATCAAGGTTGGCAATACGCGACAGTTCTTCGCACAGGCGTTCGACGCAGACAGTGTGGCATTGACTGGCTCAGCATTGAATGGTCGATTGCCAATATGGACTTCTTCGGACTTGACGAAGGCAGTTGTTACTACTGACGGATTGGTGGCCGCAGTATCGGTTGGTACCTCCGATATTACCGCAACCATTGGTATGGTCAGTAAGTCAGCAAAGGCAGTCATCGTTCCGTAAGGACGATGGCAAAGGGTCATGGGACTGCTTGGTGTAGTCGGCCGCACTGTCACTGCGGATATTCAGAGGGGTTCGAATCCCCTATGACCCGTTACTAAAGTTAGTTGGCTTGATGTGTCCTTAAGTGAAGGGAACTGGTAGACTAGACTTCACAACATCATTTCGGGCAATTAGCTCAGCGGTTAGAGTCCTCGGTTTACATCCGAGTTGTCGGGGGTTCGAATCCCTCATTGCCCACTGTACACTTCAACTAGGTTATATTATGAAAATTCGTTATCTGTTACAAAAAATTCATCGGTACTGCTATGGGCATAATGTTCTGACGATGCCGGCGCTCCGCCGTGGGCAATGGTATGATACCGATACTAAGATGTTTGAAGCTATGTTTACGCTATTATGTGAGTATGTCGAGAACGAATGTGCACATATGGAATTAATGGATACTAAAAAATATAGCAGATGGACACGATTACGCCATCGGTGGTTACCCAGACAGTTTCGCAAAACACTTTCCCGTGAACTTGGATTAGCAAATTTAGATTGGGCAATCAATGAACCAGATTGCCAGCAGGACCAACGGGATACCGCAGAAATGACAAAAAATTTATATATGTGGTATACCGAAGAATACCCACTGATGCAAGACCCTTATGAAATGGCAACAGACCCAGAATTTATATTCGTAGATGTTAATAGCAATCCCACGAATGAGATGATAACTGGCGACGGGTATATGAACAAGTTTCATCCGCAATATAATTTAATGCTCAATACCATTCGTGAAATAGAAAATACACAGAATAATCTTATTGATGCAAAACTTGAAGATATCTTAGCAATTCGCCGAAGTTTGTGGACATAACCCTTATCTAACGCTATCATGTTTATCGTAAATCAGTCCGTCAAAATTTTTGATCATTCCGAAGATAGTTATAACGGACAACTCGGTACCATCAAGGTTATCGAACAGGTGCGCCAACATACCTACTATCTTGTAGACATTCAGAACCGTTTGGTACCATGTACCGACGATGAACTCATGGAGGATTAATGCGCCGTTATATACTCATGTCGATGTTAGCCTATATACCCCTTATACTATTTGTGTAATATAGGAAAAAAATTTTCTTCCGGAATTTTTTCAAAATCCCAAACACCATAATATTTTCAGGGTTTGGGATTTTGTGTTTCCCGTAGATCATACTTTTGCTTATAGTCAATTGGATTTTTTCTTTCCGGATGTTGCACATCGTGGGCATGGTGGGTATGTGCTTGGGTAAAGGCCGACGCGTCATCACGATTCGAAAAGTACCGCACATCCCCAAAAGTATTCTTTGCCCCATAATGTCCAGATTGTTTGACCACCCACACACTTCCCTTTTCGTGAGCGTCTGTTTCGGGTTTAATGTTCTCAATACTCAATAAATCTTTGAGTCGAATCATACAAAAGTCTCCAGAAGGCATATAGTATATATAGGTAATTATCGTATAACAAAAGAGCTATAGCGGAAAAAAATAGGCTCGTGCCGCGGATTGGCTACCCGCCGAATCTCAGCACTAAGATTCTTTCAGTTACGAGAAACCTCCGTTACAGTTCCGTTACAATTCTCCCCTTGACTTCCTCTCATATATACGGTATATTACAGTATGAACTTAAACAACGAAAACAACATGAACGTGTACGTGGTGATGGGTGGAGTGAACTACGAAGGTGAGTCGATTGATTCGGTGAAGGTGTTCACGAACCGTGACAACGCGGTTGCATATGGTGAGTCGTTGGTGTCTGATGAGTACTACGATTACTACGAAATTGTTGAAAAAGAAATTTTGTAGTACCCCTTGACTTTCTGTAGTTAATAGGGTATATTACGGTATACACTCAAGGAGAGCAACGATGTTCATGGTTTGTGTTCGCGCCCGCACCCCGATGGCCCCCGCTGAGTTCTTCGGCCCCTTCTCCACTGAGGCGACGGCATCGCGCTGGGTTTTCAATACGCTGTCGATGGAACTTATCAGAAATGAAGGGTACACCATAACGTCGCTTAAGTCACCTGTTGAATATTAAAGTTGCCCCTTGACATTTGAACATTAATAGGTTATATTACAGTATGAACTTAAACAACGAAAACAACGAGAAGTATGTGGTGACGGCGCCACATCAGCCGGATACCGAAAAGGTGTTCACGGATGTGGTTGCCGCAGAAACATACGGTGAGTGGTTGGTGTCGAATGACTTCTATGATTACTACGAACTGATTAAAACGGAGATAAACTAACATGGCAGTGATCGTCGCAGGTGGTGTGTTCTTTATGTTCATCGTGGTGTACGGCATCCTTGAATCATTCTTCGGATGGGGAAAGTAACATGAGCATGTTAGTCTATAAGTTTGTGTGGCCGTCTGGGTTCTCCGCCCACATGACGACTGAGCAATATGACTCGGCGTGTAAAGTTGCCCTTTGCCAGAATTTACCGCATGTGTTGACGGTACATCCTGGGTGTGATGACTCGGTGATGATTAACGCAAACGGCATGTGGATTGGTGTCGAGAAGGACGGATATGCTCATACTTAATATGATCATGTATGTGATTGGTGCCGTCGTACTTCTCGTTGCCCTTATGTGGGGCGTCAGTCAGATTGCCGCAACGGCACTCATGGCCTACTACGATTGGAAGGACCGAAGGTAACCCGAAGGGTTTGTAACAGGCTTGTAACGACGGGGTTCTCCCCTTGACTTTCCCCTCCCACTAGGGTATATTACAGTATGATGAAAAACGAAACGAAATCAACGAAGTGCCGCCAGTGTCGCTGCACGATCTTCACCTCGGCCGGTGAACAGCTGAAGGACATGGGATTCTGCAGTTGGATGTGTGTGCAGGATTATGAAGTAGGTGCCAACTACATGGAATATAACGGAGTACATCGGTAATATGACTAAGACCTTTACAAAGGTTGGCGACCGCGGCCATACGATTACGGCAGAAGTGGTTTATCGAAATGGTGTAATCCAATCTATTTGGGAAGACGATCCCAGCCCGAATTCGGGTAACTCTGGATATCTCTATCGGCGCGAGTGGGCCCATTGTTGGCCAAGTTGGTATGACGCCGAAATTACGAAGTACCTTTCAACCTTTGTGGAATATCAGTAATATGAAAAACCAAATTGCTCATACCGTGGTGGACGGATATGTTGTCTCTACTGTGAAGTTGCCCGGCGCAGAAAATTATCCAGACTTGTTTGGTGGCCATATGTACGAATCAATGGTGTTTCGTGCGGACAGTGACGGCACCGTGACGGATTGGTCAGAGGTAGATGGCCAGCGATACGAAACAGAGGATGCCGCACACGCCGGTCACGCCGCGCTCGTGGCAATGTGGAAGACGACAGTACTGTCGTGATGGTGTCCCAATTGTAACAGGCGTGTAACGACCGCCGGTTGCCCCTTCCCTTTCCTACTAGACTAGGTTATATTTAGTATATGACTAAAAAAGACTACGAAACACTCGCCCAGTTGATTTCCTTCACGCAGAACGCCTACCTGAAGGGCCGGATCGACGCCGACCTTATCCTGCCACGCCTCGCACAGTTCATCGCCGAGGATGCGAAGCTTGACCATCCTCGCTTTGACTTCGAAGGGTTTCTGAAATCTGCGGTTCCTGCTGCATACTTTAATCTTTAATAATACTATGACTCCCGCTCTTTCGACGTATGACAAGCTCATGATGGAAGCCCAGTTCGAATTCCTTTCGGCGATGGATGAGAAGAAAGGACTGTGGCATGCAAACAAGCAGAAGGGCCGTGACATCTTCAAGGCCCAGTTGAAGGCACTTAAACTTGGGAGGAAGAAGTAATGCGTATTCAGATGCGAGAGTGGAACGGCGTGAAGGTCGCCGCCGATTACATTAAGAAGATGACGCGGGAATGTATTACGCAGGTGACTACGGATGAGGGCAGTGAACCACTGGCCTACGCACTCACGGGCGATACCTTGGTACTGGCCGTGAACGATGGTGAGTATCCGCAAGTGTATGTGTGTAAGATTGTTCGATACGGTTGCCCCGATAACGAAGTTGAGATTATTGATTAATGTATAAAATCTGGTCAACCTATCCGCCTGCAGTCTATGAAATGCCCCGTGGCGTCACCAGGATCGCTGCTGGGACCGTGCATAAAGTCATGTGGGGTGATACCATTGTTGACCATAGTGGCGCGTTTCCAGTGGGTACTGAGCCCCAGCATTTCGAATGGATGAAGCCGTTACTGGCGGTAGCAAGTGGACCACTCACCGCCGAGTACGCATACGGTAGCAAGGGTGATATCTACATCGTAGAAACATGGGCGGGCAAACGTCCCACCTGTACGTGTGCTGGCTTTTCTTTTCGGAAACACTGTAAACATACCATATGATACTTGTTCTAAAAGTTCTCGTCAGTTGGTTTCTGTTAAGTCTGGTGTTTGTTCTCACACCGCCATACGATTCAAACAAGCCGATTGACTAACCATCGCAACAGTTTTCTTTTCGCACACATACTAACGGAGTATAACATGCATAGCAATGAAGAGTTTTTGAAGAAGAGTTCGTCCACCGAGCTGCTCACGCTCGAGCTGGAAGCCGAAGCACGGGGCAAGGCATACCTACAGGCGTACCGTGAGCAGTTGCGGCGTCTTGACATTTCAGCCATTAATGCTTAAAGTAATCGGCATGTTCGTGGTGGGATGGTGTGTCGCCTCCGTACTATTCGTGGTATTAGTTTGGCGGCACATCGTTCAGCGCGACGATCCGCGATGATAAAACGCACCCGAACAGACCCCGAAGGTATTGTAACGGAATTGTAACGACAGTTTTAGCCCCTTGACTCTGGACAGTAATAGGGGTATATTACAGTATATGAAAAACTTCACTACATTCGAATCCCGCTCGGGCAACAACCTTCGCCCGTTGCCCTTCCATACCTTCTACGGCGAGAAGTGGGAAGTGCTCGACGCCAATGGCAAGGCTACGTGGCACACGCATCTGACGGATGCGCTCATGTGGGTGGAAGGCGTGCAACGCCTTGACGACCTTTCCAGCGAGGCCCGCCAGTATTGGAATCTGGTGGCAATGTCCTAATATGAAAGCCTTCACTACGAAAAACTTCGAAGTGCGCCCCTTAGGCGATGTCCCTGTCGGATATGGCTTGGCCAAGTGGGAAGTGCAACGGCTAGTTGACGGTAATTCTATCTTCTTTCAGCGGTTGACTGATGCGCTCATGTATGTTGAGGGCGTCACGTATTGGGACGCTCTATCCGATTCTGCCCGTGAATTCTGGGACATGGCGGCTAACTCTTAATGGAATATGAAATGAGTAACAGCGAGTGGCGCCGTGGTGCGCTCGACCAGTACGCCGAGGCGTATGGCGAGGAGCGCCCGAATGTGGAGTATATTCTTTCGCCGTATGATACATGGTTACGGAATCCGTATTATACGGGAGCGCCAGGCCCGCACCCCGATTTCGACCAGCCGGAAGAAACCGAAGAATACCCGAACGATTTGTAACGGTTTCAACTACCACTTGACTTCCTCCCATTAATAGGGTACATTTAGGTATGATGAAAAACACACAGAAGGTGACCGTGATTGGCACCAAGTACACCGGCTTCGGGCCGGGCCGTGAATTCAAGAAAACCTTTAAGAGCGTCGAAGCAATGGAAGAGTGGGCCAGCTCTGAAGAGGCAATCAATCATTACCACATCGAAGGATACTGCGCCAGCAAGGGAGCACGATAACATGGAAACTTTTAAGATTGTGATTAACACCTGCTGCGGCGGGTTTGACCTGTCGGACGAAGCCATTGCCATGTTCCGTGAGCGGAAGGGCATTGCCGCCGATGAACGCGCCACCTACGCCGATGAGATTGGGCGGGATGACGCCGATTTGATTGCTGTCGTGGAAGCGTTGGGCCCTAAGAAGGCGTCCGGCCGATATGCAAACCTGAAGGTAGTGGAAGTGCCGATGTGGCTGCAGGAGAAGGGTTGGGACATTGAGGAGTATGACGGCAGTGAGCACATTGCCGAAAACCATCAGACTTGGTTTTAATCAATATATGACAAACACACAGAATACCTACCGTGAAGCAGCACTCGTCATGTCGTTGCTTGAACTTGCCGCCGAACTTGACAAGGGCGAGAACGCCGACATCAGTTGGATAAAGTATATGGGGCCGATGGTGGCGCAGGCGGCGGCCATTATCCATTACAATTACAGTGATGCACCGATGCCGAAATATTCCGATACCCCCTTGACTTCTGCCAGTTAATAGGTTATATTACAGTATATGACAAACATCAACCTCACCGCAGCAATCGCCCAGTATCTGGGCCACTTGCAGACGCTCACGGACGAAACCGTCGAGTTCATTCCTGGCCGAAAGTATGGCAAGGTTGTCTTCACTTCTAACCCGCCCCGCATTGGGCGTTCGGTGCACAGCTTCGTGGACCTGTCTACGGGCGACCTGCTGAAGGCGGCAGGTTGGAACGCACCTGCGAAGGATGCACGGTTTAATCTGTTGCGTGAATTGGACAAGGTGACGGCGGTTGCCGACCCTTACGGAAGCTACCTTTACAAGCGGTAATCAGATGACGAACGACGAATTGATTAGCGAGTATGTAGACCGCATCGTGGATGGCATGGATATGGATACGCTCGTAAGTTACGCACATGATTGTCTGGCAGGTGCGTTGGAGAAGTTGAGTGATGAAGATTTGCGGGCTGAGATTGCTGACTTTTATCCTGACTTACTAGAGGAAGTATGAAAAACGTATACGATATGACCACTGACGAACTGTACGCCGAACTTACCGAAGCATACGACAACGCCCCAAGCATGGGCAAGATGCGCTCGAGTCGTGAGCCTCAGGTGAATAACAGAATGGCTACCCTCAAGCGCACTGAGGATAAGCTTAACCGCTACCGCAACAATGGAGTGATTCGATGAAGTCGAAGGTGCTGAGTGATCGGTCGTTCGAAATTGCAAGTGGCATTGCGTTACTCTTGGAATCGGGTAGCAGTTATATTGACGGTCGCGTTAATACGCATGATGCACTGTGTGATACCTTCAAGCGTAAGGTGCAGATTGAATCGGGTGCCTATCGGACTGCCGCAATCTTTGATGACTTTGTAATTAAGTTTTCACAGGATGAGTCCACTATGCAGAGTCTTGCCGACGAAGCAGACTTCATTGGTGAGATGCGTGTCAATCCAAAGTATGCCCGCCACTTTCCCGAAACGCATTTCTTTACAATCTGCGACACTGCCGTGCTCATTCAGGAAAAGATCGACATGAAGCGGTCGAAGTGGATCACGCCACGCCTTGAAGAACATGCTCGCACTCTTGGTGAAGTACTGGGTATTGATGATCTCCATACGGGCAACTATGGATGGAAGGGCAAGCGTGGTGAGGAATATCCGGTATTCATCGATGTGGATCTGCGGCGCAATCAAACCAATCGAAATAAGCCCGAGCGCATTCGTTCGTGGATGGTTGCATGAGCCGTACCTGTGCACGATGTAAGCAGATGATCGGCGCTGAACGGTTAGAGATTCTGCCTGATACGCACACCTGCGTGAATTGTAGTGGCGTGCAGAAGTATGTAGGCGCAATGATTTTCGATAATAAGACTGCCGGCCGATTGGAGTTTGTACGGCCCGAAAATGCGCAGGCAGTCGAAACCTTGAAGCGCTTCGTGAATCGCGCCCGTAACTAGGGTGCGGTTCCCGCGATGATAAAACACCCGAACAAACCCCGAAAGGGCGCGATTGTAACGATTGTGTAACAATATCCAATTGTAACGATTCCTGCTAGGCACTTCCCTTTGGCACTATATAGGTTATATTACAGTATATGACAAACACAACGAAAATCTCCGAAGTTAAGAAGGGCGCACGGATCGAACTGCGCAACGGTTTCCTCGCTACCGTGCAGGACAATCTCGTGAACGGGCAGACTCGCCTCTGCACCGTGGAAGGGTTCGTTACCGAAATGGGTAGCGTCTACAGCTCGGATATGCTGAACGTGCTCACGCCATCGGGCTGGTCGCAGATCCAGCACACGCCCAAGCAGTTGGCCGGGCGAAAGGCCCGCCAGCAGATGGGCTGGTAAAACCGAAGGGAACCCGAAGGAATTGTAACGATTCTTGAAAGGGGTTGACTTCCAGAGAAAAACGGTGTATATTACAGTATGAATTAAAACGACAACAGAAACGGAAACAAACCGCGAAGCTCTTGACTCCGAAGGGTCAACCTCGCAACCCTCAACGGTGGAACGCACCGAAAGACGTTCGGACCCTGCACCATGCATGTAGGGCGGCACTTTCTCCCGCAGTACCCATACCAATTCCAAAAGGAAAAAAAGATGACCAAGATCGCTAAGACCGCCGCTGCTTCCGCTACTATCCGTAAGGCCGCCACTCGTAAGGCACTCACCAAGGAGATTCGCGCTCTGGAACGCATCCGCGTTTCCATCGAAAAGGCCGCCGCTGTGATTTCGACGCAGGGTGAGGATGTGACGGGCACCACTGGTGACCAGATCGCCGATATGCTCTACAAGATGGGCGTCAGCGTGTCGGTGATTAACGCCGGCATTAACGAAAAGGCGGGGCACTTGGCCGCCACGTACATCAAGTAACATCGTCGGCAGATGGTATTATACGGAGTAGTGAATACCGGCTGACCATCTGCTCGACAAGTACGCTCCGGTAGCTCAGTTGGTAGAGCAGTTGGCTTTTAACCAATAGGTCGTGGGTTCGAATCCCTCCCGGGGCACTATAACAACGGATCGCTTGCGAGGAACAGCGGGTTAATCGCCGCCAAGTCTCGCCACCGGCAAGGTGCAAGAATGATAATCTTGAGCGTGAAGGCCCCTGCACCGCAATGGTCAGGAGCCGAGCAATCCCCTCTATATTCCTAGAGGGGATTTTTGCTTGCGCCGTGATAAAACATCCCGAAGAAACCCCGAAAAGCGCAATTGTAACGGTTGTGTAACGAGGGCAGTTTACCCCTTCCCTTTCGGGTATAATAAGGGTATATTACAGTATATGAAAAACACATCGAAACTCTCGCAGTATGTTGTTCGTCCCTGCCCGTACTCCCGCCGGGGTTGGGCTATCGTGAACCGCATCACCGGACAGGTGATGGAAGGCGGTTTCTTCTCTCGCGACCTCGCCAATGATTATATCTGGCGGGAGTACGAAAAGGCGGAAACCGAATAGGCCCCGAACGGTTTGTAACGATTTCGGGTTACCCCTTCCCTTTCGTCTGTTAATAGGTTATAATACAGTATGATCAAAAACACCAACAAAGGAAACACCATGAGCACGGAAAGCTACAACGGCTGGACGAACTACGAAACGTGGCGCATTCAGCTGGAAGTCATCGACGGCTTGACGCTCGAAGATTTCGGGTTCGACCTGCAGGACGTTGACACCGACGAAGTTGCCGACGTTGAACGCCTCGCCGAAAACGTCGAGCAGTACGTGGATGAAATCGTACTGGGCACCGTCCCGAACGGTATGGCCCGTGACCTCGCTGAATCATTCCTCGGTCGCGTGGATTGGTTCGAAATCGCCGAACACCTTATTGCCGACGCACGGTAAAGGAATCAATATGCTTTTGCTAGAACGTAAGTGCCCGTTTAGTGGTACACTCAATACGATGGAGTTGCCGCTCACGCACCGTGAGTATGATCGTGGCATTGCTAAATGGGAAAATGGTGCGTTGATTCAAGTTGCTTTCCCTACACTCACCGCCGATGAGCGTGAGTTTATCAAGACGGGCATAATGCCGAATACGTGGCACAGTGTTTTTGCAGAGGGCAACTAAGATGTATATTCTACTAGAGCTCATCGAAGGTGAACCGGCGCAGTTGCAAGTCTTTCCCTCTGCATGGTTAGAAGCAGCAAACGAAGCGTTCGACATGATTGCAGAGGAAAATAGTCTCACCGAGCACAATAACCTAGAAAACGAAATTACCGGCACCGAGCGTATGGCGGGTGACGATGTACATTCAGTTACCCTTTACTGGAAGCCTATCTAATGACTGCCCTAAGCAATGTGCGCATGACGATCAAGTTTCTGCCCGGCCATATGCTTGCCGACATTGTGCATGTATACGAGGTTACCGGCTGCTCGCCATCGTCGGTGCGTGAGTTTCTGTCGCTCGTCGGCACCGTATCGCGCAAGGGATTCGAATATATTAGCGCAGAGGAATTCTAAGATATTCCCTTCGGGGAATATGTACTGCTGCGTGATAAAACATCCCGAACAAACCCCGAAGATGAAGATCTCTTCATGAAGAAGATTTAATAATTTATTTTCAGCTAGGCACTTCCCTTTGGTCATATATAGGTTATATTACAGTATATGAAGAAAGCAAACGATTTCCAAATCGAGTTCCCCTCCGCGGGAGCAACGTACTGCCGTAACGTATACGGCGTCTACGAGTATGGGGTGTATCCCCGCTCGTCCGTACTGGCGGGTCGCACCCGTCGTACCTTTCTGGATTCTTTCGAATCTCTCGCGGCCGCACGTGCGGCCTACCCCGGTGCCTCGGAGCTGATCTCCGAGCCCACTACCTCGGAGGCCAACTAATATGGCGCTAGTCCCGATGTGCAAGATGTGCGGCGAGTACGAAATCGCCACGTTTCAGGTCCACAATGATTTCTGCTCAGACATCTGCGCCGACAAGGTGTACGATGCCGTCGAGTACGATACAGACGGTGAGCCTATCGACACGCAGGGCTGGTACGACGACGAGCCCAGCCCGTACGCTGGAACCTATAGCGAGGATTAAGCACATGACGGTTGCCGAATTGTGGGAGCATTACGAGAACATGAAGCACGAGGCCGACGCAATCGAGCGTGAGCGCGACAGCCTGCTAGACGAGCTGCAGGATCTCCGCGTAGAGATGCGCGAGACGATTGCCGCAATCGAAGCCATTCAAGGCGAGATTGATTGGGGCTAACCGCCTCCGTTGTGATAAAACATCCCGAAGAAACCCCGAAAGTCGCGATTGTAACAATTGTGTAACGAGGATGGTTTGCCCCTTGACAACGAACATGAAGAAAACTTAATCAAATATCTTTGCTTAAGCACTTCCCTTTGGTCTGTTAATAGGTTATTATTCAGTATGATGAAAAATAACAACGCAACCACCATGACCGCACGGGCCTCGCTGATTCAGTCCGTCGTGGCGTTCATGCGCACCCATAACTACCCTGCCACATACGAAGGCGTGAATCGTGCACTCGGCACGGCATACCTTCCCGCCGAGGCCGAGAAGGCCGGATATGGCGACGGCCACGATAAGGGCCGACAGGCCGAGCGTCGGCTCATTAACGACATTATCCGAAAGCTTAATTACTACGAAGGCATGGTCACTACGCTTCGTGCAATGGGCGGGTGACCCAATTGTAACGGAAGTGTAACGACGGTTTTAGGCACTTCCCTTCGGCGATTAATAGGTTATATTTAGGTATACACTCAAAGGAGATACGCACCATGTCGCTGTTCACCGAATCGAATCCGAAGCTTGAGAAGGGCGAGGACCTGGGTTACCTGTCGTTCGGGTTACACTTCGCACCCGCCACGATTAGTGGATATCAGGTGTGTGCGTCGGCGTCGGAAGGATGCACGATTGCATGTCTCTACACTTCGGGGCATGGTCGCTTCACTCGCACGCAGGAATCCCGCATTGCAAAAACGCAACGCTTCTTCGAAGCACGCGAGACGTTTCTTAAGGATATGGTGAAAGATATTTTTGCCGCACTGCGTCGGGCAAACCGCATGGGCATGGTGCCGTCGTTCCGTCTCAACCTGACGAGCGACATTCGCTGGGAAACGGTGCGGGTATTCGGATATGATAACATTATGGAAATGTTTCCTACCGTGCAATTCTATGATTACACGAAGCATACGAACCGCAAGAACATTCCGAGCAACTACCACCTGACGTTCAGCCGTAGCGAGACGAACGATAATAAGGTGCAGGAAATGTTCGACGCTGGATATAACGTGGCTATTGTGTTCGATACTCCGAAGAACAAGCCGTTGCCCACCACGTACAAGGGCCGCAAGGTGATTGACGGTCGCGTACATGACCTGCGGTTTCTGGATGAAACTGGCGTGTGGGTTGGGTTGTCGGCACTTGGTGAAGGTAAGAAGGATTCGAGCGGTTTCGTGATCTCCACGAAATAATCGTTACAATCGGGCACTTGACAAGTGTCTATTAATAGGTTATATTACAGTATGATCAAAAACACCAAACAAAAGGAAAAAACATGACCGTAGTTTTGAAGAAGCGTGGCCGTCCGAGCAAGGCCGATGTGGCTGCACGTAGTGTCAAGAGTGTGCCCGTCCGTCCTGACGCTGAGATCCTGACCGATCTGAAGGAACGGTTTAGTATTCTTTCGATTCTCACGAAGGGTGCCGTTGCGAAGAATGTTCGCGCGGTGACTGTCACGGGTGCCCCCGGCGTCGGCAAGAGCTATACCGTGGAGCAGATCCTTGGTGCGAGCAATACGCCGCACGAGATTATCAAGGGTGCAATCTCCGCTGTCAATCTGTACAAGACGGCCTACCGGATGCGTAAGGCTGGTTCGGTGATCGTCCTTGATGACGCCGACAGTCTCTTCAATGATGAAGATGCACTCAACATTCTGAAGGTACTCTGCGATTCGTCGGAGACTCGTAAGGTATCGTGGATGAAGGAAAGCAACGCACTCATTGCTGACGATGTACCGCAGTCGTTCGAATTCTCTGGTGCAATGATTTTCATTTCGAACCTTGACTTCCAGCGGTTTGTGGACGAAGGCAAGAACAAGTATGCACAGCACTTCGAAGCACTCATGTCACGCAGTCTGTACTTGGATCTGCGTCTGCACTCCCGCAACGAGTTGGGTGTCTGGATCGAACACGTTGCGAGTGCTGGTAAAATCTTTGAACGGGAAGGACTGACCGCACTGCAGGGCAAGGCAGTGTTGTCCTTCCTTCGAAAGAATCGTGATGAACTGCGTGAGCTTTCACTCCGCACGTTGTTGAAGGCAGCACAGTTGGTGAAGACCAATACCAATTGGGAAAGCATGGCACGAGTTCTTCTCCTGAAGACTCGATAAACTCTAAACTCTAAAAAGGAAACACACATGGAAAACGCTATTAAGTATGTTGAGCAAATGGATACCTTTCTTACGCTCCTGCGAAAGGTATTGATGAAGAATCAAGATGCCGTCGATGTTCTTGCCGGCAGAAAGTTTGATCGCATCCTCATTGATGATTATACCGAATATTTTGTAGACAAGCAGACCAGTATTATCTATGGTCCGAAGTCTCCCTTGCAGTATAATCCTCGCCGCAGTTATGGTACACTTGCTACCGTCGAGCAGTTCGATTGGAGTATCAACATGCCGCTTGAAGGCACCGTCATGGAAACAGAATTGGCCGTCCGTGAAGATGCAATTCAGGCGGGATATAAGAAGCGTGGTCGGCCTCGCAAGGTTGTTCATACACAGCCGACCTCTATTCCGAAGGAGAGTGTCTAATGGCTGGTCCTGGTGCTCGCAACCTCGGCTGGCTCAGTCTGAATCGGCGGCCATCCCCAAAAACTTTTCCACTTGCATCTCCTATTATGCACACTGACGAATACGCAACCCCATCACCCATTGCTGCGCAGCCGCAGTCATTCGGCAATGATTTTAACCTCATTCGTGCCGTCGAAGAATACGGCCCACAGCGGGTGGCGTCTATCCGACAAGAGCTTGCGCAGATCGACGCACGGCAGGCGGTCCTCACGAAGGAAATGCAGACGCTCGAGAAGCTCATCGCCGTCACCAAGCCCAGTGCAATTGCCTCGCAGGATATTGCGTGGGCGCCGTTGGGCGGCTATGTCGCCACTGCTCTCGGCAACGGCTTCGATATGGACTAACGGGCCCCGCCGTGATAAAACACCGAACAAACCCCGAACAAATCTAATTGTAACAATTGTGTAACGACGGACCAATAGCACTTCCCTTTACGCACATATAGGTTATATTACAGTATATGATTAATACTAACGATATCGGTAAGCAGTTCTTCTCTACTTGCATGGGCACGGGCTTCGGCCGCATCGTGACGCTCCGTGCAGTCGATACGGTGGGCCCCGTGCTGATGGCAAACGTGTTCGATGCGAACATGCCCAATCCGTCGAACATTCCGGGGCTGGATTGCTATTGGATGAACGCAGATAAACTCATTGCAGCC
>Ga0209296_1000646_pt1 | contig 29704 bp, 58 predicted proteins | sample S_130206_EF_Meta_FD_187319 | JGI IMG/M metagenome (GOLD analysis project Ga0209296, IMG submission 187319) | Freshwater microbial communities from Lake Simoncouche, Canada to study carbon cycling - S_130206_EF_MetaG (SPAdes) (version 2) | ecosystem: Environmental > Aquatic > Freshwater > Lake ... | reverse complement strand
GGATGTAGGAAATTTTTTACTAGGTGGCAAAAAAGGATATTATAGAAGTTTAACCCCAGAAGCGAGAGAGGTTGCTCTTTATCAAACAGTTAAGGGTATAAGTATGGGTATAGCTGTTATGGCTGCCTTTTCGTTAAATCCAGATAAGGAAGTAGATTCAGACCCTAAAAGCGTAAGTTTTGGGCAAATAAAAGATAAGGTTACAGGAATGGCTTATAATGTATTTGGTAGATTTACATCTGTTATTAGATATATTATGATGATGATTACGGGAGAAAGAAGAATAGATGAGCAAGGTGAAAAAATATCAACAGGACAAGAATCATGGAAATTTTTTAGAGGTAAATTTAATCCAATAGCCGGTATTGCTTCGGATGCACTTATAACTAGAAAAACATTTGACGGTAAGCCATATCAATTTTCAGATTTACCAGCTGACTTGTTTTTGCCTATATCCTTGGGTGATGTAAAAAAAGGTTTAGAGCAAGACGGAAGTATGTCTTTATTAACTAGGGGAATACCAACTTTTCATGGGCTTAAAGTAATGAATGAAAGGGATTTTATACCAGCTAATTTAAACGAATTGCTTACTAAAAATATGACTTCTGCTGCGACAGTGGATAAATATGAGATTAAAAACAATAAGGCAGGCGGAAGAGCTGTTACCGATGAAGAATTTAAAGAATTTGCTTATTTAAGAGATTCTATTATAAAAGATGAGTTAACTGATTTATATGAATTTGGAGGCGCAGTTTTGGGAAGCAAAGGCTTAAAAGCATATAGTGAGATTACGAATGATGAATTAAGAGATTTGGTTAAAGAGATAAAATCGTTTGCAACATCAGAGGCAAAAGCTCAATTATTTGGTGCAAAAGTTTTAAACCAAATTGAAGCTAGGCAAAAGGCAGAATTGCAAGCTTTGAAAGCTAAAAGAAAAATGAGATAATATAGCTTAAAATTTCTTATATTTGGGTAAAATTTAAATACAATGCCCTTAGTACCAAATTTTACAGCTAGCCAGTATAGTGGCACACCATCGGTTATTACTTTAACAGATACAAGTACAGGTTCAGATGTCACTATTGCAAAGCGTAGAATTTATCTATTGCAAGCTAATGGTACATTTTTAGTACCTGCTGGTACTCTTACTACTTATATTGAATGGCCTTTAGCAAATACAAGTATTAGTTTAGATGTATTATCACAAGATAGTGCATTAAGTATTACTGTTCAATGGTTGACTTCTGCAAATGCAGTCGTTACATCAAAAACAATTTCATTCGCATTTACTGCATACAATGAAACTTTTTATTATGGTTTAACTGAAAGTCAAGTAGCAAATTCAAACTTAACAGCAAGCACGAATTGGTATCAAACAAAATTAATTTTGAGAGTTGAAATAGATTCAGCAGATCAAGCAATTACATTTGCATCTGATATTTATTCAGCACAAGCTGCATTAAATAGAGCGACATTTATATCTACTAACCAATCATATTTCTTCTAATATGTTAGACCCACAAACAGTAGTATCAATAGCGAAGATTTCGCAATACTTATGGAATGATTCAATTCCAAAGCAAAATGTTTTCTTTAATGGAAGCATTGACCCTCGTAAAGCTCAACAACTTTATTTAGAGAGAAAAGCTCTACAATATGGTATTGACGAGGCTTTGAGCGGATTACCCGGAACATCAAATTATGTTTATGCTCTTTGTGGTGCTAAACTACAATTAGCAATTGAAATATTAGGAACAGGAACAGGTGGTGGTGGAGTTATACCGGGCGGTGGTGGAAACTTTAGTGTATATGAATATACAAATAATGCTACATTAGGTTCGGTAACAATAACTTTTCCATTAGCAATTGGTAAGCGTTGTATAAACGCATTTAGACAAGGTAATAACATAGGAGCAATTTTAACAGCAGGAACTCCAGCAGGTAATCAAGTTGTTTGGGATTCAGCAAGCGGATCATTAACTGTTGCTAGTTCTGTTTCGTTTTATGATAATGAATTTGTAAGAGTAGTAGTTCAACAATAAAATAACTTATAGTGGCAATACAATCGCTCATATCGGGGGATATAAAAATAAGAAATGAAAACGGAATTTTGGTTGCCGTTAATGGTATAGTAGCAGCCGATACTTCAGGAACTATAGGAACTTCTGGTTCTTCGGGTACAAGTGGTACGAGTGGTACTACGGGTACAAGTGGAACAACAGGTACTTCAGGTACAACAGGCACTTCTGGTACGAGTGGTTCGGCGGGTACGAGCGGTAGCTCTGGTAGCTCAAGTACTTCAGGAACTTCTGGTACTACAGGAACAAGTGGGACTTCTGGTACTGATGGAACAAGCGGGACTTCTGGAACTTCGGGTACTGATGGCACAAGTGGAACAAGTGGTACAACGGGTACATCCGGAACGAGTGGCACAACAGGAACTTCAGGAACAAGTGGGACTAGCGGAACCGATGGAACTTCAGGAACTAGTGGCACTACAGGAACTTCAGGTACTTCTGGTACAAGAGGTACAAGTGGAACAAGTGGTACGACTGGAACTTCAGGAACAACGGGAACTTCAGGAACAACGGGAACTAGCGGTACATCTGGAACTAGTGGTTCAAGCGGAACTGATGGTACAGGTGGAACTTCGGGAACATCTGGTACTTCAGCAACAAGTGGAACTTCAGGAACTACAGGAACATCTGGAAGCAGTGGTACTAGTGGTAGCTCTGGAACTTCAGGTACAACAGGAACTTCGGGAACTAGTGGAACAAACGGAACAGGTGGCACATCTGGAACAACGGGTACTTCTGGTTCAAGCGGAACTTCAGGTTCAAGCGGAACGAGTGGTACAACAGGAACTTCAGGAACGACTGGTACTAGTGGCACTTCAGGAACTAGCGGATTAAATGGTACAAGCGGAACTAGTGGAACAAGTGGTACAAATGGAACAGGTGGTACTTCGGGTACATCAGGTACATCAGGTACAAACGGAACAGGTGGAACTAGTGGCACGACAGGAACTAGTGGTTCAAGCGGTACTTCTGGTACTAGCGGAACTAGTGGAACTTCAGGCACATCAGGAACAACTGGTTCAAGTGGATCAAGCGGAACTAGTGGATTAAATGGTTCAAATGGCACTAGTGGCACTAGCGGAACAAACGGAACGGGTGGTACTTCAGGAACTTCTGGTACTTCGGGAACAAATGGAACTGGAGGCACAAGCGGCACTTCGGGTACAAGTGGAACTACGGGAACTTCTGGTTCTAGTGGCACTTCGGGTACAACAGGAACGAGTGGAACTACAGGTACTTCAGGTAGTTCAGGAACTTCAGGAACAAACGGGAGTGCTGGTACTAGTGGTACAGCAGGTACATCGGGTACAAGCGGTAGTTCAGGAACATCAGGAACTACAGGAACTTCAGGAACAAGCGGTACAACCGGAACGAGTGGAACAGCAGGCACAAGCGGTACTTCAGGAACGAGTGGAACAGCAGGTACTTCTGGTATCAATGGTGTATCTGGAGGACTTATATACTATCTAAATCAATCATTAAATACTAACAGTGCATTTGGCACTCCTACATATAAGCAGTGGTCGCCAATTGGAACAGGTGCTGCTGAACAAACTGTAACAGCAAGCGTTGCAGGTAGCACAAGAACTCTTCTTGCTACTTATGCTACAGATTCAAATGTTCCAAATATAACAAATATACCTTCAGGGCTTTGGGCTTGGGTTTTACATTTGTCAATGAATGCAAATGACACTTTGCAGGTGGATGTAGAGTTTTACAAATGTAATTCTACTGGTGGAAGTGCAACACTTCTTGGAACAACAAATGTTGATACTGAATCAATGACAAGTGGTGTTATTAGAGAATTTTTCATGGATTTATTCTTGCCTCAAACAGCAATGCTTTCTACTGATAGGATTTATTGTCAAATATATGTTAGGCATGCTGGCGGTTCATCTAAAAATATTACATTCTATACAGAAGGAACAAGTAATTATTCATACGCACAAACCACATTTACTCCTCCTAGTGGTACATCTGGAACTTCAGGTACATCAGGTATTGGGGGAACTAGTGGTACTTCAGGCTCTACAGGTACTAGCGGTACAAGTGGTGTAAGTGGTTCAAGTGGAACAAGCGGTACAGCAGGCACTTCGGGAACTACTGGTACAAGCGGTTCTTCAGGAACAAGCGGTACGAGTGGTACAAATGGTACAGGTGGAACATCAGGTACTTCAGGCTCAACTGGAACAAGTGGTTCTTCAGGAACTACAGGGACTAGCGGAAGCTCTGGCACTAGTGGATTAAGTGGAACTAGCGGTTCTTCGGGAACTTCCGGTACTAGCGGAACAAATGGAACGGGTGGAACTTCAGGAACGAGTGGTACTAGTGGATTAAGTGGTACATCAGGTACTTCAGGTTTATCAGGTTCTAGCGGAACTAGTGGTCTTTCAGGAACATCAGGTTCTAGTGGTACAACAGGCACATCTGGTAGTTCAGGAACAAGCGGAAGCAGTGGTACAGCAGGTACAACGGGTACAAGTGGTACTAGTGGCACAAATGGAACAGGCGGTACTTCAGGGACAAGTGGAACAAGTGGATTAAGTGGATCATCGGGTACTTCAGGTTTGTCAGGAACAAGCGGAACAAGTGGTCTTTCAGGTTCTAGTGGTTCAAGCGGAACGACAGGTACTTCAGGAAGCTCTGGAACTAGTGGTTCAAGTGGCACATCGGGTACGACAGGAACAAGCGGAACTAGTGGAACCAATGGCACTGGCGGTACTTCAGGTACTACGGGAACAAGTGGCTCTAGTGGTACAAGCGGTTCAAGTGGAACAAGCGGCTCTAGTGGGACAAGTGGTACAGCGGGTACAAGTGGTACTGCGGGAACAAGTGGAACAAGCGGACTTTTAGGTTCATTAACTACTATAGGAACAGGTGGAGCAGCTACATTAATAGCTAATGTTTTGAATGTCCCACAATACCAAAGTGCTTTAACTAATCCAGTTACAGGAACAGGTTTATTAAATAGAGTTACTAAGTTTAACTCAAATGGAAGCACGGTTACTTATGGATTAATTTATGATGATGGAGGCGCTATCGAAACTAACGCTTACACTTATATAACTAAGACTCTAATCCCAAGACAAGCGATTTCGTATGCAACTAACTTTAAAAGTTTAATAGGTGCTTCTCCGGGTTGGATATATTTAGGGAATTTAGCAATTCCTCAACAAGGATACAATGCTTGCATTACAATGGAAGCAGGTTTAGGTTATAATGGAGTTTTAGGACAAATGGGGTATCTTAAACTTCATATTAGAACAAGTAACACTACTCCAAGTGGAGGTTTTTATTTTACTGCTTTTGCAGAGCAATTTGGATATGCTAATTTTATTCAAGAAATAAGAATAACCGAAAATATATCAACCAACACTTATGGTATTTATGTATATTCAAATACCTTTATTGGTACGGGATATTATAAAGTTGAAGGCTCAGGTATTGAATATACTCCTGTAGAAACAGCGACTGCTCCTCCGGCAACTTATTATCAAGTTCCTTTAGCATTTACTGTTAATTCTTCTACAACTATTAATAATACTTTAAATGTTACAAATCAACTTACTTTAGGCTCAACAATTACTAATGGAACATATACATATACTTTACCGGGTGCTACAGGAACATTAGCTTTAACAAGTGCTTTAGGTAATTATGTTCCATATACGGGAGCAACGGGAAATGTTGATTTAGGAGGATTTAACATAACTGCAGGTGGTACAAGTTCATTTGTTGGAGCAACATTAACTTCAAATTTATGGTTAAAGAATACGGGAACTTATGATTTTATCATTAGTAACAATACTTCATTAACTACAAATGTTGTAAGGGCGTATTATACAACTACTGATGAGTTAAGGTTTTACGCTAAAAATACAGCAGGTGCTTCAGTAGTACCTAAAATTATGGTTGGTGATGGCACAACATTTACACAATTACAATCCACCATAACTTTAACAACAACAGGAACAAGTGGTGCAGCGACCTTTAGTTCAAACACTTTAAACATTCCACAATATCAAGGGGTGTTGACAAATCCCGTTACAGGAACAGGTACTACCAACTACCTACCTAAATTTACAGGTGCAAGTACAATAGGTAATAGTGCGATTACAGATGATGGTGCTACAGTTACATTAATTAATAGAACATTAAGTGCTAAATCTGCATATTTTAATTTAGGAGCAACTACTGCCGTAGAAATAAATTCAGCAGTTGGGTATAATAGTAGTATTAATTTGGCTGTAAATAATGTTTATTATTTTACAACACAAGTATTAGGTGCTTCTAATTTAGGAGATTATAGGATATATAATTATGGAATTGGAGATTCATTAAGAATTTTTTATTCAAGTAATAATGTTGCTATTGGAGGTTCATCTACTGATGCAGGCTACAAGCTAGATGTTAATGGTACATCAAGAATAGGTAATACTGCAAATGGGTCTACAGCAGATTCTTTATTTTTACACGGAAAAGGAGTTACTTCAGGAGGTATTCCTTATGGAGATTATGGCTCAATAGTTTTAAGTTCTGATAGTAGTTATACAAGTGGAGCAAGAAGGTTTTTAATAACTAATGGTTATAATGCTACAAGGTTTGCTATTATTCAAAGCGTAGATTCAACTACTACTCCAACATTAGGTGCAGCAGGTGCAGTTAGTTCAGGTAATCTTATTTTTTCTATTTCTAATACGGGTTCAGCTGAATTTTCAGTTCCATTAATAGGTACAAGTGCTACATTCTCTAGTAGTGTAACGGCTGCAGGTGGTTTTTTTAATGGGAATGGTAGTTTTACAAATAATGGATTTTGGGGTACTTTAATAACTTCAGGCACAGGTTCTTATTCCGATTTTGCAATTATTGATAATACTTCAACACAAATAATGCGTGTGCCAACAGGTACGAGAGATGTTGTATTCTCTAGTAGTGTAAATATTGGTGGAGCAAGTTCAGGAAGTACATTTAATGTAAAAGGAACAAGTTCAAATTCTCAACTTGAAATTGGAAATTTAGGTAGTGGAGCAAACTATATTCTTTCTTATGATAGAGTAGCAAATACATATAGAAACTTCCTTTTAACAACAAATGCATCTGATAATGCATTATTTATTAATACAACAGGCAATGTATTAATAGGAACTACAACAGATAGTGGATACAAGTTAAATGTTAATGGTACACTTAGAGCAGTAGGAACAATTAATTCTGACCAAGGATATGCATATCCAAATGGTATTATAAATGTGACAGGTGGCTCAGCTTCTTGGATTTTATTAGGAACTATATCAATTGCTCAAGGTGGAAATACTGCTGTCATTACACTTGAAGGCGGTTCAGGTTACAATGCAGATGAAGGACAAAATGGTAGCGCAAGAATATTTATTAGAACAAGTAATGGTTCTCCAAATGGTTCAGGTTTTTATTTTTCTGCTACATTGACTCAAATGGGTTATAATACAAATGTTGTTTCAAGTTGTATTATGACACAAACAAATGCTACTACCTATAATGTTTATGTAAATTTTGGGGCTTATTCAGGAAATACTTATTATAAAGTTGAAGGTTCTGCTTTTACTTGGACAGCATCAAATAGTAACTATGGAGCAACTGCACCAACAGGAGGACAGACTTTAACTAATATATTTAAGGTTATTTCAAATTCAACATTTGCAGGTACAGTTGTTGTATCAAGTAGTGTAACTGCATCGTCATTTTTTGAATCATCAGATAGCAGACTTAAGCAACTTATTAAAGATGATTATAAAGCATTAGGTATTGAATCTGTTAAAGCAAGATTATACATAAAAGATGGTAAAGAAGAAATAGGATATTATGCTCAAGATTTTGAAACAATACTTCCAAGTGCAGTAAGTAAAAATGATAAAGGATTTTTAAACCTTTCATACACTCAAGTGCATACTGCTAAAATTGCAATTATAGAAGATGAGGTAACTATTCTTAAAAGAAGAGTCGCTGAATTAGAATCTAAATTAAACTAATATGACTATTATCATCTGTTTGACGGGAAATAGGTTTAGTGGAAACTTTTTAGATTGTTGGACACAAACTTTGTTATATTTAAATAGAAAAAATATTAATTTTGTAGTTAGCAGAAGGGAGTGTTCTAATGTTTTTTTAGTTAGAAATTTAGTTTTAGGAACGCATATATCAAGGGGTAGAAATCAAAAACCATTTAATGGTGAAATAGATTACGATTATATCCTATGGATTGATTGCGATACGGTTTGGAGTGTAGAAAATTTAGAAAATTTATTTAATACTGATGGTGATATAGTTAGTGGCTTGTATTTAATGCAAGATAAGCGAAACTTTTCAGCAGTTGAGGTTTGGGATGAAGCCTATTTTAAAGAAAATTATGGCTTTAAATATATTAATATTTCAGATATACAAAACTACAAAGAGCCATTTGAAGTTAGCTATGCAGGTATGGGGTTTATGTTAGTTAAAAAGGGAGTATTTGAGTCTTTGCAATATCCATACTTTGAGGCTTTACCATTTGATTTTGGAGATGGTATATTTGAATACACTAGCGAGGATATTGGATTTTGTTTGAAGGCAAAAAAACAAGGGTTTAATGTAATAGTAAACCCAAATATTATAGTAGGACACGAAAAAATGATAATATTATGAATTGGGTAGATGTATCAGGAAATCAATGCTTTAGCTTTACTACATTGCAAAATGCTGTTACTAATGGTTTTTTTGGTTTAAAAAATGCCATTACATCAAGCAGCGAAATGGTTACCGTTGCTGAAGCAGAATATCACGTATATATAAATGCAATAGGGGGGTCATCAAGCAGACTGCCTGTCAAAAGTAATTTAGTTACTAATGTTGGACAGCCTTTTGATATATCTTGTAATGGGACAATATCATCAGGGAGTGCTTGTGCATTAAGTACGGGATGTACTGCATACCTAATGGGAAGCACTCCGACATTTGGTGCTGTTATATATGCAGACCTTTATTTAACAACTATATATAATTTTACTGCATATGCAGGCATTTTTATAAAAATTCAATCAGACACAAACGTACCCTCAGTATATAGTAGAGTAAGAGTAGATACAATATCATCAACAATAAATAATTCTCCTATATCGTGTTAAATATTAAAAAATTAAAAATAAAATAAAATGAAAACAATTGAATCGGTTTCAGTATGGGACAATGGAAAAGTTCAAGAAGCTGTTATCTTAAACTCTTATGCTACTAACGTTACCTTAAATACATCTGCTACTTTTTGGTATGGATTGTTTACTGAAACAACAGAAGGCTTTCAAGGTATGCAGGTAGCACAAGGCAATTTGACAATGACAGGAGATGCCTACACACAATGGCAAACAGATAATTATGCTTGGGATTGGGTAGCAGAGCAATTAAACCTTACTATTACAGGCGAATTTATTCCACCATTGCCTCCTGAACCTACACTTGAACCTATACCTGAACCTACTCCAATTGTTAAAGAAACTATTGCATAGTTTAATATATTTTTATTACTTTTACATTAAATAAATTAAATTAAATGGAAACAGGTAAAATGAAATACAAAGACTTAAATGTCTTAGTTAACTCAATTAACAATGTTATTGGTTCTCAAGAAACCAAAGTTCAGAAGAAATTATTTAAGTTGTATGAAAGGTTAAAGCCTACTTACGAAGATTATAACAAACAACGCGACGAATTACGTTTAGACAATGCAGCTACTGATGAAAAGGGGGTTCTTTTAATGGACGAAAAAAACGACTACAAATTTAACAAGGAAGGCGTTAAAAAACTAACTAAAGATGTTGAAGCTTTAAACGACAAAGAGTTTGACTTCAAACCAATTGAAGTTATCAATGCCAATGGATTAGAAAAGTTTGCGTTTCTTGAAAATTGGACTACAGGTATTGCATTTGTAAAAGAAGAAGAAGAGGAATTGTAAGTAAAACTTACCAAAAAAATATAAAATAAGCAGGCTTAAATACCTGCTTTTTTTATTGCGTCTATGACCATACTAGCGGGTATTGTCCTTTGACATTCAAAGTCCTTATTTCTAGGACACCACAACCAATGCGGGTCTAATTTAATATTTGGGTCATTCCAACATCCATGACAGACATCTGGTTTGGTAATTCTATGACAATCAAACTCATGGTCTGATTCGGTAAAGTTAGAAATCATAACTATATTCTGATTCAATGCCCATGCTAACCAAGATAAGCCACTAGATAATCCTATAAATAGTTTAGCTCCTGCGATTACATCCATAGTATTCTCAATAGAAGTATCATCTATTTTGGTGCAATTATCAAATGGGTTATCTTCCTTTGAAACATTATATACATCGTACCCCAATCCATGCATGTAATTTATTACTTCCTGCCATCCTTCTCTAGTCCAAAACTTACATTCCATTGTGGAATTTGTGGCAATAGCTACATACTTCCAACTAGGTATTCTAAATTGATTTGAATGGTTTAATTTAGGTCGTAATGGCTTATAATCAAGTCCTAATATATTAGTCGCTGCTTGTTGTAAAGGGATGGTATTGCATAGCACAGGTTCTTTATTCTCATCCCACTTCCATCCTATTCTATAAAGGGCATAGCAATTTACCGTAGTCCCCGGCTTCACCAATTCTAATTCTGGATAATCTAATATATGATTCCAATAGGTAGATAAAACAACTTTACAACCATGCTTCTTTTGAAATTCTAGGGCGTATCCTGTCCATGCAATCGTATCGCCTAGGGATTTACTATCCAATACTATAAAAACGGTCTTATTTGCCAAATTTAAGGTGTTTTTGTAGATGAGATGACCATCTTGCCAAACCTTTGCAGTCCATTTGGTAAAATATTGCCTATTCAAGCGTACCCAAGAATTAGATTTAATAGTGTTTTCGTAGTGGCATTTACCTTGTTGATCATAAAATTTAACCTCAAAATCACTATCCGACTCCCCCTTAATTTCCAAAAAAGCACCATCTACAAAATACTGGTTAATGGATATCTTTTGGTTTTGTGCAGGCGTTTCTAATAATTTCCTATAAGCTTCTTCGTGTTTAAAGGCAAATATTGGGGTGGTATTGTCCGTTGGTATTTCATAATTAGCTTTAATGATATATAAATCACTATCAATTGGCTGTAAATAATCTGTAAACATATCCCCGTATTGAGGTAAGTTTCTAGCTATAATAGGTAATCCATAACTAATGGCTTCACGCAAAACTAATGGGTTACATTCCCAAGTAGAGTTAAACATAAAAATATTAGCTGTTTCCATCCAAGCACCTATGTCATTTCTTTCTCCCCACACCTTAACATTCGGTGGCAAATCTTTCATTAATGGTTCCCAATATTCTTTAAAATTCCCAGCTTGATTGCCAACAAAATTAAAAGTATAATCAGGATATTTTCTTGCAATTTCAATTCCTTCACCTTGATTCTTTCCCGGAGTCCATAATCCTACATTTAAAACACTTCTAGCATTACGCATACTAAAATTCTGTTTTTTATCTATAGGATATTCTATTGTAACAAATTTAGATTCCATATTGGCAAATGTTTGCTCGTGATATGGAGTACAAAATGCATATAAGTCTGGATGAAATATTTTTTCGTTATCTGGATTGAATATAATATCATGACAAGTTTCTACAATTCTGTATTTTCTATCAGAACTATAAAGCTTTTTAATCATCTCTCTATCTAATCTTTCTGATGGTTCATCTATATGGATAATATCGGGTTGCCATTCTTCAATTACCTTAAATAGCTCCATTTTATTCTCATAAAGGGTAGTAAAATTACTACCAATTATTTCTTTTATAGCATTACGCTGAACTACAAAATCCAAGCTATGACATTGATATTCTACTACATAATACTCATTATCAGTATATTCTTTAAGACTTTGGATTCTTTTAAGTATGAATTGCGGGCAACCTCCTGTTGATAAATGTGGTGCTAAAAATAATATCCTCATAATTTTATAAATTCATTAATTTTTTCAATATTTTTTTCTCCATGAAAGAATAATAATTGTCTTTCTGTAGCAGGTATTTTTACCCAATCTGAAATCAAATTGTCATATCCTGTAAATATTAAATTCTTTCTTAACCCATTAATGTAACAATAGGGTAATCCTTTGTATTGCTTGTATTTCCAAAGAAGGCAGTTGGCTATTGTTTCTTCGTTGAATGGAGCGTACCAACCATTATTCCTCATTATTGATGGGTGTTGACATAACCATGACCATTCTGCCAACCAATCCAAACAATTCTGTCCCGCTACAAAATAACCAGTTTGTTTATACATTCCACGATTCTGCTGATTAATGCCTAATAATTCACAAGCCGGAGCTTCCAATGTGCCACTTAAATCATCTCTACTATCAGCTCCACCTCTGCCATTAACCAATAAGTATTCATATATCCCTTCTGTAAAGTAAGGATAGGCAGAATCAACATCAAAATAATCAAAGATTGAATCTACATTTTTTGTAGCTACACTATCAGTATCTATATAAGCCACCAATTCAGCATAGTTTTCAAGTGCGTGTTGTACTATTTTGGGGCGTTCAATAAGTAATTTGTATATCTGCTTATCTTCTCTATCAATAAAATCTTTTCTTTTGTTTAAATGGATTACATCACAATCCCATCTTATTGTAATGGTATTCATGACACTTACTTTCTTATCTGAATTAAGCATATAAACCAATATAGGAATATCATTGCTATTTCTAATAGAACGACAACAAGCGTCCACAAGATCAAAGTAGGAATCACTAGCGTAAAGAACAAAAGCTTTTTCATGTTTTGGTTTTTTCTTTATATAATATCCATAAAAATTATTGCCATAAAGAAGCTCCATTTCGGGGTATCTTTCTTTGACATTATCTATGGTTAAATCAGGCTGTAAATGGGTTTCGTGGACATTACCTTCATGCTCTCCTTGTTCCATTTGATATGGAATTGCTACAATAAAGTATTTACAATGTTTAGATATATCTTTTATTAATCTTTGACCATCTTCAATGTTTAAATGCTCTAAAATATCTCCAAGTATGCACATATCATAGTTTTCAAGAGTAGGCGCATATATATCAAGTACATCCATTTCCATTACAACATCATATTTATCTTTAAGATTATACTTTTTTATGTATGGTTCCCATATTTCTATAGCATCCATCTTATATCCATATCCACGCAATAAATCACTATATGTTCCACATCCTGCACCAACATCTAGTATTTTAGCATCTGATGATATATTCTGTAATACCCAATTTCTAACTGAATCTTTGTATAAGGGATAACTTGTTGGCATAGGTTATTTGTTTTGGTTTGGTTTTTCATCAAAGTAATAAAGGTCTAAATCATTTTGACAATCATATAGGTAGTTGGCGTGTAGTTCATCTGCTATGTATAATCCAAATTTTTCTACGGTTTTGCATACATCACAAGGACAGGTTGATGCAGTTCTAAAAACATTTTTGCCTATCCTTTCTTTAAACCATTCTAAATCATGTTTGTCCATAGGTTATTTGTTTTGCACAAAGCTATATAATTAATTTAATTAAATTAAATAATATTAATAAAATTATTACCTTTACCATATGAAAATAGAAGTAAGTATAGGGGAAGTGGTAGATAAATATACCATTCTAACCATCAAAAAGCTATTCATCCATGATAGTGAAAAGCTAGCAAACGTAGAGAAGGAGTGGAAGATAATCAAATCTGCCCTCGTAAGAAAACACCCAGAAACCCTAACAGATCCATTTACCCAAGAGCTTTACGATATAAACAAAAAGCTATGGAAGGTAGAAGATGACCTACGGGATTGTGAGCATAAAAGCTATTTTGGAGAAAAATTTGTGGAGTTGGCAAGAGAAGTTTACCAATTAAATGATGTGAGGGCTATCATTAAAAAGCAAATTAACATGAAATACGGCTCCGAATTGGTAGAAGAAAAGTCATATAAACAATAATATGAATAAAGTAAAAGAAATATTGCTATCCTATATGACTGCAATGAACCCAACAGAAGAGCAGAAAGAGGTGGCTGAAAAAAGACTTGAGATATGTGCTAGTTGTGAGTTTTGGGTGCAGACAAGTATAAGAGATTATTGTAGTAAATGTGGTTGCACAACAAGTGCCAAAGTGTTTAGTCCTGTTGGCAGCTCTGCCTGTCCGGAAAAAAAGTGGACAATATAGGTAAATATAATTAAATAATATTTATATTTGGTAAAAAATTGACATGACTCAACACAATTTAGCTGACGCATCGGCATCTGTAAGCATACTATCGGCAGTCGTTACTATTAGTTCCATTCAGCCATTTGTAAGCTTAACCGCTGGATTGGTTGCTATTGTGTCGGGTATATTTGCAATAAGATACTATTATTGGAAAACCAAACACCTCAAAAAAGATGGCAACAGCTAAAAACATTTTAATACTTTTATTAGTATTAGTTTTACTTTTTTTTGTAGTAGGTGATTCCACTTACATAAAAGACGACCACATAATAACAAGGGTAGATACCTTAATAAAGGATACTACAATATACAAATATAAGAAAGGGAAGGATATCCCTTTTGTCGTTTTAGACACATTATTTTTAGTTGATTCTCTAAAAATACACGATACAGCATACATAGTTAAAGATTATAGGGAAGCAAAGCAATATACGGATACTTTGCGTATCGATACGGATCAATACGTATATATTAACGATACAATATCCCAAAACAGAATTTTAGGCAGAGGTTATGGCGGACATTTTATCCAAAAAACAATTACAATAAAGAACGACATTTACCATAAGCCTAAAAATGAATTATTCTTGGGATTAATAGGCGATTACAGAAGGTTTGACCAAAAACTAGGAGTTGGAGTAGGTGTTATCTATAAGAAGCAAAAAGAGGGATATACATTTAATTATACCACTAATCACATAAGCATAGGCTTATATAAAAAGTTATTTTAATGGCAACAAGTAAGAAAGTAGATGTTTCGGCTAATCCATTGCCAATAAGTTTCAAGGATTTTTCCAAGAACCCAATAGTGGGTACATTATTTATTGTCCTAATAGCTATTGGGTATCTTTATTTAGATGTAAAGTCCACATTTAAAGACCAAGCCAAATCACAAGATGTAAGAATAGAAAAAGTAGAAAATAGATTAGATTTAGTTCAAGAAGCTTTAAGAAGAAGCGATTCAGCTAAAGCAGTATCTACTACGCAATTAAAGACATTGCAAGAATTGGGCGCAATAAAATCTATCAAATGAAAATTAGGTTTATTTTATTAATATTCTTATTTGGTTGCCAAGCAATAGGGCAACAAGAGAATGACAATATTAAAGAGGATGCAGAGTTTAAGAATTTATTAAATAAGGTAGAAGCTAATACGCAAGCTAGCAGTGAGGTTCAGAAGAAAGCAAGTGAAAGCCAAACCAAAATAGTAAAGGAAACAATAACAAAAATAGTAACATTAAAAGAAGAAAATAAGAATTTAAAAAAACAATTAAATGAAATTAAAGGTAGGCTTGATAGTGTTAATGCTGATATGGGTATCCAAATCAAGCTATCCCCAATACCCCCAAAAAAGGGTATTTAGAGGAGATTCGGTTGTAATACTATCCATTACACAAGCAGATACAATTAATAAATTATATAAAAGTTATAACGATTCAATAGGGTTATTAAATAATACATTAACAATTAAAAACAAAAAATATGATAGCATATTTAAAGCAATACATTATAAAGAAGATTCAATCAATCTTTGGAAAGGTAAATATCAAACAAGTGTTGACCTCTTTAGAACCCGACCCAAAGCCAGAAGCTACGACTCGGAAGAAAAGCTCGAATTCGCGCAAAAAATCATCCTTATAGCAATAATCTTATTTCAATTTACTACAATAAGCAATTTAAAAAATTAATAGACAATGAAGCAATTTTTTACAGAAGATAATGATAGATTAAGTATGAAAAGACTTTGCGGTCTTTTGTGCGTTGTAGCGTTATGTATTACAATGTACCATAATTCATTTAGCCCATTAGAAAAAGCACCTAGTGAATCATTAGTTTGGGCGGTAGCAAGTTTGGCTTTTGGATGTCTTGGATTAACTACGGCAGAAAAGCTATTTAAAAAAGAAGAACCAAAATCATAATATATGAAGATCAGCGAACATTTAGATTTATCAGAAGTAATTCGTAGCGAAACTGCAAAGCGTCATGGCATTTCAAATATGCCAACAGAAGAGCATATAGCTAACTTTAAATTGTTAGCAGAAAATGTATTTGAAAAAGTAAGGAATCATTTCCGTTGTCCAATTCATATTAGTTCTGGATACCGATCCAAAGAACTTAATGCTTGTACGCCGGGCGCATCACCCACATCACAACATAGCACAGGTGAAGCTATTGACATAGACATGGATGGTAGTGCAAATGGCGTTACCAACACAAGGGTATTTAATTATATCAAAGATAATTTAGAATTTGACCAATTAATATGGGAGTTTGGTACTAATGAGAATCCCGATTGGGTTCATGTTTCGTATGAGAGTACCGGTAAGCAAAGAAAGCAAATCTTAAAAGCTACAAGAGTAAACGGGAAAGCTCACTACACGCCATACAAAAACGAAAATTTAGTAAAATAGTTTGGTTAATAAGTGGTTTATTAATTAAATTAAATAACTTTGATTATGAAATTAAAATTTATTTGCGCCCAACCCGCTACAATTTACTATAGTTGGCAGTGCGAGGTTATGATTAATAATTTTCTATCTATGGGTATCCCACTTGATAGTATAAACATCATATCTTGGACTGAAGGAGAAATACCATTAGAGTGGCAAAAATTATCAGAGCATTACCCTGCTAACTTCTTCTTTTATAAAGATACTAGACAAACCAAGCATTATATCTCATCCATAAGACCAAATATATTAAAGCAACACTTTGAAAAGTTCCCTGAACTAGAAAAAGATGCCATACTGTACCACGATTGCGATATAGTATTTACTAAACCAATTGATTGGGAACAATTCCTTCAAGATGACAAATGGTATGGTTCTGATTGCAGATGGTATATAGGGCATAGCTACATCTTGAGCAAAGGGGAAGATATTTTAACCAAGATGTGCGAAATAGCAAACATACCAAAACATATTATAGAGCATAATGAATTAAATTCCATAGGCGCGCAATACTTAATGAAGGGTATTAATTCGCGATATTGGGATGAGGTGGAAACCGATAGCGAAAGGCTGTTTAAAGAAATTACTGACATGAATAACATAAAAAAATCAGAAAATCCATCTTATCATGAATTACAGATTTGGACTTCGGATATGTGGGCAGTCTTATGGGGTGGGTGGAAAATGGGAAAAGAAACAATTTGCCATCCCGATTTAGAATTTTCATGGGCGACAAGCACTGAAGCCGATTGGAATAGATTGAATATCTACCACAATGCTGGTGTCACAAGTACAGAAGAAGGATTGTTTTATAAGGCAAATTATATGAATAGGTTACCGTACAATGAAAATTTGAACATAAAAGAAGGGACCGCAAGTAAAAAGTATTGGGAAATTATTCAAGAAACTGCTAAAAAATCAGTGATATGATAATTAAAGCCACTTATGGCAATTTAGATTGCACCGCAGAAGTGCAAAAAAGGGTGGTGGCAGGTAAATTAGTAGTGAGAGCTAACAATGATATTATAGGCGATCCTTCAGTAGGTAGTGTAAAATACCTTGAAATTGAATTTGAGGATGGTTTTAGCGCAAAAGTAAGAGAAGGGGATACATTTGTATATCCAAGGTCTAATAACCGAAAATTGGGCATCTTTTATAGCAATAATAATAATCATAGTATATGGGACTCAATTTATAAATCATTGGAAACAATAAAGGTAGCAAGTGAAGGGAAAGCGGACATAGTTGTTTGTACTTGGGAACCAATGCCGAATATACCATTTCATCAAATACAATCTTGGTACAAAAGCCAAAGCCATTTAAACCAATTACTCCAAATACTTCAGTGCCTTTATACTGCAAAAACAATGGGCGAATACGACTATGTTTCTTTCCTTGAGCATGATGTAATGTATCCCGAAAATTACTTTGACTATCCACCCATAGCAGAAAACTCTATTTTAACCAATATGAACTACGGCGGAATTAACCGCGAAGGTTGGCAAGAGCGCGGACAAGATGATGAACCCTTCCACCAAATGAGCATGAGATTTGATGATGCCATAAAGCATTGTCTAAACATACTGCCTAATGCTATTGTTACCAATTCTGGAAACATTGAATCCCAAACACTAACTCGTAATCAATGGAACTGCCCTAACCAAGCTATCCATATAAACCATGGCATCCATTTCACAAGCCACAATTCAATATACAGAAAGGATAATCTAAAAGACACCCATCCATATTGGGGTAACCATACTGAATACCTAAAATTATTCAAATAACTTTTATGCAAAATGGGAACGCAAAAATAGCAAGAGAATATAGAGCAAAACACCCCGACTTCCCTACTAAAAAATTAGCAAGGATAATGTACGCGGAAAATAATTTAACATTCACAAATGAGGAAAGCGCAAGGACTTGTTTAAGATATGTTGAAGGGAAGAAAGGCGGTCTTGAAAGGAAATACGCTTCCCCCGAATTGTTAAGAGAAGGAGAACGACCTAGAAATCCATATAATTTGCCATCATCAGATGAAACCGTTTTTGAACCATTTGAAATAAAAGGGCATAAAAGAGTTTTAGTATTATCTGATATCCATGCTCCATACCACAATATAGAATCAATTACCCTAGCTTTACAACACGCAAAGAAATCAAAACCCGATGCTTTACTTTTAAACGGAGATACTATTGACTGCCATAGATTAAGTAGATTTATAAAAGACCCAAAGAAAAGAAACTTTAAATTAGAATTAGATACATTCAAAGCATTATTTGACATCTTTGAAAAGGAATTAAATTGCAAAATATATTTCAAAATTGGAAATCACGAGGAAAGATACGAGCATTTCTTGTATGAGAAAGCCGGAGAGCTTGTCGGGATAGAAGAATTTGAATTTACCAATATTATCAAGGCAAGAGCAAGAGGGATTGAAATCATTGGCGGTAAAAAACCAATGAAATTAAATAATTTGTGGGGGATTCATGGACATGAATATGTAGGGGGTATATCGGCGCCTGTAAATCCTGCTAGGGGATTATTTTTACGATCTAAAGTAAGTTGTTTCCAAGGGCATAACCATCAAACATCTAGCCACATGGAATCAAGACTATCAGGTGAATCAATAGCTACCTATTCAATCGGTTGCTTATCGGAACTTTATCCCGATTATATGCCATTCAATAAGTGGAATCATGGATTTGCTGAAATTGACTTGGATGAGAATGGTCAAGACTACGAATTTAGAAATTATAGAATCAAGAATGGCAAAGTTTCATTGTAATGGCACGCATCAAAATCATATATCGCAAATTAGGTAAGGAGCAAGCCTACGGCATAGCTTCCAGTGATGGTATAATTGAAATTGATAGCAGGTTAAAATCTCGTAAGCATCTTGAGGTACTTTTACATGAACTGCTACACATATTGCAACCCAAAGATTCGGAAGAAATGATAATCAAAAAGTCTGTTACCTTGACAAAGATTTTGTGGAAAGAAGGATACAGAAGAATTGACCAATCCACCGACCACGAACCTTTTCAAGACGGCACAAAATGAAAGCATACAGAGTGTTCTTCAAAAAAAACGGCATAAACCTAACTAAATTGGTCTATGCCGAGTCTTTGCTTGAAGTTATCAATCAGTTCAAAGGTCTTGAAGTAATGATGATAAAGGAACTTGATTTATTGCCCGTAGGGGATATTGAAATTATAGGTTTAAATTAGGTTTGATAATTAATACTAATTCATCCACCCCATTTGGCTTTACTTCAGTCATCCATATTTTATATATTCTTCTTCTATTATATGAATCATTATAACGATATTCTCTAATTAGCTTATCGCTTTTAAATAACTGCATCAAGCCTTTGGCTCTGTACCATTCTTTCTCTTTCTTTGGTTTCATTTTCCTTTTTTAATTCATTAATTTGAGCTAAAAGTTCTTTTACTCGCTCTCTTAATTGCTCATTTTCTAACTGCACAATGTAACTTTGTTTAATCTCATATTGGTTTTTCATCTTCATTGATTTCGGGTAATATAAATTTACATTCCTTAATTGGTTTTGCCGTCCACCTATTATAAAGGTCATACATATCCTCAAATCTATCTTGGTCGTACCAAGCATTGTGGTATAATTCAGCCATTATCATTTGCCTTTCATAAGGTGTAAAGTCTGCAAAAGTTGAAAAATTGATCGGCTCTACGGGTTTCCCTAAAATATCTTCAGTGTTTTGTATCATAATTTTTATTTAAAAGTTTGCGTTTACCATCAATACATGAACCTTGCCTACCCTATTGTATTTAATTACTTCGGGCAGTTCCATATTGTTTCTAATTCTATACATGATGGTATGTCTTGTTATTGGCATATCGGGGTACTTTCTGTTTTTTCTAAAATAAGCTGGACTTATTTTTTGAGAGTACTCCAATACGCTTATTTGTTTAGTTTTCATTTTTTATTTTGTTATATTCAATAGATAGTTCTACTATTTCTTTATAAATTGTGGAATTTGCTATTTTTTTATTTATGTGTCTTAATCTTTCCCTTTTATGTCTTGCCTCTTTAGAAAAATATTTAATTATCATTTTTATCATCTACTTCTATTGTTTTAATGGTTTCCTTTATTGTGCCGGTAGGGTTATCTTTTAATAAATCAAAAAATCCTTCAGCTTGTTTTAAATTTTCAGTAGCAGTATTGCTTACATATTTGCCATCCATTTCAACGGAATATAAAGTTGTTCCGTTTATTTTTGTTTCTTTTACTAATTCTAGTTTCATTATTTTGTTTTTTGTTTTTGGTTAATATATTTTTGTACGATATCATCATATTCATCTAACAATATTCCTAATGTTTGAATATGAGATTTTAAAAATGTAATCATTTCCGATTGCTTGTCAATGATTTTTGTCTTTGCATCGCTTGATTTTTCAAGCAGTGCAATTAATTCTTGCATTTGTGCCATAGTTTTTGTTTAAAATTTATATACTTTAGTTTCCTTTCTACATTTTACTTGCCAATCGTGGTTATTTAATTCTTGGAACCCGAAGGTTAATTTGCTATCAATTTTCTTTATAACCAAGCCTTCATACATATCAACTTTAACAATGTCTTGATACAATTTCTCAAACCCATTCATATAGGTAGGCGCCTTGTAAACATTGCGTAAATTGGTTATACAAAGGTGTTCGTACATTTCCAAGCCGTTTTCGGTTACCCTTCCTCTTTCGCAAGGAAATGTTTCCTCAAGCAGTTTAACCCTTGTCAGCAGGTCATCACCCACTAAATATTGGTCCGCCCATACAAGTATGTCCCATATAACGAACTTATCCTTCTCCTTGATGCCATTTTCCCCTAATTTACCCTTGTTAAGATATTCTCCCGTATATACATACCATTGGTCGGATTGTGCCAATCCTCTAAAGTCTATATCAGTACTATACCAAGATAAAGGTTGCTTATGGCGGTTATAAACATACAAGTCAGTACCATTGGTAAATACAATACAACAAGTACCATTATACTTTGGTTGTACCACATATTCGCCATTGTCAAAGGTGTGTAAATCCTTTGGGGGTATCTTAAATTCGGGGCGGGGCGGGTATATGTAATTGAAATTTAAATAGGGTATCATAAAAAATGTTTATCAAATACTTCGTTAAAAATTTGTTCTCTATTGGATGCTACGGAATTAATTTCTTCTGCAAATTCTTCCCAATAGTCATCATTTTTATATATACTCCATTGGTCGGCTAACGCCTTCCACATTACGATAAAATCTTCCATATCTAAATTAGGTAGGTAATTATCCTTAAACATTTTAAACATAGTTGCACGAAGCATTTCTTTGTGTGTTAGTTTGTTATCCATTTTATTATTCTTTTAAGTTCAAAAAATAGGTGGGCGGTGCAATACAATACGATTGCAAGGGGTAAGCCAATGACTAATAATTTAATCATTTCAAACATAAATATTGAAGTTGCCTTTATCATAAATTATTTTTTAAGTGCTACAATAGGGTTAATTAATTCATATACTTGTTCGGGATTAGCATACTGCATAAGGCGGTCAATACTGCCCTTTGCCACTGAAAAGGTCTTTTCCCCACTGATAAGGTTTCCCTTGTCTAAATCGTCTATATCACTGCAATTAAGTATAAGTTCACTTAATACTGCGCCATACTTCTCAACAAGGTCGGCATTAAACTTATAAACCACATTTTCAGCTAATAATCCTTCAAAATTTGCCAAGATACCTGCTTTGGTTTCATCAACAATAGTGTACTTGTCCATACAAATAAACATACAAGAGTTACCCGTTTCATCTTGAATTTTAAAGTTATCCGGTGTACTGCGTTGTTGCTTGTACTCGGACATAAACAATTTCTTGCCTATCCCCTTAATATCGCCTTCAATCATTTTTAATTCTCCCGTAGCACTATCAATTAGTTGCTTGAGTTCGGCAAACCTTTGTATTTTGTTGCCTAATTCCGGCGCATTGATAACCTTCTTGTCGGTTTTCTTTGCGGTTTCTTTAACCTTTGTTGCAGATGCAAAAAGATTGGTGGTGGTTGTTTTCATAGTTTGTTTTGTGTTTATGTAAAGTAAAGGTAATAAAAATATTTATTTAATTAAATTAATTCTTCAAATTGTTCAAGTTCATCATAATGACATTCATCAATATAATCAAAGGCACATTCTTTCATAGCTTCCCTTTCCTTGTCGCTACTTGTGTACCATTCAATAAAGTTTTCAATAATCATTAGTTTTAAATCTTCCGATTTGGTTAGTTTTCTTTTCATAGTTTTTAGTTTATTAGTTTTGCACTTATTATTTCACAATCCATACCTTCCATACATTCAAATTGGTCTTTTAATAGGATACAAGCATCATCTTCATCTTTAGCAAAGATTGGTTTGCTTTTAGCAATTTGATAATCATCTTCATCTTGAAATCCAAAAGTTATAATATACTGATTCATAATTTAATTTTTATTTAATTCGTTATAAATTGCAATTCGGTACATTTCATTAATTTTACTAAAATTTAAGTTAGCTATTTTTTCTGCATCATCATCGCTGACTTTTATTTTATTCATTAAGAATATTAATCTTTCAAGGAAAGGTTGTGAGTCCCAAAGTTTTTTAATTTCTTTTAATGTCATTTGTTGTTTCATAATAAATAGTTTTATGGTTTTTAATACTACAAAGTTACGAAGCCACTTGTTAAAAAAGTGTTAAAGAAAACCTAAAGATTTGTTAAAACTTGTTAAAATTGTTAAAGTTTTGTTAAAATTTAAAATGTTAAAATTTTGTTAAAGTTTTGAAATGTTAAAGTTTTGTTAAAATTTCAGCATCACTATTTTCATAAATTAAATCAGTATCTTTTTCACAATAAAGTTCTAAAGTAGAATTGCCTTCATTATCCCCTACTTCCATTTCGGTTAGGGTATCGTGCAAAATTTCACTATCATAAAATTCAATATCTTCCCTATCTTTTGTTACCATAAATATTGCCATATCTTTTGCTTCTTCCAATGTTTCGGCTTCAACACTAAATTTTAGCCTATTCCATATCATTACTCTTTCATCAATGTAAAAATCAAATTCTTGTTTCATGTTAATCGTTTAATTGGTTATAAAATAAAATACTTTCTAATTTATTATTGGTTTCGGCATCAAATAAATCTTCACATACTCCCGTAATAAGTTCCACATCACTATCAAAATCAGTTCGGTAATGCAAGGCTATGTTATTAAGTTCAATCCCATAATCTTGCAATTCAGTTAAATAGTCAAAAAGTTCTTGGGCGTTCAAAATTTTCTTTTTCATAGTTTTTTAGTTTATATTGGTTAAAAAGTTTGTTTCTTTTGCATCTGCGTACTTAATTTTAGTTAATTCAATATCAATTATCAATGTATTATGTGGTACATTTAATTGGTCGCATATATCGTACCAAAAATTAATATTATCAAAATCGTCATAGTAAAGGGTTAAAAATTTCATTATATATTGATTAATTGGTTATCAAATAGTATATAACAAGACTCCCCTTCCCATTCAGTCCAATAATTATCACTATTGCCATTATCTTCTGCTTCATACATATCTTGCCATTCTTTAGGCGTATAAACTTCGTGCAAACATTTTGGCGTACAATAATATTCTACGCCACCTTCAATAACATAACCTTCATTCATTCCGCAACCACATTTATCGCATATCCGAGCATAATTTACCCCATTGGCAATAATATATGCTCTAAAGGTTTCAATAATGGCATCATATTCTTCTTCGGTTGGGTTTTCTTCGGTCATAAGATTATTTGGTTCATCAATCCAACATTCATATTCATCATCTTCTTGCCATAAGTCGTCTAAATTTCTATCTACTACTGCATAGTACCTGTTGTTTCTTTCAATTATTTCAATCGTAACATAGGCATCATAGGTTCGTTCAAGTGTAAATTGTTTTTTCATTTCATAGCGTTTTTCATCTTGTAATAATGTAGCGTTGTAATCTTTCATAAAATTTAATTTATTGGTTTAATTTCATTAATAAAACATAATTCAATGGCAATTATACATTTTTCATTAATTGCATCTTTAAAATCATTTTCGGTATTTATTAGGTGTTCACTTTCATCATCATATATAGCATATAATTCAAAATCTTGTGATTGCCATAAACTTTCTGCTATATTGGTAACATCTGCCCATAAAAACCCGTCATTTGCTTGTAATACTTTCATAAAATTTAATTTAATTTGTATAAATATTGTTTTCAATTATAAACTTTTGCCTTTTTTCATCATTTTCAAACCAATGGCAATCAAAACTATATCCTTCTTCATCTAATATTTCTAACCCAAATTGTAGGTTATCATTATCGCCTTGATAATCTAATTCAGTCCATTTTATTTTTTCTGCTTTCATAAAATTAATTTAATTGGTTTTCAGTTCTGCATAAGGCATAAAATTCTTCATCTTGAACGACTGCATAAAAATCTTCCCCGTTTAAGGTAGTGCCATCCTTCCAAGTTAAACCAACACAATAGCCGGTTTTACATACAATAAGATATTGCCCAATTCTATCTTTAATTACTTCATACATAGGATTGCCACAATAGACTTTTAGTCCTTTATCAATGGCTAATCTAATTTCAATGGCATTGTCAAGTTTTAATTCTTTCATAGTTTTTAGTTTAATTGGTTAAAAATTGTTGAGGTATATTGGTATTTAATAATCTATATCCTTTGTCCTTGTACTTATCAAGTTTTTCAATTAGGGTTTTCTTAAAATAATCGGGGTGTTTTTCCCACATATCCCTTAATGGCAATTTAAAACTGATTATTTGGTATTTGTTATCATCTCCTATCAAAATAGCTTTTTGCATTTCTTTGTTCATTTTTTTAGCAATGGCATCATTTTCTTTCTTTGTTGCCAATTCACAAGCTAAAGTGTCAAGATAATTATATAAGGTTGTGCCATTTGTTTCACAAAATCCTTCTGCATCTGCAATTAGTTCCCTACTTCTTGCAGTTCCTTCGTGCCAATAACTTGAGCAACCACCTTTACCACTATTTTGTGCTTGTCCACATTTAACGCCATTCACCCATATATTCCCAACAAAAGCTAAAGTTTCTTCGCTCAATCGGTCATAAAAGTTAAAGTTTTTTAGTTCAATTTTCATAGTTTTTAGTTTAATGTAATTCAATAAAATCAACATTTAATAATAATAAATTTTCAAGTTCTTCAATATCTTTTGGTTCTATACCAAAAATGCTTTCTCCACCATTTTGAGCAATTTCATCTCCCAATATTTCGTGAACATAATCAAGTGCAAAAGTCTTATATTCCCCTTCTTCTTCTATTGTAGGCTTAAGATTTAAACTAATAAAAGTTTTACAAGTTTCAGTTATTTGCGGGTTTGCTTCAATTTTGTAAGTCATAGTTTTTAATTTAATTGTTTATTTTTTGTAAATTATAAGGTATGCAATCAAGATAAAAATCAAATTCATAGCCATAATAAGCCAATTCCTTGCCCATTTTAATAAGGTCGGCATATTGTACCCCTTTTTCAATTTCAAGGTCGTTATACCGGTTTAAAATAGCTTTTATACTTTCCGGCAATAATTCGGGACATTCAAATAAATCATTCATAAATTTTAGTTTTTAGTTAATTTAAGGCTGTTTTTTAGGTTTTTAATTGTATTGCATAGCTTATAAATTATTTGGGGTTCAATTTTTTCTTGTACTGATAAGTGTAACAATAAAGTATTTAATCCCTTTATTTGTTCTTTTATTTTGTTAGTTGTTTTCATATTTTTGTAGTTTTAGTTAATTAGATAGGTAGTTTTCCCAATTATATAGGTCTATTTCAATTTTAAGCCTATTTTTTAGGGTTTTAATCTTATTTTGAACTGCATATACATTTTTTACTTTGCCTTCCGCAATTCGCTTGTTTAGTGCCTTTATTTGCATTGTTATTTTATTAACTTTTTCCATAAGTTTATATTTTTAACTTTTTGTAAATTAGATTGTAAAATTATTACCAACAAAGTTCTTCAATAAATTCGGGGGTAATTTCTTGTAAAGTTTCTTTAATTCGTGCATAACTTACTCCTTCCTTATCTTCGTTCAATTCTTCTTCAATTTGTTCCACAATATCCCAAAGTTCATTCCTATCGGGTAAATCCGACATACATAAACCCGTTACTTGTTGAACCCGCATATTTACTAATTTTTCTGCGGTTGCCTTTGCGCCATTAATGGCTAAAAATTCTTGTAATTTCATAATTTATTATTTTTTGATTATTTAATACCCCAAAATTATATTGGGATTTGTTAAAAAAGTGTTAAGGAAATCATAAATATTTGTTAAAATTGCTCATTTTTACTTTGCTTATAATCGTTAAAACATATCCGAGCAAAGTATAAAATAAAGGATAATAAAAATACCCAACAAAATATATATTCGTTTTTCATAATATGTTGAATTAATAAGGTTGTAAAATTTCCCTAACTTTTTCCCTATCAAAGCTATCAAGGTGTAAATCCTTCCCGTTTGTCCTGCTTATGTGTTTCGCTACTGCCTTAATAATATCCTTTTTTGTAGCTACGGGATAAATGCCGGTTTCAATGTTGTAAAATTCATTACAATACTCCGTAAATTCGTGTATATCAGTTGCTAATATCATTTTTTAGTTTTTTGTGTATTTGTATGCGTCATAAGTTTTGCCGGTTGCCACCTTCTCAAATTTGCCCCCTATTGCCTTTGAAATATCATAATAGCAAGAAACCCCAATACCACCACTAAACCCCTTGTATTGGTCTGCTCTTATTCCATAAGGCAAATTTTCAGCCGTTTCCAAATTGTAAAGGGTATATTTTAAAAATTCATTAAATAGGTCGCTCAATACTTGGCTTTCTTTGTCATATCCACAACCCGAAGCAGTGCAACAAAATTGGGTATTTGTTCCGTCCTCAAAATTGATATAAGCCGTTAAATGTGGATTTGCGCCCCACATTCGGGATTTTTTCCACTCAATGGAAATTTGTATGTGTTTAACCGGTTTTTGGTTTCTTTCGGCTTCTATCTTTGCCAATGCTTTTGCCGTTTTTTTTGCTTCTGCTCTTACTAATTTGTTAGCTTCTTTTTGTTCGTTTGTAAGTTTCATAAATTTGAATTTATTGTTTTTATTAAATTAAATGATTTGTAATGTTTCCCAAATTTTCGTGCATTTCTTGAAGGTCATTAATATGATATACAACTGAATGTAAAACGGGTTTTTCAACTCTCAAAAATATTTCCGAGCGGTCATAATCATATTTAATTACCCCCTTATCCATTAAAATTTGTTCTTGCTTTTTTATCATTTCCTTATAATCTAATGAGGAAGTAAAAACAAATAGTTCCCTTTCTAAAATGGAGTCAATCACAAATAATTTACTAAAATTTGTGTCATCTCCACTATTGCCGAAATCCACCATAATAATACAAGATTTTAAATTCATAAAATATTAGTTTAAATTTGTTAAAATATAAATACCTTCCTTTATTTTCTTTTCAGTTTCTTTTTTATCTTCCCCTAAAAATTGGTTGCGATATTTTCCCGTTGTTTTTGAATAGTCCCAAAAATGGCTATCTAAATAAGTTAACCCGCCTTCAATTTTTACTATTATACTTTCATAGGATTGAAAATAAACAGCGTTTTCCGTTCTTACTTCAAATTGATTTGCAATACTTCCGCTTTTGCTTTTTAAGTTTGTAATTTTCATTTTTTTTACTTTTTATTTGTTTATTGGGGTTATCCCCGTTTGAATTATAAAATTAATTTAATTAAATTAATATATACTATTTTGATTTGTTAAAAATTCCTTAAAATTTAGTCTGTTCTATTGTTACCTTCATTGTTCAGTACTATGTCAAATTTGTCAATTTCTTTCATTAATGATTTAGGTAAATGTTGTGATATATGACTATAATGACCAATTTTTATTTTTATGTCCCACATTAAATTGATTAATTCTTCTAAAGTATTTTGGCTAATATCTTCAATTTTTGTTTTTTTCATTTGTTTTATTTTTATGTAAATTAAGAATTTTAAAAAAGGGGGATTTTCACCCCCTTAAATTTATTTAATATGATTATAAATATTTATTTCAAAATCTGCTAAAACATCTTTAGCCGTTTTACCTTTCAATCCGTAATAATTTTTAAGGTCTTTCAATTTTACTTGTTTGTTCCCGATACCTTTTGACATAAGTTTTAAATAAAAGTGATGTACATTAATTTGATACGCAAAATAATTAATATTTTTAGTTTCAAAATTTACCGAAGGCGTTTGTAGTGTTCCATTTTGGGCGCTTATAACTGCGTTTTGAAATGGTGTTAAATTGTTTTTCATTTTTATGAATTTTTATTTTTAATTTGATAAATGACTAAATGAATGGGAAACGGGATAAATAAAGCCCACTTCCGTTGAAGGTTTACCACCTTTGAACCAAAAAGAATGATTTGCAACAAAAGAAGGGTTTTTCATTCCGTTAAATTTTAACAGGGTTTTTTGTTCACTTGTTAAATGAGTGCCTTTAATTAATTCGTTTCTTTTTAGTTGTTCTTCTAAAAAAAATACTAAAATGTTTTCTTTGCGTTTCATAATAATTTTTTTTAATATGTTTTATTTGGGGTTATCCCCCGATTGAATACAAATATAATAAACCTTTTTGAAAATTAGAACACCATTAACAAATTTTACCAAAACCTTAACATATCCCCCTTTTCTTTAATATGTAGCTACACCAATACACCCCAACACGCTACATAAAGGAAGGCACGACCACCCCGACCACCAAGCCAACCAAACCAACCACCAAACCGCCTAACC
>Ga0209296_1000645_pt1 | contig 29720 bp, 27 predicted proteins | sample S_130206_EF_Meta_FD_187319 | JGI IMG/M metagenome (GOLD analysis project Ga0209296, IMG submission 187319) | Freshwater microbial communities from Lake Simoncouche, Canada to study carbon cycling - S_130206_EF_MetaG (SPAdes) (version 2) | ecosystem: Environmental > Aquatic > Freshwater > Lake ... | reverse complement strand
GTTGTTTTCTACCAAGATACTCAATGGCTGCTGCCATCATCTTTCCGTCCGTGTAAAGCTCCACACGAACATGGTGCCCGTAGAAATTGCTGGGGCACGCTCAGCTTGTCTTGTTTGCATCTAAAACCATAAAGACATCTAGTGTCAGGTTTTGCTACAGGCAAGGAGGCTCTCTGATTATCAGCCCACGTCTACTTGAGTCACTGCGTCATCAACGATCGTCAAGGTCACACGTGTCGCTATCCAGTCCTTTGTCAGCATAAACATCTCGTCATCACGCTGACCTACGCGCACTTCCCAGCCGTTACTCACTGCCATTTGCGTGGCTGCGCGTTCGCTCATCTTAAGCAAAGTGTCAGCAGCCTCTTGGGTGATGTTTGGTTCGTCAGTGACTGGGTTACTTGGGTCGATTGGCGCAGGCGCGGGGACTCCAGATACGTCTGCAGGAGTTGTAGACACCGATTCGACGTTTGTTTCTTCGATGAACTCGTCAGGTAAAGCTGAGACCAAGTAGCGCGGTGTGTAGCCCGACTCTTCTGCCGCCAAGAAAGAGTACCCTGGTACCAGGTAGATGGAGCCGTCCGCGCCGTACAGGCTTACTAGTTCTTCTTCAACAGCGACGATCTCTATCTCGGTAACTGGCATCTCTTGATCTTCAATCGCGCTATCAACCGTACCCTCGAGAATCGCAGGTTCAGTGCTAACTGGTTCGCCCACATTTGTCTCAGATGCTGTTGAGGCGCTAGGAGCATCAGATGACGCAACGGCCATGTCGTTGTAGGCGACCCCGCCGCGCACCATAGGACCACCCCAGCCGTACTGCTGGTCGTTTAAGCGTTCAATGCCTTGGGCAGTTCCTATACGTGGATAGTCCGCGCCTGGTGTGATCTTTGCCAAGACACCGCTAGCAAAGGCGAGTTTCGAGTCAGCGCCGTAAGAAGCAGACCACATCAAGGGTGAGCGGACACCATCGATCTTTAAGTAACCCGTCGCACTGGCGCTCCACTCATCTGCAAAGATTTCAATAATGAAATCTTTGGACTTAAGACCGAGATCCTTCAGCATCTGCTTAAACATGCTCTCTGCCTCTTCTCCAGAAGGCACGTTCTCTGGCGGCGTCGGAGTAGCGCAAGGTTCTACGCTTGAGACAGTGTCTCCAGGTTCAACAGAAGGCATCGCGCAACCGAGGCTAGGTATGTTAGACCACGGAGCTTGGTAGCTCCAGTAATGCATAGCGTCAGCACTCACGTACATGACAGGCGTTTCACCTGTGTTGTAGTCCCCAGCTAGGTAACCGTTACCCATGTCCGCGTCCTGGGCAACGAATGCATCTTTGATTGAGAACACGTCGCGTAGAGAGTTCAACTCACTTTTGGTTACATCACTCTCAGGTAAGACGTATGAAGGCGCTGCACTGTCGAGAGATGGAAGATCGCCAGAGACGGTGAAGTGTTGACGTCCCATCCACATCATCCTGTCGCTGCTACTGCTCTCCGGCGCTCCTAGAGCAGCACCAACAGAGTTACTAGAGCTCGAGACGCGTAGAACTGGAGGGCTGGAAGCTTCGGGGTTGCCGCCGCAAGAGGCGAGCAAGAGTGCGAGTGTAGTTAGTGTCGGTATAGCGATTTTCTTCATGACTCTATGGTGTCTAGAGACATAGATATCGTCACGAGACTTTCAGGTAGTTCTATAAGAAATCTGAACCTGTCAGCACGTACAGGACTGTGCGTAGCATAGGTTTTGCGGGACCGGCATCTACGTCGGGTCCTGGTTCTACTCCTAAAAACCTATGTCGCTACTTCAGCTGCACACCACAGAACCCGGATCTAGGGTCTCGTCGGACGTGGAGACGAATGTGAAAATAAGTATTCGGCGCATGCAACTAGTGTGCCGATCCCTGTACGTACGCACACGTAAGTTGTTCAGTACCACACGTGTCCATCTGGATTTTTTCAACAGACCCCGTCCGACTAAGCATCCAGGAGAGGCGGGCGGGTCATCAGTTCGCTAGCACAGTGTAGAGAATGGAGTCGTTAGCTCTTCTAGTTTCCATAATACTCGCCGTTGTATTTGCGTCCTTCTGCCTAGCTACATACACTGCATTGCGCAAAAAGGCAATCTCTAGTCAAGCCACCAGGTGGTTTCTGTCTATACCGTGTGTACTCTCGGCTCTAGGGGGTATAAAACTCATCTCAGTACTAGACGCCACAGTGATGCGTGTTGCTGGATTTCTTGCATTGATGGCAGGCCTAGCTGGGCTGGTTAAATTATGGAACAATAAGCCATAGCTAAAAGACGCAACTGAACGTTGTCGTAGTTGCGGTTCTCCGTGAGCCTTTACAGTGTGGTGTAGAAACAAAACAGGTCTGAGCCAATCGGCAAAGGGGAGGACATGCTCCCTACCTGTGGTTAACGAGAAGGAAACTAACGTCTGGAACTCTCAGGCGTGTAGATGACTTAGATAGTGTGCGTATAAGCACATTGTCGCGGTTACTGGTTTCCATTAGGGCATAAACAAGTTCATATACGAACTTGTTTAGTAGGTGTAACGCTAAAAAGCTCACCTTCTGCCGTAGAAATTAAGCCCTGCAACACATAGGGCCTTTTATAGGGTTGAAGTCCTCAGCGTGTCTTCATGACAGCGGCGATCTCGCCCCACTGAGCAAGCAATCTCGTAGCTGCTTCATCTGCTGGATCTGCGCGCAGTATCTGCTCCATAAGTACGCACAACATGTAGGCAACAGACTCTACATACTCACTGGCTTCGTCTAGACGCCCGCGTTTGGCAAACACGGATGCTCGGGCCGAGAGCTCGATAAAGTATTGTTCGTCCATACGTAGACGGTCGGCAATGGTCTCAGCTTGGTCAGATATCGCACGAGCTGCTCTTAGCGTGAAGCCTAAGCGCCGCACTCGTTGATCGGTACTTTCTTCAAACGCGTCCCACACAGCAACCCATCCGCCGTGTTTCTCTACTAGAGCTTGCACCGTGTCGTGGGATCCAATACTCATCGACATATGTTCAACGCTCTGGGCAAGTTCTGATATCTCTAAGTCGTTCATGTTACATCAACCATTCTACGTCTTCTCGCAAAAGTCGCTCTACGACCTCGGCTTGTCCTGTTTTAAATCTGAGCATCTCGGCGTACCTTCTCGACAGGGTGAGTCCTTTACTGTCGTCTTTGGCGTAAGTGCCTACTTGTTCTAAAGATATGGTGACGGCGTCACCTTCCTGCGCTGTGAGCTCACCTCTGGTCACAAGGTCTGCAACATACGTTCTCGCTTGCGTGAATGCTTCATCGCGTTTGTACTCGGGCTCGAGTATGCGCATCACCCCGCCTGCTGCTACGTCGACTGGCAAGTAAGCGACACGGTCTACACCTGACGCCAGTCCGGTCATGCGACGCTCGGCTTGGGCTAGGAGTTTAACTTTGCGTGCGTGACGACCAACTACAGGGATGTAAGAAGCAGCAGACAGAGCAGCAGCTTCTTTGTCGATGCGCGCAACGGCGTCTTTGAGGTCTTGCATACGGTCACGAGTGAGCATCTGTTCAGACGAGGCGGCATCAGAAACTAATGCTGGGGTCTCATATCTTGTCTCTTTTACTGGCAACAGAAGTTCAAAGTATTTGCGTCCGTCTTGTTCAACAAGCACGCCGAGAGGGTCAGTGTGGGCGTTGGCACCAGTTAAGGACTCGCCCTTCTTCTCGTCCATGCGCAGAAGCACTCGAGTATCAAGTGAGACGTACTCTCCTCGTCCTGAAGTGTGGTTTTGTAGCTCTAGGCGTCGCCCTCCCCATGCTGAAAGCCCCCAGTCCGCTGGCACTCGTAGAGATGTGTCGCAGATGTCAGCTCCGAGCGCTAGATTACCAACTGGTCTCTCTCCTCGCCCCGAGGATGCGTTGTCAACAACGCGTCTCGTATCAAGCTCTAAAGTGTGCCCCTTCCCATCAAGTGCTTCTTTGAGCACTTGTCTTGCGTTCTCTTCAGCACTGCGCACAACGCCTCTGGCCTCGTCGCGCACAGCAGACGACACGCTGCTGTTGTTGGACAACGATCTAGCAACTGCTGGTGTGGAAAGCTCCATAGCTAAGAGTGCTCGCACGGTAGTACGAGGGTTGTCAGCTAGAAGTAGTCGTATCTGGTCTGCTACTTCGTCTGGGTACAAGGAAGTTCCGTCCAGCAGCATCTCGCTCTCACTCCTGCCAAGATGAGGGCTGCCCGCTAACCCAATGGCGACTGCCTCGTTGTAAGGCGTGGTCAAGAGCTGGGCTTGAATGTCTGAGGAGAATTTGGCGTACCGGCAAACAGCGCTAATAGAAGAGAGAGCTCCGTGTTCTTTAAGTGTGTTGATCAGTGAGATAGCTTGTTCTTCGTTGAGGCGCTCAACAGCGGTCCTGTTGGTAGCGAGTGATACTGCAATCTCAGCTGACGTAACGGCTTTTTGTAACGCGAGAGTTAAGTCTAAGTTCGGATTGCGCGCAGCGTAGGCCGCTAGTGGGCTCTCAAGGCGTAGTGCCCTGTCAGCTCTCTCAAAAGCATGAGGGTGCGTGATAGCGGCTCTCGCTTCGATCCCACCGAGCTCCAACATGTCCAAGATCACTTCAGCGCTAGTGGAATGGTTTGACGCGATCTCGTAAAATAGTTCTTTATCGTTAGCGAGACTATCTATGACGCGTGTAGGTGTTGAAGTGTTGCGTGCTGCAGCTTGACGCACCACAGGGTGTGAGTCCTTGGCAAGAGAGGAGAGCATCTTCGGGTCCCCACTCATCTGTGCAGCACGTACGCGTAAAGTAACGCTCTGGCTTTGTGCGAATGCTCGGAGTTGTTCTTGGGATAAGACAGCAATAGACAGTGACAGACCAGCAATGCGTGGGTCACTAGATGTCAGTCCAGCTCTAGCCAGATCAATGTGCGCTCCTCCGTTGGTGAGCTGCATCACGATTGCGTCACGCGTACTTCGAGCTCCTGGTGCGCCAACACCTATCCCGTGCGCTCTTGTGAGCGATACAGCGTATAAGTCTTCGTCGCGCCAGCCACGACCGGCATTTCGTCCTCGCTTACCTTTAGCTTCGGCTTGTAGCGCTTGCGCGCTCCACGACGCTTGGGGAAAGGCGAGTGGGTCATGGGCGACGCCGGCTGGCACTACGAGAACACTCTCACGCTCTAGAGGCAACTCGCGCCAGTGTTCAACTAAAACCCAGTCTCCATTCACGAATCTCAACACTGAGTATTTGTCGAGCGCGATCTTCTCTCCCCCTACGTAGACGGAGTTGGTGGTGCAAGAGCTCATAGGGATGACCTTCAGCGCGGGTCTTCATCTCACGAGAGCGGCGTGCTGCCACGGGAGAGGTTCTGGGTGTGTGTCCTAGTGGTAAAGCATGGACTTAGATCACTGCTTTTTAGCGTGAAAGCTATCTAAGGTCTCGTGCCCAGTTGAGTGTGCGTTTTCTCTGTGCTTCAAGGTACTCAAACCGAGCGCCAGCAACTAGCAACACAACAGCTGCTCCGATGAGTGGTATCCACACAGGGACATCGTCTGCAACGTCTAGGACGCGTGAGAGGGAGACCAGACATAAAGCTGCAAAGCCTGGCACTAGTAGTCCTGCGAGTTTCCATTTCACTCCAGCTGCAACCAAGACAGAGGAGATTCCAGCTACGACAGCGGTTCTCCACAGCATGTCACTACCCACGCCATCTATCGCGTAGTAAGTAGAAGCTGACAGTGACAGAGCAACAGATGGTACCAGAAACCAGGTAGTAACTAAGACCGGCTGCATCCATTTAGCTAGGGCCCAGCAAAGTGCCAGCACTAACGCGACCGGTAAAGTACGCAGTTCTGTCGTCACATTTTCTGTAGCAACCAGCACTGAGCCTGACACAAGGACCCCACCAAGGAGTACAAGCTCAGCAACCTTTGTTTTTAAAGCCCAAGCAAAAGGGAGAACCGATGAGATGGCGAGAATGAACCAGGTAGGAGATCCACCTGTGATTAAACCAGTTGTATCGCCACCACTGACGGCTGCTGTGCACGCCATGGCGACAGCAAAAACAACGACGCTGATGTCTGTTGGGTAAAGCAGGTACGCAATGACCACAGCAACGCACAGCCACAAGGGCGCTAAGCCAGAAGTTGCAACTACGAGAGCAAGTAGTAGTAGTGGTTTTGTAGCGTCACGCAAACGAGGAACCTTGTTAGAAAAGAAGACAGAGCTGGCGAGAATCAAAACAGCTCCGATGCGTTCGACAACACCTGTGCTAGAGCCACTGATGACTTCGAACGTAGAAAAGAGAGAAGCGATGCCAGTTACAGCGACAAAGCCCGCTCCTATGTAACGCACAGATTCCTGCAGTTCAACTGGTGATCGACCTGAGTGGTTGTACGCCAGTCCAAGGGCAACGAGTAGTAAAGCAAACGGGAGCTCTCGAGGTACATCGAATGAGAGATCGTCTAGATAGCTAGATAACAACACAATACTGGCCGCACCAAGCAATCCGCTGCCGCAGAGTAAATGCCACCAAAGCAAGCGCCAGGCCAGAACTCCTAGGACGAGAGCACCTACTCCTGACACGAGGTATGGGTCTATGTCAAAATTGCACAGCACTACTACAGCGAAAGTAGCAAAGCCAGACGCTACGTACTCCCATGATTTAAGTTTAGATAACAAACTAGCTGCACCTGTTATGAACGCGTATACCAAGAGGATGAGGCCTACGCCGCCAGCACTCTCTAGTGACCCAGCTCTAGCGTTGTACCATAAGAGCATTAACACAATGAGACTCGCAGCCGAGCCGACAGCTAATGATTCAGCTAAAGAGTTTAGTTTTCGTTTAACAAAGACAGCCGCAGCGCCGAGTGCGACAACTACAAGACTCAAAACAAGTACGCGCATGGTGGTTGTCAAACGCGGCCACATGAACGCACCAAAGGAGATTGCAGCTGCAGCCAGTACAACACCACCAAGAGCAAGCACTACTTGGGCACCACTCAGACTGTTAGGCAAAGGTCTAGTACTGTTCAAATGACCTCTATTAGCGTGCATCTGAGATCCCACTACAGGAGGTGGCATTTTTGAGAGATCTAGTGGCTCACTAGATTTTTGTGTGTGAGTTCCAGGCGTATCAGATGAAAATACGCTCTCTAATGTTTGAGAATGAACCACTGGCGGTGGGGCCATCTGTAGCTTCTGCAACTTCAGGCTGCGCAGCTCTTGTTCAAGCTCCGCGATACGCGCGTCTATCGGATTAAAGTTTACGTTATTTTCGAGATGTTCTGGAGTGGTCACTGGGAGATACTGTCACTATAAGCAGGTAGAAAGCACGCCATGGGTTAAAGTAAAGCCGTAGCAGCTCTCTCGTCGTGTGAGACAGCAACGCTGTGCGCAAAGCTAGCTCCGATGGTCATCAAAGCGCCAAGGAAGCAGAGTAACGAGGCTTCTAGACGACTACTGTCAAAAGATCCAATGAGCAGTCCAAGACTCCACACGGCCACTCCGGTGATGTTCCATGGCCGCCAGAGTTTTGATTGCGTCGTGTGCGCAAATCGTACAGATGTCATCGTCAAAAAGGAGAGTGCCAAAATGCACACGGTGTTAGCGGTCTGACCTGCTCCGAGTACCCAAAGAGTTGGTACGACTACGTTCCACGCAGCTGGGAATCCTATAAACCAACCGTCGTTGTCTTGTTGTTCTCGTTTAGAAAACCACAAAGCAGAAAAAACCAGGAGCAAAGAGAGAGTAACAGTCCCTAAAAATCCATGGGGTATCATTCCAAACCGCCACAAGAACACACCAGGCACAACAACGCATGTGAAGAAATCCACGACCAGGTCTAGGATGTAGCCGTCAAAGGTGGTGCTTGAGTCCTCGGTGATGATTCGCCTTGCGATGGGGCCGTCTACGCCGTCGATGAGTTGGGCTACCAGAAGCCATAAGATCGCCACAGAGGCTTTCCCGTCAAGTACAGCTACAAGAGCAGCCATGCCGGCCAGGGCTCCTGATGCTGTAAAGCCGTGTAGGACGAGGGTCCAGTCATGGTGGTTAGGGGTGCTTTTGGCCATGTTACAATGGTGCTCGTCGGTCCCCTATACGCACGTTCCGCGGTCAGGAGAACAGCTCCTGACCGCGTAGAGCGTTGTGTGACGACTTCCACAAAATACGGTACTTGTACTTTTTTCAGAGCATAACAACGGTGAAATAGGCAGATTTCCAAGACATTAGGGGTGTTTTCGACTCGATAAGCGGATTTTCGTCTGTTTTTTGAGTATTCCAGGCAGCAGATGAGGCCCACAAAGCCGCCCTCCCCTGTGCCGTTACGGCACGTAGGGGCACAGTAAAATAGATGCGAGCTGTGTTAGTCGCCATCTTTGTCGCGCTTGCAGTAAGCGCCTCAGCATCGGCATCTGGAAAACCTCAAGAGGATTCGAGTGCTCTGTCTTTCGTGTCCCCAGTTCAAGGTAGAGATCACACCAACACGAACAAAGTAGAGCATCGCGACGCGTCTGATGAGAGCCGTACTGAATCCGTCTCAGCTTTCTCGCAAGGACCGCAGGACTCTTTTCGGGTATTCGAGAGCACAACCACCACCTCAACTACTACAACTACTACAACTACTACTACGACGACCACTAATCCCCCTGCGGAGCTGCCTGGTTTAGGAAGTGTAAGTCAGTCTCAAGTAGTGAGGCTCTCTACAGAGCAAGCAGTAGAGGCAATGTCGTACAAGGAAGACGGCGTACCAGCAGAGGTGCGCCGTGCTTTGGATATGGCGAGAACGCAAGTCGGTGTTCCTTATGAAGCTGATGCTATGAAGCCTGGTGTGGGTTTTGATTGTTCTGGCATCATTCGTTGGGCGTACGCGCAAGCCGGGATAGAGCTGCCACACAACAGTGCTTACCAGATGTCTGTAACCAAGAAAGTCTCTCGTAAGGATCTAAGACCAGGAGATCTAGTTTTTACTGGCAATCCAGTGAGCCACGTTGCTTTGTACATGGGCAACAAAGTAGTTCTGCAAGCTCCCGCTACCGGCGGAGAAGTTCAGTATGTTCGCGTTGAGTCCTGGAATAAAATGGCCAAATTTGGCCGTGTCGTAGAGAGCTAAGCGACCCCGCCGGCTCGAGTAAGTACTGAACGAGCATGTTCGCGCATGTCGTTGTTAGGGCAACGCGTGTAGGTTCCCTCACCGTATAAAACCCAGCCGATGCAGTGAGCTGCATACTCGACACCTGGTGAAGACTCGGCTCCTTTAATCCAGCCGCCCCCAGCGAAGTGACTTGCAGCCTCATCAGCGTGGGCAGACCAGTTGTACCCGTTTGCTAAGTCAAGGGCGTAGTGACCAAGCTCGTGTGCTACAGACGTCTTGTCGCTACAGCTTTTAGCAACGACAACACCTGCCCCGATCTGGTAGTACTCGTTTTTGATGGTGTCATCAAAAACGATCTCTGGTGAAGGTACCCCCCATGTTGACAGGATGTTATCTACGAACGACAAGGTCTGAGTCTGGCACGTCTCTTTTGAGCTCGGTGTTGTAGAGCCGCCATCAACTACAGGGCTATTTGTTGCAGCAGGCATATCAGGCACGCCGCTCGTTGAGAGTTGAAGCAGTGTAAGTCGTGCTAGATGCGCATCTCGAGTCTGTGTCCAGTACCAGCCGTCTGTGGCTAAGCCGAGTATGGTCTGTAACGCAACGACTTCGCTTCCGCGCTGCCCAAACGTGTAGGAGCTTAAAAGAGAAGCTTCATCAGGACGAGCAGGTACGTCCGTAACGGAAACGGAAGCTGTCGTTGTCACGGGAGCAGCAAGCACTGTCGTAGTCGTACCCGGGATCGAAGACGTTGTGCTTGTTGTCTCGATAACCGATGCTGGAACAGAAGGCACCGCACTGGGCTTGAACTCACTCACGCTGGGGGATGTTGAGGCTGAGCAAGCGACTAGGACAAACGAGCAAGCAGCGCTCAGCAGTAGAACCTGCGATACGAGAGATAGTCGTTTCTTAGACGATCTTACGCACGCACGCAACCACGTTTTTTTACACCATCGCCACTGTTGATCGTCAATCACAGTAAGTAACGGTGTAAAGCAACCGGCGGCTAATCCCGCGTCTTAGATACGTTTAATGGTGGAAGGTACAAAAGTACCAAGGCACCAGGTATTTAGATGACGCGAACGCTCAAAGCTTCTGGACCTTTACGGCCCTCGCCAATTTCGAACTCGACACGCTGGTCGGTCTCAAGGGAGCGACGTCCTTGACCTTCAATGTTGGAAAAGTGAACGAACACGTCGTCACCATCTTCACGGCTGATGAAGCCGAAACCTTTTTCGTCATTGAAGAATTTTACTGTACCTGTAATCATGATATTTCTCTAACCTGCTAATCGCCGCCATGTGGCGACAAGGATCACTGTCTCAGGGGTCTCGTCTTTGTCAACCATCACCTAGGGGGGAAAGAGCAGGAAGGGTACGAGAGGCGAGCTATATACAAACAAGGTGGGGGGTTGATGCCCACCTTGTCGAAGTTTTCAAGAGCGAAGCGCGTGGAGGCGTTCGGTCAGCGAGAAAAGCTGGTCGAAACCTTCAGATCCTACTTCTTCACTGTTTTGCAGAGTGAAGAATAGTTTCTCCCAGATATGTGCTTGTTCCAACGTCAATTCGTCTGCGTACAGGGTGTCTGTGACTACCTGCATGCCTGCGATATCGATGACGCCTGCCATACCAAGTCTTTGGATTGCTTCGGCGTACTCTTCTTCGTCGAGTACTTCTTCGGCGCTAGCTATCGCCATTGCGGTCATTGACATTGCAAGGGTTAAACCAGGCAGCATCGCAGACAGTTTCTGACGCTCTGCTGTTGGCGCACAAAATGTGATCCGGTCTCCTACACGCGCAAAATGCTCGGGCAGAATCTGGCAGTCACGTTCTTGTTCGTTCTGCTCTAATGCTGCAGCGTCGTTCTCAATGGCGTCTGCCATCAAGCGCAACATCTGTGACATGTGAGCCGCACGTGCCTTTTTTTCCACCAACTGGGTGTTGATGCCAAGTCCATTGATGATTTCATCAAAATTGTCCATGTTTTAAGTCTCCTTTCAAAGACAGAGGTAACAGTAAGCGCACTGACTTCTTTGGGAAATCGACGCAAGAGAACAATGTCTGTGTATAGTCAAGACGTGCTTTCACTGGGGCTTTGTAATAAAGTAGTTCGTTGGCTACATGTCGCGTTATAGAGTGCTGGTCTTAGGTCCGTCTCGCCACTTGGCCGCATCTTTAGAGCCTTTCAGTGAGGAAGTTCAAGTTGGCGAGTACTTTCTCCCGGTAGAACAGTGGGTCTTAGACCATGCGTCTAAATCTCTCCCTGACCCTCACGATTCTCCTGCTTTGGTGAGAAAACTCTCAAAGATGCTAGGAACTCCTGTGGTTTTTAAAGACGGAGTATGGGGACATAACTCGACGTACAACCCTGAGGCAAGATGGGGGAGCTGGTCTGTGGTGCCGCTCCCTTGCAGGCCTGACGCCACGCCGGTATCTACTTTGTGCAAAGGGGGACCTTGACGTGGCGTCCTGGGCAAAGTGGCGAGCATGGGATGAAGAAGAGTCTATGGACTCTTCTCCGCTCGGGGATTACTGGCCAACGTCTGACATCCAGAGCCTGTTTCAAGACCCAGCAGGTTCAAGTATAGAGATCCCAGATCTCGGAGCCCGTGCGGTACTCGGTGAGGGCGTGTGGCGAGAACCAGGCCAAGTTGGCTGGTTTGGAACGTCAACAGCGACCGTAGCCTCGGCTACTTCCTACTGGGAGTGGTACTCCAGGTTCTGGGCCTCGCTTCCAAAGGAAGCGGAGATAACCCTAGTGGAGTGCGACATCTGACACCCTAAAAGTCCGTGCCTGCTGGTAAAGCAGGAGCACATTTTTAGGTATGGAAAACACGAAAAAGACAAGCCACAATGTCTTCCTAGACTTCGTCAAAGTCTTAGCACTGCTGCGTGTGTTCTTGTGGCACGCCACCTCTTGGGCGCCTCTAACGTACGTAGCCTCGATCCCTGTGATGATGTTGGCGGCCGGTTTTCTTTTTGAAAAAAGCCTCTCCCGCTCTGGTGTTGTTGAAGTCATAAAGTCGCGCTTATGGCGTCTGCTTGTACCATTCTGGTTGTTTGCTCTCCTGGCTATCTCAGTGATGGCCGCAAAGGATTCCAGTCTCGCGTTACTCTCGCTCCCTGATGTCTTATCCTGGATTCTGCCTCTACGTAACCCAGTCGGGTCGTCCTGGCAGCAAGGCTGGATAACTGAGCCACTGTGGTATCTGCGCGCTTACCTCTGGTTATTGTTAGCAAGTCCTATACTCGTTAAAGCAGTAAAGAAGGGACCCGGTGAGGTTCTTGCTGTGTTTGCTATAGCTGTGATTGTTTGTGAGCAGTTGTTTGGTTCGAACGCGTGGGCTTTTCAGGATTTCTTGTTGTACGGATTTTTCTGGACGTTGGGCATGATTCTCGCTGGTCGTCAGTCTTTGGTAGCAAGCCGCCATTCTTTTAAGCTGGGCGCGTTGCTAGCGCTGATCTCAGCCGGCATATATGCAGTTCAGACACCAGTGGATGGCGTTGTAAACAACTCGCACACTCTGCATCTCTTTGTCGGGTCTAGTACTCTGGCATTTTTGTGGGCAGCAAGGAAGCATCTGGAAGCCATGGCGTCATCGCGTCTTCTCGCGCGCGCATCTCGAGCTGTTTCGCGCAACGGTCTCACTATTTACCTGTACCACGCACCGATGCTCGGTGTGGCTTACCTGCTACTAGGCGAATGGGGCCTTAAAGAGGGTCTTGTGCTCACTCTTGCAGCCGTGCTATTCGGGACGTTCTTAACCATCGCTGCAGTAAAATTCGCTGGCCCAGCTGAGCAGTGGTCAAAGCATAAGTCGATCGCCAACGCTTCGATGTATAGGCCTAACTCGTTGCGCAAGTTAGTCGCAAAGACAGCAGCGCTCTCTGTAGTGCTGTACGCCACCATCGTAACCGTTAATCCTTTTGCGTCGGGAGCGTTCGTGCCTCAGACCCCGTCGAAAGCGCCCGAGGTTGCTGTGTTTGAAGTGGACTCTGATGAGACTTTCTTGCTGGAGGGTTCAAACGCTTCTGTCAATCAAGAACCCACCCCTACTACGAGAGCAACAGCTACAAGAGAGATAGTAACGGCAGATCGTTACAACCCACCTCCAAAGTCACCTACTACCAAAGAACCGAAAAAAGTAACATCAAAGCCAACTGGGCGTCCTACGTTGGTCAGCTGGGTACCAGACTTGAGTGCTCTCTCGTCGTGGAACCAGTCTGCGCCTGACATGGACGAGGGAAAACGTGCTGCTATCGAGTTGTTGTTTACTCGTTGGGCCGCAAAGAACAAACTCTCGTCCGCCCAGCTCGGGTTGCTACTGCCGGGCCGTTCAAAACTTCTGCTCTCAGCCAACGAAGAAGGTGTGCTGCAAGACCCACCGTCGTCGGTCGCCTATAACAGTGTCACTAAATCATTTACCGCAGCTTTGATACTGCGAGCTGTAGCTCAAGGTAAAATCGAGTTAGACGACAAGATAGGTGTTCTAGAAGTTGCTCCTTGGTTTGACGCAGCTCGTGATGTCACCGTTGCACAGCTTCTCGGTCACCGTTCAGGGTTAACTCCGTACGCAGAGACTCGAGCGTTTAAAGAAAACGCCGCATCAATAGACAGCTGGGAGTCTGCTTTAAAAGCTGCACAAGAGGACGGTCCACGGTTTGCACCAGGCGCGTCAGTGGCGTACTCGTCGACGAACTTCATTGTGGCAGGCCTGCTCGCAGAGAAACTCTATGGCGCACCAGTCGAGGAGTTGCTTGAGAGAGAACTCACTGGTCCTTTAAACCTCTCGTCCATTGTTTTTAAAAAGCCGTTCCCAGGTTCTCCTGGAACTGGTACGGGTAACGCAGAGGGTTCTCTTCAAGACGTGATGCGTTGGACGAGTGCGGTGTGGCGTGACGGAGTCGTGCTGGGACTGGGCAACTCACATGTTGCAAATTACGCGGAGAACACATCGAATCTCGGGTATGGAACGTTCGCATACTGTCCTTGTACGTCTTCAGGCCTCAAAGCAGCGTACGGCACGAACGGCGCGCAGATCACTTCTCGTTATTACGCAGCTCTAGATGTAGTTATCTTGGTGCGTACCACTTCAGGCGTAACACCTCAAGTTGAGGATCTCATCTCGGAAGTACTTCGCGAACTCGCTTAAGAACTAGCTGGTTCTAGTGCAGCACTCCGTGCAGTTCTGAGTTCAACAGCAACATAGTGGCTGTCTTTAGCGTGGTACGAGGACCGTACGAACGGCCCGGCTTCGACGTGCCTGATTCCGAGATTCACGCCGTCTTCTGCCATCTGTGAAAATATCGTAGGGTGAACCCACCGCGCGACGGGTAGATGCTCACTGCTTGGCCGCAGATACTGCCCAAGTGTCACAACGTCTACTCCGACGTTCGCTAGGTCGCGCAGACACTCGACGATCTCTTCGTCTGTCTCGCCAAGGCCCATCATCACGCCGCTTTTTGTTACGAGGCCTGTTTTTTTAGCCATCGCAAGAACACTCAACGACCTGGTGTAAGTAGCCCGCGAGCGCACTGCCCCAGTGAGGCGCAACACTGTCTCAACGTTGTGGTTTAAAACATCGGGCCTGGCGTTAAACACGCGCTCGAGAGCATCGGTGTTTCCTTGAAAGTCTGGAATGAGCACCTCAATGAGACAAGAAGGAGTCGAAGCTCGTACGGCTTCGATCACTTCGCAAAACGCACTAGCTCCACCGTCATCTAGGTCGTCACGCGCTACGGCAGTTACAACTACATACTCCAATCCCATCTCGGTTACAGCTGCCGCTACCTTTGCCGGTTCCATCGGGTCTAGTGCCAAGGGCCGTGACGTGTCAACCAGGCAGAAACCGCAGTTACGTGTGCAAGATGCACCGTTGATCATAAATGTAGCTGTGCCTTGGCTCCAGCACTCTCGCAGGTTCGGGCATCCTGCTTCCTCACACACGGTGACGAGTCCGCGTTTAGACAAAGATGAACGCGTGGCAAGGTATGCGCCGTCTTCTTGAAGGTTTTTCTTTAGCCACTCAGGTTTCCGGGTAGATATGGAAAGTCCCGTCGCGCTCAAGTCGCCTTTGTTTCTGCGCACTACTTCTAAGTTTGTGCGCGGAACTCGGTAACTAGATGACGCACGATGTACATCCATGTTTTCACCTGGAAACAAAAGACCAATATGTGCGCATATTGCATCAGATACTTGCGACATGGAGGCCTCGATGCCTTCTAGGTGTAGGTTTGTCATCTCTACGTCGGTGATGCCGCACGGGATGATCTTGGAAAAGCCAGTGCTGTCGTTAGATACATTGAGGGAAAAGCCGTGCATGCTACGCCCAGATGTCACGCGCACCCCGACGGAAGCTATTTTGCGCCCGTTGCACCACACACCTCGTCCGCGTTCAGACCGACTGCAGTCGAGGAGACCGAGAGAAGTGAGTGAAGTAATCAGCAGCTCTTCTATCTGGAAAACCCATTGCGACGACCGGGTCTTGTCGCCTACTGCTTCTTCTAAGTTAACAACAGGGTAACCAACGAGCTGTCCTCTGCCGTGCCACGTGGCTTCGCCGCCGCGTTCGACGCGTACGACTGGTGTGTCGCCAGTGTCTAGCAGGAACTTCTCGTTCGCGTGACGTCCGAGCGTGATGACGTCTTCATGCTCACACAAGAGTAGGTAGTTGTCCTTCGTCCCTGAGCATAAAGCGCGTTGCAGCACCAGAGCGTCGTTGTACGAGGTGAGTCCTAAATCCCTGATGTGTAGCGTCGTCACGGGCATGTCTTTTACCGTGCCTAATCAGACGCGTCGCGCTCGCGCCTGGCAGTTGGTAAGGCCTGCAGGTGTCTTGATCTAAGAATATCTTGATCTAAGGATAAAGACAGCTAGGTTCTTTTTAAAGGAAGTAGTCGCCTAAAAGTGGCTCACTTAGTTCTTGACGCATCATTGTACGAGCCCCTGCCATCTTGGCTCTGTGAGGGTCACCAGCTTGCTCGTGTTTTGTCGCGCACTCACGCCAGTACTCCTCGGCTCTGTCTGTGTCGCCTAGTCTCTCTGAAACCCCTGCTCTGCGTCCAGCGTTGATGGCGTCTTGTGTGTCAGACCCTCTTTTTGACAATAAGGGCGCGCCAACAGACCGTGCGATGTCAATGGTGATCGGTCCTTCTTTGATGAGGATGATGGACGTACCGGACTCTGTTTTAATGGGTGCAGCACCTAAGAGTATGTGGCTGTTCTGGTCAAAGCATCGCGCCCACCATTGTTCGTCTTCGGAGATGGCGCCTGTAATGCTCACGCCGAGATTAGAAGAGTCAAGCCACCGTGTGATTACACGATCTGCGAACGCGCTTCCTTCCCAGATCGAAACACCGGCAGCAGAGACGGCTCGAGGTAGGAACACTTCGTCGTTGATGCGGGACATCGATACAAGCTCTGAGCTCAGTGAGAGACTGCTGCGCGATAGATCAAAGAGTTCAAGCGCGTCTGGTATGGGTGAGTCAAGCACTGAAGAGGCTGTGTCTATAGAGAGTAGAGAGTGGAGTTCTACGTCGTTGGTTCCGTCTAGTAGTCCGTACTGAACAGCATCGGACAGAGCCTGGGTGAGTAAGAACCGCCCGCGTCCTGCCATTCCAGCCATCTGGTAGGAAAGCAGGATAGGACGTATCTCGTCAAATGAGAACACTCTCTCTTGTGGTGTCCAAAGTCCAGCGCGTCGTGCAGAAACAACTCCAAGTAACTCTACGAGTGTTCCTTTAGGGCTGTTCGGGTTTCGGCTGCACCAGTCGAGTGCGAACACAGAGAAGGAGGTGTCTAGGTCAGCGTCGAACTCTCGTGCAGAGAAGTTTCGTGACCGTGCACTCCCAACTCGTCGAAGGGACGGGCCTGAGAGTCCTGCTTCTAGTTCGCGCCTGGGAACTGAGATAAGTCGGGAGAGCCATTCGTATTGTTCGTCTCGTAGATCATTATCGGAGTACGCTCGTACGCCGCAGATGTTGCGTACGTCAGCTCCGTCAAGGTCAATCTCGATGGAGCCGTCAAACAACGAAGCAGTAACGACTCCTGCAGGGCCAGATGTGCGGGCGACCGCTTCGACGATCCCTTCTTCTTGGTGTAGTACGAACTCACTCATGGGAGTCTCCTTTCGGGGTGATCGCTTGAGCGCAGGTAACTAGAAGGACGCGCACTCTCTCCATAGCTCGGCTGCGTCGTTTCGTCGTAGCGTTGCCAGGACCAAAGCATGAGTCAGCCCCTGAGTACCAAAGCCCAGCCCACATGGCAGCCTCGTTGCGTGTAGAGCCGCTCTGTGGTTGAGGGCATTTTGTGTGCAGTGAAGCGTCGTCAGCGACTCTTGTAACGTAGGTTAAGGCTGCTGATATGTTTGCATCTGTGTCGTCTGCGTTGGCGACAGCCTGTCGTACGTCTGCGAGTGACAAACCTTCACTCAATGCAGGAGCGTCGTCAAAAACCTGTCCTTCGTTGGCGTCGTTTAAATCGACTCGCACCCCGGTAACGCGCTCTTTGCGGATAGCGCCTCTGGAAAGGTCGATCGTTCTTGCATTTATCCGCCGGCGGCACCAGGCTGCAGCAGAAGTGATCTCCTCACCGCGTGAGAGAAATCTGAGAGCTTCAGACAGAACAGCTTCTTCTATGTCTGTATCCAAGAACACCCCAAGACGACGCCTAGTGAGACAAGAACGTATATAGGACTGGCCTTCGTCAGAGGAGATATAGGCATACACAGAAGCCATTGCCGCCTCGTGGAGGGCAGTTCTTACGTCTCTCTGCCGGGTGTTCGGGTGTTCTTTCACACCTCTATAGTGCCGACTTTTATCTGAGTGTCACATCTGTAAAAAGCATCGTCTATGTAGCGAAGAGCATCCCGTTCTTCACCTGACCATAGAAAGATCAACATGACAACTATAAACACCCCAGATAAGAGCACACCACCAGTCGCCTCTTCAAAGACCAAAGCCGCAAAGGCAAAGAAGAAGGGGCGCACTACTTCAAAAGCAAAGCAGATCTTGCCCCCTAAGACAGTACACATCTACATCCTTCTCGACCGTTCCGGTTCAATGGAGTCGATGCGTCACGACGTAGTGGGCGGTTTGAACGAGTTCCTTGAGCAGCAGAAAAACGCTCCCGGTCGTGCTCGCGTCACCTTGGTGCAGTTTGATTCGCAAGATCCACAAGAAACCCGTCTGAACGCAGTTCGTATCGCTAACGTTCCTGCTTTCACAGCTAAAGATTTTGAGCCTCGCGGCGGCACACCGTTGCTTGACGCAACAGGTACCTTGATTGAGCGCGCTCTTGGCCGTGAAGCTTCACGCAAGCTGTCAGGCCGCACTCAAGAAGAAGTTGTGTTCGTGACAGTGACAGACGGCGAGGAAAACCAAAGCCGTCACCACAACCTCGAGTCTGTACGTAGCTTGATTGCTGGTGCCTCTGAGGCTGGCTGGAACTTCGTGTTCCTTGGTGCTGGTATCGACGCCTACGGCGACGCTCAGCGTCTTGGTTACTCGTCTGGTTCAACACAGGCTTGGGAAGCTAACGGCGACGGCGCTCAGAAGGCATGGGGAAGCGTGTCACGCGCAATGCACCAGCTGCGCCACGATGTCAACAGCAACGCGTTCTTTGACAAAGCAGAGTACTTCCGTGGTTTAAAGGAAGCTGAGGAGAAGTAACAATCAATAAATACGCGCCACGTCACGCCCTGGCCTACCCATCACCGGCTCTCACTGTCACTCGTATGAAGGATAACTTGAAAAGAAATCCAGAGTACGAAGCAGTGTGGGGTTTGCGAAACGAACCAATGTTAGCAAACGCCATTTTAGAGTCGATGTTGGGAGGCCCGCTGACGAACGTAGGGCGTATCGAGATCTACCGTCTCATCGCGCGTCTCTATCTAGATACTGAAGCATACGAGGCTAGGTTGGGTTACGCGACGACTGCAGCAAGAAGAGGTGAAGGTGGAGCTTTGGTGTTCATGGATGCTCTCGCATGGTACAAAGATCAGGTTGTGGAGCTGACTCCGGGATCTAGTCGTCTTGAGGAGCACATTCGTACTCTGCGTCGCTTTGAGTGGGCGCGCGCCGCCTGCGAGGCTTGCGAGGCTTGCGAGGCTTGCGAGTCGTTGTGAGATCTATTGTATTAAAGCAAACCGTAAAAAGATCTACCTGCATCTCAGACAGTCCGCCCCGCGATCGTCAAAGATATCTATCTGCTAGAAGATAGACAGGAGGCCGCCAGCGCTACGTCGCTGAGAGTTTTTAATGCCGGACCCATACGGTATAAGGCCATGCACGTGAGCGCTATTTCGTGGCTAGAGGCAGCGCACACGTCTCGTCGCGAGTGTTGGACTCCTTCGACAAAAAGTAAGGGTACGTAGCCGCAAGAGACAGTCTCTGCGCCTCCCGGTAAGACGCGTGTCTCATCTGCCAGGCAGCGGAGTAACGCGCCTCTCTCTTCAATCGAGGCAGGTGACGACCACACCGCCCATGTTTTAGGGCTCTGAACGATTGCTTGCTCTAGTTGTTCAGCTAGGTAGCCATACCGTGAGTCAGTCCAAGTCGCAGTGAGGTCAGCTTCATGTCCGATGCGTTCGATCCATTGTACTAGCTCACGTATCTGGCGACCCCGCACCAAGTAGGAAGCAACGGGAGCACAGAACCTTCCGTACATCTCGAGTGGGGATCCTTCTTCGCGCGCTTTAGGGAGCAGGTCTGCTTGTACAGCAAAAGCGTCTCGTAGCAGGTCCCCTGAGCCTGACGATTTGCGACCTCTCCACATGAAAGCGTCCCACTTTACAAGTTCGGAGAATTTTGGCGAGTCAGTCTCTAACAATTCAAGCAACGGGATCAAGGAAGTTAAGGCCTTTAGTTCGCCTAAATCTTCTCGTCCGCCGCAGTGTTGACAGGAGGCGAACGTCACTGTTACTGCTTCTTCTAATGTGATCTGCTTTAACGTGGAGCCTGCTACGCAACCGATCTGTGAGTGAATCTCACCGTCCTTGCTCCAGACATCAACAAGTAATCCCGGGTCGCACTCAGGTAACTCGTAGCCAAGTCGCGCGACGCGTGCAAACACGTCTGTCAGCGAGGTAGAAGTGTTCAAAGTGCTCACTCTTAGTACGGTCCGCAGCAAGTAGAGCTGCTGCCTTTATCTAGAAAAGAGCAAAAGCTGAGAGTGTTTAGGTGTTGTCAGAGAGATAGGCCTCAGCGTGGAGCTCTGCGAGCTCTTCTACGCCTGAAATTCTGTCTTCTTTAACATGCTCCTCAAAGTTCATTAGACGCGCCTGGGCCTGTATGTCGCCGTTTACTGTTTTCCTTACGTCTTCAAACATGACGCCTCCAAGGCCGGAGAGGACTCCGACAGCTCCTGTTTGAAAGTCCATGAGTCGAGCTGTCGATCCTATGAACACCTGGCATCCAGCTGCGAGCATTGCTGCAAGAACTTGTGGGTCTGGGTCAGAGTTTTTGATCGGTATGCCATGTGATGCTAGATGTGGGTAGAAAGATGGATCGAGTGGGGTGTGGCGCCCCGGGTGGTGATACGCGATGAGTGTTGTGCCAGTTGCTTTCATGCGTGAGTGCTCATTGAGAACATCGTCGATGTCGCTTCTTACGTTAGGAGCTGACAAGAACGCACCCGCCCCGCTGTGGGTGAGCTCTTCCAGCTCTGTGTCTGAAGTCCCCCACGGCACTCCTGCGATAACAAACACTTCGTCGATCGCGCAAGCGAAAGTGACGATGCACCTCTGTGCGTGTGTCAGTGCGTCTCCGCGCCCGGTTGTGCCGCCCGCGAGTAAAAGTCTCGCGCCCTCGCTGTGTAGCTTCTCAGCAAGTCCGCGTTGTAGAACAGGATCAAAAAGTGTGGGCACTGCTGCTCCTACACCACAAAGTGTAGGCGTGTCGTTAATCGTCATACGCAACACCGTCCAGGTCGGAGCCTGGAAAACACTCTACGGGGATTCACCAGCGAGGTAGAGGGTCTGGACTTTCTGGTAATCCAAGCAACGACTGCAGCGCTCGGTCTACTTGAATCATACGTGTCCCACCTAGCCGGCAAAGGATCCCAGCACCGCTTGATATGCGTGAGTCTTTGTCGATGCTGCGGATGTGTCCTGTGTCAATAACAGAGTCGACTGCACCCTCCCACAGCTCGTTTGCATACACCATGACTTGGTGCGGGTAGCCGCGCCAAGTATCACCGTTGGTGATGGGTACAACAATTGTTAAAGGTGATCTGGCGTTACCAACGTTGTTCTGTACTACGACGCACGGACGAGTTTTTTGTTTCTCTGCCCCGATAGCACCGCGCAAGTCCACCCACACAACGTCGCCGCGTTCAAGTAAGCCAACACTGCCAGTTGCCATCTTTTAGCCTACGTATTTCGCGTACTCTGCTGCACTGATCGTTTTAATCCCTGCAGCGCCAGCTGTGATAACTGGGAGTTTTTTCTCGGTGGTACCAGGAATTGCTACACGAAACTCGAAAGTCTCAGCGTTGAAGTTCTGTGATTCACACACTGTCGTGAATCCTCCAGAGCCAAGTCCAAGCATCACACCACCGCGATCGTCAGAGAAAGAGAGAATACCCGGGCCGGGTGCTCCCTCTTTTCCTTGGTAGGTGAACTCGAGCATGTTGTCTCCCGCAACTTTAACATCGGTAGCTTTCTCAGCATCAAATCCTGCGATCTGGCTGACAGCTGTAAGGAAGTTGTCAGGCGCCGCTGCAAGGCTTTTTTCGTCTAACGCGTTTGCAGTCACCCATTCTTGAAAAGTCGTCTGCGCGCCGTCAAACGCGTACTTGCGTGCGTAGCTCACATCACCTGTGGTGAGTACCTGGATGCCTGCAGCCGCACTGCCTTTAGCCGAGAACACAACACCGTCACGTCCGCGGTACAGCAAAGAAGTTTTAGTTGCACAGTAGAACGGGTTGGAAAGCGCACTGACTTTTGTCAGGCCATCGGTGATGGTGAGGCCTGTCATTGAGAAGACTTCTCGAGTGGTCGTCGGACCGCTTGGTGCAGGCGCCCCTGGAGTAACAGTTGTACTTGTCGCCGCACCATCGACAACAGTCGTTGTACTCTCGACAGTTGTGCCTGTTTCTACAGGTGCGGTGCTGTTCTTAGAACACCCCGTGAGTGCTAACGCGACGAGTACGGTTGGGACAAGAAGTTTTCTAGCATGCATAGGGTATTACTGTCTCTGACAACAGCAGATACGCCCGAAAGGGTAACCCCGTAAAGTACACGCAATCACGTAGGATCTAGTAGCGCCTCAGCTATCAGTCGAGCGTCTGCCTGGTCTTTGGCTAAAGCAGCCGTGTAACCCATGTTGGAAAGGCCATTCAGCGCGAGTGCCGGCATGTACCCTGAGTGTGCCCAGCCGTTCCCAGCCTGTGTCGTGTAGGACGCAAGGCTCTGGCCTACCGCGTCTGACCATGTGCTGAGGGGTTTCTGGCGGCTCCAGGCGCCCCACGCCCAACCGCTCTCGATCAGGTCTCTTTCGAGCCGTTCAGCCATTGTGTGTCCTGGTCTGCGGCCTCCGTCTCCGTCGCTCACTTGTCTCGCCCAGCGAGACATGTCGGTTAAGTCGCGATATGAGGTGGTTAGTTTTGCGGCATGTATGGCACAGCTAGCGTAAAGTTCGTAGGGCTCTAGGTCTTCGCGTAGCTGGTGTTGCACCTTGTCAAGTTCCAAGATAGCAGCGTCGCGTAGTGACAGAAGCTGGGTGTGGGAGGGGTAGCGCATGCATGCTGCGCGCCACCGGACGGTCTTGGAAAAACCCAACGCAGAGCGCTGACGCGAGGTCTCAGCATCTGCGATGATTGATAGGTATGTGTCTGCGTCGCGTGAAGCCCACCACAGTCCGATCTCGTCAAGATTGCAGCCAAGGGTTAGTAGTTGTAGTTGCACTGTTGCGCCTGCTGAGCGCTGCTCTAGCGCTTTTTGCAGCCGTTCAGAAAAGGAATCCGACAGCACGCGGGCGGTCGTGTGTTCCGTGGTTTGAGTTAAAGCATCGTGTGTCACAGTGGTGATCGTCCTGCCAGAAGCTATAGCGTCCATCATCGAGACAGGTTTTCTTTAAAGGCCACCAAAGCCACTAAGTGGCCAGACACGTACCGTGGCGCGACCAACTATTGACGACTCTTTGACTGCCCCGAATGCCCGACTGTCGAGTGAGTCGCTGCGGTTGTCTCCCATAACAAAGTAAGAGTCGCGTGGTACTGATAAGAGGCTCACGTTGTTGATGCCGCAGCTGATTTTGTCGTCCTCACTCAGGTAAGGCTCATCGATCGCTCTGCCGTTGATAAACACAACACAGTCGCGCACTTCGAAGGTGTCGCCTGGCAACCCAATCACGCGTTTGATGAGGTCGTCATGATCTTCGTTCATTCGATCAAAAACAATAATGTCAAAGCGATGCACTGACCCAAAGCGGTACGCGAGTTTGTTGACGATGATGCGTTCATTTTGGTGGAGTGTCTCTTGCATTGACGGACCGCTGATGTAGTACTGCTGTATGACAAAAGTCCGCAAAAACCAAGAGAGCGACAACGCTACGACCAGGACGAGCGCCCACTCACGTATTCCGGCTCTGCGCACGCGGTGCTTATCGAGCTGAGAGCTGTGTTCTTCGGCAGCAAGCATGGTGAGCTCTCTCAGACAAGAGAGTCGTATCTCTACAGCGCGTTCTTTGGCAAGTAGCGTAAGTCGCTCCTCGTCGCACTTGTCAGCGAGTACGGCAGTCTTGACAAGCAACGCAGCGGGGTTAGACCGAACTCTCTTGTAGTAAGAATTGTCTGTCTCACCATCTCGTCGAGATAACGCAACTACTGCATCTAGGACTTCTCTGGGAACACCGGCTTCACGTAGCGTCGCCTCGTTCATGTCGGTCGTATCTAAAACTGAACTCAGCCACGCAACGGCTACAGTTTCGCGCCCGGCTTCTGCGACTTTGTCTGCAACACGGCGTAGATGACCGACGTGAGTCTCGCCTGTCTCGTCGACGCGACCTTTGTGCAAGGACACGGCGATACCCACTATGTCTTCTAGGCTTACGGTTTGTGGCACGCGTCGCATTGTGCTCACTCGTCAAGATCGCGCCAACACCCCGGTCACAGGTCAAAGGTCCAAGAATCAGTTAATGCAACTAGGCACGGTCAATACGAGCCGGCATCAGAGCCCGCCAGACAGTACAAACCATGACTGACGAGCAAATCTCTCCACAAGACACGACCAAAGACACGACCCGAGTAGCAGCTTCGGACACACCCACTTCCAAAGTCGAGGCAGTTAAGTGCGTCTGTAGCGACACGGCTGGCTGCTGTGCTGGGTGTGCTTGCACTAAAACCTGTAGTTCTTGTGGCCACGTGACCCGACCTGCCGCTACTCCTGTGCGTCAGGATGCTTGGTCGATGTTCGCCGTTGGGGCGTTGTGTGGGCTTCTCTTTGGTCTTTTGTTGTTAATGGTGGTAGCTCTAAACGGCGGCCATGACTCGTATGAGGATGCTTGTCATCCACGACACCGCAACTCTCATGAATGTCAGATGTACATGTACCACGAGATGCTGCAGCAGTCATCAAGCATGCCAGGCTGGGGTATAGATGGAAATCAGGACATGTACAACCACAGCGAGAAGATGTGCGACATGATGAGCCAGATGGGTCAGATGTCATCACCTCCAACGCACTCTCCGTGCGTGATGCAATACCCAGCTACGCAAGACATGATGCGAGACTCAATGGGAGGCATGATGGGAGGCGCAGTAACACCACAGTCAAATGGTAATGGCGGCTGGTCTTCTAGCGGTCCTGCGTCAAACTCGCAACCCCAGCAAGACGCTGCTGCGCGTTACACGCAAGAGAAGGCAAACTTTGACAAGTTTTTGATGGATGAGACAGTGAAGTTCGAAGCCTCCATCAAAGGTGTGAAAGACCCTGCTGAACGTGAGATGCGTCAGAAGGATTTCCAAGCCTGGCTGCGTGATCGCCAAGCTGAGTTCAACGCCGCGCACTCTTCCAAGGGATAGTTTAAAACCAAGACGCAGGTTCTAGCTATCAAGGTTTTATTGAGGCGCTCACGAGGTTTTATTGAGGCGCTCACGAGGTTTTATTGAGACGCTCACTAGGTTTTATCGAGACGCTCACTAGGTTTTATCGAGACGCTCACTAGGTTTTATCTAGACTCGAACTTGCAGCGCTAATAAATGTTTTTGGTTCCACACACTCGCCGCCAATCGTGTATCGCATGTCAAACAATAACGCAAGTCTAGCTATATACGCAATTTTAACTATCCTACCTCTTCTAGCGACAGCATCTACACTGGTGCCTTCTACTTGGAGAGTGCTTAACAACCCAACTGGGATCGGCCTGAGTCTCTGTGCATGTTTGTCGAGTGCTTTCTCGATGGTATGTTGGCTCACTTACTCTATACAACAAGGACTATTGATCTCGGCTATCTCCGCTGCGTTCTTCGTACCATTCAGTGCTGTGATGTTGTATCTCTGCGTAAAGCGGGGCGGTGTGCGTGATAATTTGAAGCCTGCTTTCTTTTTGATCGCAGCGGTTCTCGTTGCCGCACTAACAGGCGGAGCTACAGCTGTGGCGTTTGTTTTGGGTTTTGCAACGCTTGCTGAGATACCGCAGCTCCATGCCGCACTGCGCGGTGACGTCCCTGCTTTAAGCACTTTAGGCTACGGCCTCACTGTACTTCGGACAGTCCCATGGCTTCCTTATGCTTTAGAACACCACGACATAGCTCTGATTTTGTGGGTTATCACGTGCGGCACTGTGAACGTTGCGATGTTTGTGGCGCTCTTGCTCACAAGAGGCGCACGCCGTCGTGCGTCAGCATCTATGACCGAGATGGAGTCAGCAGCTGAGAGTGTGACGGACTGGTACGTTTCACCAGCGCTACCAGTAAAGAAGCCTCAAGTGCACGGAGTGTCGGCAGACTTGCGTAGAAAAACCAGCAAGACCAAGGCTGCTATTCAGACCGCGTCTTAGTCGGTGTCGCTCACTTCTTCAGGTTGTGGTGTGGTAGTTCCCGGTGTGGTGTCAAAGTTGTAGCCGTCTTGAGGGTTGTCTGCAAACGGCACACCCGCGTCGTCTGCTACAACACGCCAGACGTTGCCATAGCGGTCTTGGAAGCACCAAGCGGGGATCGTCTCTGTAACGCCGTCTGTGGTCAAGGTAGCGCCGCAGCGGTAGGCGTTCTCCATGCCGACGCTCTCACCCGCCGCGATGGCTCTCGTGCCTTTGCGAATCAATCTGCCAGTGTTTTTGATGTTTTTGTACGCGTCTTGCGAGCTGGTAAGTCCAAACTCGCGGCCGGTCACCCACTGCCCAATAGGGCCGCTAGCAGAGAGCACAACACTGTTGCCGCCGATGACTACAACAGCAAAGCCAACACCGACGTTCTCGGCACGTACTAACGCTCTGATGTAACCACGCCACTGATCTTTTATGCGTGTGTCTATGTTGGATGTGGCACCAAGTACAGCGAAGACTCGTTGGGCAATGGCTTCCATATCTACGTCACTTGGTAGGCCCGCAGCAGGCGCAGGGACCGTGCTTCCGTTTTGAGGTATGCAGGGCGCTCCCAGTGAGCAGCCTGCAAGAGCGCCAGGGTCTTTTTGGCGTGGGTTCTCGTATTTGAAGCTGCCGGTTTTAAGGACTATCAGTCCGTCACCCTCCCACCCTGTGGAGGTTTCTTTGACTGCTCCAGAGCCGAGTGCTGTGCGTAGTTTCTCAACTTGCGCAGCATCTGGCCCGCTTTGTTGTAGCACATGGGCTCCGCCATTAGGGAAGTTGATCTGTTCTGGGAGGGCTTCAAACGCGATCTGTGAGGTGACGTCTAAGGTTGTTGGAACTGCTTCCCCGCCAGGCAGAGTGTCTTGCACATCGTCGAAACCGGATGTGTTCTGGGTGGTCGTGATGGTTGTAGTTGAGCTTGAGGCAGCTATCTCGTTGGCGTTTGTACTGCCGCCACAGCTACGTAGCACCAGTAAAAGGGCGATCAAGATAGGCACAAAAGCAATCCACGTACTTTTGCGCGTTCCCCAGTAACGGATATAAAACATCACGGCCGCCACTGTGTTCTGGTGAGTTTCTCTGTCATCATGCCTCAGGTCATCCGTACGTCGGGTTCACGGTCCACGCGGCACTGGTTTGATTCCAAGCTCGAAGAGACCAGTACACAGTGGTGACGAACTTGGTTGGGTACGTCGTGTTCCAGTAGCAAGGTGAAGTAGAAGGGTTGGCTCGAGAGCCCCAGTAGCCAGTCCAACCAGTAGACGCAGCTTGGAAATCCTCAGTGCGACTTTGTGAGTAGTTCGCAGCACCCGTCCCTACAGGCCCCCACCCAGCATACCCACCGCTTGTCTGTCTCTGCATGGCTCTTGTGCCGCTGGTTAAGTCATAGTACGGACTGCCCGCGCGCGCGATCGTTGCGTCCCATGACGCTTGGTAGATCTGGTAGTAGTACGGGTCGCGGTAAAAGTTGTTCGCATCAGAACAGGCGTTGATGGTGAGTGACTGACTAACCTGCCCAAGGCTGTATGTCCACCCCATGGTCGCCCCGGCGTTGTATCCTTCTTTCACGGTTTTGGTGTTGGAGTTTGTTGTTGCACCGATGTCGTCAGCTGCCTGCACGTAGTACGAGTTATCTGTGGCGTAACCGTGGGTAGTCCAACTAGAGCACACCTGACCACCGTTCCAAGGAACCCACCTGTATATAGTCTCGTTCACTGCTCCGTTAATCACAACCGAGTAGTGGTGCACTTCCTGTGTGTTGTCAGAGGTCCAGCATACTCGATGTTTGAAGGTGCTATTCACGTCTGCTCCGCCGTCTTCCATTGTAATTGGACCCATAGGTGGTGCGGCGTTCGAGGTGGTCGCAGAGGCGGTTGCAGAGGCGTAGCCGTCAGTACCGGCTGCGTCTACGGCTACGGCATAGTAGGAGTACGCAGTGTTTTGTGTCAGGCCTGTCACAGATGCGCTGCGTGACGTCTTAGGGATACTTCCTACTACTGCCCAGCCATCACTTCGCAGGACTGTGAAGTGGTCTAGATCGCCCGGGTCCGTGTATGTCCAAGAGACGTTGATTTGAGATGGGCTGGCAGCAGTCGCGCTAAAGGACCCTGGTGCCGGTGGTGGACCGTTGGCGTTAGCCCAGTGACTATTAGACGCACTACCTGCGCCTATGGCGTTGACAGCGCGAACTCGCACATAGTAGGTTTGAATGGAGAGACCTGTTATTGATTGCGGACTGGTGGTTCCTGAGAACGCCACCCATGCACCAGAGTCCAGGCTGTACTGATACGAGGTGACCGCACTGCCGCCGTTTGATGAAGGTGCTGTGAAAGAGACCGAGAGCGCCCCGTCAGTTCCTGTGACACCTGTAATGGTTGGCGCCCCTGGCACAGAGTAAGCACTACCTGATACAGCGGAAGAGGCTGCGCTAGGTGCAGCAGCGTTTACGGAGCGTATCCGTACCGAGTATGTGCTGCCTGCTGTGAGGCCAGAGATAGTCTGAGGTGAGGTAGTACCAGAGAACGCGACCCACGCACCCGAATCCAGGCTGTATTGGACAGACGTGACGGCACTGCCGCCGTTTGAAGCACCAAGCGTGTAAGCGACCGTGAGTAACGAAGCGCCTCCTGTAACACTTGAGATAGTTGGAGCATCCGGAGCAGAGTAAGCGCTGCCTGACACGGCACTAGACGCCGCGCTTGTTTGTGAAGTGTTTAACGATCGTATACGGACCGAGTATGTGCTTCCTGATGTGAGGCCCGAGATGGTCTGAGGTGAGGTAGCACCAGAGAACGCTACCCATGCACCAGAGTCCAGGCTGTATTGGACAGACGTGACGGCACTGCCTCCGTCTGATGCTCCAAGCGTGAAAGCTACAGATAGTGAAGAAACGCTTCCTGTAACACCAGTGATTGAAGGAGCGTCCGGTGGAGACATGATCGAGAGCGGCGAAGTAGAAGTTGTTTCAGCTCCCCATCCGGTGCTGTTGTGTGCAGCGGCAGTACAGGTGTATTCCTTGCCAAGGGTGAGTCCTGTAACAGTTAAAGGGCTTGTTGCGGCCGTGGTTGTTCTTGTCGTACCTCCGTTTGATGAGGTGCAAGTCCCTCTATAAGAGTCAATCGCTGCTCCTCCGTCGTCTGTAGGGCTGCTGAAAGACATAACGACATCCGTGTAAGATCCGGAAGCTAGTGCTATAGAGACGCTGCGTACGTCACCAGGTACGCTCGCAACTCTTGTGCCTACCGGGTACGCGTTATTGACGGGCTCTGCGACTGTTGGCGTTCTTGCGTCGCATGTTGAACCACCACATCTTGCGATCCATACGCGGGGCGCACCAGAGCTGCTCACGTACCCATACACGGCGCGTGTGACGTCCGCGCTACTCACGGCCGAAGCGACGTACACCGTACCGTTTGTTTCGTACACAACAAATTCGTTCGGTGCGCTAGAGAACACTGCAACTCCGGTATCTAAAGTGACAGTCCATCCGTTCGACCCGCTGCTGAGTCCTGCAGCTTCTACGCCTTCACTCCATGCGCTAGAGACATACGGGGGCAGGTCATCGACAGCATCGGCTACAGCCTGGGTCCAAGTGTAGGTAGGGTCTGTGAAGCT
>Ga0209296_1000644_pt1 | contig 29720 bp, 16 predicted proteins | sample S_130206_EF_Meta_FD_187319 | JGI IMG/M metagenome (GOLD analysis project Ga0209296, IMG submission 187319) | Freshwater microbial communities from Lake Simoncouche, Canada to study carbon cycling - S_130206_EF_MetaG (SPAdes) (version 2) | ecosystem: Environmental > Aquatic > Freshwater > Lake ... | reverse complement strand
TAATTGTTCGTTTTCATTTTGTAGATTTTTGATGGTGCCCATCAATTCCTGAACAACCGGAGTGGCCAGTGGATCACTGTTAGGAAGATTTGATTCAGTGATCGATGGTGCATTTTGCATGCACTTTATTAACCTATTTCATCTGCCTTTGTCATCAGAATAATCTGATAAATCAGCAAACTTTTCAAAGTGTTTTTCGATCACCCAGAGACCGGTTCTGTAAGTTTAAATCTTTTGCGCCTCCTCACCGATCCAAGATCAATTCCATTCAAAATCAATGCAAGATCAGAAGCGGAAACTTCAACACTTTTCATGTCACGGGTGACAATCGGAAACTGGAATGTTCCAGCCTCCAATCGTTTGTACCACAAGGCATAGCCGTCCCTGTCCCAGTACAAAATCTTCAAGCGATCATTCTTTTTTCCATGAAACACAAACCAACTTCCCGATAAGGGATCGCCTCCAAGGTGATTCTGCACCAGCATTGCCAAACTGTCGAAACTCTTTCTCATGTCTGTTGGTTCAACGCACAGCAATATATTGGAGTTAGGCAAATTTAGCATGATGAGTCTCCCTCTAAAGATGCGAATACTGCTGCTAAATTTTGGCCGTCCACGCCTGCGATGGATACCAGATGGCCCGATGGGCAATGCACCTTGATGCGGAAACTTGTTGGATTCAGCAAACGCACAGGCACAAAGGTTGGGGTTACGAACTGGTTTAGTTTTGGTTCTGATTGATGGGGTAATTTCTTGCGCCAGTAATGAAATGCTCCTTCTGAGATTCCACGCCTTAAGCAATAAGACCGGATAGATTGGCCACTCTCCTGGCAATCCTTGATGATATCTCGCCAACGTTGTTCTGTTCTGGGTTTTCGATCAATCGACATTCTTTGTTCTCCCTAGAGTTATTGAAAACTCCAAGGCTAACATGTCATGCAAGAAGGGTTTTTACCGAACGCTCACTATTAAAACACAATGACTAAAATGAAATAAAAAAGGCTGCATTTTCATTCAACCTTCTTTTATTTTTAATACAGCAATGAATCATTTAAGTAATTACCAACCTACCCAAGAACCAATCCATTTTACTGAGGAACTTGCTTCCGATTTTATAGTGGTTCCCGTACTGTGAATTGCTTTGGTCGCATAACCTGCACCTTCACCTACAACTTTATCGCCCACTATGGCTCCTCCCACGCCACCTGCTACCCCACCAACAAATCCACCAACCGCAGTTCCGACTGGGCCGAAAAATGATCCCCCTCGGCTAGTTGGCAAAAATATGTCACTCATTTAGAATCAAGTTCCTTATCAACTATGTCAGGAATGATTGATTACGCAACCCTTCCAAATTTACACTTGCTAAGAATGCTTGCCCTGCGGCTTCTAGGTCACCATCTATTTTAAATGCCAGACTTCGCACCCTAATGCTACCAAGGTGATGATCCAAGCTTTTGTTAAGGTCGCTAGGGTAAACCAAGATTGCATCCTTACACCCTTTAATCTCGGCGTAAGTCACGACCTGAGAAATATCACTGTTGGCCGGTGTGTCTGGGCATTTGTATTTAGTATCAAGCACACAAAGTGTGCGGCCGGTCATCAGGTCACAGATCACAAGGTCAATAATGAAGTTTAGATGGTTTTCGTCTGAAAAGCTAACATTTGACTGAATTTGTAGAGAATAACCTTCGGGAAGGTGCCCCCGTAACCACTCTGCAACAAAAAGCTCATAAAGGTGAGCCATATCAATCAGAAATGGGAACATCGTATGGTCGCCAGAAGAATGCATTGGTCCAGATTGTTCCAAGAAGAAGCGGCACAAACCATGTAAAACTTCGTAATCTCCATTGAGCCGATTATAGAGCCGCCCGATGCAATCGAAGAAATTGAATTGCTGCAATGAGATGATACCTTGCAACCCGCGGTAACACTTGCGCACGACCGTCATCACTCCCCCTGAGCATAATCCACTTTGAGCGATACAGCGTAGAGTCCAAAGTAAAATGCGGTTTTCTTCGATATCCGCCGTGTGCTCTTCATAGTCACATTTCCGGTTAACCGCCCAAGGTCGGCACACCACATCACCTACATCCATACGACCGCGGACAAATCCAACAGCTTCACTTTGGGAGACATAGGACCGATAAAGCCCTTTTTGTTGTCGGTTGAGAATTCTCTTTGCTAGCACATTAACCAAACATTCATAAAACTCCTCCAGCGTCGCACAGTTGAAAGCACCATCCATCAATTTGAAGTCGAATTGGTAAGCGTACTTAATCATTCCAAATAAATTGGCCAAGCCAACCTTGGGGCGAAGGGCTAACCCCAGTTCAGTTGAGACCGGAATAAACCCGACATAGCCAAGGGATGTCAGCTTCCATTGATTGTTGGTTTGAAAGGAACACTGGATATCAAGTTTGCCTATATAGTTTTGCCATATAATCTTGGCCAAATCTTCAGACAACTCTTTGTTAGGAAGAAACTTTGGCTGGTATTCAAGCAGCTCAATTATCTGACGATTCATGCCAATACCTTCTGCTTAATTTTAACCCAACGGAAGGGCTCTAGCTTGTCTGGTTGGTCAAAGAAAAACTCCTCAAGGTAGGGTTCAATCTCAAGCTCCCAGATGTCACCTAGCTCGTTCTGCAAATCCGATCGGAGAAAGAAACTGATGCCAACTTGGTAATGCTTGTCGTTAATTATACTGTTCAGGCGCTTCAAAACTTGAATCAAACCAGCCGATGCAAACCCTGTCTTTTCATGGAATTTCTCGATTACGCCGTATTGAGGATAAAGCGGTATAAATGCAAACCTACGGCGCAAAGCATGATCGACTAAGGCAATGGAACGATCTGCAGTATTCATCGTACCGATAATGAGGACGTTTTTAGGAATTCGAAAAGTTGTACCACCAGCCAGCGCTATTTCCTGATTTCGATACTCAAGAAGAAACATCAATTCTCCAAAAACCCGTGAAAGATTTGCACGATTAATTTCATCAATAATTAGAACGCAAGCACCATTGCGCTCTGTGGCTTTTTTGCAGAAGTCCAAGAACCGTCCGGATACCAAAGGGTAAAATAGTCCACCCTCAGAGTTACTTTGCGGGCGAATTCCTTGAATGAAATCTTCATACGAATAAGCCGGATGAAACTGCACTAGTTCGAATACTCCATCACCACCACCGACTATATGTTTTGCCAGTTTTTCAGCAATGAAAGTTTTCCCAGTGCCAGGCGCCCCATAAACTATTCCCTGGCCTTTCCGATTGATACTACGAACCCATTGGCATAGAACATCTTCGGGAAAACCGCTCTCTACTGCGCATTGGGTCAATGAATAATCAGGCTGAATAAATAAATTATCCGATACATCAGAATCATCTTTTATAACCGTCTTGTTAATTTCAAGCGGTAAATTAAGATGTTTTTGTTGCCTCAAAAATTTTAGATATACTTGCAGGGCTGCGCTACAAAAATTATCACGCAAATAACTTTCAGGAATACCCAGAAATTGCCAAGGACTTTTACTACCGAGCCGAGTTTGCTCTAATACACACTCAAGAAATTCCTCCATGCGCTGGACTGAACTCACCTGCCAAATGTTTTCGCAATCTTCAAATCCCATGGGGACCTTCTTTACCATCTCTGACAATAAATCTAACGCCCGCAAGTAAGAGGAGACCTTGTTACTGTTCCTTGGAGTTTCATCTGTAAGGTAATTGCGAAAAAGTTCTTTAATGTTCGAAGCGTAATTAGCATTAATTTCCTCCTTCAGCCCCACCTTCTTAGCTATCATTTTCACAAAATTGCTATAAGGCGTAATGTTCGTTAGAGTTTTTATCGCCATCTTACTCTCCTCTGGCATCTCCAACACACCCTTTGCAAACCACTTCACCTTACGCACGTGTTTGTATTCCAGTCTCGTGTCATCAAAATTGTAATCGCCTAAGACAATGCCATATCCCAGAAGTTGTGTAGATCCCTTCTTGGCGAAAATAACATCCCCAACGTCGATATCTTGGAGGAATTGCCAACAAGCAAGCGTATCGTTTTTCTTATCTGAATTGTTTGGCCAAAGCTCCTGAAGCTTAAGCTTCATATCATTTTTCGTCTTAAATAGACGCAAATCACCCATTTGATCCCATTCAATCGCCATGATCTCATTCTGCTGAAATTCTAACCAAGCTTTAGCATATTCCCCTGGAGAGAATGTCCAATACTGGCACTGAGGAGACTCAATTTCCTCAATCGGGGATAACAACTGGCCTTCCGTTGCCAAAAGAAACAATGGAAATACTTTTGTAAACAAGTCAGTGATTTTATCAGCGATCTCTTTTACCGGCATCAAAACTGCCTGCTCCTTTGAAAGATAACTTGTGGCGGTGGGACCATAAAAACTATAGTCCATTATCCATTTATCGAATGAATTAGTTTGTAAAAGGGTTACACCTGAATTCTCGTAACCATACTTTCCATAAACAACCCCACAAGCAGCTAGGCTCTCGCCCAACTTCGCTGCGAGGTCTGCTGGCAACTCTTTCAATTTAGATTCAAATAGTTTCCGTGCCTCATTACCTAAATCAGCAACAGCAAACCCATAACTTAAACCATTATGATTTACCGTAATGATTAGTTGTGCCCCTTCTAAGCGCTTCCCACCTTTAGGATAAAATGCGCCCCACAAATAATCCCACGCCCCGCCCTGACCGTAATCATTCTTTGAAATACGAGCAAGAACGCCCTTATCCATTTCCAGCAATGGAACCATTTCTTCAGGCATTCGGTTAGCTACCGCCTGAAAGAGCTTTTCGAGCGGAGTTTCAAGGTGAGTCTCAAAAGCAACTTTGTGCTCTTGGTAAATTGCCTGCTTCGGATGCTCATGCAACAACATCAGCAACCTAAATGTCTCATCCGAAAATAGAGGAGCAGTGTCAGCCGTGTCCGTTAGAGGTTGCATTGTATTTGTGCTCTCTTATAACGAGATATGGTGCACGGCAAACCCAAGCCGCTTCCAATTCCCTTCGCCATAGTAATATAATCTACTTTTGCAACAAATCATCTTAACCAAACCTAGGGCCATGTACAGCGTTGTGTTTTAAATCCCAGATAGCTACTAAGATGAAGAAAAAAATGCCACAAACATAGGAAGCAAGAAGCAGAAAAACCAAGAGTTAAAAAAGTATATCCCTTAACAATTCGAAAAGCTCAGGATAGGGAAGCTCAGGATTTGAGTGGCGGCATTAAACAGAACGCCTAGTTGTGTTATTTTGCACTCTCAGAAAATGTTTTACGGTTAGTATATAATTAAAATAGAATCAAAAAATAACTGAAGTTATTATAAATACTTTTCCATAATCTAACCCGGTTTATTTTAAAGTTAAGACAATAAGTTCAGTCTGTTTTAAATAATTTGAAGGAAAATTATAAAAATAACAAAAATTTATTTAGCAAAATCAAACTTTACCGCGTTAATTTATTTGGAGTCTGCAGAGCGATCAATCAGCAGTATCTATTATGTGTTTAAAGTATACAAAGAAGCGGTAGCAGAAAAAATCGATACCCCTTATAGCATTATTAGCGACATGGTAGACATGGAGCTATTTACTCAAGATCCATCCAAGGTAATATCTTTCACCGATTTCATTTCCGGTCCGGTCGTAATAGACTAAGGGTACCTTCAAAATAATAACAAAACGAAAAATGTCGTTGTGGACATTATGCTTAACCTCTACTTTGCCTACATATTAACTAAAGAAAAGAAGCCATTCGTGGGAACTAACCCTCAGCTAAGATTTATTGACTCGCTCCTACTGTGAGAAGAAGTAAACAATATTAGGCAACATAAATTTGATGTATTGCTTTTGCAACAAGGGCGAAAATTCGGAATGAGGATTTTATTGGCTTCTCAGTACCTATCTCATTTCAAAACAAGCAACGAAGATTACCGAGAACCTCTTCTTACCTGATTCGTTCACAAAGTTCCCCAACTTAGCGTTAATGGCTTAGTCGGAAATGGATTTACGAATATTGATCAGTCTACTGTTGACCTAGTAAAAAGGTTGCCAAACCATCAAAAGCTTATAACAACCAAAAAAAAATAGCGGATAATCTGCAACTCCGTTTTCGAGTTGAAATAAAAACAATATGTAAAAAGAATTCTTTTCATTACCTAAAAAAATATAAAAATCAACGACTTTGGATGGTTTCATTGTAAAAACCATTTGGCAAAACAATTATCCTAAACTAACCTTTATTTCTATTTAATTTTTTATTGCTATCTAAAGATTTAGAATGTATAAAAAATTGGTTTAGTTATCAAAATGTCAGAGTATAACTAATATTATCACAATTATTTTTATGGCTATTTCTTAAGGCTTTTAAATGAACGATACACAGTTTGTTTGGAGTTTATGCCTGTACTATAACGAACAAAAAAAAATAGTACAAAATCAAAATGCAATTTTTTTTTGGGAAATTGATCTTCAGCCTTTTAACGTGGACCAAGAAGGGAGCAACAGAATATCCAGGGGACTGGCAAGCCTTATAAGGGATGACAATTTTACAAGTAAACATATGCCGGCTTTTCTTTGGTGGATCAGGACGAATGCAACACTATACACTTTAAATTCTTGGGCCGAATTAGTTGCCCCGCGCCTAGAAGATGCAATAAATTGCCAATATGGTTTAATCTACCACCAAGTAACAAAATATAACGGTCTATTTTCTAAAGCTTTTAAAGAATGGGCAGAAACAGAATTTTATAACGACATAAACAAATATGATTATTACCAATCAAATTCTGACTATAGAAGGTGGCGAGTCCACCTAATTAATTCAGAATGCCTCTTATCTCCTGCAAACGATGATATTTCAAGCAACTTTTTTGGAATGCCATTAGCAAATTTTCTGGATTTCAATGAAGAAAGCCTTGCTGAAAGATTCAATCAAAAAGCAGGCGCGGATCTTGATGATCTTTTACCTTTAAGAGATTGGTTTGTATACGCAGCAGGATTGCTAAAAAAAATAAGCGAATTTTTATATAATAATGAAAAAGCATACCCAACAAATCAAAATGAATTAATACAAAATATTGATCTATGCGGAAAGAGTGATTTTTATGGTTTCCCTTTGATCGCATCCAATAAACTTAAGGAACATGCAAAACATATTGATTTTACCGAACAACCAAACGCTTTAGTTAGGCTACCTGAAAAATTAAATTTTAAATGTTATCTGAATAACGAAAAACCTTCCTTTAAAGAAATTATTTATTCTTCTCAAAATGTTAACGGTAATTTCAAATTAAAGATTAGCAGTCAATCTGGATTTTCTAAAACGCTAGCCCCCATAGAATGCACTTTAAATTCATTAACTTTTGAAAATGTATTAGAAATACCTAATTGGAATGATGATTATAGCTTCCAAATCTATGACCAAAACAACCAAGTTGTTTTTTGTGCTAATAGAAGATGGCCTACCCCAGCACTGTTTATCAAAACAAATGAAAACAATTTTTGGAAACGGATTAAAAGGTCAGATATTAGTTCCTGTGAGATAACTGATAAATTCAAATTTTATCCTACAATTCCAAATGATTGGCCAACCATAACGCCCGCCAACGAATTCGGCATAGAAGAAAACGACGATAGATCATTTAACATTAAAACAAATACAAAACCATCACGCAAGGTAACCATAAGCTCTGGAGATTACAATTGGTCCCTGGTATATGCTGTTGAAGATGAATATGACATCAGAACCTCAATTATGCCCACCAAAATAAATGGCACATATAACAATCAAAACACACCAGTTTTTTTGTTAGGTGAAAATCCTAAAATATATATTTACTTTGATTTTAGAACAGCTACAAGCCAAAAAACTGTAGAAAACAAGATAGCCGAATTACATCTAAAAATTCAATTTATGGATATCGAGAATATAGAAGTTAATCTTAATGACCCAGCATATTTTACTAATAAGGCCATACAAACAATAGATAACATGAATTGGTGTTATACTTTTAAGTTGGTACTACCAACATTGCAAATAAACAATACTGAGCCAAAAAAGATTTCATTAAGTATTGCAGAAAAGAATCAACTTTTTTGGATCTTGCCATTCAACAAAATACAAAGCTCCCAAATAATTAATCCACAAACAAACTCAATCTCATTCACCTTAGAAAATGATCACGAGGTTGTTAATAGATCAAGCAATTACAGATGGCCAAGTGATTTTGTACCAGTAAACACGAATAAACTTAGATTACCTCTAGCTTGGCAGGAAAGCAATGGCCTTAAATGCAGTACGCAACTTGATTTTAAATTTAATGGCCTTTGGTATGTAGACCCTATGGGCAATGGTAAAAATAAACTAAACGTTTCAGAACTTGGGAAATTTTTAATAGATAATTATGGCTTTATTAAAATTTGTACAACAGGGCCAGATCCATTTTTGATAATCTCATCAAACAATGAAAAATTTAATGTAAAACTAGGACATCAAAATGATATAAATTTACAAAATGATTTTTTTAAAACATCAAAAGACTTTATTAATTTCATTAATAATCAACAAACCTCTTTTTTTAGCATTACATTAAATGATAATGAAACCGAAATAAATTCTGTCAATGTATCACTTTTGCCAATTATTGAAAATTTTTCAGCCACTATAAATAACAATTTTATAACTTGTGAAACTAAAGTAACACATGCAGCATACTCGCCTGAATACCTAATAAAAATTTCTCAAGAAAAGACTCAAATATCTATTTATAATTTAGATTTATCTATTAATGGAAAAATTCAAACAACTATCTATTCTAAGCCGATTGACTGCGCGAATATACACGGAAATATTGAACTCACCTTGGTTGATCGATCAGGGAATATTATCTCCGGACATATCCAAATTACTAAACCCCAAGGAAATCCTGATTTAATTAGTATTTTAGATGGCAATAATTTAGTGAATTACACAAATTTAAATGTTCAATGGTTAATAAACGAACTCAACAATTTAACATTAGAGCAATTAAGACCATTTGACTTTACCCATTTATTAAATCGTTTTAATCCTGGCTCAGATATTTATGATTTATTAGACCTTTTAGCAAATAATTCGTTTGGTTGGCCATACATTAAAAACTTTCATAACCCTGCTCGTTGGAATTTACAAACTAGCGTAGCATTAGCACCAAATGGAGTTGCTTTCATTGTGTTAGCTTGTGGTAAATTAGTTACAAAATACAGACATCAAGCACAACTTCATTGGTTAATTCGCAATGACTTATTAGCCTGGCAGACATTATGCGATTCTTTAGTGTCTAATAAATTGCCACAGCAAAATTGTATAACTGAACTTATAGCAATTATTTGGTAGTAATGACAATTAATTTAGACTTATAACGACAAAAGATCTAATATACTAAAATAGACTGTGTTTAAAATTTTTGTTTTCAACTGGGAATATAAATGACTTTTAAAGATGAGAATATAATCAATTCAACTGATTCAGATATTTTAGTTGAGGAGTTTATTCAAAAGTGTATTGGCCCTAATGCTCGAACACCAATATCAGAACTTTTAACTTTTGTTCAAAACAAATCTCAACATAAAGATGAAACCAAGAAAAAAGAATGGTCGTTGGGTTATGTCGGTAAAGTAATGGCCAAATTAAACATTGATTCAAAAGACTTTTGGTTATACCTCGTAACCTGCTTCCCCAAACCTCGCATTGTGAATCTTTTAAATGCTTTTGCCGAAACTTCAACTAAAGATGCAGTGATTAAATACCTTGGATTTTCACTTTCAAAATTTTTATTAAAAGAAAATGTTAGCCAGAAGAAAAAAAAGGATTCAGGGCAAGAAGAAATACCGTGGGATACACTGATTAAAATTGAACGGAGTTATTCAGTAAGTTTAATTTCAATTGCAGTTAATCTTTTTTCTTTTTCTGATGCTGAAAAAGATATACAAAAAAATCATGCTTGGGTTTCGATTTTGGCTGAATTTACTAATCAAGCAATTAAAAACACAAAATTTTCTGATCAGGAAGATGTTAAGGATTCAAATTGCAAAAAGATAATGAGTTTTTTGTCAATTTCTCCAAAAGAATGTGCTAATACTACCGTTCCTTTATTTTTAAGTTCTAAGGCTTATTTTAAAGATCATTTAAATTCTGAACTTCTACAAATTTCCAATTCGGAATTCGGCAAGGAGCTTTCTAAAAACTTTAATTTTCTTTTCCCTTCTGGCGGCAATCAAGAAAAAAAACCAAATTCAAACGAGACACCACCGCCACCCGTTCACAAAGATAGTCTTCAAGCATTGCCAGAAGATGTAGCACATAGCGTTAGGTATTTTGTCAATTATCTTAATAACCTAATTTCTGAAGGCAAAAACTTAAAAAATGAAAAATTAAAAGATTTAGCTGATAATGATAGATTAAGGTCTGAACTTGGCTCTACACAATCAGCAATTTCTAGAGTTCAGTCCCAGTTAGCTCAAGCTCAATTACATATAGATGAGCTCCAAGAAAAAGCAAATTACAAAGTTGACAAAGTAATTGTAAACGACCTGATGAAAACCATTGAAGCTTTAAAGGCAAACTTAGAAACTACTGGCGAAAAAGAAAAGGCCGCTATAACGCAAAGAGATGCTGCAATAAACGAACAAAAAGGATTGGAAGCGGAAATTGATCACTTGAAAAAAAAAGCTCCTTTAGAACGAGAATCCGCGATAAAAACTGAACTTGAAAAAATAAATAATCGAATTGTACTAGAATTTGAAGCTTTAAGTGAGTTCATGGCTTCACCTATGAGCAGTACGGTACCACCAAACATTAAGATTTGCTGGAATATTTTCGAAAACAAGCTTCGAAGCATTGCGGAATACATCTGATTCTTAAAATTTTTTATTCAAAAGGATTCCAAATGCCCATAGGAATAGATTTTGGTACCACTAACTCGGTGGCTACTTATGTAAATGAAAGCTGCAGATTTGTATCTACTATTTTTGATGAAAAGCCTATTCCCTCGCTTATTTCTGTAAACCGATCCAGAGAACCAGTTTATAAGTTTGGTAATGAAAATGGTGTGAGTGATGGACTCTTAGTCCGGGGGATCAAAAAATTTTTAGGTTATGAAAATCTTTTTCAAGTTGAAACTCATTCTTTAAAAGCACAAGATCTTTGTGCAAAATACTTAAAATGGCTTTTAAATCAACTGCCAAGGGCAGAGGCCCTTAATTTTTCCAATGAAGCAATCGTTTGTTCTGTCCCTGTAAAATATGGTGAAAAATATAGACAAAGACTTCGTCTTGCATTTAACAGTATAGGTGTAGAAAAGGTCAAATTTATTTACGAACCAACTGCTGCAGCAATTCGTGCTCTCCATCATCATAATGCTTTTGAAAACCCAAAAGATTTTATGGGAAATATTTTGGTCTTAGATTGGGGCGGGGGAACTATTGATATCTCCATCTTATCTCTCAAGGAAGACGGCTCAGTTGAAGATATTAACACAGAAGCTGTAGCACATTCTCTTGGTGGATCCGACATGGACGAATGGCTACTGAAGGATGCAGTCAAACACGACCAGTCAACTGCAGATTGGCTTGACTCACTAAATAGGTCTAACAAATCTCGTGCACTAATTGCAGCGGAGTCTGCAAAGATAAATATATTGTCTAGACATAACAATTTAAATGTTGACCTTTACTTAAATGAAAAAAACGTCTCTATCACCCGAGATTCCGTGGGGGCATGCGTTGATTATTTTGCTGGCCAAATAAACCATTATGCAATGCAGGCGGTTAAAGCGGCTGGACTTTCTGTTGAAGATATCAAATATCGTATTTTTATAGGTGGCCCTTTCGCTTCCCCAAAAATCTCAAACCACAAGGTTTTCACTTCCTGGACTAACGCTAGACCATTAACTATTCCTACAGGGGTGCAGTTTGCGACCGCAGAAGGGTGTGCCTTGTTGGCGCTTAGAGGATTTAACGCAGAAATCGCTTGTGATTTTGGGGTCCTTCAAGAAAACAATTCGTTTTTCCCTTGCGTTAGTTACGGTATGGCTTTTCCAACAAACAATTTAATAAATAATACTCAAAAATTCCGTTTTGATATGAAAGACTTATCTTGCCCAGAAGCTGTTTTTTGCCTTGGCAGAACTGCAGGCAAACGGGAAAAATTAACATACATTCCAAAAAATACTTTAAGTGTTCCAGTTTACCACGAAATAATTAATAATCAAAACAGTCGAAGGGTATATCCTTTTAAACCTACACTCTCGGTTGACTTGACTCAAGATTTGCTTCTAAAAGTTAGTGCAATTGGGCGAATTCAAGACGACAATAATTTTTACTCAAAAACTGAATCGATTGAAGTTGATAATATTCCAATAAAAGTAAAACTAGGGTAACTGATCGTGATTGACATACCTTTGAACACACAGAAATCTAATTTGAATGCAAGATTTAATGTATTTGCTTCCAACAGTATTATTGACCCAGAAATCATTATACCACTTCTTGATCGCTACGAATTTGAGATCTATAAGCAAGTTTTTTGGCAATTAGGTGGGATTCAACAATTTATGCTACCGGAGCATCATTGCATCTGGGCTGACGTTTGCGGTGTTAATAACCAAAACCCCCCAGATGGTTTTAATTTAATTGAGCAATCTTTTAAACGCCACAGAAATACCTTTTCAGCTAACACAAATTTGACTGCCGAAGATAACACTATTCCGGGTATTATTAATATTCAGAATGCACCAGTTCCGAACCAAAATGTTGTCAGAAATATAACCCCTATTACGACCGAAGATCCCCAAAGCTTGGTAATAAATGCTGAAAAATTTCATAAAGCCCTAGTCCTTGCATCTGCTGGCACCGGAAAAACTTATTCAGTAGTACAGAGACTCTTGTATTTAGCCAAACTAAACCACGGCAACCTTGATCATGTCCTTGTTATAAGTTTCTCAAGGACTGCGAGGCAAGAACTTAGAAAAAGAGTTTCAGAAGGGCTTCGAAATACAAATCAAAATATTGGGAATTTACCAAATATCAGAACACTCGATTCGCTTACCGCTAATTTACTTAACAACCAAATTAATCAGGGTGATCATCAAGATTCCATTCGCCAATTAATTTCATTGTTAAAGGAAGGAAACGCAGGCAACCACATTGCAAATGCAATACTTCAGCCTTACAAATATCTTATCGTAGATGAGGTTCAAGACTTAGTTGGGGATAGGGCGGAACTAGTTGTTGAGCTTGTCAAACAATTAGAATTAGTTAATGGCGACAATTTCGGATTGCTTTTATTAGGTGATTTAAGGCAAGCCATATTTGATTGGCAATTGTCACACACGAACAATAGTTCCGATAAAAGAACACCGTTTTGGTTGATTAGTCAGTTAAAAGAATGTTTGAGCACAGAACTGCAATCGATTGAGTTTACTACGAGTTGGCGTTTTAATAATGAATCTATGAAACACTTTGTTGAAAAATTAAAAAATGCAATGGACACTTCAAATGCTGAACCTGGCGAACACCCTAATCTTCATAATCTTTCTGAATTATTAATCGATACCAGAAATATTTCATCTGTCGAAGATGTTTTCCGTCTTAAACAAATTACAAACCAAGATCCTAATTCAAAATTCGCTTTGCTTGTTCGTACGGTTTACGAAGTTACCGCATTGGAGTCCGTATTACGGGAAAGCGAGATTCTTATAAAACCTGTTTTTGCAGGGTCTGGATCGGGTTATCCTGGCTGGATTGGCAAGTTTTTTTTGAATTCAGATAATGCAATAGTAGAAAAAATTTATTTTAATAACTTATACAACCAATGTTTTATTGGTTACCTAAATATTGTACCTTCGACTGAAGAAGCTTGGGAGTATTTTTCTGATTTTATCGATAATAATATTTTGCATAAACAAAACATGATTTCTCAAATGATCATAAATAAAGATGAACCTAGTGAACTTCGGATGGCGCCCAAATCTGGTGAGTTATGGGTTTCAACCGTTCACCAAGCCAAGGGACGAGAATTTGATACCGTTATTTTGCATTCAAAGAAAAACGGGTCCTTGGCCGCCCCTTCAGAAGATGAAGAAGCAAGGGTGGCATTTGTTGCAGCAACACGGGCAAAGTCGAAAATCTATAGAACAAGATTTGGTGGTGCCGACTGGAAACTTAATGGGATAAATTGGGCTAAGGGAGCCAAAGATGGGTCGTTGCCATTTAATAACCCAGATTGGTTAAGATGGATTAATAATGACCTGCTTTGGGATATGTTTATCAATAAACAATCATTGCAGCTTCAATTTAATAACCAAAACGATTGGGTTCTTACTGCCAACAATGCTCCAAATTTGGTAAAAGTATCTAAGCATTTAGATGGCGAAATAAACAAGTATATTCAAGACAAATTTGCTCACGATATCTCACTTAATCCAATTTATAATGTTCGAATTCTTGATTTGCGAAGCCGTCTGTCTCCCGATCAGACTACAATTTATCATACCCCGATCCTCAGCACAGAATTACAACATATAAAGTTTTTGGGAGAATCTAATTATGCCAAATAATGCACGAAATCAACTTGTTCAGGGATTCGATGAATGGATTGTTGGGCCAGTTTCCAAATTTGAAGAACTTCATGATTATCCGGCCTTGGTATATGTGAGCGGAATGCTTTTCCCAAGGGAAACCAACATGGATGAGGAACAAAATGACGAAGATAACTCACCTCAAGATAAAACTGATTCTGATTTTGGAATAGAGGGAATCCCAACGCTTGTAAATTGCATGAAGCCTTCTGCCGCAGGATTTACATTTGAAGTAAAACCGCAAACGGATTCTGTTAACCTTTCTGGTAGCTTTGGGCTTTATATTCCAAGGGTCCGAATCCATAACGATATTCCAGTTATTCCAAATCCTTTTGATGGAAATCCAGCTCCGGTAAGCCCTAAGGGGGCAACTACCCCAAAGACATCTTGGCACCGTGTTCATGTTGGATTTTCCAAAGTAATCCCTGTAAAAGGTCATACTAATGAATTCTTTGAAATTTTCACTTTAAACCCGGATATTTTTGCTTCACCAATTCTCTCACTTACAGAAAAAGAATCATCAGAAATACAGTTCCTATTAAAGGAAGTATGCATCGATATTAGAAGGCATGAAAACCAAATTACCTTAACCTTGGTAAACCAGATAGACTTAGGTCCTCGAATTAATGCTATGAAAAATTCTGAACCTCAAGAGTTTAATCATTGGTTTGTTAATGAAAATATAGACTCTTCCCTTCCTCCAGAACAAATGATTAACTGCCGTAGTGGCCGAGAAATTCTAGAAAAGGCTTCCCTTTTTCAAGTCCATATGGAAGTTAATAAAGATGATAGTACTTACCCCTTCGTTGAGGCTGCATTAGATCATATTCCAGAGGGGGACGAAGACTTATATGAACATTTGCTGCTTTATAGGGAATCGCGTGAGATTTCGACAGGCCATGGTTGTGGTACAAACTGGTCTTTGCCTAGTGCAGATGGAAAATCCTTTGGGAAAGTTGAGACAGCATTTATTCCAAGACACGAAGTATTAGGCCTTCATTATAAGATTTCGGACTTTGCTGGTTCCAAGGATGCAATATTAGATGCATTGCCTGAGAAGTATAGGGGCGCAAAAGGAATATTTGACCCAGAATCGATTTTTATAATTGAAAAGCTTGCTGGTGACCAAGGTGCAAGCGGTACTGATAATGATTACATAATTGGGGCTTGCAATGGGCTTTGTAATGCTTATGAATCTTGGGTGAATACAAAGGAAGATGAGATAGATTCCGCAGTTGCCGGAATTCGATCACAAAATAAAGATATCCGGGAAAAGGTAAGGGAGATTGCTAAAAGGAATATTGCCCTATGCAGGGAAGTAATTCTAAGGATGCGAAACGGCATCGCTACCTTGAATAATACTGCTGACGACAAACCAATGAAAGCATTTAAACTTGCAAACTTAGCAATGGATATGCAAGCTAAATGCGACCCTTCAAAACCAAGCCCAACATGGAGGCCGTTTCAATTGGCATTCATGTTAATGTCTGTCAACTCATTAACGAATCCTAGACATAGGCTCTATCCAGAAAAACCAGAATCCAATATAAATCCTAGGGAGCGTGATTTGATGGATTTGATTTGGTTCCCCACAGGAGGCGGTAAAACAGAGGCTTATCTTGCAGTTACTGCGCTTGTATTACTTCACAGGAGACTAAGATACAATACCCCTGATGAAGGTGCTGGTGTAAGCGTAATTACACGCTATACATTGCGACTACTTACCAGTCAACAATTCGATAGAGCAGCCCGCCTTATGTGCGCCCTTGAGCTTATAAGGCGAGGGAATTTGGGATTACTTGGAAAAAAACGGTTTAATATAGGCCTTTTCGTCGGAGGCGATTCCACACCTAATAAATTTAAAAACGATGGGGATATTAATGTAGACCCAAATTCGTATAAACCCGGCGCATGGAAAGTAATCGAAGAAATCAAGAACAGTCCAACTAATCCCCAAGGAACCAAAGGTACTGATGTTCGTCATTTAAGAAAGTGCCCGTGGTGCAGCACAATACTTCGCTGCGATAATCAGGACTGTGATTATATTGTATATAACCAAAACAATGAGGTTGTTAGTCTTGCAAATAGAAATTCATTAAGCGATGAATGTAGCCTTGTTTTTTATTGTTCAGGCAGCATAAATAATATCCTTTGCCCTTTTAACAACAAAAAAAATCATAATCCAGACCATGGGATGGGAATTCCCGTCCAAATTGTTGATGACGAGATATTGAGGGCCCCTCCCTCAGTAATAATTGGCACCGTGGATAAATTTGCAAGATTAACATGGGTACCAAGGACAAAAAGTTTGTTTGGTAGGAATATTGATGGAACAAGAAGGTATCCAAGTCCAGACCTAATCATACAAGACGAATTACATTTGATTAGTGGCCCACTAGGCACCATTGTTGGAATTTACGAGGCTGCTATAGATACGATTGCTACAAGTGATGATCCTAATTTTGGCAGGCCAAAGGTAATAGGATCCACAGCAACTATTCGCCGGGCAAGAGAACAAATACTTGCCTTGTATGACAGGGAAGTAAAGCAATTTCCGCCGCCAGTATTAACTGCTGGGGATTCATTTTTTGCAACAACCGACAAATTAAAACTAGGCAGGCTATATCTCGGCTTCATGGCGCCAGCACAATCAGGAAAAGTAGCATTCCAAAAAAGTGCAGGAGCATTACTTCAGATCCAAAAAGAACTTGATCCCATTGCACGAGATGCATTTTTCACTTTGGTTGCCTATTTTAACAGCTTAAGAGAATTATCTGGTGCAAGTATCTTGTCTCAAGATAATCTAACCCCTTACATGGAAACCCTTGGTAATAGTCGTAGTAGAATCAAGGGAAGTTTAAAAATAAAACAAGAACAAATGCTTCCAGTGGAGTTAACATCCCGAATGAATGCGGGTGAAATTACATCAATCTTAGAGAGGCTAAGCGAAACAGAGTTTATTCCAAAATCAACAACTAATTTCAATGCTAATTCAGTTCGCCTGCTTCTTGCAACCAACATGATTTCTGTGGGCGTTGATGTTCCTAGGCTTGGCTTGATGCTTGTAAACGGAATGCCAAAAAACACATCAGAATATATTCAAGCTACGAGCCGAGTCGGTAGAAATGGACCTGGATTGGTTGTTAGCATTTGCGGTTGGACAAAATCACGGGATCGATCTCATTATGAAAAATTTAAGCAATATCATCAGTCTTATTATCGATCCGTCGAAGCTACGAGTGTTACACCATGGACTTCCCCAGTGAGAGATTCCGCTCTAGGTGCAGTCATGGTCACTCTTCTGAGGCATTTGCATGCGCCTAGCACGCTAATACCCCCAACAAATCAAATAATAACAAACGAGTTTAAAGCTCTTTCATTGAAATTGTTGGAAAGAATTGAAAGGGCAGACCCTGAAGAAAAAAAACCTTCACTAGAATTCATAGAATCCTTAGTAGAACAATCTGGTTACTGGAGACAAGCATTTATTGACAACTGCAAATATGGAAGCGGTTACCACTCCAATTCATCGTGCATGTTAAGGACGCCAGAATCCCAAAATCAAAATACATCGGGTCTTATACCAGCAGCAAATTCAATGCGTGACCTAGAGCCTTCAACTAAATATAAATTGAAAATACCAAATTTATAACGGCTGATATGATAAAGAGTTTTTTTTACCAGCACAAAACTAGGAGATTAAAGAATGGCAAGAAGTAATCTTGGAGAAATACGCCAAAGCCAAGCAATGTCTACTTTTGGAGTCGGATCTATAGCAGATTTTGTTACAGGAACGTTCATGCCTTTGGGTTTAGACTACTGGGAAAACCTTCTACCTAATCAAAAAATCTTTGAGCCTGACTTAGAGGCTTTCCTTGGAGTAAATTTTTTACGGTCACCCCCTATTGAAGATAGCCAGTCTCTACCTGCCACAAGGTTTCCCAAGTGGCTTATCTGCTCAAATCCAAAATGCAGAACCATGGGCATTGCCAGAGAAATAATTGTAGATAATCAAGGGAACCAATTGCCCAACAATTACAATAGCCCAGACATTGCATTTCAAAGCATTGATGGCAAAAACGCTGAGTGTCTTAGATGTAGTGTCCCTAAAAATCGACATGTTGGCATACCAGCTAGATTAGTTGTTGTTTGCTGCGACGACCCACAGCAGCCGCAAGCTCATTCAGGGCATATTGACGATTTTCCTTGGCAATGGTGGTGCCACGGCAGAGAATATCCTGATTTAAAAGGGGCCACTAATCATCATTTAAGATTAATAGAAGGTGATGGTTTGTCGTTCCAAAACATTAGGGTCTCTTGCAAATGTGGAATGTCTCAAAGTTTGCAAGGTGTATTTGGCGAAAAACTACTTGGCTACACATGCAAAGGAAAATCACCATGGCTAAGTTCACAACCAAACGATTGCACCCATGATGTACGGGTAATCCAGCGTGGCGCTACCAGCTTGCACGCACCGGTAGTATTAACTTATATTTCAATTCCTCCATTCACGGAAGAGCTTGGAAAAACATTAGCTATTTATCGGGAAGATTTTCTCGATAAATGGATAGATAATGCCTACACACTTTCTCAAAATAACATTCCACCACTAAATGATGATAAAAAATTAGAGTGGATAAATAATAAATACGATGCTTTAATAAAACCAAAGCTTGCCGGGTTGGCTCATGATAGAAATCAAGCAATTAATATTCTTAAAAATATCATCGAAAATCCCCACCAAGACCAAGCCTATACTGGATCTGATTCTTCTAGCCGAAAATCTAGCGAATACATCGAATTATCAAAGGAAAATGGGAGCGCACGCGCTGATTTTCAGACTAAATTCAGCCCCAACACGCACAGCCTTTTTCCTCATAATTCCATGGAAGGGGTTGTAAAAGTACACCGATTGAGGGAAGTTTCGGCCATGCTTGGCTTTCGCCGTGAAACAGGAGGAGCTTCAATAAATTTGTTTAGAATTACTGATCAACCGATTGCACCAATTTTCCTTCCTGGCGGAAGTGCAGCAAGGCAAAACAACCCCGCAAAGCCAAGTTGGCTACCAGCAATTGATCTTCGTGGGGAAGGCTTGTTTTTCAGGCTAAATAAAGAAAGGCTAGACAAGTTCTTGAAATACAAAGTTGAATCAAAAAATAATCGCTTGAATGAGCTTTTCAATAGAATTTGTTTAGCTAATCCAAATAGTTTTCAAGATAAACATATACTTGCAAAAACGATAGTAATTCACACTTTGAGCCACCTTTTAATCAGGCAACTTACGGTCTCATGCGGCTATTCCTCGGCAAGCCTAAAAGAAAGGCTTTATGCTGACACCGATGATTGCGGACTTTTAATTTACACCTCCACCCCTGGAGCCGATGGAACGAGGGGTGGTTTAGTGCGAATGGGGGAAAGAGCTAGACTTCAGCCGATCGTAGAATCAGCGATAGAAAATGCTAGGTGGTGTTCTGCAGATCCCATTTGTTGTACAAGTCTCGGGCAAGGGGCAGATGGTATGAACCTTGCAGCATGCCATGGATGTGCACTTGTGCCCGAAACATCTTGCGAATTACACAACAAAATCTTGGACCGGGCAATGTTAGTTTGCCCACGAGGAATGGAAAAATTAGGATTGGGGTACTTTGATGATTTTTAGCCTCCGCATTTTTATAATTACCAAATAATAAATCAAAAAGGGCAAATCATGGCCATAAATATTTTTCCAAGCATAGATGATGGCAAACCAGAATGGGCAGCAGCAAACCGACTGCGTAATAAGTTAATGCAAGATTGGAAGTTAACAGGCGAGACACCTCCCCAACGGGAATGTGTAGATATTCATGCCAACTTAAGAATTCCAACCCGCAACAATAGTATATCCAATTTTGACATATTGCTTGTTATTGACTTTGCTCCAGGCCATGCAAGGGAATTTTATTTTGAAAATCACCTTTACATAGTAACAAGCCTAATAACCGTTATAGAACACAAATCCCATTCCCCTGATGGCGTTCGATATACAAAGACTGGGTCGGTTGAAGTTCGATATGGCAACAACTGGGAAAATGCCACGGAAAAAAATGAAGCTCAAAAGTATGCACTCCTAAACTATTTTGCAGCAACGCCAGAAATCATGGGTAATTCCTCAGCCCCCCCTTGGATTTCAAACTTGGTTTGGCTTGAAAATGTAATTATTGAAAATGAACCATATTTATCGAATGCCCCCCATAAAATTATTGGCAGTGACATGAATATGAACAAATTCATGGAAAGAATATTTAATGATCACCCCAGAAAAGGAAATCGGATTTATGCAACAGACCAAAATTTCATGGTTGTTCGGCTGCGAAATAATTTACAAAAGCTTTTCACTCCAACCATGCTTGATCTTAGGCGAATGAACCTTCTAAAAGACCCGAAATTTCTTGAAAACGATAATTGTTCGATGATATATAGGGGACATGGTGGAACTGGAAAAACTATTGGCCTTATAAAAAAAGCAATTGATTCACACACTCAAAGGAATAGGGTCCTGTTTTTATCCTTCAACAAGATGCTTATTTTTGAAGTCAGAAGATTAATTTCTATTTTGAACCTTGACCATGATGAAAATTTTGAAATTTCTACTATTTCAGCTTGGATAAGAACCTTGCTTATGACGACAGGACTTTTAGAAAAAGACGAAAACTTGTTTAAAAATTCAAATACCTATGAAAATAAATGTAATGAACTTTCAAAGGATGATTGGATTCAACTTCTTCAAGGTGAAATAAGTATCCAGAAATCAATAAATTTTCAAATTGTATGTATTGACGAGGCCCAAGATGTCCCAGAATATGAAAAACTCATAATCAAAAAGTTATTTAAAAATGCAAGAATCCTAATAGCTGATGGAATCGGCCAATTTGTCAGGGGAATCCCTGCTACAAATTGGAAAGAAGATGGTCAATTTGAAACAAAAAATTTAAATGTATGCCACAGGCTTAAAAAAAACTTGGCCACCTTTGCTAACTCCTTTGCCCAACGGCTTGGTTTTAATGATTGGAAAGTAGAAGCAAATGAACAAGCTTTAGGAGGAAAAGTTTTTATTTGCTATGGAAATCAAAGGGAAAGTTTGCGAGAGCTTTTGCCAAAAATTTATGCTGACAATACACAGCAGGGCAATTGCCCACTCGACTTGCTGCATTGCATTAACAACAACTTGTACCATGAGCATCCTTACAACAATACATATTTAAACGAGTTAAAAGAACTTGGCTTTGACTTGTGGGACGGTATTGAATCCCAAGACAACTTGCAAATAATGAAAGATAATTTAGCCAGACTTGTCACATTAGACCAATGCAGGGGTTTGGAGGGTTGGGCCGTCGTTGCAGTTGGACTAGATAAATTCTTTGAAAGAAAACTAGCCCAAGCCCAAACCATAATTCAAGATGTAAATTACGCTCAGCAAGCATATAAAAGATTTGCTGCTAATTTCTTAATGATTGTTCTTACAAGGGCAATGGATACCATTGTCTTGCAAATTGATGATGAAAATTCAACTTTGGGATTAATAACCCAAAAACTCGCTGAGGACTTTCGTGATTTCGTGGAGATAAAACGATAGAAATGAAATTATAACAAAGTATTTATTGTATTATAAATTTACTGAGAATAAAAAATAACAGTATTACTAACTTATTCCAAAAACTTAAGTTGTAAATTTGTAAAACAAAATAACAATTTAAAGCTTCTATTGTATTTTAATTTTATTAAAGCTCACCTTTTCTAGCATATAAAAACTGTTACTGTAGGTACAATTAATAATTTCTTTAACTCTTTAAGAATCCATTGGTCAACATGGCAAAAAAACTTATTACATGCATTGATTTGTTTTCTGGCTGCGGTGGATTATCTCTGGGCCTAGAGCAAGCTGGTTTTCACCCACTTCTATCTTGCGAGATTAACCCATCGGCTGCTGAAACCTATATCGCAAATCGTTCCCACCTTGATTTTTTCCCGGTTGCTGACATTTATAACCTAACCGACAGGGATTTAGGACATCTTTTGAAATATTGGGACTATAAGGCTGGAGTCAAAGATGTTGACTTAGTTTGTGGGGGCCCACCCTGCCAAGGGTATTCAGGCATTGGCCACCGCAGGACATTCAAGCTTTCAAAGGAGGAAATCCCATCAAACCACCTTTACCAAGAAATGATACGAGTGATTTCAAAGATCAAACCAAAGATTTTTCTTTTTGAAAATGTCAGGGGACTATTAACCTCACGATGGAGCCCGGAAGGTGTAAAAGGCGAAATATTCCGTGAAGTCCTTGGAGCTTTTCAAAAAATAAATGGATACATAGTAAAATGGGACATGGTTTTTGCAAAAGACTATGGTGTACCCCAAAATCGACCTAGAGTTCTAATGGTTGGAATAAGAGAAGACATCTTTGCAGGATATAAATGCAAAAATGACAAGTTATTTGCTGAAGGCTCTATTTCTGCATTGGAAGAAGGTTTCCTTCCCTTGCCATATGGAAAACCACCTGGAATCAAGGAATTGCTATCAGACCTTGTTGACCCAAAATACCCAAAAGGCTCCTCTGATTTATATTTTTCGGATGCCCAAAATGAAACCCAAGAGAAATTACGCACCACCCAAAGTGGGAAACTTATGTGTAAGGGAGATCCATTACTAGATCATGTGTACTCATCTCATTCTGAACACATTGTCAAAAAATTTGCACATATGATTAAAAATGATGGCGAAATACCAGATGAGTTTAAAACTAAAAAATTTGCCCAGCGAGTTCTTCCAGAAACTTGGGATAAAAAAGGACCGAATATAACTGCAACTTCCCTTGCTGATGATTTTGTACATTACTCCCAGCCAAGGTCACTCACCGTTCGGGAATGGGCAAGAATTCAGGGCTTTCCAGACTGGTATCTATTCAGGGGGCCTAGAACTACTGGAGGTAGGCGAAGAGCTGGTGACCCTAGCATTGACAACTGGGACAGGGAGGTACCCAAGTACACACAAATTGGGAATGCTGTACCGGTAGAACTCGGGAGGAAACTTGGCCTGCATTTTCTAAAAATTCTGAATGGTACTACCGATGCCAACCCGTGAACTTAGCCTGCCAGAAAAAGAAGGATTAAAATTCTTGCATGACCAAGGGATTGTATCAGCTTTGCTTCATGTAACTGAAACAGGACTTGAAAAATCGATCTTAGATGCAACCAGACAAATACGAAAGTTGTTTTTTGACTCCGGTTTTCATGATTACGAAAAACAAGGGCAAGGCCAAGACAACAAATTAATTGTATCAGGAAAATTCATTTCCCATGAAATCATTCAGCAAACAAAAGTTTCTCTATATAGGCCAATAACTAAGGTTGGCGATCCTAGAATATGGCCTACCGGCCTAAAAAACCATGCGTCATGTGGAGATGTGATTGCTGTCTTTATACTAGGAAAAGAATGCTGCTTCACAAACCTCACAAGGCTTTGCCCAAAAAACAAAAAAAACACCTTTGAAAATTCATTATTACAGTCTCTTCTCACCGGGAATTCATTGCTGCATAATCCAGCCGCAAATGAACTATTAAAAAACTTAAAACAACTAGCCTCAATCGGCCCAATCAAGGCAATATGCAAAGGCCCAACAGCGATTGGCCGTTCTTTGGAAAACGCATTAGGGATCGAGATGAATTCTTCCCAACTACCAGATTTCAAAGGCATCGAAATCAAAGCTTTCAGGGAATTAATAAATAATTCTAAAGGCACCAGAGTGACTTTGTTTGCGTGTGTACCTGATTGGAATTTGAGTTTTCTTAAAGGAAGTAAGGATATCTTAGAATCTTTTGGATATGCACGAGGAAAAGATTTCAAACTTTATTGCACAGTTGGACTTGGTAAGCCTAATTCCCAAGGATTAGTCTTAGCCCTAGACGATGCAAAAGGATGGCTTAGAGAAAATAGTACCAGCAAACAATTCCCGCAGGTAGCAGTTTGGCCACTGGAAAAACTAGAGGACAAATTATGCTCCAAGCACAAAGAAACTTTTTGGATAAAAGCAACAAGTTTCCAGTCACATGGCTCCGAGTATTTCAAAATACTATCTGCAACACACACCAAGGGGCCAAATGTGTTTCAATTAGAAAGATTATTGTTAAGAAATGAAATCACTGTTGACCATTTGATCAAAAAAAATATCGCAGGGATAGTAAAAGAAAAAGGCCCTCTTTTTAAAATCCAAAGAAAATTTATACCTGATTTATTCCTTGGAAAACCAGTAGTACATTCTTTTGAATCCTAAAACATGAATAAAACAAATTATTTTCCGTTATTAAAACCCAAGGAATGAATGTCCTAGATTAAATCCAAGAGCAACAAAAAACTGAGATTGCCTTTGTAATTTTCCAAAACAAAAAAAAATGACAGGCAAGCATCTTGTAATACCTCTAGGCTAGCTAATTGGAAACCCACTGACTCGCTGTTTAAAATTTGGTTTTTAAACCCAGTGTCTGCGTAGCCTTTGGTTCCTCTTGTCCTACCATGATGTTTTTTCCAAGAGTTTAGGGAAACGCAGTGGTAACACCATACCCAAAAAAGGATAGCCACTACAGTCTTACCTTTATTAGGGGCGGGATAAATATATACTTCAAAATATATAAATTCACATGGAATATGATAAAAATTTTGAGTGCTTTCTTAATAACAGAGACAATACTTCGCGTCGTTAGATTCCGTCTCTAGAATAATTCTTACTATAGAAATTTCTAATTCTTAATTAGGGTCGATAAATTGCCGGCAATACAAAATTAAAAATATGGATAAGAATAATATTAATTGCAATAGACTCCGGAAAACTTTTACATTAAATATATTATTTAACTTTATCCACAGAGGTGAAAGATGAAATTAGAAGAAGTGAAAGAAGACTTAGGCCAAGATGTAAGCCTTGAGATGGTGTTAATCCCTGCAGGAACATTCGTGATGGGATCACCTGAATCAGAAGAAGACCGAAATGATGATGAAGTGCAGCATTTAGTAACTCTAACGAAACCCTATTACATGGGTAAATATGAAGTGACACAGGAACAGTGGGAAGCAATTATGGGGAAGAACCCAAGTCAAATCAAAGGGACTAACTTCCCAGTAACGGATGTATCATGGAATGATTGCCAGAAGTTTATTAAGAAGCTAAATAAGATAACCGAGGGTGGTTATCGGTTGCCAACCGAGGCAGAGTGGGAATATGCATGCAGGGCGGGAACAACTACAGCGTATTCTTTTGGAGGCAGTTTAGCGGAAAACGATGCGAATATTATAGGGGAAAGGATAAAATCAGTAGGGAGTTACAAGCCTAATGCATTTGGCCTTTATGACATGCATGGGAATGTATTTGAGATGTGTGAGGATTGGTATGCAGAATATCCCACGGGTGTGATAATAGACCCGAAGGGGCCGGCGAAGGGAAAAAATCATATAGTTCGGGGCGGAGCAGTTCGGCTTATATCTTGTATTGCTCGTTCTTCCAATAGGGAAAAGGGTGGCGGGCCTAATCAAACAGACTACACTATGGGGTTTCGTTTGGCGAGAACAATTACTACTTAGTAATTTTATGATGATATCCTGATGAAACCAATAACTATTTTCGCTTGAGAATACTATGGCTGGGCAATCATACCCCTTATTTATTCAAGGCTCTTGATGCGGTTGAAGAATCAAGAAGCTTCAAAACTTTGATGTTTGTTGATATTTGTGTTCGCCCCTCAGGAAGAACAAAAGGATTCAAAGGGAGTGCTTTTAAAAATCTAGTCGGCGAGCAACGCTATTGAACGATGCCAAAACTGGGACACAAACGAATTATCAACGGTTCAACACAGAAATTTCGTTGGGTTCAACACAGCCCTTCCAGATGATCAAGGCCACGAACTCATCGGAAAAACCTAGGAGCGCATCTATGTCACGGCCACTGCTTCCACTAAAAATTATGTATTAAATACTGCGAATATCTCCTTTAGCCATCTGCTCGTTGTAATCGCGTTAGCGATGCACATCCGCAGATTGCCCTACCACGGTTGGCCAACAATGACCAGATTATTGCCTAGGATGACATGGCGCCGCGAATGTTGGGTTTGTTATCGCAGTTCCAGCCGCCGACATCCCAGCCAATAAAAAATGAAAGTGATTTGGCGTCAGACTTCATACCATTCTTATCCTTTCATTTAATAATTTCTATATCATTGCCTGCTTGAGGGTGCGGTTCTTACATACTGCGGTTCTGGTATTACATCTGCAAAATTGTTCATTGGTGCCCTTTCCAATGTTGCTCGATTTTCCAAAGTGGCTCATTTACTGGTAGTGAACTGCGGATCAGGGCTATCACTTCTTCATAGGTGGAAGAATCAAATTTTGACCATCGGGCATTCCGGAAGTGTCGCCATTGTTTTGCGTTGCCGCCGTAATTCACCGCAGCAAGTTTCTGCAACAAAACTTCATCAATCGGCGGGTGCAACATCTGTACTCTATTATCGGCGTGATGACCCCCACAAACAAATCGCATTTTCAAGTAGCAATTAATAAGCTTTGCTGCAATACCATGCGTGAAGGTGAGTTCTTCTTTTGCAGCGGCTGCAATTATGTCCTTACGCCATTTCCGGTGTTTTGCATCTAATGCAGAGGGTGCAGGCAACTGGCTAGGACTGAAAAAAGAAGGAACGAATCCGCTTTTCTCAAGAATCGTAACACCGGCACGAACTTTGAACCTACACAAAGGACTGGCAGAAGCTGAGCTTGATGCAGCCCATGCAGCAAAACGATGATGATGTTCTTCAATAGTGTAATGCATAATCAGATAAGCCTCGTTCTTCCATACAACAATCCCGCAATCATAGCCTGCATGGTTGCGCGTGGCTTACCCCGTATGAGAGTGTGCCACTATTCCATTTTTTCAATTTTTATAGTATCGTCATTTCGCCCATGTGTTTAATAAATCCTTAGCGAATACACTCATTTAGCAACAATCCGTCGAAACGCAACTGCTTCACTTTGCAACCCAAGGCTCGTGCTAGCACCTTGATGGATTTTCGTGGATGAATTGGGCGCTCGATATTTACGATGGTGCTTTTAGAATTCCCGTCCCGACCAAACTCCGTATGCAAAACATTGCAAAGCGGGGAGACGAGGACGGGTTTTGCTTTCCCTGTTGCCGGTCACTTTCCCTGCAGCCGATCATGGAACCACTGGAGAATCTCTTTCCTCGCGGGCTCGATCACGTCGCGATGCCCCTTCCCCTCATACCAAGAAATCTTCATTGTGTTTCCACTTGCCAAGGCGCGAGGAAGAAGGGCGCGGGTATCCTCTGGGTTAACAAGATTATCCACTGCCCCCTGCACCACCAAGATGGGTGCCTTGGATTTTCTTTTCCCAGGGATGTTTTGTTCTAGGGCACGCGCAAAGTCTTTGCTCCACTCGGGTTGAACGAATGGCCCCTTCATCTCCAGAGAAGCTCGAAAGACCCGCGTTACAGGCCCCTCTCCGGCTAGATCTACCAGTTTTTTTCCCTCTGCGGTGAACTCACTCAATTCAACCTTGTAGGCATCGCGATAACTTCGTGCCAGTACGTAAATGTGTGGAATATTTAAAGGTTTTTGCAAAGGCATGGCGCCGGGAGCGATTACCACTGCACCAAGGTGCTTCAGTTCCGGGGCATAAGCCGGCTGCTCTTCGCCGACAAACAGCCCCGCATGCCCACCCTGCGACCAGCCCATTGTCATGAATTCCGAACCGGCATTGGTTGCCTCCAGATTTCGCGCGACCCGGACAATATCTAGCACATTTCGGGCGGCACTGTTACCAACACAGTATTGATGCACACCGGGTGCACCCTGCCCCTGATAGTCAGTAGCCACCACAACTAACCCCCGCGCCAGCAAATCCTTCAAATACGGCACGCCATAATCAACCGGGGCAGTTTCAGACCTTTGCACCAGTTCCTGAGCGGGGTTTGGTGCAAGTGATGGTGCACAATTTCTGGCACCCCCGGTCGTTCCATGCGCCCATGTGAGCACAGGTCTTGGCTTTGCAGTGGCTTCTTTTGGGGCAACAATAATGCCGGTAACTGGAACTTCTTTATTATCCCAAGTTCTTGAAACATACATAACACGCCAGGCCTTGGCGCCTTCAGGAGCGGGAATTTCCTCGGTCTGAATAACTTCCCCGGAACGCTTGCCAACATGCTTGGTGCCGCTCTCGTAAAAAGCGGTTATTTTGAAATCTGGTGCCAGCTTGTCATTCGCACTGAAGCCTTGCATCTCCTGCCCCCAAGATGTTTGGGTGAAGCTCATCATGACAGCAAAAATGGAAGCCAACCCAATAAGACACGGAAACCATTTAGAAGAATTCACGGTGAGCTCCTGATTTTTGAATGTAATTTTACCTATTCACATTGCAAAATTCACCGTAACCTCCGCTCCTACGATTTACAACAAAAATTCCCAGCATACAGCATCCGTCAAATATTTGAGGATCAACCACGTTTAGGAATGAAAGTTTCTTTTCTATCGTCTGAGAAAATTAAAGATAACCTGTTGCTCTTTGTTCCTTAAAAGAATCACTCCTTTGTTTACAGGCAGCCAGAAAATAGTTAGCTTTTGTGAGATGCCTTGGAACACAAGATCCCGCACCCGGTGTTCTATTCCTAGTTTTCCATCATCCAACATTACTACCTCCATCTGGGTTCATTGAAATTCCAAAGTTAACATCCCACGAAAGAAGGTTTTTACCAGACACTTACAATCACTTTTCATTTCTCGTTTCCACGGCTGAAAGGTCGTGACCAAACTAAAGCAACCGTGATTAGAACCGCTTCGGAAAAACAAACCTTACACTCATCCGATCTTGTTTAGGTTGATTTGTCACATTGTTTGGGTTATCTATAAGGCTGTCATGTAGCTTGCAAATTAAAAGAACAGGGGCCCAAAGATGGGATGGTCATACCGAAAAGCGTTAAACTTCGGCCCGTTTCGAATTAATTTTAGCAATTCCGGTGTGGGTTACTCGATAGGTAGTGGGGGATTCCGCACCGGGGTC